>WNGI01003822.1_pt1 | contig 13672 bp, 14 predicted proteins | sample 5400621 | NCBI WGS metagenome assembly WNGI01 (sample SAMN13153374, study PRJNA577476) | soil metagenome | isolation source: 20 cm soil or saprolite under Garry oak tree replicate 1 | place: USA:California | collected 2016-06-15
CGCGAGAGCCATAGCGTCAAGCAGCGAAACTGTCCGTGTCTGCCGGTGGCCGTTGGCGTCGCAGAACTCGACGTTGACCAAGCACTGGTCCGCAGTGTCGCCAGGGAGAAACACCACTCGTTCAAGCGTATCAAGCATTAGCTCACTCGATGAAGAGCCAGAAACGTGGCGGAGGACGCGGAGAAGCGCGTGGCGCTCAGTGAGTTATGCGGCGGGGCCAGCCCTGCGGCTGATGCACGAACATATATAGCCCATCCATCCATATCTCGATGTCGGCTTCAGCATCAGCCGCCGTCACGCGCGCGGAAGCGAGCGCGGTAGTCAGGCTGTCAAATTGCACCGCTGCGTCCACCGGCGTACTCAGAAGACATGCGCCGGAGGGTTGAATATCGATACGAAAACGCAGCACCTCATTCCCCAATTCTGAAAAAAGGATGTTCTTTCGCCGCGAGTTCAGTGGATCGTCGATACAATGATCCCAGTCAGCAGTGCCATCAGCGTTAACCACCAATCTTGCAGACCGCGCGGCTAAGAGGGAAAGTGACCTAGGTCACATAAGCCAATGGGCGGCGGGTGGCGCGACGGGCTGCCCAGAGGTCCCGTGCCAAGCTGATCCAGCAGCACGGCGCGGACATGCGGCTGCCTGATCTACGCGATCCTCGCGGATGATTGTCCACCCGTCGGGCGGCATCGTTCAAGGACCGGTGCGCGGTGCACTATCCGCAACTCTCCAGCGGGGCCCCAGTGTGGACAAATTGTCCGAACGGGTCAGCCCATCATTGTGCGGCCGCGCCGCCGGGCCTGCCCTTCGCCTCGCTCTGCTCGTCGCGGTACTCATCCGACTTGAAGAGGCGGCGGAACGCGTCCATCGACTCGTTTCGATGATCGCCCTAGCGTTTGTGGAGCGCTATTACGGCAAGTTTGAGGAAACGGAGCTAGACGCGCATTGGCGATTATTGGCGCCGATGCCACCTTGATCGGTGTGGTCGCCGCCGCTGATCCCGAGCAACGCCGCAAAGAGGCGCAGAGGTTCAGCGCGAGCAGGACGCAGGATAATCGCGGCAGGAGGAGAAGGCCGATGGTCACCGCATTGAGATTAGCCCTCGCTCTCATCATTACGCTGGCGAGCTTCTCTTCTCCTGGGTGGGCCTATTGGGGCGAGCCAGACGCTCCGGCCACCAATGCCGTGGGTTATCGAGGCTGACCGCCGCCACGGGACTCGGCTGATTCCTGCGTGGATCGCCTAAGCAGCAGGCCTGGGTTAAGCAGCAGGATCGAGTCCACGGGCCTGCTGGGGGGACCCGACCTGGCTAGACGAGCAGATCAATATGCTGTTCCGCTGGGACGTGAATAGTACCCGTACCAGTTCGGCACGCAGCGGCCCCAGTCGTTGCGATGAAAGCCCCCATCGCACCCACCCGCTACCTTAATGATGTTTGAGGCGTTCAAAAGGAAAAGCCCCGCGTCGCCAGCGGGGCTCCCCTTATCCGGCAATCACTGATCGATCAGCTACCGCGCCGCCCTGCCGCGAAATCAGCATCTCGCTGCCCGGCATAACAGCGCGAAAGCATGCGGGAGCCATGCGGGTGTGGAGCGGTTGGTTGGGCCGCGCACTGATCCGTTTCCGCGGACCGGCGTTAATCGGATATGAGCACCCTCAAATACCCGCCGGGTAGCTCGAAAGCCGTAGCGCAAGGCTGCATCTGCTCCCCGACGCTCAATAGGCATGGCTACGGCACGTTCCACGGCCATCCGCAGTTCTACTTTCATCCTAAATGCCCCATCCACCGAGCGGAGGCGGAGCAGCAATCCCGCGAGCGCGGCGACATAGCTCGGAGCCCGAGACATGATGACAAAGACGAGCCAGCCCGGCGCAGAGCCGGCCAAGGTTTTCGAGGATCGCGAGACGCCCGGCCAATGGCGCGTCGAGTGGTTTGACGATGACGGCCGCTGCGAATTGGAGATTTTCACCGGCCCGACCGCACGGCGACAGGCATTGCGCTACGCCATGCAGAAATACGGGCATTTCAGAGAAGTGCAACTAGAGCCGTACCCGCCGGGTTAGCCGTCGCCACCATTACGCGCGTCACCCACAGGCCTTTCAACCATATCGCTGTTGCCATCCTCCACCCTTTCGGCTAGCCGCTCGTGTTCTCTGACCTGTTGTGACAGCCGGGCCTTCAGCGCCGGAGTGGTTGCGTTCGCAAGCAGCCGGCGATACCGGGCGGCTTCGCGTTCGTGGTCAAGAAACTCAGACTTATGCATTTTGATCCCAACACCCCGCTAAACGAAAGCGGGCGGAACTCTCTGCAACAGAGCCCCGCCCCGTGGCCGCGCGGTGAGGTGAACACCCCGGCCATACCCGCTTAACACGGCCTATTAGGCGCTGTTCCCATTGACACAAGCCCGATCCGCGCCTTTCTATGGCTCAGAACAAATTGGCAACTCGGATGGACCGATGGTGCCACTCTACGCCACTCGGATCGAGGACCTTGTCCCCGCGACTTCGTGCGCTTCGAGTGCGCCGCGTGCGGCCATGATGCGCTGATCCCGCACAGCTCGCTACTGAACGGACTGCGGCTGCCGCCTTATACTCCCGTGCTGGACCTTGAACCCCGGCTGCGCTGCCGAGAGTGCGATGCGCGCGGGAAGGCGGTCGTGTCAATCAGGTGGGCGGCGAGTTAACGGAGGGCGTCCGATGACGCCACGCAAGGGTGAGACGCCGGACGAATTTCGCGCGCGCCAGCGGGCATGGTACGCCGTCGCCGATCCTGAGTATCGGGAAGGGCGGCTGGCACGGCAGCGGGAACACCGGCGACGACGCTACACGACTGATCCTGTGTACCGCGAACAGCTATTGAAACGGCAGCGAGAACGGCGGCGGCAACGCTACGCGACTGATCCTGTGTACCGCGAACAGCTATTGAAACGGCAGCGGGAGCGTTATGAGACTGATCCCGAGTATCGGCAACAGCTTCTGGAAAGGGAGCGGAAACGCTACGCCAGGAAGATGAAAGGGTCGAGCCCGTGAGCGGTTTGGGTGCGGCTCGACCCTTCCCCCCGGCGTATGAAAAAACAGGGACCAGTACTCCACCTGTCGTTCAAATCTTTGCTGCTTATGGGAAAGAATTGGTTAATTGCGCTGGGCAGGCGCAAAGTCTAGCCTAATGCTCGCCGGATCGCCCCCGTACGGGGGAACTGCGGCGCTGCCGGGCGCACGTCGCGGTGGGAGCGATCCGGCCGATTAGAGCGGCAATGGCTTAGCGCGGCGCAACCACTCACTCTCGGCAGCCATCCCCTTGTTCCCGTCCAGGTACGCCTTGGCGGTGGCGACGTGTGCGGCGAAGGGCCATGCGCCAAAGTTTACTTGACTGATGCTTCTTGGCCACAGACTATCGTTCTCGCGTCCGTTGTGCGGCCCGAGGATTTCCCCCAATCCCCCCGGCGCGCGCTACCAAATGGTTGAAGCAAGACGCGCGGAGGGCCGTCATTCCCCTTGGCGGCCCTTCTGCTTTGGAGCGTCTAACGCAACCGCTGCCCTTAAATGCCAGACTGACCCGGCTGCGCCGGTTGGAGCCTTGAGAACGCGCGTGATCTGTACAGGTGCCTCTACAGTAACCTTTACAGTATTCGCGATTGCTCACACTGTAGATAGCTGCGACCTTCACACCGGCTTAACCATCTATTAGTTCGCCAACTCGGCGCGGACATGTTGTAGCTGCGATTGAACATTCTGGAGTACCTTGTCATGCAGAACGTTGTCGGGCTCAACGGGCAGCCTGTGGAAGCTAATACCATGCGTCAGCGGCACCGCATTCCTGCGGAGATAGCGGTTCGTATTCGTGAGACGGATGCGGCCAAACTGCTAGGCTTCTTCGATGCGTCTCTCCCCGTGGACGAACCGGAGTTCCAAGCCAAATACGTTCTGGACCAGGACGGCTGGATTGACGAGGTGATTGTGCGATTGCGGGCCGAGAAGAAACGCCGCGCGTTAAACCGCAGTACAAAATTGCCGGTGCCGGATCGGTAGCACATCCTGCCCGGTGCGCTTCACAGCGCCAACCGCAGGACATACGATCCACGAGTGCGATGCGCGCGGGAAGGCGCTCGTGTCGATCAGGTGGGCCGCGAGATAGCCGGTCATTAAAGCGAGACTGCTGGCGATGAAGCGGCCAGCGCCCAAAACAGAGTAAAAGGGAGGCGCAGAGCCGTGATTATTCTACTTATCTACACGTTCGGATGCGCCACTCCTTTGGTCTGACGTATTTGCGCTATGTTAACAACGGCTTACAATGTGTAACAATGCCGATAGTTGCTTTTCAACGACTTAGCCAGATTTGCCTAATTTTTAAGCAATCAGTACAACGGGTCGGGTAATAGCCGCACATCACTTGCCTGACGGTGGGTTTTCAACATGGTTGTCCACAGGATCTGTGGGCCATGCCGAGACTAGCGGGCGGCCGATTAACTGCTCTTTTAAGCATCGATTGCGACACGCCACCATTCCGGGAATGGGATGCGCGTATCGCTGTGGCCGATACATACCCCGCACACAGCGACTGAGAGACAACGCCTGCCACCAAAAAGAGAGGTTGCGCGCGCTCCCGCGAAATGGACGGAGCGCCCCAATGGTGCGGCCTACCCCCGTGGCTATCCGGTTCTACAGGATTTATCTCCGCAATGCCGGCAACCTGATCGTGCGCACTTATACGGCCGCTTCCGGCGCTCAGCGGAAGCACGTGACCCTACCGATAGACTTCCGCTCACCGTCCGAGAACGGACATTCGCAGTACGGCCAGCTGACGGCAAGGTTTGCCCCTAAGCGGTCGCTCAAAGTAACAGCTCGCGGAAGCGCCTGTCAGGCTCTTGTTCGGCTCCCGGCGTAGACTGCGCCAGCGAATGCGATCACGACACCGAGCCCGGCGATCACGGCGCTGCCTTGTGCAGGAACGAGCGAGGCCAGCACGGATCCCGCGAGCGTTAGTAACGCGACCGCTCCGAGGATCAGCGCGGCCCTAGCAATCCAGTACGCGGTCTGCCCCCGAATCACAGAAACCGCGACGGTCGCGCCGTGAAAGCGCCGTCCGAATTCGCTAAGGTCCATCAAGAAGAGCAGTGCGAGGCCAAAAGCTGTCGCGCCGATCACGTCAATGCCGTCAGCCGCAAACCAGAGAGCGACGGCGTAGCCCATTGTGGCGAACACCGCGCCCATTGTTACCGGACCAAGAGAGTGTCTCTGGACGCCAATGGCGCAGAGCAGAATTGCCAATGCTTCGATCACAACGACCGATGCCGAGATCCCGGTCCAGAGTGGCACCGCCGCCATTACGGCGATTGGCAATCCAGCCCAAAATGGATTCATCGCCGTGCCGCAAATAGCGGACGGCTTCTGACCAGCGGCGCGAGCACCGCATCGAGTGGCACCTCCGGGTGCCACTCCGCGATCGTCAACCCGCAGCGGCGTAGTTCGCCCAATTTGACTTGCCACTCCATGGCCCACAGCTGGCATGCCATGTCGTCGAGGAGCGAGCCTCGGAGCACCCGCCGTGTTGGTTCAATCGGCGACTCAGCCAGTAGGATCACGTCGAAGCCGCGCGCCACGAGATCGATCACGGCGTTAATGAAGCGTTGGTCGAGCAGCGGGGTGAGCGCGATGACCAGCGCCTGCCGCGGTAACACCCGCACGGGCAGGCGATCGAGTTGCGGCACGACATAGCTGAAATGTGTTGCAGCAGGCAGCAAGCTTTCGACGAGCGCCTCGGCCTGGCGTCGCCCAGACCCCGGATTGATCCAGCGCAGAAACCCGCCGAACTCGACAAAGCCGACGCGGTCCTTGCGCGCGAGATAGGCGTTGGCGAGAGCAGCGGCGGCGCGCACCGTCAGATCAAGCGTCGAGAAGGGCGCCGCACCGGTATCCGAGAGCGTATCGAGAAGCAGCACGACATCCGCGTTACGCTCTTCATGAAAGCGTGTGACGTACAGCTGCTGGTTTCGCAGCGAGGCGCGCCAATTGATGTGGCGGGTGCGGTCGCCGGGAATGAAAGGGCGGATGTCGCCTGGCTCGATCCCCTCGCCCAGTCGCGGCGAGACGTAGTTGCCGAACGAGAACTGGGTCCGCGCCGGTCGCGGCAAGTTTCGAACAGGCTCGACATAAGGGTATACCGATACAGGCTTTGGCTTCGCTTGGAGCGTTTCGTACACGGCCAACCCGGAGCGATCCCAAAATCTCAGGTATACGGTGCCGAGATCGAAACGGCCGCGCGCAGGGCACAGCAACACGAAACTCCAATCGGCATCCTTTGCGGGATCGACATCGAGCACAACGCGGTTACTGCCATCGTTGACCTGTACCATCGCTGGAACTGCGACAAGTACTTCAACGATCGGGAGAGGCTCGTCGCTGGCAACGGTAACCGTCACCAATAATCGATCGCCCTCAGAGAGACGCGCGGCAGAAAGCTCCTGGGTTAGCGAGAGCCGGGGCGGCTGGTGTCGCGAGCCGCCGCTCAAGAGCCCGAGCGCCAGCGGGACGGCCACGACAAACAGCTCGGCGCGATCGACAAGCACGCCGAGCAACAATGTCCATCCCAGCAGCATCGCGACCGCAAAGGCAAGCGGGGTGGGGCGCGGTATCACTGTGTAATTGCCTTTGGGGTCGGAACCCGACCGAGGATATCCATTATGATATCCGCAGGAGCCACGCGCGAGACCCACAGCTCGGGACGCAGCACCAGGCGGTGCGCCAATGCCGGGACAGCCATCGCTTTGACGTCGTCGGGCGTCACGAAGTCGCTGCGCCGCAGCGCTGCTTCGGCGCGAGCCAGCCGTAGCAACGCGAGGCTGCCGCGCGGCGAGGCGCCCAACGCGATGCGTGGGTCCTCGCGGCTGGCTCTCGTAAGATCGACGATGTATTCCTCAATCGACGCGTCGACGTGCACATCTTCGAGCGCCGCCTGCATGCTGAGGAGATCGTCGCGTGTCGCGACTTTCTCGATATGCGCCTCTTCGGTCCGGCGCGTACGGCGTCGAGCGAGGATCTCACGTTCTTCCTCACGACCGGGATAGCCGACGGCGATCCGCATGATGAATCGGTCGAGCTGTGCTTCGGGGAGAGCGTAGGTCCCTTCCAGGTCGATCGGATTTTGCGTCGCGATGACAAGAAATGGCGCCTCGAGCGGATGGGATTCTCCTTCGACCGTAACCTGGCGTTCCTGCATAGCCTCGAGCAGGGCAGACTGGGTTTTCGGTGTCGCGCGGTTGATCTCGTCAGCCAGGAGGAGTTGGGTAAAAATCGGGCCACGGCGGAACTCGAACCGCGCTTCACGCTGATCGTACAGAAGGCTGCCAGTGATATCGCCGGGAAGCAGGTCCGGCGTGAACTGAATTCTCTTGAAGGTAAGGTCCAACGCCTCACTCAAGAGACGTGCGATCAGCGTCTTCGCCAGCCCGGGATAATCCTCGATCAAGATATGCCCGTTGGCGAGAATGCCGGCGAGCAGCTGCCGCAGGACATCGTCTTTCCCGACGATAATTCTCGATATCGCTGACAGAATTTCCCGGCAGCACGCCTCGATTTCGATGATCTTCATCGCCGGTCGGTGCTTGGGGTCGCGATGTGGTCTATCAATCTATGGATAGTGCGGAAGGACGGGCCCCGGCCTAGCCGGCTCCGCTCCGGCGGTATGGGCGCGTCGATGTGTCCGCGCGATTGCGCCAGGGTGCGCAACCGTGGCCACAGCACTTTCTCGAAGTAAGAGCGGCTCCTGCGCGCGCTCTCCAGTTCGTCACGCAGCTTGACGAACGCGAGATCGAGTTTCGGAGTTGCCGGTTGGCGTGTCAGAGCATTCTCGAACGGTGACGCCGGATCCCACCGGGGATCGCCGCGAAAATGCCTCCATACGTGAACGAGAAGGATACCGACAACAATGGCTACGGCGAGCCGGATTACGATCGGACGATTCGGGGGCGCGACGGCGTCATAAAGGAAGGAGGTCGCTGCGGCGAGGAGTATGAACAGCACGGCGTAACCGGCGATGATCCACGGCCACTGCCGTTCACGGTCCTGCGGCATTGGGCCTCTCCTCCCTAGCTTCCAGCGCAGTACGGATCTCGAGTAGCGATTGCCAGGCGCTGTCGCGCTCTTTGGCTCCAACCGGATGATGGCTGAAGCGCGCAAGCTCGAAGAGCTCTGTCAATTTGCGCACTGGCGAAAGCGGCATTGGCCATTTGCTGAGCACGGCACGCATGAACTCCAGTGGTGTCTGCGCCGGCCGACGCGGTAGTTTCGCGGTAGCCAGTGCCCGCTCGAAGTTGCCGTATATCTTGATGATGGCGGCACGGGCATTTAGCTCTGCTCTCAATTCATCGAGGCTGTCCTCAATCGCCATCGCGAGTTGCACCCTTGAACCGCTTGCCAACTCATCCCTGTGACGCCGTAGCCGGTCCCCAAAGCAAAGCCAAAGCACAACGCCCAGGCTGCCGGTCCCGGCCAGCAGCGCCAAGGCCCCGATCAGGCCGGTCGTGACCGACGATGCCGGCCGGAGCGGCGCGTCATCGATTGCCTGATGTTCCTCAAATCGACTGCCTCCAACGCTCCCGGCGGGAGCAGGGAGAAGGGACGATTGGCTGAGCCAAAAAATCGCTCCGGCCATCATCGCACCTGGCGCGAGCGCCAGCAGGATCAGGGCTATCTTCAAAAGAATTGGTATCTGCTCTGCCTCCTGATGCTCCTCATAGCCATCGTCATCATTCTTGCGCCGACGCCGCCAGCCCAGCCCGATTGCGATGAAGGTTAGGCTTGCAATGGAAATCGCGACAACTGCCCCAATGACCAGCCAATCGGGCAGGGGTACCGAGACGCGCATCGCCAAACCGTCGACTGGCTCTCCTTCCGGTGACGAAAACCCGCTTGAGATCGCGAGCAGGAGCCCAATGCCGCAAGCGAGGCTCGGCCCGAGCGGTACCGGTACTCTGGTTTGACGGGGCATCAGCTTCGGCGTCACGTGCTACGTGATAGGAAGTGGGAGGCACGAACAGGATCGACCGCGACTGCGGAAGCTCGCTTTGACGCGGTCACATCCCTTGTGTCTGATCATTACCGCTGCTTCTGATAATTACCGCCGGAATAAGACCGCCTATTTGTCGAGCCAGACGTCTTCCATCCGCCACGCACCAAAAATGTAATTCACCATGATCGTCAGGTCCTTGATATAGGGCTGCCGGCAGGTACCGCCGCGGGAGTAGAAAATAATCGGCCTGACGTTGTCGTCCGCCAGCTTGCGCTCGATCATCCATAGTAGCTGCTTGCGCTTGTCCATATCGGCTTCACGAGATTGCTGCTCGATCAGCTTGTCCATCTCGGGGTTGCAGTAGCCGTCCCAGTTAAGGTTCGAGCCACAGCCGTAAAATAGTTGGACGGTCGGGTCGGGGTCAGGCCCGCTGGTTTGTAGATTGAGAGCGACGGTGTAGTCCTTGCGTTGTATCTTGGGGAAGTATTGTGCCGTGTCGACGAGATCGAGTTCACCGTCGATGTACACGTCCTTCAACTGATCGATCAGAATGACCGCCGGGTCGCGATAAATTGACCAGTCACGTGCCATCACCTTGATCTTCATCCGATTGTCGGGACTGTAGCCGAGCTTCTGCATAATTTTTTGGGCGTCCTCGCGGCGCTTCTTCACATCGGGGTCGTAGCCCGTCAGCTTGGCGGCCTCTTGCTGCGGCATGCCCCACAACCCCGCCGGGGGCGGCTGCAGAATGCCGCCGATTTCTCCCTCGCCCTGATCAATGATGTCGATGAAGGCCTTGCGGTCGATCGCCAGGGCCATCGCTTGCCGCATGTTAGGGTCGTTGAAGGGCGGCTTTTCCCGATTAATCAGCAGGTGACGGTTGACGCCACCGGGTGACAGCTCGCAGATCGCCTGCGGCATCTGGCTGCGTGTGTCATGGAACTGGGCGACGCTCAGGCTGTAGGGGAACGTCATGTCGACCTTCCCGGAAACAAAGGCAAGCGCCGCCGTCGATCGGTCCTTGATAATCGTATACTCAATGCCGTCGAGATAGGGCCGGTCCTTCTTCCAGTAGTCTACATTGCGCGTCACCTTGACACTTTCGTTCGGTTTGAACTCGACGAACTTGAATGGCCCCGTACCGATCGGGTGCTGGCGCATCTGGGTTGCCGACACGTGGCACGGATAGATGACCGCAAAACCGCCGGCTAGCAGTATCGGGAACGCGGGCTGCGGTCTTTTCAGCTGAAAGGTGACCTCGTAATCGCCGTTTGAGATCACATCGGCGAGGTTGTCGAATGCGCTCTTGCGCGGATTGAGGCGGAGCTTGTCGCTCGTTTTGTCCAGCAGCAGGTCCACGGTGCATTTCACATCGGCGGCCGTGAACGGTTTGCCGTCGTGCCATTTCACCCCCTCGCGCAGTTTAAACGTCAGCGCCGTCCCGTCCTCGTTCCACGACCACTCGGTCGCCAGATCCGGGACGATCGACTCCAAGCTCACTTGCGGCTTGTGCTGGTCAAACATGATGAGGTTGTTGAAGACACCCATCATCGGCATCTCGACCACGAGCGTCGCGCCTTCGTGCATCGACATGTTGCCCGGACTGTCGGGACTGTACAGCTTGAGGACGCCGCCCCTCTTCTGCGCCCCGGCCGAATTGCCGGCGGTCAATAAAAGCAGCAGTAGCAACGCTATCAAACGCTTCGCCAGACTGCGTCTCATGGCGTGGTCCTTCCCTGTTCGTTTTGAAGCTCGCCGGATCGCGGCTTTTTGTTTGGCCGAAGTTGCTCGGCCTCGGCGCTTCGCGCTGTTTACCCAACTCTAGCATGCGGCACACCAGAACCGCAAAGCCAGGCGCCTCCCGCTTTTCTCCAGAGCTAGCGTATCGGCGTATCCGGGTCCGTTGTCGGCGCGAGTAGAGATCACTGCGCTGCGACCCTGCGGCGCCAAAAAGTGGACACCGGAATTGCGCGCGCACGGGAGCTTCGTGCGACGGGGCGCCTGATCGCGAAAGAAGGCGAAGACGAAATCTGCGACCAACTGCGGGAGGAGACGATTCCCGCGATCTGGTCAGGCAAGGTACGCAAACCTATCATTACCCTGCGCAAGGCAGCGACCGGAGTCCGTACGAAAGCCGATGCGCAATGCTGAACGGCTCCCGAATTCTTGCCTACTTAAGCCAGCGACAAGCTCTATGGCACCGGATTCGAGGCGCCGGACGCAACTCGAGCGACTTCGGACGAGGGGCGCCTTTAATGGCCGGTTTCGGCGCGAAGCCGTCGAATTGATCGCGTTCTGCAATGACGGGTCGCCGTGTGGAAAGCGGTCATCGGCGGAACCGGCTCCGGTAGCGCCAGATCGTTCTACATTTCTTGACTCGGTTCCGGCACGCTCGGCGGCCCCAGCAGTCGCGCGGCAAACGACCTACCGGAGCCGGTTCCGGGTCTTTCGCAATCGGAGTTTGCCACGCGCGCATCACCCATCAGAAACTGTTGATCCGTGACGAAACAACAGATGACACACGCGCCGGCGATCAGGGCAGCAACAACGAGGGCAAAGCCCCGCTTTTCCGAAGCCGGCTCCGCATGCACGCCACCTCGTTCTTATCCACCGGCTCTGGCGAAACGAGCCAGAACCGATGCGCCGTAAGTTTCATTGACCTTGTTTCCTACCCGATCCAAGAGCTCGGGAGCGAACCTTTGCGAGCGCCCGCGACCGAGGCCCTTGGGTCGTCATGTGGCGCGTCGTACAGTCATGTTGCGGTCAGCTCCGCCGGAAGAAGCGCGTCGCGTTGCCCCAGAACAGCTTCTCGCGCGTGTCGCGGCCGAGGGACTTCCACGCCATGACATTGTCGACCGAATTCGGAAACTGGCATTCGGAGTGCGGGTAATCGGAGGCGTACATCAACGCGCCGTCGCCCAGAAACGCGGTGACCATTCGGAACATGTCCTCACCCTCCTGCCGCTCGATGCTGCAGAAGAACCGGCCGCTCGTTAGGTACTCGCTCGGCTTCCTCTTCAATGCGGCGGTCGAGCCGACATAGGCGTATTGCTCGTCCATGCGCCGGCCCCAGAAGGGCAGCCAGCCAAAGCCGCATTCGAGGACGCCCAGGCGCAGGCTCGGATAGCGGTCGAGAATGCCGCCGCCGATGAACGAGGCGACAAACCGCATCGCGCCCCAGGGATGGGATGCCAGGCGGCCGATGAAGATGTTGTCCCAGACATCGCGATAGCCCGGGTAGTAGGGCGGGTTCCAGGTCGAGCTGTGATGCACGATCGGCAAGTCGAGATCGGCGGCGGCATGCCAGATCGGTTCGAGGTCGGGATGATCCGCCGGGACGTGCTGGCCAAGCGACGGCTGGACCGCCACCGCCCAGTCCGACTTGCCCCATCGGCGGATTTCCTTGACCGCCGCATCGACGTCGCGTGCCGGCGCCCTGATGAGCCCCTTCAGCCGGTTCGGGAACTGGCCGCAGAACGCCGCCATGTGGCGGTGATAGGCGCGGGTCAGGCCCACTTCGAGCGCGGGATCATCCAGCCCGACGGTGCCGACCCAGGAAGTGGGGATCAGGAAATGGATGTCGGTCCCTTCCTCGTCCATGTCGGCGACGCGGTTGGCGGCGTTGTCGTCCTGCACGCCGGGGCGCGGCAATTGGCTGCCGCGCCAGTTCGACTCGCGGCCGCTGTGGTCGGCGCGCGGCGCCGCCTCGCCGAGAATGCGGCGGTAGTATTGCGTCGCGACGCGGTAGTTGTGGCCGCCACCGGAGTGCTCGGCCGATTGCCGGATCGGCACCCGATAGGGTTCAAGCTCCTCGAGGCGTGGCCGAAACTCGGGATCGACATAGCGCTCCAGCACCTCCGCGGCGGGCATGACATGCGTGTCGGAATCGTAGATGCGGAACCCGTTCCTCATGGTCCCTCTCCTCTCCTCCCTCGGCCGCTCGGTGCAAAGCCGCCGGCTTAGTCCAGCAGTGCCGAGAGGCGCTCTCGATCCATTTCTGCGTGATGCCTGGCGCGGTAGCTAGTGCTCCCGAATTCTAACATCCAGGACCCATTCCGTGCGGGACTTAGTTGACCCTGCTTGTATTATGGCCCCTCTCGGCGCGGCACTCCCAACAGCAGATAACTGGTCGCCCAATACGAGGGCACGATCGACCATTACGGCGGCGACGGCATCATGATGTTCTTCAACGACCCCGTCCCGACACCCGACCCGGCCCGGCTGGCGATCGACATGGCGGTGGCGATGCGCGAGCGGGCGCAGCCTCTCTTGCGCCTATGGCGGCGGCACGGCCACGATCTCGGCTTTGGCGTCGGCATCGCCCAAGGCTACGCGACCCTGGGCAAGATCGGCTTTGCCGAGCGCATGGACCACACCGCGATCGGCACGGTCACCAATCTGGCCGCGCGGCTGTACGCGGAAGCCAAGGACGGACAGATCCTGATCAGCCGCCGCGTCGCCATCGCGGTCGAGGACACGACGACGCTCGACGAAATCGGCGATTTGTCGCTGAAGGGACTGAGCCAGGCGGTCGCCGTCTACAATGTGGTGTCGCAGAATTTGACCGCGAAGACGCTCGGCCCCACAGCGCTAAGCGCCGAAGGCCCGCACCGAATGAAGCGGCGTGCAATTATCGGCCTGCTCTGCAGCGCCGCGGTGGCATG
>WNGI01003618.1_pt1 | contig 13671 bp, 14 predicted proteins | sample 5400621 | NCBI WGS metagenome assembly WNGI01 (sample SAMN13153374, study PRJNA577476) | soil metagenome | isolation source: 20 cm soil or saprolite under Garry oak tree replicate 1 | place: USA:California | collected 2016-06-15
CACGTGTTACGCACCCGTTCGCCGGTTGCCCATTGCTGGGCCCCCTTGACTTGCATGTGTTAAGCACGCCGCCAGCGTTCGTCCTGAGCCAGGATCAAACTCTCCAATAGTTTGAAGATTTGATTGCTCTTCCGAACGCAGTCGTCTCCAGACGTAAGTCTTTCGACTTCCACGTCCGGAATCACTTTGAATGTTTCAGGTTTTGAAATCTCCCCGGGATACTGAAATGGACCCCGGATCATAGATCTCGCCTCGCACATCCATCGATCTCAACTTCGATTTTCAAACAATTCGCACACCATTGCTTCGGTGGCTTCCTTCAAATTCGTGTGCCGATTCTACGGCAGCCTTTAAGAATAAACCGCAGAGCCTCATCCGTCAAGTGATTCGAAGCAAGTTTTCGAGGCGTCTGCACTCTTTCCGCTCTTCCTGAGCCGGTCGCTATGCCGGTCGGAGGCGGATTCTCAAGCTAGCGTGGCCAAAGAGTGAGTTCAACCCCTGCGTCGTCAGAAATTCCCGGCGCCATTCGCACGCGTTGGAGGCGTTGAAATGCGGTCGCCTAGACGAGTCTTGCCCGAGCCGCGCAAACAGGAAACGCTGGCGCAAATGCTTTTTGATCGTATTGTTTCCAGAGCTTCCATAGAGGGTGGAATGCTCCAGCCTCCCCAGCCCCACAACGCAGCGGATCCATTTCCCATGGCACCTCCGCTCGACCCGATCGCATCGTTGCGCGCTGCGCTCACTGGACATTACGAAATCGAGCGTGAGATCGGGCAAGGAGCGTTCGCTACCGTCTATCTGGCGCGCGACCTCAAGCATGAACGGAAAGTCGCGGTCAAGGTCCTCCATGCTGATCCGTCGTCAGAGACCGGAGAGCTTCGCTTCATTCGCGAGATCCGGCTGCTGGCGCGGCTCCAGCATCCCAACATCCTCCCGCTTCACGACTCCGGACACATAGAGACACTCCTCTACTATGTAATGCCGTACGTAAGCGGTGAAACCTTGCGCGATCGGATCGACCGCGAGCGACAGCTCGTCCCCAACGTTGCGTGCAACATCGCCCACGACGTCGCCGACGCGTTGGCCTACGCGCACGCACAGGGCGTCATCCATCGCGACATCAAGCCGGAGAATATTCTCCTCTCGGCCGGGCATCCGGTTCTCGCCGACTTCGGAATCGCGCGCGCGATCGATCTGGCCGGCGTTCGGCAGCTGACGCGCACAGGAAGGGGCAGTCCGGGGACGCCAGCGTATATGAGCCCCGAACAGTTGATGGGCGACAAAGAGCTAGATGGCCGAAGCGATACGTACAGTCTCGGTTGTGTGCTGTTCGAGATGCTCACGGGGAAGCCTCCCTTCGCCGGGAAGGAAGGCTTCGTGAAGCGCTTCACTGAAGATCCGCCGCGGCCCTCTTCGGTGCGGAAAGATCTTGCGCCGTGGATAGACGATGTCGTCACCAGGGCGCTCGCCAAGAGCCCGGATGATCGCTACCAGACGGCGCAGGAGCTCGCCACTGCTCTTACCGCCGCCGACACAATTTCTGCCGAGCCGCACCCCGGAGAGCATCTGGCCGCATGGGAGCACCATTCCGCGCGTTCCAGCACGCAAGACGCGCATCCCAAGAAATATTCTTCCGAGGAAGTCCGCCTCGCGATGGCACTGGCACGAGGAGAAGGCATCGGCAAACACATCTCCTTCAGTGGGGAGGGCACGAGCGCACGATGGCTCGCGCGCATCCGGAAACACAGGATATCCGTTGCTGTTGGTGCAGCGGCGCTGCTGATCGCGGCGGTCGCCGTGGCAAGAAATAAAATCCCATCGCTGCGGAACTCATTTTTCGCGGCATCCCCATCCCTTGATACCGCGCGCTTTGTCATTCTTCCGTTTGTGCCGGCCGGAACAGGCACTCGAGATGGAGCCGCGCGGGCGACGGAAGCTCTTTATGACGCGTTCACCCAGTGGTCGGGATTGTCACTTGTGACTGACACTCGAGTCGCGCAGGCGATTGTCGAGCGCGGGACGGCGCCGGCTACAGAACGCGAAGCGCTCGCACTCGCGCGCGACATGCGCGCCGGCAAACTGGTGTGGGGCAACGTCAGCGATGTGACAAAGCCGCCGCGGATTCGTGTCCACCTCTACGACGTCGCAACGGGCGAAACGCGGGACGACTTCTTTCTCCCTCCGACAGGAGACGACCCGAGGAATTATGCAATCGTCGCGCTTCGATTGCTCGGCGCGAATCGGCTCCCTGCTGCAAGCGGAGGCGACGGTCTTACCAAATCGTATCCGGCCTGGTCGGCGTACGGACGTGCGCACGCCGCGATGCGGCAATGGAATCTCGCGGAGGCCGAGCGTGAATTTCGTCGGTCGATAGCAGCTGACGCCGATTACGCCCCCCCGCGAATATGGCTGGCGCAACTTCTCGCGTGGAAAATTCCGGGAACGGGCGGAGAATGGCGCGCCCAGAATGCCCGCGCCGCCACTGGGGCTGGCTTGCTCGCCCCCAGGGAGCGCACGCTGACAGCCGCGCTGTCAGCTCTCGCAGCCTACAAGTATCCCGAGGCTTGCCAAAAATACGGGGATCTGGTCCGCAGTGATCCGAAAGATTTTGTTGGCCTCTTCGGAATGGGGATGTGCAGGGAGCTTGATTCGGTGGTAGTTCCGGCACCCTCGAGTCCTTCCAAGTGGCGCTTTCGCTCGAGCTACGCAACAGCTGCCGGCGCCTATATGCGGGCGTTGGGAATTGATCAGGGGGGGCACAGGATTCTGACGTTCGACCGTTTGCAACACCTGCTGCCAACCGCGCCAATGCAGCATCGGATCGGCATAAACTCGGAGCAGCAGGTGTTCGCTGCCTTCCCCAGCCTGTTCAACGACACAGTCGGGTTTATTCCGTACCCACTCGATAAGTTTGCTACGCTCTCCGATCGCTCCACGTCGGCGAAGCGTTACGCCGCAATGGAACACGATGGTGAGGTTCTCCTGGGCTTCGCCAGCGATTGGGCGCAGCATTCGCCGGACAGTCCCGACGCCTTTGAGGCACTAGCCGATATCCTCGAGTCGCGTGGCGATTTGTCCGACGGAGCTTCAGGGAGGCTGTCGGCATTGGGGGCGATTCACCGGGCGCGAGAACTCGCTCAGACCTCGGAACAAAAACTGCGCGTTCGCGCGCGCGAAGTTTCTATTCACTTCAAGCGATCCGAGTTCGCGCTGGGGCAAGCGCTGGCAGATTCCGTGTTGCGAGAGGCATCGGACACCGACGAAGCGAATATGCGGTTGCTGAGCGGGCTCGCCGCTCTGACCGGCAAGGTAGATAAAACAACCGAGCTCGTACTGCGAACTGGCGCCTACGTGCCACCGTCAAACGTGTCGATTCCGACCCAAGTCAGTCGCGCGGCTGCAGCCTTCTTCACCAGTGCTGCTCTAGGAGTATGCGGGCCTTACCTCCAGGACGCTGAAAACCGCCTCGATCAGGCGATACAGGGCAACGTTCCCGAAGAAGACCGGGAGCGGATGCAAACGGAACTGAAGCAGCGTCCCGTCACGCTCATGGCTGCGTGCAACAACGGGCGCTCCTCGCTTCAGTTCCACAATCCTCAAGACCGTGTCCTGCAAATGCAGCAGGACCTGGCGAGAAACGACTTTCGCTCGCTCAAGCTCCATCTCAACCAAGTTCAGGAAGAATTGAGAGTGCAGCGACCTGCCGATCTATCTCTCGATTACGTGTATCAGCTGTCCTGGCTGCGCGCTGCGTCGGGTGATACCGCCGGAGCAATCACACAGCTGGACATCGCGCTCGGAGCGTTGCAGAGCCTCAGCTCGATGTGGATTTGGGACGTGCCAACGGCGAGTGCGGCGGTGCGCACGATGGCATTGAGAGCGGATCTCGCAACGGCACGACACGACCGTCAATCCGCAAAACGGTGGGCGACGGCAGTCACTGTGTTATGGAAAGCTGCAGACCCGCCTCTGCAGCCATTTGTCACCAGGATGCGCAGTATGTCGCTTGCGCAGCGTTAGAGAGCTTCCGCGGTCCTACATCCAACCCGGAGTTTCAATGATCGGCTCGATCGCACGACCTCGCTTTTCCTTGCACTTGCTTGGAATGGCAGCGGCTCTTTTCAGTGCCGCATCCAGTTCCGGCGCGCAAGTCACGGCTGGAGTACCGCAGCAACAACTGGTCAAACCCGATGTGACCGGACCGCTGCCCGACGGCGTTCCCTCGGATCCCACATCATTCCGGAAGCTAATTGCGAGTCTCCATCTCGCATCGGGCCGCCAACACGTTCGGCCACGATCGGGGGTCTGTCCGAAGCGGTGCGTAATTCAAGTTGAGATTAGATCACTCGGGAGCAAAATCATTGTAGACACAGCTAGGGGGCCGAGACTGGGAAAGCCCGTCGCCCGAATCCGGAACAGGGATCCAAGAATCGTCGAGTACGTATATCAGCTGTTGCCATACTCTCAGGCAGAGTATTTCGTTTGGATCGATAGGATGCCGAGCACCGACAAACCAAGATTTACGTTGTTAGAGGTTCCCCGAGGCGCCCCCGGCACGGTAAAGAACGTATACCAAAAAGCCATCGAGGCTTGCTCGCCGCACAAGGGTTACTCTGACGCGAAACGGAGTTACCCTGACGCGGATTTCAAAGACTGTAGTGAACGGCACGCAGTGTTGGAACTGCCACGACGAGATTCGGATCGACCGCAAATGGCATTCGCCTCAGCTCTCCCTCAAGAAAAGGAAGTCCAGCCAGAGCTAATGCAATATCTCTTTCAATTGCCACTCTGGATCAGATGTATGTCTGGGTGCTGCTATTGACTCGCAACTCGGGAAGCTGCCTCGCTCACAACAGCTGAAGAGGCGATAGCCGCGCGTTCGCCTCTCACGACGCTGCTGCTCTGTAATCCGGCGGCAGGTCGTGGGGCGGCGCAACGGCTTTTTCATCGAGTCGAGAAAGCGTTCCATTCGATTGGCATCACCAGAATCGCGGTTACGGCATGCCCAGGAGATGAAGAATCGATCGCGCGGCAGGCGATCACGGACGGTGTTACCACAATAGTCGTCGTCGGAGGAGATGGAACGATCGGCGGTGTCGCAAATGCAATACTCGGGTCAGGTTCACAATGCCGCCTTGCAGTCGTCCCCACCGGGACCGGAAACGACTTCGCCAAAACGCTCGGCGTGAACCGATACGCGCCAGAGCAGATCGCCAATCTCGTGGTGCGCGGAGAAGCGACGCGGATCGATGTGGGGCTGGTCGACGGCCACCACTTCCTGAACAGCTGCGGATTCGGATTTGATGCTTCTGTCCTCGAGGCGAGCAATCGCGTTCGCTTTCTCAAGGGAGACGCGGTTTACATCTACTCCGCCCTGAGCCAGCTCTTCACTTACCGCGGAATTGAGGTCTCGGCCGACGGCGTGCCCGGCGTGAAGGGCGGGTCGATGCTCATGGTCACCGTCTCGAACGGCCGCTCGCTGGGCGGCGCGTTCAAGATTGCCCCAAACGCTTCCGTACTCGACGGCAGACTCGATGCGTGCTTCTTCAGCGACAGCAATGTCCTGGAGCGCGTGAGGCTTTTCGTCGGCGCAATGCGGGGCACCCACATCGGGATGCCCTCCGTCTCAACAGCTACCGTCCAGCAGCTCGCGCTCACGTTCCCAAGCAGTCCCTGGATGGAAGTCGACGGCGAGCTGCGCGTCGCACGATCTAGAACTGTTGAATTGCGATGCGTGCCGCGCGCCCTGTCGGTAGTAGCCGCGCCGGGCGCGCTCGTCTGAGCTGGTGCCAGACTAGGCCGGTGGAATCGTCAGTACGACAGTATCGCTCGGCGCCACAGTAATCTCCATACTCACCGATGCCCGCGATCCTCCGATGGGATCTGCGATAAAACGAAGTGGCGTGAGGCCAGTGACGAGGCCCATCGGAATCGTAAGATTGGTCTTGCTATTCCCTGCGGCAGTGCCCAACCGTACGCGTTGGCTACTACGCGCTGCATAAATGTTCATGTCAAGGAAACCCTGGTTATCCACCTGGACCACTGTCGGGTACCTCTGATCCGAAGCGCCTGCACCCTGTGAAAAGGTCTGGCAAGCCGACGCGCTGAGAAGTAGAAGCGCAAAAGCAATCGTAAGGATTTTCATGGGAGTTCTGCTATACCAGTGGTTCGAGTTTCTTGACAACGAGGCATAATGCATTTCATACACCGGAATCGTAGCTTTGGATCAAGATGCTGAAACCTCTGATAATCGGAATCGCCGGCGGCTCCGGCTCCGGCAAGTCCACCGTAGCCAGGAATGTCGCCGAGCTGCTGACGACGACGTCAGTGGCGTTCATCGACATGGATGCGTACTACAAGAACTTCCCCGCCCTCTCCCTCGACGAGCGGAAGAAACTCAACTGGGACCATCCCGACGCCTTCGACTACGACCTGCTGTGCTCGCATCTCGAAGCACTCAGCAAGCGAAACTCGATCGAAAAGCCAGAATATGATTTCGTCACGCATCTTCGCCGTGCCGAGCGAACCCGTGTCGAGCCCGCCGATGTTGTGGTCATCGATGGGATTCTACTCTTCGTCGACGCCAGGGTGCGCGAGCTATGCGACGTGAAAGTGTTTGTGGATGCGGATGCGGACATCAGGCTCATCCGCCGCATCGAGCGGGACACTCACGTTCGCGGGAGACCGCTCGACGAGATCATCGAGCAGTATCTCTCGACAGTTCAGCCGATGCACTGCGAGTTCGTCGAGCCGAGCAAGCGTTACGCGGACGTGATCGTTCCGCGCGGCGGACACAACTCGGTCGCCATTGAGATGATAGTCGCTAAGATCCAGCGGCGATTGCAACGTGTGACGGACGGCGCCGAGGCACGGAGAACACCATCAGCAGCGCGGCCAGCGCCCCCAGCGCGAACATGACGGACCAGACTCTGACCGGCCCGAGCAGCGCGAGAAGCTGAGTTCCCATCCATGGTCCGACTGTGAGAGAGATACTGAGCGACATACTGTAAGCGCCCATGTATGCTCCACGCCGATTCTCGGGTGCGATCTCGGCCATGTGGGCTGACATTGCTGGGAACAGAAGCATCTCGCCGAACGTCCAGACGACAACGGTAGCAATTACTCCAGCCGGCGATGCGATTACCCCGAGGGCACCGAAGCCGATCGCGAACAGAAGACACCCGATGATCAGCGAGCGTCGATTCGGCCAGTGCGCAGTGGCGGTGACAATCGGAACCTCGAGCCCCACGATCAGCAGCGTATTGATCGTGAACAACATTCCGTAGAACGCTGGAGACAGATGCAGGTACTGGACGAGATAAAGAGGCAAGGCCGACTCGTGCTGAAAGAACACGATGCCGACCAGGATTACTCCACCCAGAAAGACAAGGAAACGCCCGTCGCGAAGGATTGTCGCCGGCCCAACGCGCGAACCCTGCCGATCGACCGCCTCCGAGTTCACCCCGCTGAAGGCGCGCCATGGTGTGACTGCCAGCAGCGTTCCCGCAAGCAGAGTGGTAACGGCATCGACTACGAACATCGCGTGGAACGACACCGATGCGAGGAAGCCGCCAAGCGCGGGACCGATGCTCATGCCGAGGTTTATCGCCAGCCGGTTGAGCGCAAATGCCTGGCGGCGCTGTTCTGGCGCGACGACGTGCGTGATGGCGGCGAGACTGGCGGGCCGAAACATCTCCGCGCATCCAGCCCAGAGTACGGTCATGGCGGCGACCGCGGCGAAGCTCTTGGCGAACGGAAAAAGCAACAACACCAGCCCGGACGTAATCAACGACACGCGCATGACGGGAAGCGCGCCGATGCGATCACTGAGGTGTCCACCGATTGGACCGAATACAATTGCCGACGCTCCGTAGACAGCGAGCATGGAGCCGGCGCGGGCGAGTGAAAAACCCAGCTCGCGGGTTAGATAGAGCACCAGGAACGGGAGTACCATCATCCCGGCGCGGTTGATCAGGTTGGTCGCGAAGAGGAGCCACACTTCTCGCGGCAATCCACCAAGCCCACGCCACGGATTCAGTCGCGAATCGGCAAACGAAAACGGCCACCGTCTTGGTGGCCGTCTCGTTTCTCGGACTGTCGGCTCAGTTGTCAGGCCCATAGTGCGCCGTGCAGGAATCGAACCTGCAACCTAATGATTAAGAGTCATTTGCTCTGCCAATTGAGCTAACGGCGCTTGCGGTCGCTTGGCGCGCCAGGAGGGAATCGAACCCCCGACCCACAGCTTAGAAGGCTGTTGCTCTATCCAACTGAGCTACTGGCGCGTAACGACGCGAAAGGTAGCGGTTGCGGTGACTCGAATCAATTCCTGTCGGCGCTGCATCGACAGGTTTTTCCATCGCTGCGCGCGAGCGCTGTTAGTCGCTGCCTGAGGCAAGACTCTCGGCGAGAACTCGCTGCAACTTCCGCGTCAGGTCTCCCGGCTTGCCCTTCCCTACAGGCTTATCGTCGAGGCTCACAATGGGCATCACGTCGGTGGTGGTACCGGTGAGGAAGAGCTCGCTGAGGCGAAGGATCTCGTCTGCGCGGATCGGAGTCTCGTCGAGTTCTATGTTCACTTCGCGCGCGAGATCACGCAACACGGACCGCGTGATTCCAGGCAGGATATGGCTGTCGCACGGATGCGTGCGAAGCGACCCGTCGACGACGCCGAAGAAATTTGTCTTTGTTCCTTCCGTCACCACGCCGTCGCGGATCAGCATCGCCTCGAACGCGCCTCTCTCTTTCGCGGTCTGCGATGCCAGCACGTTGGGAAGAAGGTTCAGAGTTTTGAGATCGCAGCGGCCCCACCGCAGGTCGGGATGTGAGATCGCCGGCGCTCCACTCTGGGCAAGCTCCGAATAGGGTGTGAAGCGAGCCGCCGAAATGTAGATGGTCGGCAGAACATCAGCGGGTGGAAAATTGTGCGTGCGTGTCGCCGCACCGCGGGTTACCTGGATGTATAGCGTTGCCTGGCCGTCAAGGAGTCCGTTCTCCCTGAGGAGCTGCTTGGCGATTTCAACGAAGCCCTCGGGAGAGTCGGCTCCCGGGAGAGAAATTCGCAATCCGTCGAGGCTCCGCCTCAAGCGATCGTTATGAAACCTTGCGGCGAACGGTTTCCCGTTGATGACGCGCAGGACTTCATACACACCGTCCCCGAAAACGAAACCGCGGTCTTCGACGGAGATGCGCGCCTCGGCGCGAGGCACAAAGCTGCCGTTCACGTAAACAATATCTTTTGATTTCATCTTTTATGGCGGATCGTTTCCGTGGAAAGATGCGCTAAATGAGCCGCGCCTGCGACGGAGGCTGCCGATCAGGCTTTGGTGCCAGACGTCGAGTACTCGCATCCCCCGGCGCTGAACATTGGCGTCAGTCCGGCGCCGGGATCGGTGAGGGTTCCGGTAAACGTTCCAGTGGGGGTAATCGTTCCGCGCAGCTCCATCCCCGATCCACTGGCGCTCCCGCCACTGAAAATGAGGTCTGCCGCCCCTGTGCTCAGAGCGACGGCGCCTCTGAGCGGAAAGACGACGGTGGCGGGAGGATTCTGCCAGCTGCTCGTGGAGGTGTTGAGTGTTCCATCTGTCAGAACGTCGAGGTGCGCGGTCAGCACCGAACCGTCCGCGAGCGAACCACCCGTACATGGAAGCGTGCTAGTCTTACGCACGGTAAACGACCAGTCACCCGTTGCCTGTGCCTGCGTGACCGCGCCTCCGCCGCCCCCTCCGATCCCGAACAGGAACGGATCGTTGCTGTTTTCGCAGGCGGTGGCTACGACAAGCAGAGTCAGCGTAAGAATGATCGGTCGCACGTGAAACCTCCGGGTGTCCTGCTCGATTGCGCTTTCGGCGGAAAGGGTGCAATTCGTTTGCCGTCAAGACTACGCGCCGAAACCCTCACATGCTGCTACCGTATGGGGGTAAAGCGTCAATACACCATCAGGGACTCAAATGCCTCCGGATCCAAACCTTATCGTTCACGAAGTATTCTCGTGGGTCGTTCCAGGCCTGGTAATCATCATCCTGGGATTCCCCATCGTGCGCCTGATCACAAAGTGGCTGGAGCCGCGGCCGGTGCCGCCGCGGGAGCTGAGTTCCATTAGCGGGCGGCTGGAGCATATCGAGGCGGCCGTGGATGCGATCGCGGTCGAGGTGGAGCGGATCTCGGAATCCCAGCGCTTTACGGCGAGGTTGCAGTCGGAGCAATCCCCAGCGAGACTGCCAGGACCTGGCGGGGCATCCGGACAGTAAGCTAGTGGCGAGGGTAGAAGACGAGAACGGGAGCGTCTTGCGACGCTCCCGTTCTCGCAAAAAGGCGTCAGGTTGATTACGTGCAGGTAATCACGCCGTTGGTCATATCACAGGTCCGGGCAGTCAATGAGTGCGTCGCGGTCGCGTTCCATCCCGGTGGCGGACCGGCAACGGTCACTGCGACGATGGTTACATTCTGCGACGGCGTGAACCCCTGGAGAGGCGCAGCCATCGTTGCGGTTCCACCGAAGTATGCGCCGCCAGCATCGGCAGAATACTGTTCTTCGTAGGTCGCGAGGTTGCGCAGATCAGACTTCATCTGCGCGAGATAGGCCTTGTCCTTCGTATTAGCAAACTTCGGAATCGCGATCGAGGCAAGAATGCCGATGATCACAACGACGATGAGTAGCTCGATAAGTGTGAAGCCTTTTTTGTTGCGCATCTCAAAATCTCCTGATCGTTTGGCGACGGCGAAGACGCTGGCGTCAACACTTAAGAGACGGGACGTTTCGCTGTCCGGCAACCGGTATTAAAGCAAGCATTTTGCCAGATAGTCGCTTAACTCTAACCGCTTGTTCGCCAAGTTGTTACGCACTTCATCTAATCCACTTTAGTAACTCGATTTGCCGCAAATTGCGAGGCCAATAGCAATCTGCTGGCGGTCAGTTTGGAGCCGGATTTAGGGCGCATTTTTGCGCAAAAAGGGGACTTTTTTGACCCGCGACGGTAACCAGTTCACACCGGCAAACGTTCGATTTCAGTAGTGCGCACGGCGCTTGCGGCTCACGGTCGAGGCTGGAATGCACAATTGCGAATTGGAGGGGAGGTGCGGTCGAGCAAGATCACGGCAGATGTGCGCGCTTTTTTCACAGCCTATTGCACGGCCTTCATTCGCCAGGATGCACCTGCCATAGCCAGGCATTTCGCGGATCTGGTGCACGTAGCCAGCGACGGTGGCGACGACGTAGGCGTCCATGTCGCGAACACAGCCGAGTGGCGGAAGGAGATCGATCGAATTCTGGAGATGTATCGTGCAATCGATGTCGCGTCCGTGGAAGCGACGGGGCTCGCCACCGATGCGCTCTCTTCCCGGCTGGTTCAGGCGCGCTTGCGCTGGGCGCTCAGCGATCGAGCTGGCCGCCCTCTTTACGAGTTCGACGCGATGTACACGCTCGCGAGACACACGGAGACGTTTCGTATCACGGCCTTAGCGCACAACGAAATCCCCGAATACCGTCGTTGTCTGGCGAGACTGGGCCAGGCCGAGGCGGTCAAGCCGGGGACAGACAAGCGCCGATAGCTGGCAGGAGTACTGGACTACTTGAACGCATCCAGACACGAAATCTCGCCGGGCTGGGTTTCATATCTAAGATCGGACAAGAGCGTCTTGAATTCCGCGTTTTGCCGAAGCAGCTGAGCACCGGCATCACGTACGCGCCTCACCGTGGCCACCGGCAACGAGAACGACGTGGGTACTGAAAGCAGGAACTGGCGCTGAATCGGGTCTTCAACTTCCGCAAACGTAACGTGGATGACCTGAAGGGGCACCGGCCTCGGCGGAATGATTCCCCTGTCGCGTAGTTCACTTGTCCTGCCCATGCAGAACCCAGTGAATCGGGCGTTCAATCTCTGCCACCCGAGACTCTTTAGCAGAGCAATGGACTCATAGGCGAAGTTGTCAAACGGAGTGCCGGCAGCGGCGCGCACGACATCGAGGACGCCCGGAGGGTTCGGATTCTTGTCGATGGACGACAAGTCCGAAGTTCGTGCATCCACCACGATTATCATGACTCGCCGCAGCCGTCCATTTGCCTGTAGACGTAGAAGGCTGAAGTCGAGGTTTGTGTTCTCAAGAGACTCGATGATTGGGCGCACACCTAGGTTATCCGACCCACCGCCGTCAAATAGATGGATGTACGGCCGTTCGTTCGCCGCGGCATACGTCGAGAATCGCCAGGCCTCGTGGTAATCGTCGCTGCTCCGTTCCTTTGCCAAACCTGCCGTTACCCATTCCGGTAGTTGGAACGCGCAGCTGCCGGCGCGGTTCTGGAGTGTGATCGGAGTAAGCAAGACTGGAACAGCCGACGACGCTGCCACAGCGCGGGCGATACTGAATCGGGAGAGATCCGCGCAGAGAGGATCGAACTGCGCTTGCGTGAAAGAAAACTGTGCGCCCAGCCCGACATCTGTGGCGTTTATCAACAGGTAAGGACGTCTGCGGCGCTCGAGGAGCGTGCCGAAAGTTGCTCCGTGAAAAATTCGCCGTTCCCAGGTGTCAGTCGCTATGTCGCTCCGACTGAAGGCGGGAGCGACGAGCCTGATAAGGTCCGTCGAAAGCATCCTCTTCTTGAGAGTGCTTTCGGCATTCCAGGTAAGAAAGCGTGACTCGAAGGCGTCGAGCGAATCCGGCCCGTACAGAGCGTAAAACGCGCCCGCGAAAGAGCCGCCCGAAACTGTCGAGATGACATCGACTTCTTCGAGCAATGACCTGACTCGGCTCCCCGTGTCAATCGACGTCTGAGCGAGCTCCCGCAGAACCCCATAGGCGAGCGCCGCCGCGCGGGTGCCACCGCCGGAGAACGTAAGGATTACGAACAGGCTATCGCTGTTCTTCCCGTCGGTTGGAAAATTCTCGAACCGATAGCCCTGAGACGGGGCTCGGGCGGGGACTCCCAGCGGAGTAGGAGCAGTGGGCGGGTAGTGTGCGCACGCTCCCAGAATCAAGACGAACGATATGAAATACCGATGAGTCATTCCCCGGCTCCCAGTACAACCTGGGCCCGCAATTGGAGTGCGCCACGAGGCCTCGCCGCCCAACGATTTCGTCGTCCCAAAGCGTATGACTGAACCGTCACGTTGCATTCATAAGACTGTGTACGGCGACGAATAGCTTTCGTGTGCCCCCCGAAAGTGGGGCGATTCCCTGCCCAGGAGAGCCCGTTGACGGTCGCGTTCCGCAGCATTGTAATGACACTGGCCATCGCCATGTTCGTGGTGCGACCCATGTTCGCGCAGTCGGGATCGACCAGCCTAACGCACACTGTTTCGGTAACGGTCCAACCCCGGGTTAAAGTCGTTGTTCGAAATGTAGCGACGCAACCAGCTGCCCCAGTTGCAGGCTCCGCGAGTGCTTCCGGCGCTGAAGGGCTCGCTCTAGGCGTAACCGCCACGCGTCCCTGGATGTTGTTGATCGGTGCGCCTGCCGAAAACGGCGCGCACTCGAGACAGTTATTAGTTGGCCAGCGGAACACGGCCTCCTCAGTTCAGGCTGGGGCTTTGACAGTCGCGTCGGAGTCCGGCATCGGTTCTGTAGTCGACGCGAGCATTTCCATCACCGGAGCCGACACAGCAGCAAGTAAGCGCGGAAGCCAAAACGATGGTGCGCTCGCTTTGACTATTGTGGCGCCATGATCGACTTCGGACA
>WNGI01006030.1_pt1 | contig 13670 bp, 8 predicted proteins | sample 5400621 | NCBI WGS metagenome assembly WNGI01 (sample SAMN13153374, study PRJNA577476) | soil metagenome | isolation source: 20 cm soil or saprolite under Garry oak tree replicate 1 | place: USA:California | collected 2016-06-15
AGGAGGTGGCGCACTGACTGGACAAGGTCCAGCACGCTCGTGTCGAACCTTATGGCGAGACCCACCACGGCGCCGGCCAGAGCCACGGCCAAGGTCCCGAAGCTCCACCGAGAGAGGAGCCGAACCCTCGAGCCGTTGAGCTTCACCGCCTTGGGCTGCGATGACGGTGACGCGCCCTCCTCCAGGTACTCGATCGCCTGGTTGACGATGGGCCGGTCGATCCGGCGCTTTTGATCCGCGTATCCGAAGACGAGGCTGTGATCGCAGACCATGTTGATGACCCTCGGGATCCCGCCCGAGTATTCCGTGAGGCGGTCCACGGCGGCGTCGCTAAAGAGGCCAAGGTCATGCGAGCCCGCGATGCGCAGCCGTCGCCGGATGTACTGGCGGACTTCTTCCGGAGCCAGTGGCGGGATCTGGCAGCGCAACCCGATCCGCTGCTTGAGCTGCTGCAGCTCGGGGAGACTCAGCTTGGCCCGGAGCTCCGGCTGCCCCACCAGCAGGATCTGCAGAAGCTTGTCCGTCGGGGTCTCGAAGTTCGAGAGCAGGCGGATCTGTTCCAGCGTCGCGGCGTCCAGGTTCTGCGCTTCGTCGAAGATGAGGACGGTATTCTCGCCCGCCCGCTCGCGATCCACGAGGAAATGTTGTAGCGCGATGAGCCGTTGCGCCCGCGACTCCAGGCCCTTGGCGATCCCGAGGTCCTCGAGGATGTACTCGAGGATGCCGTCGAACGGCAGGGTGGTATTGAAGACGAAGGAGATCGCCGTCTGTGAGGTGAGCCGCTTGCGGAGGGCGTGAAGCAGCGTGGTCTTCCCCGTGCCCACCTTGCCGGTCAGGAGCATGAAACCTCGCCGCTCCTGGACACCGTACGAGAGCTGGGCCAGCGCCTCCCGGTGCGCCGGGCTCATATAGAGGAACTTCGGATCCGGGGTCGGGTTGAAGGGCTTCTCTGTGAGGGCGTAGAAGTTCAGGTACATGTCAGCGTCCTCAGGAGCCACCGTTCCGCACCAGGAGGGAGACCAAGCGCTCGTTGCCGTGCGCGGCGAAGTACGCGGCACCCACGATCAGGGCGAGAGCGATACAGGCAGCGCTGGCAGCCAACCGCATGCGCCAATGCCGCCGGCGGGAATCTCTCCGCGTGATGATCAGCGGGATACTGACCAGGACCGGCAGCGTGCTGAATGTCCGGAGCTCGTCGACCGTGTGAAAGGAGGTATCGATGCGCTCGGCGAGCATGACGGCGCCGACCGCCAGGCCGAGCGAGCCCAGCACGGCGATCACGAGCAATTGGACACGGTTGGGCGCCGCGGGCTCGAGCCTCGGGATGGCCGTATCGAGCACCCGGAACTGTTCCCCCTTCTGGCGTTGCTCCATGCTTTCGGCGAGCTGGGCCTCTTCGTAGCGCTTCAGCAGAGACTGATAGAGCTCACGCGTGCTGTCGTAGTCGCGGGCGAGTTCGCGAAACTCCTGCTCCCGCCGCGGCACGTTCTCGATCCTGGCTTGATAGCTCGCGATAGCCTCCTTGAGGCGCCGCTCTTCTCCTTTGAAAACCTTGATGTCCGCCTCCGCCTCGCTCAGCGCCTCCTTCAGCCGGAGCACATACGGCGTCACGGGCTGCCGCCCGGGTGGCGCAGCCTGCGCGCCCGCTGGCTGTTCCTTCTCGTTCTCCTTGGGCTCGCGGGCTTTGGCGTCGTCGACCTCGCGCTCGAGCGTTGCGACCTCTCTCGCCAAGAGGATGACATCCGGGTATTTGTCGTTGAACTGGCCTCGTAGCTTCGCCAGCTCCTGCTTCAACCGGGTCAACCGAGCCTCGGGGCTTTCGGGCCCGCCTGCGGGCCGACCCGGCGCCACGGGTGCTACGGGTGCGGGTGTGGAGGCCAGAAGGGAGTCGGCCTCTGCCAGCTGACTCGACATGGTCTGCCGCCGTTCCGAGGCTCGCGTCTGATTGTCGGCGTTCAGGCGGAGCTGTTGATGTAGCCGCTCCAGGGTGGCGAGGTTGGCCTCCATCTGCTGGGGCAGCTCTCCCATATGGCGGCGCTTGAACTCGCTCACCTGCTGCTCCTGACCGTCGAGCCGCTTCTTCGTGTCCGCGAGCTGGCCCTTGAGAAACTCGGCGGTGCCGGCCGCCTGACGCTCACGCGCCTTGAGGTTCTCCTCGATGTAGAAGGACGCGAGGGCATTCGTGGTGAGCGACACCGTGCCCGCGTCGGTCCCCTGGTAGCTGATCGTGAAGGCCACCGTGGCCTCTCGCAGGCCTTTCGCTTCCACGCTCTTCAGCTCCAGCTTGATGTCCTTGCGCATGCGCTCGATGACTTGCTCGAGTGGGACCTTGTTCCGCAGATCGGCGTAGAGGCCGAAGCGGTTGATCAGGACTTCCAGCCGCGCGCGGCTCAGAATTTCCTGGCTGATCGTCTGGATCCGAGTCTCGAGGGCGCTGGTCACGGTCGACTTCACGAAGGCCTCGGGGATCTGCTGGCGGTCCACGAGCACGGTGGCCGTGGACCGGTACATGTTCGGCAGGAACGTGATGAGGCTGGCGGCTGCCGCCAAGGGAGCGGCGAACGCGAGAATGGCGAGCCACTTCCGCCGGCTCCACACGGCCGGCAGCACGTCCAAGAGCGACCGATCCGGCGTCTCCTCGGCCATTTAGGGCACCAGGACGATGTCGCCGTTCCGGAGGTAGAAGTTCTCTTGCTCCCCGGAAAGCTTGTTGTAGTTGAACGGAATCCGCTTCATCGTCGCTCCCTCGGGACGGAGGATGACGATCTGCGAGCGCGTTGCGAATTGCGTGAACCCACCGGCCAGCGCGAGAAGATCCAGCACGGTCGCCGCGCTCTTGAGCTCGAAGCGACCCGAGCGGGCGACCTCGCCGATGACTGAGACCTTGAAGCTCCTGACGTCCGCCACGATCACGGAGACCTCTGGGCTCGGGATGTATTCGGCGAGCTTTTTCGTCAGGACCTCGCGTAGCTCGAGCGTGGTGAGCCCGGCGGCCACGACGTCGTTCAGAAGGGGAAGCGAGATCCTGCCGTCCGGCCTGACGGGCACGGTCCGGGTCATCGCTTCGTTCTTCCAGACGGAGATGAGGAGCATGTCCTCGGGGCCGATCCTGTACTCGCCCAGCGCGCCGTTACGAGCCAGTCCACGCTCTGAGGCGCCGCCGACGGGCGCCTGAGCGCCGGCGGGCTTGGCAACGATGACGGACGAGACGAGCAGCACCGTTGCGAGGGAGCAGACCAGGGGATGCTTGATCACAATGTGCCTCACGAGGCCGGGCGCGCGGACGATCGCTCGACGTCGAGTCCGGCCTGCTTGATCTTGTAGAGGAGCGCGCGGTAGCTGATTCGCAACGCTCTCGCCGCCCGCACCCGGTTCCAGCCGGTTTGCTCGAGCATTTTGGCGATCGCCAAGCGCTCGGCCGCCTGCGCCGCTCGCCGCCCGATGTCCTTGAGAGAGAGCTCTGGAGCGACGGTGGAGGGAGGCTCGGGCCGCGCGCCGTCCCCATCGCCCTCCGGCAGAGGGCTCCTCGTCAAGAAGGGATCATCGAGCACGATCATCCGCTTGATCAGATTCTCCAGTTCGCGAACGTTCCCGGGGTAGCGTAGGCGCGTGAGGCGCTCCATCACCGACTCCGGAATGGTGAATCGATCGCGGCGGTAGAGCTTCGCGTAGCGCTCGACGAAGTACTTGGCCAAGGGCGCGATTTCGCTCGCGCGCTCGCGGAGCGGTGGGACGAACACGTGGATGACGTTCAGCCGATAATAGAGGTCTTCGCGGAAGCGGCCTTCTGCCACCGCCCGCTCCAGGTCCTGGTTGGTGGCCGCGAGCACACGGACGTCGACGCTGAGCGTCGATTTGGCGCCGATGCGTGAGAACTCGCCGTCCTGCAGAACGTGGAGCAGCTTGGCCTGGAGCGCGGGATGCAGATCGCCGATCTCGTCGAGAAAGATGGTGCCGCGATGGGCCGCCTCGAACTTGCCGATCTTGAGCTTGTGGGCGCCCGTGAAGGCGCCTCGCTCGTAACCGAACAGCTCGCTTTCCAGCAGCTCTCGCGGCATGGCGGCGCAGTTGACCTTGACGAAGGGCCCAGCCCGACGGGAGGAGAAGTGGTGGATCGCGTGCGCGATGAGCTCCTTGCCGGTGCCGGTTTCGCCCGTGACCAGAACGGTGACGTCAACTCGCGCCGCCTCACGGAGAATCTGGCTTGCTTCCAGCATCTTCGGGCTGCACCAGAGCTCCATCTCGCGCCGGAGTCTCCCCCCCATCTGCTCTGAAGCCGAACCGAGCGCTTCGGGCTGGGGGCGCACGAACTTCTCCATGGCCTGCTGGAGCTCGTCGAGGCTCAAGGGCTTGGTCAGTACCGCGTCGACCTCGAGGGGGACGGTGTAGTGGCCGTTGTCGCGATGGTCCGCGAGCGCGATGATGGGGCCGGAATTTCGGCCGTGACGCTTCAGACGTTGGATCAACTCGTCGGGGTCGGAGTCGTTGCGACTCAGGTCGACGAGCGTGACGCTGAAGCTGCCGTCGGCGAGCGCCTCCAGCGCCTCCTCCGCGGACGAGACGATCAGGCACTGATACCCGCGGGCCTGCAGGGAGCCGAGGAGTCCCACCTGGGTTGCGGCGTCGACTTCGACCACGAGGGCTCTTCGCTCAATCATTTTGCTACCATCGCGCGCCAGCTAACCGCAAATGCCATACCAAAAAGATTTTCGAAGACTGAGTGCGTCAGATATTACGGATCTTTCATCGAAATCTTTGTGTCAATCTCATGCAACCGGGTTCATACCGCTCGAGCTGGGGTGGGTAGTTCAGGACCCACTATGAAAAGAATTACACTTTCCGGAAAGCGCTTACGCGTCGGCGAGTTACAGGTCGGACAAGCCTACTTGAGCTCGGCGAGGACCCTCCGGGCCTCTTCGCTGCCCTGGAATCGAGGGTTCAGCGTCAAGGCCTTGCCAAGGGCCCGCTTGGCCCCCTCAGTGTTCCCGAGCTTGTAGTAGGTGAGCCCCAGGTGATACTGCACCGCGGGGTTGTCGGCGAGCTTGGAGGCGCTCTCCTGCAGCTGGCCGAGGGCCTGATGATAGACGCCCCGCTTGTAGAGGATCCATCCCAGCGTATCGGAGATGCGGGGGTCATCCGGCGCAACCTCCTTGGCCGTCTGGGCCAACTGGAGGGCCTTTTCCTGGTCGCCTCCGTGCTCGGAGTACAGGTACGCGAGATTGTTCGCGGCGAGCGCGAACCGGGGTGCGTCCGCGAGAACCTTCTCGTACGCCGCCTGAGCGTTGGAGAGGTCACCCTTCGCTTCGTAAAACATGCCGGTGAGCACGAGCGCGGGGAGATTCCTCGGGTTCTTTCCGAGCGCGGCGTTCAGCTCGGCGAGCGCCTGGTCGTACTTTCCCGACTTGGCATAGAGCTGGCCAAGCGTCAGATAAACGCCCACCAGAGCCGGTTCTAGCTCGAGGGCCTTGCGGAAGGCGGCCTCGGCCAGGGCCGGCTCGCCGCGCGCCAGATACACGCGACCGAGCAGCTCCCTGAGAGCTCCCGAGGCAGGTACGCGCGCGATCTCCTGTCTGACCCGCTCGAGGGCGACATCGGGGGCCGTCTCGGCCATAGTCATCGCGACGAGATTCGAGAGTGGTTCCACGAAGCCTGGAGCGAGGGAAAGAGAAGCCTCGAACGCCTTCCTTGCTTCGGTAGGCTTCCCCTGTGCTCGGAGAGCGACGCCGACCAGGTAGGGTCCTCGCGCATCCTTCGGAGCGAGCGCCATGATCCTTCGATAGGCCTCGGTGGCCTTCCCGGGCTCGCGGTTCGCCAGGTACGCCGACCCGAGCACCGCGTACGCGCCGGTCTCGTTCGGCCGTTTCGCGACAAACGTTTCCAGGTCCTCGATCGCCGGGCGGACAGCACCGGACTGGACGTTCAGCTCCGCGAGCCTGAGCACGGCGTCCCGGAAGTCGGGCGCGATCGTGGTCGCCTGTTTGAGCTCCGCCTTCGCCTGTTCGCGATTTCCCGCCTTGAGATAGGCCGTTGCCACGTGGTAGTGAATTTCGGCGCTCTTGGGCTCGAGCTTCAGAGCCTGCTGAAACTCCTGGATCGCCTCGGTTGTCTGCCCCTTCGCCAGCAGCACCCGTCCGCGCAGCACCCGTCCATTCGGGTCGGACGGGTTCTTCTTGAGGAGGCCGTCGAGCACCTGCAGCGTCTCGTCGTGCCTCGCCTGCGCGAAGGTGATCTCGGCGAGGCGACGCCGGGCCAAAAGGAAGTCGGGGGCCTTCGCGGAGATCTCCGTGAGGATCCGCTTCGCATCCTCTGGCTTCTGCGCGACACGATAGTAGAAATCGACGAGCTTCATCCGCGCCATGGAATCCACCGGCGCGAGGTCGGCCCCAGCCTGGTACTCTCGCTCGGCCTGAGCCACGTCCGGTTTCATCAGATAAAAATCACCGAGCGCCATGTGCGCCTCGACTGACTTTGGATCCTTGGACAGAGCCTCCCTGAATGTGCTCTCCGCCTGTGCCAGGTTCTGCCTTCGGAGATAAAGGGCCCCGAGCGCCACGTACAGCTTCGTCGGGTGGCCAAGGCTCGCCCGGGCTTCCTCGAGACGCCGGGTCATCGCGTCGATCTCCCCTGGCGTCTGGGTCGCACCGGCCAGGACGAGCAGCGCCTCGAGATTGCGCGGCTCCCTCTGGAGCACGTACGCCGCTTCGGCGGAGGCCTGATCGAACCGCCGGGCCGCGAGATAGAGGGCCCCGAGTTTGACGCGAACATCGAGCTGCTCGGGGTTGAGCTCTGCAGACTTGCGGAGAAGCGGAAATGCCTCCGCGGCTTGACCGAGGTGGAAGGCGGCGAGCCCCATCTGCCGGATCGCGACAGCATTGGCCTCGTCGATCTGTAGGGCGTTCCGGTACTCGATGATGGCTTCTCGGTACTGCTGCTGACTGAAGTATTTCGCGCCCCGCTCGAGGTGGCGGGCCTTTCGAGCTTCCGGTGAGCGTCCGCACCCGCTGAGAATGACCAGCGCGATCAGGAGACCTATCGACCAACGTGACGCACAAGATGTCATAAATCCTCGGTGGAGAAAATCACAGGTCGCTTGCCAACGCGAAGCCTCGATATTCCGGAATTCTTGGAGTGCATTGTCACATCATTCGTCTCCTGAGATCCATAATGATTCGCCGTTCATACTTCGGGCAAAACTCTACTTCTCGCTGGGTCAGGGCAGGTGATAGCTTGCCCGCTCAAGCGACGGTATTCATTACGCCTCCGATTCTGGCGCGAAAGATGCTTCACAGCAACCGACGACGCGATCAGCGAGATCGCGTGAAGCAAAGAGGGTCCGTGCGGAATCACGCTGACGCTCACCTTGGAGGTGGCGAATGGGATGGCTCGGCAAGACTGCAGTGGTCGGAGGATTCTTCACCCTTCTGTTCGCGCTGACGCTCCCGACTCAGGCGTTCGCTCTCACGGCGCTGTACGGGGACTACGCGTCGTGGTCGGCTGCCGCGCCGACGCCACAGGCGCCAGTGGACTTGAGCGGCATCGCGGACGGCACGCTGTTGACCTCGATCTCTCTGCCGTTCGCGGAAACCTTGACGTTCGACCAGACCGTGACCAAGTTGAGTGTGGACCCGACAAGGGTGAACCGGAAAACGTGGTCGGGCTGCCCTCCGACCTGCCCCGACGTTCTCATGACCAGTGGGGAGACACTGACGGCGACCTTCTCGCCGACGGGCCTCGTGGGCGCCTTCGGGTTCGAGATGGAGCCCTATTTCCCCACCGATTTCTCGATGACCCTGCATCTCACGGACGGAACGTCATTGACTCAGACGGTCCCGGGCCTTGCGGGAGCTGAGTTCTTCGGCTGGGTGGGTGGCTCGGTCGTCGATTTCACAGCGACATGCACCGGCTGCAGCTATTTTGCTCTCGGCAAGCTGGTGAAGGCCGAGGCCGTTCCTGAACCTGGAACCTTGGGACTTTTGGGTACCGGCCTGACCGGTCTCGCACTGACTTGGCTTCGCCGCCGGAAGGTGCTCAACGCGGCTCACGTTCTCACCAATTACGTCGGAGGAAAAGAGATGAAGAAGTTTTTGATGGCTATGATTGCTGTCGGAATGGTGCTTGGGGTCGCGACCGCCAATGCCGCCCCGGTTCTGGGCGGTGGCTGGGCTGGTGACAATGTCTATGCGTCGCTGACCGATTCGTTTGGTTCGCCCTACGCCATTACGTTGGTAGACCCCGCGCTTTTCTCGATTACGGATGCCTTTACCCCGGGCGATATCTTTCAGGTGTACGACGGCGACACGCCGATTTTGCTCACCGCGATCGGTCCCGCCCCCAGTGACCCGTTCCCGCCATCTGATTCGATTGCAGACGCGGCCTGGGCAGATCCGACCTATGCGCATGGACAAATCATGCTCGCGGCCGGCACTCACAGCCTTCGAGTTCAGGACCTGGACTGTGTCTCCTTCGGCTGCCCGGCCGGATTCTATACTCGCCTGGACGTCCTCGCCGTGCCAGAGCCTGGCACGCTCCTGCTGCTCGCGTCGGGTCTCCTGGTGGGCGGCGGCTTCGCGCGGAGATTCCGCCGCGAGGTGTAAGCATCCTGCCACCTGGCTCACGCTGAGCCGTAGCTGCTCGGTCGACTGACGGCGCCAGTTTTGGGACTATCAACCAGAGCTGGCGCCGTCTCCTGTTCGCCACCTGTCGCCGCGGGACCCGGCTGGCGTTAGGGGACTGGCCCTGGTGCCTCCTGCATTTTAAGCATCTCGGATTCCCACCGATCCGCTTTATAATCTGGCCTCACAGTGTGGCGCTTCAGAGCGTGCGGTCTGTGGCTCAGGCAAGTCGGCGCGGGCGCGATCGTCTGGATCGCGATCTGCGTGATGGCACCGCACGCATGGGGCCAAGACACACCGGTTGGCGGCGCCAAGGAGCAGCCGCCGGCGCCCTCTCCTCCCGCCCTCCCAAGCCCCGGCGTACCGCTTGGGTCGTATCCGCTTGAGCTGTTGGGGCTTCTCGCACCCACTGCCCAGCGCGGGCCGTTCACGCTGTTGCCTTCGATCGCGGTTTCCGAGGAGTACAACGACAACCTTCTTCTGAATAACAGCAATCGGCAGTCGGACTTCATTACGGGCTTCAGCCCAGCCCTCATGCTGTTCGTCAACCGCCCGTCGTATCGATTGACTGCCGGGTATTCGTCGACCGCCGAGCTGTACCAGCAGGAGAGTCGCTTCGACAACGCGTTCAGTCGTCAGAATTTCATCCTCAACGGCACCTACGAGGGTACACGAGGACTGACGTTCGTCATCTCTGATGCATACGCGAGGGATCGCAGCACGAACGTCGTCGCGACACTGGGCTTCGCCAGCGGTCGGCAGGAAGCGTGGAGCAACACCTTCTCGCCGGGTGTGTCGTGGCAGATGACACCGGCGACCGTTCTCAATGTCGTCGCGACCCACGCCGTGGAGCGCTTCGAAGGCACGAGTGGCGGGTTCGGCTCAAACACCTACGGGCTCCAGAACACGCTCGGTCACGTCCTCACGCCCCGCCTCACGGGCACCGTCGGTTACGGCTTCACGTATCTGGATTTGCTGGGACAGCAAAACTCGACGACACACACACCCACAGTGGGTGCCAGCTACCGTCTCACCCCGACGCTCACCGCCACCGTCAATGGCGGCCCCGCGGTCACCCAGCTCGGCGGCGAGACGTTCGTGTCTCCCGCCGCCACGGCGGGGCTGCTCCAGATTCTTCGCTACGGCTCGGCGAGTGCGCAATACAGCCGGAGCGTGGGTGTCGCGGGCGGGCTCGGCGGGACGACCGAGACGCAGATCTTTTCGGGCGCGCTCGCGCTCTTGACCTGGCAGCGGGGCTTGATCGTCACGTTCAACCCCGCATACAACACGGCGAAATCTGTGAGCCGCGGGCAGACGGGGCGGGTCGACGCCAATGCGTTGACCCTGAATCTCGGAGCGTCCTATCAGATCGCTCGATATGTCAGTATTTTTGGCGGCTACAGATTCTTTCAGCAGCGTACCCAGGGGTCGGCGACGACGCAGTTCGACTCGGATCAAAACCTGGTCAGGTTCGGGGTGCAGTTCGGGTATCCGTTCAACTTTGACTGATCGCGTCGGCAGCGTCACCTACCCACATTTCCACCGTCGTCCACAATCTGGGAATTGCACCGTCTGACGCGCTCGCGCAGCCCGACCCTCGAGATTCGCCTCGTTCTCTCTGGCCGAGACGACGCTGCAGCGGAATTCCCCGCGGAAATCCAGACCGGGGCGACTCCTTGTGCGTGCGGAGTGGCATTTGGCGCGGGGGGAATGGCGGTCGGGTCAGGGAAAAATGAATTGACGAGGCCTTGGGGATCGCCTAGCCTCCTTCCACCGTCTACCTTATAGGTTCGATACCCAGGGAACCGGCCATGAATCGAGCTGGCCCTGAGACGCCGACCTCACGAGGGCGGAAGGCGGCGGTTCCGCGGCGGGTCGACGGCGATCGATGGGGTCATGGGCGGGACCGAGGAGGGCAGGAGGATGTCCGCTCTGGGTGCAATGACCGTGGGCATCCCGAACGTGCTGAAGACGGCGCAGATCCTCGACCTCGTAGCGATCGGACAGCGTGCGCAGCCTGGCGTGCCTCTGCTGGTCCGGGGTGAACCCGGTGCCGGGAAGGACACGTTGGCCCGTCTCATCCACGCGGCCTCGCCGCGCCAGCCCTACCCCTTCATCAAGATGAACTGCGCCGTTCAGCCCTCTGACCGTCGCCGGGCCGACTTGTTCGGACACGAGAAAGGGGCGTCGCCCTTGGCCATCCGGCGATGGCTCGGGAGCTTCGAGTTCGCGAATCACGGCACACTCTACTTGGACGAGATCGGTGCTGTGCCGCGGGACCTTGTGCCGAAGCTCCTGTACGTGTTACGCACGGGCGAGGTATCGCGGACCGGCGGCCGCGAGGTCATCCGGGTCGATGTGCGCGTCACCGAAATCCCTCTCTTGGCGTCATTTTTCCTGGGGCAATTCAACCGTCGCTATCGACGGGACGTCCAGCTCTGCCCCGAGGTGATGGCCGCGTTCAAGGCGCGCTCATGGCCTGGGAATATCCGCGAGCTGGAAGAGGCCGTGCAGCAGCTGGTCGTCGGTGGAGAGATGTCGCCCGTTCGCTAGCCGACGACGTCCTTCGGCGCCCGTCACTCGCCCCGGAACACCGGCCTGCGCTTCTCCAGCATCGCCCGCCGGCCTTCGCTCGCGTCGGCGCTCTGCCGCGCGCGCCGCACGAGCGCGTCCAGGTCGTCGTGGGCGATCCCTTCACGGGGCGCGAGCGCGCGGAGGATGACGGCCTTCATGCCGGCGAGCGACAGCGGCGCGTTCTGGGCGATGGTCCGCGCGAGGTCGCCGGTGACACAGGCGAGATCCGCGGCGGGGACGACCTCGTGGAGCATGCCTATCGCGTAGGCGCGGCGGGCATCGACCGGGCGGCCCGCGAGGAGCAGCTGGCGTGCGTGCGCGGGTCCGACGATCTCGACGATCTTCTGGGCGAACGGAAACGGAACGATGAGGCCGAGGCGCGCCAGCGGCATGCCGAAGCGGGCGATGTCGGCCGCCACGCGGAGGTCGCAGTGCAGGGCGAGCTCCAGGCCGCCCGCGAATGCATCGCCGTGGACCATCGCGATCGTCGGGTGCCGGGAGCGTTCGACGCGCTGGAGGACCGGGATCACCGCGGCGTCGCCGTCTGCGGGCGCGCCCTGACGCGCCTCCATCTCGCGCAAGTCCATGCCGGCGCAGAAGGCCGAACCCGCGCCGCGAAGAACGACGACCCGGACGTCGGCGCGCCCGTCGAGCGCGTCGAAGCGGTCACGGAGGGCCGAGAGCAGCGCCGCGTTCATCGCGTTGCGCTTGTCCGGGCGGTTGAGCGTGATGGTCGCGACCCCGTCGGCGACGGTCGAGAGGACTTCGTCGGCCATGCAGCGCCGATGGTATCATCCCCGCGCATGGCGGTCTTCCCCGGTTTCACGCTCCCGGAGGAGCTGCGCGCCCTGCGCACCCAGGTGCGTCGCTTCATCCAGGACGAGATCATCCCGCTCGAGCAGCGGCTCGATCCGGACGCGCCCGAGCTCCCCGCCGAGGACTGGAAGCGCCTCGCCGCCAAGACGAAGGCCGCGGGGCTCTGGGCGCTGGGCGCGCCGGAGGAGTACGGCGGCGGCGGACTCGACACGTTCAGCATGTGCGTGGTCCTCGAGGAGATGGCGCAGCACCGGATGGGCCTCTACAACTCCGGCTGCGGCGTCTTCGGGCGCTACCCGCCGCCCGCGATCTGGGCCGGGAGCAAAGCCCAGATCGAGAAGTACGCGGTGCCCACGCTCCGTGACGGGTGGGAGACCTTCTTCGCCATCACCGAGCCCGCGGGCGGCTCCGATCCGGCGGGCGCCATCCAGACCCGCGCCGAGAAGCACGGCGACCGCTGGGTGCTCAACGGGCGCAAGGTCTTCATCTCCCGCGCCCACGACGCCCCGTGGGGCGTGGTCTTCGCGCGCACGGACAAGACCAAGGGCCGCGACGGCATCTCGTGCTTCATCGTGGAGCGCGGCACGCCGGGTTTCAGCGCCCGGAACATCCGGACCATCCGCACGTCCGCCGTGCCCAACGACGTCGTGTTCGAGGACTGCGAGCTCCCAGCCGAGAACCTCGTCGGCGCTCCCGGCCAGGGCCTCGACCTGGCGTTCGACTTACTCGTGAAAAACCGCTTTCCGTACTCGGCCTGCAACCTCGGCGTCGCTGTCGCTGCGCACCGGATGGCGATCGCGCACGCCAAGCAGCGTTCGACCTTCGGCGCCCCGCTCGCCCAGCGCCAGGCCATCCAGTGGATGCTGGCCGACGCGGAGGTCGAGATCCGCGCCGCCCGCTGGCTCATCTGGGAGGGCGCGTGGAAGGCCGACCGCGGCGAGGACGCGCGCGTGGAAGCGTCGATCGCCAAGCTCTACTCGAGCGAGGTGCTCGGGCGCGTGATCGACGCTGCGGTGCAGATCCACGGGGGCTACGGCGTGTCGAAGGAGTTTCCGCTGGAGCGCTGGTACCGCGAGGCGCGCGTGCGACGGATCGGCGAGGGGCCGTCCGAGGTTCACCGGATGGTCATCGCCCGCTCGCTCTTTCGCTGACGCCTCGGAAAGGAACCGCCATGCTACCGCTGACGGGCCTGCAGGTCGTCGAGCTCGGCCAGAACCTGGCAGGGCCGATGGCCACTGAGATCCTGGCGCACCTGGGCGCCGACGTCGTCAAGGTCGAGCGCCCCGAGGGCGACGACGCGCGACACTGGGGGCCACCCTTCTGGAAGGGCGTGTCGCCCGGGTTCCTCGCCGTCAACGCCAACAAGCGCTCGATCACGCTCGACCTGAAGAACGAGCGGGCGGTGGCTTGGCTCATCGAGTTCATCGGAGACGCCGACGTCCTCGTCCAGAACCTGCGCCCCGGCGCAGCCGACGCGCTGGGCCTCGGCCCGACGGCGCTCACTGAACGGTACCCGCGTCTCGTCTATTGCTCGATTTCGGCGTTCGGCCCCCGGGGCCCGCTCCGGGACCGGCCCGGCTACGAGCCAATCTTGCAAGCCTTCTCGGGTCTTATGATGATGAACGGCGACGATGGCGGGCCGCCGACCCGGATCGGGACGTCCGTCCT
>WNGI01004665.1_pt1 | contig 13669 bp, 11 predicted proteins | sample 5400621 | NCBI WGS metagenome assembly WNGI01 (sample SAMN13153374, study PRJNA577476) | soil metagenome | isolation source: 20 cm soil or saprolite under Garry oak tree replicate 1 | place: USA:California | collected 2016-06-15
CACGTCGGGCGAGACGTCTTTCTTGGAGAGCACCGCTTGCATGATGCCGGTGCCGTCACGCACCACGGCGAACGCGATCTTCCCGCTCGAGCGGGTCGTCACAACCCACCCGCGCACGGCGACCGTCTGTCCGGCTAGGCGCGCAAGCTCTTCGATCCAATGACGCTCCGGCATAGGCGCGGCATACTACAGGAATTGGGCTGGCCCGTCTACCTGGGTGACCAGCCCACGACGCCGCCGCACAGGAAAGCCTCAATCCCGAGCGTATCGATGACGCATTCGATGAGGGATGCGGTGAAGCTCAGTCGGATCCGGCGTACGCAGCCAGGGCCAGGAGCGCGAGGAGGCCGCCGCCGACGGACAGGGCAAGACCGGGGACCCAGCCGAACTCTACGCCGACGTAAACGCGCCCGGAGGTCCCAGTGTGCGGGGCGGTCGTTGTGCAGGCAACGTCGACGCACTCGTACGTCGTGCGTCGCACGGCCTCCGGCCGTAGGGCGACGCCGAACCACTGCACGGGGCTGTACTTGACAGAGCCGAGGATCGAGCCGGGCTTGAGTTGGTCGGCAGCCACTGGAGTCCCCACCGCCACGTCGAGTGAGCGTCCTTCCCCAAACCAGCGACGGTAGCGGGCGGCCGGCCCGGTGCTGAAATCATCCTCTTCTTCAAGAGTGACGAACCAAGACGCGCCGAACGCATTCCGTGGGCTCGTGTTCACCATGGCCCCCCAATCCACCGTGGCACGGCCCATAATCCCCCCCCCCTGGCTGCTTCGGATGTAGGCGCCTGCATTGGTGAGAAAGAAGGCGCTACACGCCGGCTTCGGACGGGGGTGGTAGCACGGGTTGTCCGAGGAACGGGGCGGGGCTTGCGTCTGACCGATGGCCGCGGGCGCAGCGGCGAGCAGCGATCCCATCAACGCCAATCCGCGAACGACGGTCATAGATGAACTCCCGCGTCATAGATGGACTCCCGCGCTCCGCCTCACTTGCCGAGACGGCAGGGCGAACTGGTCCATAATGGAACGCGATTGAGTTGTGGACGCAAGAGCGCGCCGGCTGCTCTTCTTAACCAACGCGAAACAGCTCGAACCCGCGCTCGTAGCGGGTGACAATCCGCTCCCGATACGCCGAATGCTCACGTTTCTCCAGGGCGGGGTCGGTCGCGATCATGTCTCCGGCCGCCGCGCGCGCCGCGTCGAGCAGCGGAAGGTCTGTTTCGAGATTGGCGTAGCGGAGCGGCACGCCACCGTGCAGGTCCAGCTCCGCAATCTTGAAACCATCGGTCGTCTCTGTGAACGCCTGCAGCCGCGGCGCCGCTTCGGCGGAGTCGGAGAGCAGAATGCAGTGGCTCGCCGCGGTCCCCCGCCCCACCCGCCCGCGCAGCTGGTGCAGCTGCGCGAGCCCGAATCGCTCCGCGTGCTCGATGAGCATCACGGTCGCGTTGGCGACGTCGATCCCGACCTCGATCACCGTCGTGGCCACGAGGATCTGCACCGTGTTGTCGCGAAACGCGCGCATCGTGGCGTCGCGTTCCTCGGCTTTCATCTTTCCGTGCACCAATCCGACGCGCCATTCAGCAAACGTCTTTTCGAGCTTGGCCGCCATCGTGGTCGCCGCTTTGAGATCGGCGCGCTCCGATTCGTCGATCACCGGATAGATCACGTAAGCCTGCCGGCCGGCCGCGCACTCGCTGCGAATGAATTCGTAGATCTTGGCGCGCGCGGCGTCGGTCCGCAGCGCGGTCTTGACCGTCCCGCGGCCGGGCGGGCGCTCGCGAATCTGCGTTACGTCGAGATCGCCGTAGAGCGTGAGGGCGAGTGACCGCGGGATCGGTGTGGCGGTGAGCAGGAGGACGTCGGGCGCATCGCCCTTTTCCACCAGCGCCGCGCGTTGCTCGACACCGAAGCGATGCTGCTCGTCGATCACGGCCAGACCGAGGCGCTGGAACGTCACCGACTCCTGGATCAGCGCGTGCGTTCCGACCACGATGCGCGGTCCGCCGCTTGCGATGCGCTGCCGCGCGGCAGTCTTTTCCGCGGCGCTCATGCGGCCCAGCAGGAGCTCCGGACGAATCGCCAGCGGCTCGAGCAGGCGCGTCAGGGTCACGTCGTGCTGCTCCGCCAACAGCTCCGTCGGCGCCATGATCGCGGCCTGGTAGTCGTTCTCAGCCGCGAGCAGCATGGCAAACAGCGCGACCACGGTCTTGCCGGTCCCCACGTCGCCCATGAGCAGACGATGCATCCGGAGCGGCGCCGTCATGTCATCGGTGATCTCGCGAATCGCCTGGCGCTGGTCGCCGGTGAGCTCGAACGGCAGCGTCTCTTTGAGGCGCGTGGTCAACGCACGCTTCAGCTCGAACCGGATCCCCGACCGCGAGCGCTTCGCCAGATGCCGGGCGCGCGCCTGCACCAGCTGCTGGTCGAACAGCTCGTCGAACGCGAGCCGTCGCCGCCCGAGCTCCGCGTCGGCGACCTGCGGCGGCCGATGCATCAGCTCGAGCGCGCGCCGTAGCTCGATGAGCTGGTGGCGCTCACGGAACGCGGCCGGATGAGGATCGGTGACGAGCGGCAACAGCTCGTCGAGGTGTTGCTGGACCAGCGCGCGAATCTGCCGGTGCGTCAGACCCTCCGTGGCTGGATACACAGGAAGCACCAGCCCTGGATCGCCCTCACTGTCGTCGCCCGCCTCCGCAAGCACGATGAACTCGCGCGGCACAATCTGTTTGCCGTGGTAGTAGCGCACCGGCCCTGTCACCAGCAGGAGCTGCCCTTTCTTGATCTGCCGCTCGAGGAACGGACGCCCTGGCCAGGCACACTCGAGCAATCCGCTCGCGTCTCGCAGCACCGCGCGGAACACGCGCAAGCCGCGGCGCGTCGGCAGCACACCGGTGTTCACGACGCGCCCGACGCACGTCACGTCCTGGCCGATGGCGGCGCGCGCCAGCGGTGTGACGGTCGTGGCATCGAGATACCGATGGGGAACATGGTAGAGCAGGTCACCGGCAGTGCGAATGCCGAGTCGCTGGAGGGCCTCAGCGCGTTTCGGCCCGACGCCCTTGAGGAATTTGACGGGAGAATTGAGCTGCAGCTTCACCCGCTCACCAGGTGGTGCGCGAATCGCACGGGATCGAAGACCTCGAGATCGTCCAGTGTCTCCCCCGTGCCGAGAAAACGGATGGGCACGGGGAGCGCGCGGCGAAGCGCGACCACGCTGCCGCCCTTCGCCGTGCCGTCGAGCTTCGTGACGACGAGGCCGGTGAGCGGCACCGCCGCGGCAAAAGCTTCGGCCTGGCGGATCCCGTTCTGCCCTACCGTCCCATCGAGAACGAGCAGCGACTCGTGCGGGGCGCCGGCCAAACGCTTGCCGACGACCCGCACGACCTTCTTCAGCTCTTCGCGCAGCCGCTCGTCGGTGTGCAGCCGGCCGGCGGTGTCCACGAGCACAGTGTCGATCCCCCGCGTCACCGCGGCATCAACCGCGTCGAACGCCACCGCCGCCGGATCGCCGCGCTGTGACGCGCCTCCCCCCACGAACGGCGCGCCCAGGCGCTCGGCCCAGATCTTGAGCTGCTCGGTCGCGCCGGCGCGAAACGTATCCGCCGCGGCCAGCAGCACGCTGCGCCCCTCGGTTTGCAATCGCTTCGCGAGCTTTGCGACCGATGTCGTCTTGCCGGTGCCGTTCACGCCAAAGATCAGCATCACCGTAGGCGGCTGGGCCGCGCGCGCGAGTGGCGTGCCCGGTGGGCCGAGCTGTTCGACGATGATGCGCTCGAGCGCTGCCTGATCGACTTGGTCGGCGCGGCTCAAGCGCTCCATGGTTTCGTTCGTCGCCGCGACGCCGAAGTCCGCTTCGACGAGCTGGCGCTGCACATTTTCAAGCCAGGCCCCATCGCCGCTCGGTGCAGTGATGAAACGTCCGATCTTTCCCCAGAGTCCCACTACGGCAGCCCCTGGCGGCGCCGGAGCGTCCATTCGGCCGCGAGCGCGGCGATCGCCAGCACGAACAGCCACCAGCGGTCGCGCAAGCCGACCGACGCACGCCGGGCAGTCGCTTCGCCCGGTTGCGCCGTGATTGCCGGTGCGCGCGGCAGCCACTCGTCCGAGTAGGTCTCCACGGCCACGATCCCTTGCTCGGATCCGCCGCCGAGCGCATAGCGATACACACCGGGCGGCAGCAGCAACGCCGCCCGGCCCGACGGATCGAAGCGCAGCGTGTCGGTACGAGTGGTGTCGGGGCTACGCAGAGTGATTGCGAGTGTGCGCGCGCTATCCGGCGATGTCCAGCGCCACACGGTCGGCAGCCCATTGGGCGACTCGAGCGCCACCGGGGCCGCCCGCTCCCTGCTCCCTGCTCCCCGCTCCCCCAATAACCAGTCCACCAATGCCGCCACGACGCTGCGGTACGCCTCCTCGGCAGCCCCGCCTCGAAACGCCCAGCGCCACAGACCCGCGGCGGTGACGGTCGCGACGTGCTGGCCACTCGCCCGTTGTTCGAGCGTGAGAATGGGTCGAGCGGCGCCGCGGCGCGCCAGGCGCGCGGCCAGCGCGACGGTCGCGTCGCGGCTCGAGTCGGGTTGCCGGATCGTGACCGCGGTCGCCGGCGGCAACGAGTCCCACTGGACTCCGGCGAACGCGGCCGCGAACGGCGACGACGCGGGCCGTTCGACGTACCAGTCCCCCGCCTGCCCGTTCGTGGGCCACACGAGCAGCGCGGCGCGTGGCGCAGCCGCGCTGAAGGGGCGCGACCGCCCGGGATCACCGATGGCAATGATCAGGCGGGCAGTCGTGGCGGCGCGGCTGAGTTCGCCGGACGGCACGGCAGCGAGTGTCGCCGCATCGCGCCAGCGCTCCGGCTCTGTCTCCACGAACATTTTCACGGGCACGCGCGCCACATCGGTCAGCGCACGAGCGAGGAACCGGGCTTCCCAGTCGGGCGGGGACGCGAAGATGATGGCGGCCGGCTCGAGACTGACGTCGACAACGAACTCACGGCTGTCGTCTCGGGGCTCGGCGTCACCGACACCATCCAGGCGGACCTCGAGCACGGACCATCCGGGAGTCAGGATACGGGAAACGGGAAACGGGATCTCAGTGGAGAGAGTGCCGCTGTCGGGAAGCGTGACACGCTGCGATGCGAGCACGCGATCCGCCATCTTCACCACCAGAGTCGCGCGTGTCCCGTTTCCCGTTTCCCGTTTCCCGGCAACTCCGTAGCTCACCTTGAGACGGATCGTATCGGAGCGCGTCACGTGTCTCGGCCCCTCGACGCCCGCGACATACGCGTCGAAGAACGGCGGCCGAGGTACAACGATCACGCGCGGCCGGCGAAGCAGGTCGGGCGGGATGGCTCCTGCCCCCTGCCCGGCCACATCGTCGAGATTGCCGTCGGTCAGGAGCACGACTTCGCCGGCTCTGCCGGCGGCGGCTTCGAGCGGGGCACCGAGATGGCTGGCGCCATCCGTGGGCGGTGTGGTGTCGAACGGGGCGACCCTGGCGCCGAACCGCCACACGACTGCACCCCGGCGCGCCAGCCGACGCGCGCTGTCGAGCGCGGCCTGCCAGGGCGAGCCGCTCATGCTGAGCGACGCGTCGAGCAGGACGATCGGTTGATCGCCCGCCGGAAGACTGCGTGAGGTCGCGGGATTGATCAGCAGCAGGAGCAGGGCGAGCACGGCCACGATCCGCAGGATCACGAGAGGCATGCGAGCGCCTCCGCGATCGTGAATTTGCCGTCGTACAGCGCCCGTCCCACGCAGGCACCGGCGAGCCGCGCCATCCGCGCGGCGCGGAGGTCATCGAGCGAACCGACACCACCCGACACGATCACATCCAACCCGAGTTCGGCGAGCTGCCGGGCGCCGTCGATGTCGGGACCACCAAGCTTCCCGTCGCGGGTGACCTCGTTGTAGATGATCGTGCGGATACCGAGCTTGGCGACCCGCGTCGCGAGCTCGTGTGCGGTCAGATCGAGAATGTCCGCGGTGCCGCGCGGGGCGACGCGGCCGTCCTTCGCGTCGATGCCGACGGCGAGTCGTGCTGTTCCGTGGCGCGCGACGAGCCGTTCGACGAGCCCTGAGTCCACGGCGCCTCGCGGGCCAATCACGACGCGGGTCGAGCCCAGCGTGAGCATCTGATCGATATCGCTTTCGCGGAACAGGCCACCACCGACTTGCACCAGCACGTTGGCCGCATGGAGCACTGCCTCGATGAGCTCGTGATTGTCCGTACGTCCGTATGCGCGGTCCATATCGACGAGATGAATCCAGCGCGTTCCCGCGCGCGTGAACGCCTCGAGCGCCGCGAGCGGCTCGGCCAGGGCGCCATGGGCGCGCAACACGCGCCCGCCTTCGATGTCAACGGCGGGAAAGAGTTCCACGAAATGAAATCTGTGGCGGGGTGTCTAGTCGTCGCGACCGGGGGCGGGACCGGCCACCGAACCCAGCGCCGGCGTCGCCACGGGCACACCGCTGGGCTCGAGCTCCGCGAGGAGCTGCGCCCGCGCGTCGTCGAACTGCGACTTCAACTGGGACGCCACCGGCGCGCCGGCACCGAAGTCCTTGCGCTGTGGATTCGTCGGACGCCCATTGACCAGAAATTCGTAATGCAGGTGTGGTCCTGTGGAGAGTCCGGTCGACCCCACGTAGCCGATCGTCTGTTCCTGGCTGACGCGCTGCCCGACGTGCAAGCCCATCGCAAATCTCGACAGGTGACCGTAGCGAGTCCGAATGCCGTTGGCGTGCCGGATCTCGATCAGGTTGCCATACCCGCCGTTACGGCCGGCCTGGGTAACGATGCCGTCGGCGGTTGCACGTACGGGCGTGCCGTACGCCGCGGCGTAGTCGGTCCCCTCGTGCGTCCGCCACCGCTTGAGGATCGGGTGATAGCGCCCGCCGAAGCGGCTGGAGATGTGACTGAAGCGCAGCGGCGCTTTGAGAAAGGCGCGCCTGAGCGAGCGGCCGCGATCGTCATAGAAGCCGCGCTGGCCCGCCGCGTCGAAGCCAAACGCAAAGCTGGGGGAGCCGGCGACGTCCACGCGCGCGGCCAGAACCCGGCCGAACCGCTTCTCACCGGTCGGCGATTGCAGCCGCTCGATCAATACTTCGACGCGGTCGCCCGGGCGGACGTCCCTGGTGAAGTCGATTTCCCAGTCGTAGACGTCGGCGATCGCCCACGCCAGCGCCACACGCTGCCGAGCCGGAAGGAATGAGTCCGGGACGGCGGCGTCGAGCGCGTCGTAGAGGTTCGTCTGAATGACGGCGGTGGTGCGGAGGCGCTCAGTGTTCCACGGGATGGACTCGACCGTCTCGAGCCAACTCGAGTCGGCGTCGCGGTTCATCACGAGATGTCGTTCGGGATCGAGCCGGACGGACAGCCGGTTCGCCACGGGGGCGCCCTTCACGCGGCGAAGCTCGAACACCAGGCCCGGCTGCATGCGCCGGGGATTCAGGGTGTGCGTCGCCTGCATGAAGCGCGAGTACTCGCGGCCGACGATCCCGGCTCGCGCCAGGACGTCGGAGAGCATTTCGCGGCGGCCGAGGGTGTCGGCCCATTCATCGTAGGCGTTGGTGATGACGATTGGCAGCGCGACCGGAAGCTCGTGCGACGGCCACGCTGTGTGTGCAGCCCATCCCAACATTCCGGCGGCGAGCGCGCCGGCGATAACGTAGTGACTCGCTCGCCCGCCCCCCCGCCAAAACATCAGTCCATCTGTCTCCGAATGAAGGTCGGAATTTCCATTTCGTTCAGCTCGGGATTCAGCGGCAGCTGTGCCGGCCCTTTTTTCGGCGCGATCTCGGACGGCTTCGCAAATCCGGGCGTCGGCACCGGCGTCGGCCGGGACGCCCCTCCGCCCTGACGGTCGCGGAACGGCAGCACGCCCGCCGTCGGCCGCTGCACGCCCGCCAGCGCATCGGCCATCGCGCCGGTCTTGTCGAACCCCGTCGCAATGACGGTAATCCGGACTTCGCCGTGCATCGCCGGATCGTTCACCGCGCCGAAGATGATCTCGGCGTCGTCGCCCGCTGCATCATGGATGGCTTCGCTGATCTGCGTGACTTCGCCCAGCGTGAGGTCTTCGCCACCCGTGATGTTGATCAGGACGCCCGTCGCGCCGGCGATCGAGATGTTGTCGAGCAGCGGGCTTGAGATCGCCTGCTGCGCCGCTTCCATCGCGCGGTTCTCCCCGCGTCCCTGGCCCGTCCCCATCAACGCCGCGCCGCCGTTCTGCATGACCGTGCGCACGTCCGCGAAATCTACATTGACGAGACCCGTGACACAGATGAGGGCCGAGATACCCTGTGTCGCATGCAACAGGACTTCATCGGCCTTCTTCAGCGCATCCTGGAATGGGATGCCCTTCCCCACCACCGCGAGCAGCCGCTCGTTGGGCACGACGATCATTGTGTCCACGTGCTTGCGCATCTCGGCGATCCCCATTTCGGCCTGACGCATGCGCTTGCGGCCTTCGAACAGGAACGGCTTGGTGCAGATTCCGATGGTGAGCGCGCCCAGATCGCGGGCTACTTGCGAGATGATCGGCGCCGCGCCGGTGCCCGTCCCGCCGCCCATGCCGCAGGTCACGAACACGAGATCCGCGCCCTGCAGCGCGTGCAGCACCTCCTCGCGATTCTCTTCGATCGCCTGGCGGCCGATTTCGGGCCTGGCGCCGGCCCCGAGCCCCCGCGTCAGTTTCTTGCCGATCTGGACTTTGACGTCGGCCTTGTTGTTGAGGAGCGCCTGGGCATCGGTGTTGACCGATATGAACTCGACCCCGCTCACGTGCTCGTCGATCATGCGGTTCAGGGCGTTGCCGCCCCCCCCGCCGACGCCGACGACTTTCATCCGCGCGTTCTGCGTTACGGTTTCTTCGAGTTCGAAGATCATGGGTCTCCCCTAGGGCTCAGAAGAAGTCCTGCAACCATCTCTTGAGAGGTCCAAACAGCTTCTCGGGAGCGCCACCGAACAATACACCCGGAGCGGAGCCCCCCCCCGCGCTCTTGCGCGCCGCATACAGCACCAAGCCGACAGGCACCGCGTAGCGTGGCGCCTGGACGCTGTCCACCAGTCCCGAGATCCCCTGCTCGGGATGCCCAGCCCGCACCGGTGCGGCGAACACCTCACGCGCGAGCTCGACCATGCCCGGCAGATGCGCCGTCCCGCCCGAGAGCACGACGCCCGCGGGCAAGCGGCCGCCGGCGTACCCCGCGCGCTCGAACTCGCGACCCACCAGCTGGAAGATCTCGTCCACGCGCTGGTGGATGATATGCGCAACGAGCTCGCGGGAGGCCGTGCGCGCACCTTGCCCCGCCGTCGACGGCAGCGTGACCATTTCGCCCGCGTCCACCAGCGGCGTGTATGCTGCGCCGTGTCGCTCCTTCAACCGCTCGGCGTCCGACTGTGTCACGCTCAGGCCCTGGACCAGATCGCTCGTGACATGGCCGCCCGCGAATTTGAGCGACGCGAGGTGCCGGATCTTGCCTTCGTGAAAAATCGCGACGCCGGTGGAGCTGCCGCCCACTTCGACGAGGGCAACGCCCAGCTCCTTTTCATCGTCGGTGAGCACCGCGTACGACGCGGCCAGCGGCTCGAGCACGATATCGGCGACGCGATAACCGGCGCGCTGCACGCTCTTGCGGAGGTTCTGCGCCGCCGTCGACTGCACGGTGACGAGGTACATCTCGACTTCGAGCCGTGTGCCGGTCATGCCGACCGGATCCGAAATCCCCTCCTGCTGATCGATCTTGTACTCCTGCGGGATGTCGTGGAGGAGCTCATGATCCCGGCCCAGCGACACGGCCCGGGCGACTTCGTTCACCCGCGCGACATCCTGCGGCGTGATCTCCTCGCCGCTCACCGCGACGACGCCGGTCGAGCCGCGCGCCGAGACGTGCTCGCCCGCGATGCCGCACGCGACGTCCGGAACACGGGCGCCCGCCATCCGCTCCGCATCCTTGAGCGCGGCCGCGACGGAGCGCGTCGTCTCGTCGATGTCGCGCACCATGCCACGGCGCACCCCGGTGTTCTTCGCGATCCCGACGCCGAGAATCTTGGCGAGCGGCGCGCGGGGCAGGTCACCCGCCAGCTCGGCGATCACGGCGCACGTCTTGGTGCTGCCGAGGTCGAGTCCGGCGACGAGGCGGCGATCAGCCATCAGGCGCTTCTCCCTCCACCGATGCCGGTGCTGCGGCGACGCACGACGACCTGTCCCGCGTAGCGGGCGTCGAGCTCGGCATAGGGGCGCGCTTTGGCCGCCAGATCTCTCGCCACCAGAACCACCGCCTGGATCACCTCCGGTCCCGCGTCGCGGCTCAGCAGCACGCGATGGGCACCAAGTTCGAGCACGACATCACCGCGGAGCGAATTGGGCCGCGCGGCATCGATCGCCTGAAACAGCGCGGGGTCCACCGCCTGCACGCGTGCCAGCAAACCCACCACACCAGAATCGCCCGCCTCCCCCGCCGCGCCGGACCGGACGATCGGCAAATCGAGCGGACCGCCCTTCGCGCCCACGCCTTGCTGCGCGGGATCGAACGGCAGGCGACGACCGTCGGCATCGACGACCGCCAGCGCGCCGCGCGCGTCTTCGAGCAGCGCTACCGGCTCGACCTCGCGCACGATCACCTTCAATGAAGCCGGCGGGCGCCGAATCACCGAAGCATCGGCAACTCCGTCGAGTCCGCGCAAGCGGTCGACGAGCACGCGGGTATCGTCGAATACACTCGCGCGCGGAGCCAACCGCAGCGCCCCCAACACCTGCTCGGCAGCGAGATACCGGATGCCGACGATTTCGACCTGCCGGACGCGGAAGAACCTCACCCGCCGCAGCGCAAGCGGCGCCGTCGTCCACGCCACCATGACCACCATGACCACGCCCGCCCACGCCAGTACGCGCCAGGAGACACGCGGCATCCGCGGCACGCGGAGCTTCCACTTCACGCGATTGCTCCCTGCTGCCTGCTTCCTCCGTTCAGGATCAGCAGCAGCTCGGGACCGACGCGCGTGATGTCGCCCGCACCGAGCGTGAAGACGACGTCGCCCTCACGGACGGCGCGCGCGACGTGCGTCGTCAGTCCCGCCCGATCGCGCACCCCGACGGTCGCCGCGCCGGCGCGCGTGGCGCCGCGCACGACCAGGTGATGCGTCACGCCGTCCTGCGGCTGCTCGCGCGAGGCATAGATCGGCGCCACCACCACCATGTCGGCCGCCGCGAGCGCCTTGCCGAGCGCCTCGCCGTGCAACGCCGTCCGCGAGAAGAGATGCGGTTGAAACACGGCGATCACGCGCCGGCCCGGAAATGCCTGCCGCGCCGCCGCGAGTGTCGCGGCCACTTCGGTCGGGTGATGCGCATAGTCATCCACCACTGTGATCCCACCCGCTTCCCCCAGCCGTTCGAACCGGCGACCGACGCCGTGGAACTCCGTCAGGGCTTTCGCTCCGGTCTCTACGTCCGCGCCCAGCGAGTGCACCACCGCGAGCGCAGCCGCCGCATTCCGCACGTTGTGCAGTCCCGGCACCGCGAGCACCAGCTCCACCGAGTGCCCGTCCGGTAGCGCGATCGTAGCGCGCGAGCCGCTCGGCTCGAGTCGCACCGCGCGAATCCGCACGTCCGCCGTCGCGCCGTGTCCCACGCGCCATACCGGCGCTTTTATTTTCAACGCGACGCGATCGGCGCCGGCATCGTCCGCGCCGACAATCACGCGTTGCGCGCGCGACGCAAAATCGACGAACGCCGCCTCGAGCGCCTCCATGCTGCCATAGCACTCGAGGTGATCAGCCTCGACGTTGTTCACCACCGCCACCGTCGGCTGCAGCGACAAGAACGACTTGTCGTACTCGTCCGCTTCGACGACGTAGAGGTCATCGCCACCAATGCGCGCATTCCCGCCCCATGCAGCGACACGGCCGCCGGCGAGTCCTGTGGGGTTTCGTCCGGCGGCCGTGAGCGCTTCCGTCACCATCACCGTGGTGGTCGTCTTGCCGTGTGTTCCGGCGACCGCCACGAGGCTCGATTTGCCGCCCCCGCCAGGATTCACCAGCTCCCCGAGAGCGTCGGCGCGACGCACCACGGAGAGACCGAGCGCGCGGGCACGTTCCAATTCGGGATGCTCGCGCGGCACGGCCGCAGTGACCACAACTGCCCGCGCCGCATCGACATGGCTGGGGTCGTGGCCCTGCCAAACCTGAACTCCCAGGGCCGTCAGGTCAGCGACGCCTGCCCCAGAAGTGTCGGAATCACAACCAGTTATGGCGACTCCCCGGTGCCTGGCAATCATCGCCAGGGCGCTCATCCCCGCCCCGGCTATACCCATGAAGTGGATGGGCCGGGGATCCCCGGTTCGAAACAAGGTCATCTGTGGGCAGCTAATATACGAAATCTACGCAACTTGCGAAAGCTCTAAAACCTTTGCGACGATGGTTCGGGCAGCGTTCGGGTGCCCTCTCCCCCGGGCACTCCGGGCCAGGGCGGCCAACCGTTTGTCGTCGTGGGCGAGGCCGACGACGGTGCTGGAGAAAGCCTCGGCAGTGAATTCCCGCTCGAGCAGCATCACGCTCGCGCCAGCACTCGCCAGGGCCTGCGCGTTAAAGGTCTGGTGATCCGCCGCGGCCGTCGGCAGAGGGACGAGCACACTCGGCTTTCCCCACGCGCAGAGCTCGGAGACGGTCATCGCGCCGGCGCGCGCGACCACCAGGTCGGCCGCCGCGTACGCCGCGCCGATCGGATCCAGGAATCCGCGGATCGCGACCCGCCCGGGGATCGCGAGGGCGGCATAGCGCTCGAGGTGCATTGTGCCGGTCCCCCACACCAGATTGATGTCGCCCAACGATCCGCGCTGAATGACGCGCGCGACGGTCTCGTTCAACGCGCGCGCGCCCTGGCTCCCGCCGAACACGAGCACCGTGCGTCGCTCCGCACTCAACCCGAACTCGGCGCGGGCCGCGGACACATCCACCGCGGTCGGTGGGGGGGGCGTGATCGGATTTCCGAACACAAACACCTGCGTCTGCGAACCCGGAGACAACCGGAGCCGCGCTTCCGGAAATCCGAGATGCACCTGACGCGCGCCGCGCGCGAGCATTCGCTGCGTGAGTCCGGGAAATGCATTTTGCTCTTGCAGCGCCGTCGGAATGCGGGCACGCTGCGCTCGCCATACGACTGGACCCGCCGCGTACCCACCCGTGCCGATGACGATCGCCGGCTGTTCGTCGCGGAGCACCTGGCCGGCGGTACGCCACGCGCGCACCGCGATCGCCGGCCAGCGCAGATTGCGCCACCACGCGCGGCGGTAGATCGGCTCCATCGGCAACAAGTGGAACCGGAAGGGATGATTCGGGAGGATGCCGCGGGCAGCGCCGACGAGCACGACGTCGTGGCCTTGATCCGCTGCCACTCGCGCCAGTGCGAGGGCTGGCATCAGGTGTCCCCCTGTGCCTCCGCCCGCAATGAGAATCTTCAAATGCGGAATGCGAAATTCGAAATGCGGAATTTATCGGTGAGGTTCGAACAGTTGGATCGCGGCTCGAAGCTCACCCTAACATTCCGCATTCCGCATTCCGCATTTCTCATTGCGTTGCTTTCCGCGCTCTCCCGACGCTCGCCAGCACTCCCGTCGCGGCCAGCGCTACGATGAGCGACGACCGCCCATACGACATGAACGGCAGCGTGACTCC
>WNGI01003622.1_pt1 | contig 13667 bp, 12 predicted proteins | sample 5400621 | NCBI WGS metagenome assembly WNGI01 (sample SAMN13153374, study PRJNA577476) | soil metagenome | isolation source: 20 cm soil or saprolite under Garry oak tree replicate 1 | place: USA:California | collected 2016-06-15
TGGAGACCGTGACCCAACGGGCGCGCCTGATCGCGTTCGGGTGCGAGCTGGGGCAGGGCTATCTGTTCGCCAAGCCGCTGGAGACACAGGCGGCGGAGGCGCTGCTCGCCGGACCGGAGGAGTCGGGGCGGCGCATCGCGTAGCCGATCACAGCATGATCAAGCCGCGCCGCAGGCCGGTCGCGACCGCTTCCGCCCGGTTGGACGCGTCGAGCTTCTCGTAGATCGCTGCGAGGTGGGTCTTCACGGTGTGCTCGGATATGCCGAGCCGCACAGCGATCTCCTTGTTCACGAGCCCTTCGCCGAGCAGCGTGAGGATCTCCCGTTCCCGTGGGGTCAGAGTACCGTCTCCGCCGTCGCGAGCCTTGCCGTCGAGCACCGCCCCCGCCAAACCAGCCGGCCAGGATGCGAGTCCCGCTGCCGCGGCTCGCACGGCAGCGCGGATCTCCTGCGGCGCGGCGTGGCGGGACAGCACGGCCCGCGCGCCGGCGCGCAACGCGCGGGCTGCCGCCTCGTGCTCCAGATCCTCCAGCAGCAGGACTAGCGGGGTCGTGGCGTGGCTGGGCCCCTGCTCGAGCAGCAGCGGCACCTGAGGCTCTGGTCCGGGATCGAGCACGATGACGTCGGGACGACGCTCGGCGAGGACCACCCCGCGGTCTTGAACAACCACGCGCTCGAGCTGCCTCCGGGTGACGGAGCTCGGCGATACCACGAGCACGCGTATCACGCCGACACGGGCGCGAGAGCGCGCCGCACCCAGGCCTCTACCGCCGTGGCGGGGACCGCGAGCGCCAGGCCGCCCTGCATCATGGTGTTGACGCCGACCAGCCTTCCGGCGGTATCGGCGAGCGGGCCTCCCGAGAACCCGGGAGCGAGCCGCACGTCGGCCTGGATCCAGCGTGCCGTTCGGCCTTCGCGCTCACTGCCGGGGGCGTGAATGATGCCGAGCGCGGCTGCGCCCACCAGGCCGCCCGGATGCCCGATCGCGATCACCAGCTCACCAACGCGCAGCGGCGGTGAGTCCCGGATCACGGCCGGCGCCACAGCACCGGTCGGTTCGAACTCCAGGGCGGTGAGGTCTCGCTTCAGGTCGCGCGCCACGACGCGCGCGCGCGCGACGGTGCCGTCGCTGAGCTCGATGGTCGCGCGGTCGCCCCGGACGACGTGGGCGTTCGTGATGACGAGTCTCTCGTGCTCCGACCCTTCCCCGTTCCACAGGACGCCCGCCCCGCTTGCCGCGCCTCGCCCCCGCACCTGCACGGTCACGTGGCGCAGCTCGTCCACCGCCGCCGCGACCTCCCGCGCGAGATCACCCGCCACGGGCGCCGTCATGCTGCCCGCGAGCTCTTGCGCTCGCCTGGAGTCACCTGGAGTTCCTTCACCTGTCCTCCCCGGATCACGCGGGCCGCGAGGGGGCGGCCCACACGGTCGCCTCCCAGCTTCGCCAGGACGTCGGCCGAATCGCGCACCGCCGCGCCGCCCAAGTCGAGCAGCACGTCGCCGAGCAGCAGGCCATCCCGGTCCGCGGGCCCGCCCGGCTCGACGCTCACGATGAGCAGCGCGACGTCGCGCTCGAGCTCGAGCTTACGAGCGAGCGACTCCGGGACCCGGACCGGCTGCGTGCCGATTCCCAGATAAGCCCGCCGGATGTTCCCGCGTTCCAGGAGCTCGGTGACGACGCGCTCGACCGTCGCGACCGGGACCGTCACCGGCACGCCCCGCGCCAGCCCCGAGGTATTGATCCCGAGCACGCGGGCGCCCGCATCGATGAGCGGCCCGCCCGAAAAGCCATCGTAGATTGCCAGGTCGAGCCGCAGCAGCGAGTCGATTTCGGCGCCCTGCCACGTCCGCCACGGACCAGCCACGCGGCTCAGCACGCCCCAGCTCGCCGTGACGCTCGGCCCCGGGCGCCCCAGCGCGATCACCAGCTCGCCCACCGTGGGCGGCTTATCGGATCGGAGCTTCGCAGTCGGCGGGCCCTGGCCGGCGAGCTTCAAGACCGCGAGGTCGGTGCTCGGGTCACGCCCGGCGAGGGTCGCCGGGGCGGTTACTCCATCGGCCAGCGTGACCGTGATGTTCTCATCGCGGTTGATGGTGTGATGCGTCGCGACGATCACACCCGGTCGCCAATGCACTCCGCTGGCTGGAATGCGCCGCCGGGCATGTATCGCGACGACCGTTCGGCCGGCCGACTCCACGGCATCGGCGAGCTCGGTCGAGAGGGACTGCAGCACTGGGCTCATGGCTCCTCCGTCAGCGGCGGGCGTCGGTGCCCGCGCGAGTGGTTGGGAGTATGGCACGCCGGCGAGATGAGCGGCATCGGCCGAACAGGCGAGGCCATCATGGCTGCCGCAAAACCGCCCCTTCCTGTCGCAAAAGCGCCCTATCAGGCGCCCCGAGCACCCAAGCAGATTAGAATCGGTGACAGAGCCCCTGACGCCGAGACCAGACCAGCTCAACGCCTTTTTCACGGCGGCGCCTGCGGGGCTCGCCATCCTCGATGGGAGCCTCCGCTACGTGCAGCTCAACGAAACTCTTGCGCTCATGAACGGCCCGTCCGTCGCCGAACATCTCGGCAAGTCAGTCCGGGAGGTGCTCCCCGAGCTCGCCCTGCGTCTCGAGCCGATGCTTCAGCGCATCCTCGCGACGGGCGAACCGGCCCTGAACATCGAAGTGACCGGGGAGACGCCCGCCCAGCCCGGCGTGACGCGGTACTGGATGGCCTCATACTTTCCCCTCCCCGGTCCGAGCAGCGAGCTCCAGCGCATCGGTGCCATCGTCGTCGAGGACACGGGCCGGCGGCGGGCGGAGCAGGCGCGGCGTCGGTCGGGCGCGGAATACCGCGCCCTGGTGGACAATGCGGCCTACGGCATCTACCGCTCCAGCCTCGACGGCCGGTTCTTGAAGGTCAACCCGGCGCTCGTCGCGATGCTCGGCTACGGATCCGAGGCCGAAGTGCTGGCCCTCGATCTCGCGCGCGACGTGTACGCGGATCCAGATACGCGTCGCCCGCTGATCGAGCAGTTCCGGGACGCGCCGCGGGTACAAGGCGTCGAAGTCGAGTGGCAGCGCAAGGACGGCCATCGCATCGTCGTGCGCTTGAGCGGCCGGCCCGTGCGCGGCGAGCAGGGCGACCTACTCGGCTTCGAGATGATGGCCGAAGACGTCACGGAACAGCGGGCGCTCGAACATGCGCTGCGCCAGGCACAGAAGATGGAAACCGTCGGCCAGCTCACGAGCGGGATCGCCCACGACTTCAACAACCTGCTCACGGTCATCCTCACGCAGGCGAGGCTCGCGACGGAGGCCGTGCCGGACGACCGCCCCGATCTGCGTCGGGATCTCGACGACCTGGCGGAGGCGGCTCGTCGTGGGGCCGATCTGGTCCAGAAACTGCTCGGGTTCAGCCGGAGCAGTCAGCTCGACCCGCAGCCACTCAGCCTGGTCGAGTACTTGCGGGAGATGATCGACACGCTGCGTCGCCTCCTGCCGGCTACCATCGAGCTGGAGTTTGATGCGGACCCCGAGGGCGCGGTGGTGGAGGCCGACGCCGGTGCCGTGCAGCTGATCCTGCTCAACCTCGCGACCAACGCGCGCGATGCGATGCCGCATGGCGGCACGGTGCATATCGAGCTGCGGCGGACGCGCTTGGACGCGGAAGATCGACCGCTGCACGCGTGGGTCGAGCCGGGACCCTATGCGTGCATCGCCGTGAGTGACACGGGCGTCGGGATGGACCGGCAGACCCTGGCGCGGGTGCTGGAACCCTTCTTTACCACAAAGCCACCAGGGGTCGGCACGGGCCTCGGCATGGCCATGGTCTACGGCCTCGTCAAACAGCACAAGGGCTTCGTCCACCTGTACAGCGAGCCGGGGCAGGGAACCACGGTGAAGCTGTACCTGCCGCTCGCGTACCGGGAGGCGGTGAAGCCGACGGCGGAACGTGCCGACCAGACGCTCCCCGGCGGTACCGAGTCGGTATTGGTGGTGGAGGACGACCCCAGCCTGCGCGCCGTCGCCGAGCGGCTCCTCAAGAAGGTTGGGTATCGGGTGGTCACCGCGGCCGACGGCGTCGAAGGCATGGAGGCGTATCGCCTGCACGGTTCGGCGATTGCGCTCGTGATCACCGACGTGGTCATGCCGAAAGCCGGGGGGTTCGATGTGTACAACGCCGTCCGCCGGGTATCGCGCGCGACGAAGGTGCTCATCACCTCCGGGTATGCCGCTCCTGTGCACCGCAAGGTGGTCGCGGGCGACGGGAACGTCGGCTTCGTGACCAAGCCGTGGACGGTGAGCGAGCTGCTGACGCAGGTTCGCGCCCTGCTCGACGCGCCGGCTGGAGCGAGGTCCTAGCCCCACTTCTTCATCGCCGCGGCGATGTCGTTGCCGGCCTTGGCCAAGATCCTGGGCGGGTGCGCCGTGAGCCCCGAAGAGCTCTCCCGACGCCTATCTGGATGGACCCCATCACGTCGGGAGATGACGATGGTCAGGAACGGTTGGCTTTTGGCTCTCCTCCTTGGTCTGCCCGGCCGCGCGCCGGCCCAGGGCGGCACGGCCCCCAAGACCCTCTACGCCTGCTATCTCCCGCAGTCGGGGGTAGTGTACCGCGTCGCCGAGACCGATCTCCGCTTTCAGACGCCGGCGTGCGCGTCGCAGAATCACGTCCTGTTCAGCTGGAACGATAAGGGAGAGAAGGGTGATCCCGGCAATCTGGCGCTCGCCGGGCACACCTGCCTCGCCGGGCAGTTCGTTACCGGCTTCGGCACGACCGGCGGGCTCGTTTGCAGCGCCCTTTTCATCGGTGGAACGCCACCGGATCAGTACGTGGGACAGTGGACCTTGCAACCGGCTTTCGGGGCTGTGTGCACGATACCGGACGACGACCTGCTATCGGGTGGGCTGTCCTTCGCAACCATGAATACGGGATTCATGGGGGCCGGTACGATCGTGATGAGCTTCCGGGGAACGTACGTGAGCCATTTAGGGGGGCCGCACTCCAACTTCCCGGTCGAGGGTCTGGAGCTTGCGATGGAGTTTGCCGCCGAGAGCCGCGCATTCGGGGGCTCGGGTACCAGATTCTCATACTTCGATGACCAACTGATCGTGAACGGTGGCGCATTGGTGGTCGGCTCGTTCATTGATGCCAACTCGTTCACGGCGCATGTCACCCTGTCTATTCGGGGGTTCGTGCGCTCGCCCCTGGACCTGGGGTGGAAGGAGTACACGTGTGATCCGGTGGGCCCCATCGACGTCACGGGGCGCCGGCTGTGAGCAAGTGCCACGGAGCCCCATCATCTCGGGAGATAACGATGAAAAGGAAGTGTCGATTCCGTCTTGCGTCCCTCTCGGCAATGCTTATTTGTCTTCCCGGCCGCGCGCCGGCGCAGGGCGGCACGGCGCCCAAGACCCTCTACGCCTGTTATTTGCCGCAGTCGGGGGTAGTGTACCGCGTCGCCGAGACCGATCTCCGGTTTCAGACGCCGGTGTGCGCGTCGCAGAATCACGTCCTGTTCAGCTGGAATGACAAGGGCGAGAAGGGCGACAAGGGTGATCCCGGACAGGCGGGCAATCTGGCGCTCGCCGGACACATCTGCCCGGCTGGGCAGTTCGTCGTGGGCTTCAGCACGAGCGGCGCCTTGGTGTGTAGCGCCCTCTCCGGCGGCTCGGACGGTGGAGGCGGTACGCCGCCGCCGACGCAGTATGTCGGAGCGTGGTCCTTGCAACCTGCGTTACGGACGCACTGTTCGGTGCCGGACTACCCGCTGCTATCGAGCACGCTGGCGTTCACGGTCATACAGACCCGCCTGCCGGCGGCTGACCAGATCGTCCTCGATTTTGAAGGAACATACTACACGCTCCCAGTCTCGGCTCGAGGATTCGCGATGCCGTTCGATGGCGTGAGTGGCTCATTCGCCGCCTCGACGCCGTTCTCGCTCTCGTACGACAATCTCATCGAGAGCGGGGCCATATCTGTGAATGGCACGTTCGTGGATTTCAACTCGTTCACGGCCACCGTGACCTTCAGCATTCAGGGGCAACTGTACACGCCAGCGTCAGGATGGAAGGCGTTCACGTGCGATCCGTTGGCTGCGACCGTCGCCGGGACCCGCATGTGAGCACGCCGCGGTCGTGGGCCCTCCTCGGCCTCGTCGCTTTGCTTGCATGTTTCTCGAGCTGTCGTGACAACCCGGCCGGTCTTGCCATTACGCCGGGACCGGAAGCCCCGGGGGCGTCTGATAACTCTCTGGCGCTCATCGCGCAGCTCGTGGACAGCGCGTTCCTGCGGCCTCTGCTGCAACGGGCGACAGCACCGGGGACAGCGGATCAACTCGCAGCGGCCCTCGCCCCCCTCTCGAACTCCCCGACGCAAGATGAAATCCGAACGGCCGCGACGGTGCTCTCGAGAGCACGAGGCGAGCTGGCACAAAGCGCCCCGCCCGTGGGATCGGCGGCGGACGGCGTGCGACCCTCCGTAACGGCTGACGAGAGCGTGGATCCGGAGCTCGCCATCATCCAGGACTTTCTGGCTGTCGTGCTTGCCAGCGCGATCGACGCGCTACCCCTGTGAAAGCCGGGCTCGCCTCACCTTCGCAGGAACGTACGTGACTGACGCCTCGTTCAGCGACTTTATCGTGACCGGCTAGCGTTACCCCCATTTCTTCATCGCCGCGGCGATGTCGTTGCCGGCTTTGCCGAGCTCCTCGGGCAGCATGACCGGAATGAATTCCAGGTCCGCCTTGAGCCAGAAGAACAACGGCTCGGCCATGGCGGGAATCTTCGAGGCGTCGCTGATATTGGCGACGATGTAGCCACCCCGATGGCCGTCCACCGTCGTGAAGTACGCGGCCTCGGCCTTCAGCTCGGCCAGCATCCCGCCCATCCTCTCGCCGAACTTGGGGTCGCGTAGCAAGGCGTTGCCGTGTTCCGTGGGGAAACGAAACCGAATGAGAAACCGCATTTCAGCCTCCGTTGAGGGAGTTGGCGCGCTCGACATAGGTGCCGGCCTGGGCGCGCTCGAACAGGTCCAGCGCCGTGTCGAACTGGCGGCGAGCCTGCTGCTGGTCGCCTGCCTCCTTCAAGCAACGCCCCAGCTCGAGGTGCGTCTCGCCGAGCTGCAGCGACGCACCGACCTTCTCGGCGTGGACAATGCTCCGGGAGAAGAGCGTCCAGGCTCGGTCTCGCTGCCCCGAGAGGAAGGCCGCCGTGCCGGCGGCTCGCAGCGCGGGCGCATGGTACCCGTGGCGGCGCTTCGACAAGCGGACGCCTTGGCGAGCGATCTTCGAGGCCCGGCTCAGGCGCTCCCGTCGTTCCGCAGGATCGAGCCCAGGGTCATCACGACGGAGCTGCTCCAGTAACGCAGTAGCCAACAAGGGGTAGATCTCCACCAGAAACTCGGGCAGGAGACCGTGCTTCTCTCGGGATTGGCGGGCCGCATCGAGGCAGGCGACCGCTTGGTCCACCTCGCCCGCGAACAAGTGGCAATCGCCCTGCATCATCTGGACCCAGGTCGAGAAGAACCGGTCCTGGGCCTGTTCGCACAGCGTCACACTGCGCGCCAGCGCCTCGCGCGCGCCCTGGAAGTCACCGAGGCGCGCCTGCACCCTCGCTCCCACCGCCAGGATGCCCTTGCTCGGCTGCGCCGAATCGGAACGCTCCATCGTGGTGATGCCCTCTTTGGCAATCGCGAGGGCGTCCGAAAGGTTGCCGCGATAGTAGTGACACAGGCTCAACAGCCAGTACACGAACGACAGCTCGGCCATGTCACCGCAACGGAGCAGCAGGTCCTTCGCCTTGTGTCCCGCCTCGATCCCCCGCGCCCATTCGGCGGCGTAGTAATGAAGGATGAGCCAATAGGCGTGGCCGATCCCAACGTGCCAGTCGGACTCGAGGCGCTCCGCGATGCCGGCGAGCTTCTGCGCGTAGGTTCGGGCGCTCCCCCACAACGTCAGTGTCCCGTACACGACCATGATGGGCTTGTACGCCACCACGAGCTCGCGGGAGTCGCCCCCCGCTCGCTCGCCACGGTTAGCTGCGCGAATGGTGGGGAGCAGCATTTCAGCCGGGTTGTGAAAGAACAGGACCTCGCCGAGGTACGAGTACACATGGGTCAGCTCGAGCAGGCGCGCGCGCTCCTCGGGCGGGCGGTGCTCGCGACGTCCGGTCCTGAAGATCCGGTGTCCGAGATGCGTGAGGACGGCACCCAACGTCGCGAGTCCGCCTCCGAGCCTTGATGCCGGTCGCCCGTCGCCGAGCTGCACCGCGGCGTTCCAAAGCTCCTCGACGGCCTCCGCCAGCTCGCCTTTTTGCCAGTGGACCTGCCCCAGCTTCCGAAACAGCCGCGCGCGGTCGCGTTCGGTTGTCCCGTTGGTCAAGAGCGTGCGGTAGGACGCGAGGGCCTGCTCGAAATCGCCCTGGAGGGAATGGAGATCGCCGAGGGTCTCGGTCACCCGGGCAGCTACGTCTTTGGCGTCGGGTCGGCCGGAGGCTGGGAGCAGCTGCAGCACGCGCTCGAACAGCTCGATCGCCCGCGCGTTGGCATAGCTTCGCTCGGCGCGCTCGCCCGCCCGCAGGGAATACGTCAAGGCCCGCTCGGCGTCTCCCGCCTGCCAGAAATGGTAGGCAAGGTCGTACACGTGCGATTCGGCGTCGCTCAGGGCTTCGAGCGCCGCGCCGATGCCGCGATGCAGCGTGCGGCGATGTTCATCTTCCAGGTCCCGATACAGGATCTCACGCATGCGGTCGTGGAGCAGCTGATAGCTCACGGTGTAGCCCGGGACCGGCCGCACCATCTGCCGCCGCTGGAGCTGCGCGAGATACGCGTGGAGCGTTTGGGGCTCGACACCGCCCACGGCCTCGAGCACGCCCGCCGTGATCGGTTGTCCGTGCACGGCCATGAGGTCGAGAATGGCGCGCGGCCCCGCATCGAGGAACGATGTGCGGCGTCGGAACAGGGCTTCGATCCCCGCCGGAATCTGCAGCTCGCCGATTCGCTCCCGGGCGGCCCACTCCCCGTTTTCCAGGTACACGGACCCGTTCTCGATCAGGCTGCGCATCACTTCTTCGACGAAGAAGGCGTTGCCCGCGGTCTCGTCGGCCACGCGCTCGACGAACGGGGCAGGGAGCGCTTCGACGCCGAGCATGGAGCTGAGCACCGTCCCGACCTGCGTGCGGTCGAGCGGAGCGAGGTGCACGGAGCAGTACAGCGCCTCGAGTCCCCGGAGCAGCTTCTCCACGGGCCTGCCGTGCACTTCGTCGTCGCGGTAGGTCCCGAGGATCCCACACTGGAGCCTGCGTCCTCCCCGCTCCTCGAGCGCCACGCGCCGAATCAGGTACGTCAACAGGTCCACGGTACCGGCGGTGGCCCATTGCAGGTCATCGAGGTAGATGACATACGGTGCGATCTCAGCGACGCGGACGAAGAACTCGGTCACCTGGTCCATCAGCCGGAGCCGCTCGAGCTCGGCGTTCTCGAGCGGTGGCGACGGCTCGATGCCGCGACCCGCGACGGCTCGCGGCGAAAGCTTCATGAGCTCAGGTCCGTAGCGTTTGAGGAGGGCAGTGGCCCCCGCGGTTTCCGCGATGCGCACCAGGTGCTCGATCACGGTGAGGAGCGGTCCGTATTCGACGAAGCTCCCTTCGTAGCAGGCACTTTCGAGAAACACGATCTGGGACAACTGAGCCTGCAGCCGGACTTCTCGCATGAGTCGGGACTTTCCAACGCCGCTCACTCCCGCCACGAACAACGCCGGCTGCTCGGGCGCGTCTCCCGTCACGCGGCGATCCGTGAAGCCGAGGATCTGCCGGCACTGGGCGTCGCGCCCCACGAAACGGCTGGAGAGCACATAGCTCTCGCGCGTTTGTTTGGTGTCGAGCTCGTACGCGCGTTCGCCGCGACGATTGAGGTCTTCGATGATGGCGTTGGCGCTGCGGTACCGGTCGGCGGGGAGCTTGGCGCACAGCCGCTCCACGACCTTGCGCAGCCACTCCGGCACGCGCGCCTGGGCCTCCGCATCAAACACGAGAGGCGTGCCGTGGTGGTGGGCTGCCAGGGCGAACGGCGTGGGTCCGTTGAAGGGAAGGCGCCGACACAACAATTCGTAGGCCATGATGCCGAGGCTGTAGAGATCGGCGCGGTGATCAATCGGAGCGTCCGGGCTCATCAACTCGGGCGCCATGTAGTGAGGGGTGCCACGCCACATCGGAGTGCCCGCGTGCCTGACGCCGGCGACGCCAAAGTCGAGCACCTTCACCACATTCCGGCCGTCGACCAGCACGTTCTCGGGCTTCAAATCGAAGTGAATGAACTGACGGCTGTGCACGTAGGCGAGAGCGCGGCACACCGGCACGAGCAAGTCCAGGACGTCGGACCACGCAGCTGCGTCCGTCGCCTGGAAAACCGTTTGGCCTTCGATGTACTCCATCGTGAACAGGTACGCGTCAGTCCCGCGGATCGGCTCGAAGTCGTAGGCGGCGGCGACATTCGGGTGCTTGAGCTCCGTCAGTGTCCGAAACTCGGCCTTGAAGAGCTCGACTTGCTCGGGCGTCAGGGCGTCGCCGCGGACCGTCTTGAGCGCGACCACGCGATCCCGCAGCTGGTCCACCGCCCGATAGACCACACCCATGCCACCCTCTCCCAGCACGCCGTCGATGCGGTAGACGCCGTTCAAGACGGCGCCGGGCTCGAAGCGATGTGTACTGGTCAGCCGGGAAGCGTGGGCCGCGCGCGCGCCGCTCAACTGGTCTGCCATCCGGTCCAGCCGGCCCCTCGTCTCATGCGCGCGGAGCAGCGAGAGTACCTCGGCCTGTACCGCGGCGCTCGCGCCCGCGGCTGCCAGGTATGTCGCGCGTTCCTGCGGCGGCCGCTCCAACGCAGAGGCAAACAGCTCTGCGACGCGTTCGGGACGATCCTCGTTCAACAGCCGGCCCTCAGAGGGAGTCGGTGACTCTTGGGAAGGCGCCACCGGGTCAACGTACGGCTCGTTCCCCGGGGAGGCAACGCAAAACAGCCGCATGAGCCCCGACGGACCGTTACGGCGCCTAACCAAGCAGGAGGGTGGACGGAACAGGGAATGCGGGGCATGTGATTGAACCGGCAGAAGCAGCCGAGAGGAGAACAGCAATGAGACAGCTCAGCGGTGTCGCCGTGCCTTGCGTCCTACTTCTGGCCGCTTGCGGCGTGGACTCGCCCACGGGTCCCGAGGCCGCGAGATTCAGTCTCTCGTCAGCGACATGCCGGTACATCGCAGGGATGGACCTCGCCCAATTCACGAGTGCGACGACGGCCATCGGCACGCTGTCGGGTGATCTCGAGGGCACCTTCGAGGCGGTAATTGATGAGATCCGGCCGGGCGACGACGGGAGCCTTCACCTCACGGCCCACCGAGCGATCACAAACACGTCGGGGACCATCAACACGTCGGACGGTGGGGTCCTTTCGCCCGAAGAGCCGCCGCTCTACCGGGCCAACGGGCACTACGAATTCGTGAGCGGCACCGGCTCCTACAGCAACGTGAGCGGCGGGATCCGGATTCACGGTGACGTGAACCTGGCGACGGGCGAGGTGACGCTGCGGTACGACGGGAGGATCTGTTTGTGACCCTCAGGCCAGACGATCCTTACTTCTCCAGCCGCTGATCACCGCGCCCCAGCTCCCGGTTGAGCCAGGCGCGTGAGAATGCCCAGTCTCGCTTGACCGTCGCCTCCGAGATCCCCAACGCCGTGGCGGTTTCTTCCACCGACATGCCGCCGAAGCAACGACATTCGACGACATGGCATTGTCGTTGACTGAGCGCCCCCAGCCGCTCGAGGGCCTCATCGAGGTCGGTCAGGTCCTCCGCCTGCCCCGCGGGCACGTCCAGGGCGTCGATCAATGGCACGGGCACGGCGCCGCCGCCGCGCTTGTCGCGCCCCCGAGACCGCGCGTAATCGACCAGCACTCGTCGCATCACCCGCGCGGCCACCGCTAGGAAATGGGCTCGGTCCTGCCATTCGACCCGCTCGATGCCCGTCAGCCGCATATAGGCTTCGTGCACCAAGGCGGTCGTGTTCAGCGTGTGGCCCGGCCGCTCGTCCCGGAGCTGACGGTGGGCGATGCGCCGCAGCTCTTCGTAGACGATGGGCACGAGCTGATCGAGGGCCCCGGGCCGGCCTTCCGAAAGGTCGCGCAGCAAGCCACTGATGCTTGGCGGGGTGCTCACACTATCGTCCCGTGTTGACGGGACCAACCTACGGCCGGCCGAAGGGGTCGGCAACGCGCGGTGCTGGGCAGGGACGTTCAAGACTGCGCGCTCGTTTCGATCAAGACCGTGTGGCGGGCCGGCCCTAGGTTGATCCCCTCACAGTCACACGGAGACACATATGTTGACGCGCAAGACTCGACTCGTTCTGGCCACTCTCACCGCTGCAGTGATGGCGATGGCATGCGGTGGCAACGGTTACGGCACCGCCGCACCACCCCCGCCGGACAACACGGTAGCCGCCACGCCGTCCCTGGCATTCACTCCCGCCACGCTGAGCGTGAACGCGGGTGATGCCGTGACGTTCGCGTTTGGGTCGGTGCCGCACAACGTATTCTTCACGCAGCAGGCGGGCGCGCCCACCGACATCGCGGGCAACAACACGAACGTGTCGATCGCGCGAAGCTTTGCGACGGCCGGCACGTATGCGTACACCTGCCACATCCACCCCTCAATGCAGGGCACGATAGTGGTCCATTGAGAGACCGCTCGGGCGAGTTGTCGTGGGCACAGCGGGGTCCCAGGTAGGGACCCCGCTCCGCTTGGCGTCAGGAAAGTACGCGCGATGCGCGCGCCTGGAACGCGCGCCGACCTGCGCGTAAGTTCAGTGGTGTTTCCATGACGCCCGAACTCGCCGACAACCTCCGGCAGATCGAAGCCATCAAGGCCGAGGCCCGCGCCATCGCCGCGGGCCTCCCCCACGACCGGTTCAACCAGCGGCCTGCACCCGGGCGCTGGTCCGTCGCGGAGTGTCTCGATCACCTGAACTCGATCCGGAGCGTATTTCCGGCCATCGATCGGACCATCGAAGACGCCGAGCGGCGATCCCTGCGGAACCCCGGACCGTTTCAGTACGGCTGGTGGGCTCGCTCGAACGTCCGATGGATGGAGCCGCCGCCCAAGTTCCGGATGAAGACGTGGAAGCTGCTCATGCCGCGTGACACACCGCTGGGCGTGAACGACGTGCTCCCCGAATTCCTGGATCTCCGGAATCAGCTCGCCGAGCGGGCCAAGCGCGCCGACGGCCTCGACCTGAAGCGTGCCATCGTCCAGTCCCCCGTCTCCCGCTGGTTCCGCCTCCCCCTCGGCGCCTACTTCGCCTTCCTCCTCGCCCACGACCGGCGCCACCTGTGGCAGGCACGGCGGGTGCTGACCGAGCTGCAAGGGGGGAGCAGCTAGGCGAAGTCCGCCCTCTCGCCCGGCGCCAATAGCCGGAGACGGTGCGTCAACTTCCCTGCTGCGAAGGCCGCCTCGATCGCCGCGCGAGACTCGGAAAAATGCGCCCAGCCCTCAAAGTGCAGCGGCACGATGGTGGCGTCCCTGAATGCGCCCGCAGCCGCAACGCCTTCGGCGGCCGTCAACGTCAGGTGATCGGGGCCCACCTCGGGCACGCGCGCCGCTCCCATGAACAACACGGCTACCCGTACGGCGA
>WNGI01022522.1_pt1 | contig 13664 bp, 12 predicted proteins | sample 5400621 | NCBI WGS metagenome assembly WNGI01 (sample SAMN13153374, study PRJNA577476) | soil metagenome | isolation source: 20 cm soil or saprolite under Garry oak tree replicate 1 | place: USA:California | collected 2016-06-15
GCAATCGCGATCGCGCCAAGCGCCGCGATGATTAGTCCAAACTTCTTCATGCTTTCCTCCTCGGTTGAGCGACGATTAAACATCGCAGCCGCGCGAACGTTCCCGCGGAATCCGAAGAGAATTCTGAACAACCATTCAGCAACCAATGCACGCAATGCGGGTGCGGCGGGCGCAGGTCGCGGGCATGGCGATAAGCTGGCTTGGGACCGCGAGCTAGTTGCACTTATGCTGTGACGGAGTTGGGTTGCCGTTGGCGGTGAATTTGCCATTCCTGATGGTGTATTCGCCGTTCTGGTTGCGATTGTACATCGCGCGCATGGTGCCGTCGGGCTGCATCGCAAATCCATACTCGCGGGTTTGTTTGAGCTTCGGGAAGAAGACGCGCAGATTCAGCATGCCATCGCCGGAAACCTTGGCGGTGACCACTTCGCTTGCATCGGTGGTGGCGCCGAAGTTGCGCCGGTGCACGACCCGGTCGCCTGACGCTATCTCATAGGCAAGCACCGCGCCTTCGTCCCTGTCGGGAGCAACCGAACAGTCCAGCGACCAGGCTCCTATCAATCCCCAGGCGCGCGCCGTCTCGGCCACCGTCTCCGCGGACGCGTTGAGCGTGAGCGTCAGGAGGAAAGGGATTGCCAGCGCCCATCGCCTGAAAGGCCGATTCACGTTCAAGGCTCCACTTCCTCGAATTGATCGACGATCGAAGTCTAGCATTTCGATTTCGGCGCAAATGCGCCCGCGCCCGTCAGCGGCGGCTTGCGGAAATCCGGTGCCCGGCGCATCATCCATGCATAAAAGGGTTATCAGGGGGAACGCCAGCATGTCCGCATTGTCGCGTCGCAATTTTCTTGAGCTTACGGGATCCGCTGCTGCCGCCGCGCTGTCGGCGCGCTTCACAACGCCTGCTGACGCGGCGATGGGTCCCGCCGACAAGTTCGACCTCGTGATCAAGGGCGGCGACGTGCTCGATCCCAGCCAATCGCTGCGCGGCAAGCGCGACATCGGCATCCGCTGGGGAATGATCGAGGCGATCGAGCCGGAGATTCCCGCCGCCCGCGCGTCGAAGACCATCGACGCGTCAGGCAAGCTGGTGACGCCGGGCCTGATCGATCTGCATTGCCACGTCTATCCCTACGGCTCGGCGATCGGCATTCCCGCCGACGAACTGGTGCAGCATCAATGCACCACCACGGTAGTGTCGGCGGGCGACGCCGGCGTCAACAATCTCGCGGCATTGCGCCGCTACATCGTGGCGCAATCGCGTTCGCGGATGTACGCGTTCGTCCACATCGCCAACAATGGATTGTCGGCTTTTCCGGTGGCGGAGCTCTACAACATCGACAACGCGCAGATGGAAGCCTGCGCCATGGCGCTGGCGGAAAATCCGGATTTCCTGATCGGCGTCAAGGTGCGGATGTCGGAGAACGTGATCTTCAAGCACGGTCTGGAGCCGCTGAAGCGCGCGATCCAGGCCTGCGAGATGTGCGGCTGGCCGGCCAAGATGATGGTGCATATCGGCGGGGTCGAGACCGGCGAATTGATGTCGAAGATTCTCGATCTGCTGCGGCCCGGCGACGTCTTGACCCATGCCTATTCCGGCGCGCCGAACATCGGTGGCGCCTTCACCAACATCGTGCAGGACGGCAAGTTGCTGCCGGCGGCGCTCGCCGCCAAGCAGCGCGGCGTGATGTTCGATGTCGGCCATGGCGGCGGCAGTTTCGATTTCACGGTGGCGGATATCGCGATTCCCGGCGGCTGCGCGCCGGACACGATCTCGTCCGACATCCACGTGTTTTCCGGCAATTCGCCGGGCATGCCGTACCTGCCCTGGGTGATGAGCAAGTTTCTCACGATGGGCTTTTCGCTGGAGCAGGTGGTGACGATGGCGACCACGGCGCCGGCCAAGATCATCAACCGCGCGCCGAAGATCGGCACGCTGCAGATCGGCGCGCCCGGCGATGTCGCGATCATGGAACTGGTGGAGGGGCCGGTCACGTTCGTCGATACCCGCAACAACAAGCGCGACGGCAAGGCCTATCTGAAGCCGGTTCAGACCGTGATCAACGGCGTGCCGTTCGGCCGGCCGTATCAATCGCCGTTTGCGGTGAGGTAGCCGGCGTTTCCATCAAGTCACCAACCAGTGCTCAATTACCATATCGGGAGACACCATGCGAGCGCGCGTAAACCTGAAGCCGTTGTTCTGCCTGACGGCCTTATTGGGAGCAGGATTTTTCATGCCATCTGCGAGCGCTGCCACATTCGTGTATGTCGGAAATGCCGATAGTCAGGATGTCACCATTCTGGAGCTCAAATCGAGCGGCGATCTGACGCCGGTCGAAACTGCGGCGGTGCCCGGTCCCGCCAAGCCCGGCGGCTCGCTGCCGCTCGCGGTTAGCCCTGACAAAAAGCGTCTCTTTGTCGGCTTGCGCAACGAGCCGTATTCCGCGGTGACCTTCGCGATCGATGCCAAGACCGGTAAACTGACGCTGGTGGGCCAAGGCCCGTTGGCCGATTCAATGGCGTATGTCGTCACCGACCGGAGCGGCAAGTTTCTGCTTGGCGCCTCGTATGGCGGCAACAAGGTCACGGTCAATCCGATCGGACCGGACGGCGTGGTGCAGCCGGCGCAGCAGATCGTGGCGACGCAGCCGAATGCGCATTGCATCATGCCCGATCCATCGAACCGCTACGTGCTGCACACCAGTCTTGGCAGCGACCTTGTGTATCAGGACAAATTCGACGTCAAAACCGGCAAGCTGACGCCCAACGATCCGCCGAGCGTCAGCGTCAAGGCCAAAGCGGGTGCGCGTCATCTGGTGTTTTCCCCCAACAAGAGGTTCGTCTATCTGGTCAATGAACTCGACGCATCGATCTACGTTTTGCCGTGGGATGCCAGGACCGGTACCCTGAAAAAGGAAGTTCAGGTCACGACTTCATTGCCTGGGGGTTTCGAGGGCAAGCCGTGGGCGGCCGACATCCACCTCACGCCGGACGGCAAGTTTCTCTATGCCTCCGAACGCACCACCAGCACGCTTGCGGCGTTCAGCGTCGATCTCAAGACGGGAATGCTGACATCGATCGGTTCCTATCCAACCGAAAAGCAGCCGCGCGGCTTCAACATCGATCCGACCGGCCGCTATCTGCTATCTGTCGGCCAATTGTCCAACAGCATGACGAGTTATGCGATCGACAAGGCGACCGGCAAGCTCACCAAGCTCAGGGAATATCCGATGGGAAAGAATCCGAACTGGGTCGAGATCGTCAGCTTCTCGCGGTAGCGTGGATCTCAGCTTCTCGCGGTAGCGTGGATCAATGCGCTTTCTTTCGGCGCGCGCGAAACCATATGGGACCGCTTGTTTGGTGATGCATAGCTGAACTTCCGGGGAAGATGCAGCGAAAGCGCGAAATGGGGCAAGCTCATCACCGATGCCGGCATCAAAGGCGAGTAGGGCAGCGCGTGGTCTCATCGCATCAGCTTCGCGCCCGCTTCTCCACATTCGCGATTCTGGCGGGCACGCCGAACTCCTTGCGGCAGACCTCGGCGAGTACCGCGACACCTTCACGGATCTGCTCATGAGATGGATTGGCGAAGCACAACCGCAGCCGGCTGCCGGCATAGGCCTTGTCGGTGGACCATTCCGGTCCCGGATTGATGGCGACGCCGGCGGCGAGCGCTGACTGGTACAGTTTCAGCGTATCCACGTTGTCCGGCAGCTTCACCCACAGGAAGATCCCGCCCTTGGGGTCTTCGAATTCGGCCGATGTGCCGAATTGCTCGTTGAGCGCTTCCATCAGGGTGTCGAGCTTGGCGCGCAGGCCGCGCGTCAGCTTCGGCACATGCGCAGCGAAATGCGGCGCGCAATATTCCGCGAGCACCATCTGCTCGAGCGCGCCGGAGCCGGCGTCGGTCTTCAGCGCCAGCATCCGCGACAGCGCGGCCCAGGGCGCGACGATGTAGCCGACCCGCAACGCCGGCGCGATCGATTTTGAGAATGAGCCGATGTAAATGACGCCGCCATTTGTGTTCATGGCATAGAGCGCGGGCGGGCGCTTGCCGTCCCAGATCAGGTCGGCGTAGCAATCATCCTCGAACACCGGCACGGCATATTGTTCGGCGAGCTTGAGGAGTTCGTGCCGGCGCGCCTCGGGCATGATGGTGCCGGTCGGATTCTGCACGGTCGGGATGGTGTAGATGTATTTCGGCATGATGCCGCGGCGCTTGAGGTCCTCCAGCGCCGCCGCCAGCGCGTCCATCCGCATGCCCTCCCGGTCGAGCGGAATGCCGACCGCGTTGACGCCGAGCCGGGTCAGCCGGTTCAGCGCGCCCTGATAGGTGTCCTGCTCGATAATCACGGTGTCGCCGCGCGCCAGCAGCGTCGCGTTGACGAGATCGAGCGCCTGCAGTGAGCCCGAGACGATCAGGATGTCGTCGGCGACGCAGTTGATCCCGGCATCGCGCTTGAGTTTTGTCGTGAGAAATTCGCGCAAGCGACGGTAACCCTGCGGGCCGCTGGCGAGGCCATAGGTGGCGAGCGTTTTGCCCTCGCGCTTGAGGACCGCGTTGACGGCTTCGATCAGCCCGTCGACCGGAACCTGGTCCGGATCGTTATTGCCGCCGATAAAACTGTACTTTGCAAGCCCCGCCCACTTCGCCGCGGGCGCGGGCAGTCCCGCTGGCAGCAGGGGCGCAAAATCGAATTGTGCTGATGTCATGGACGTCATCCCCGTTTTATGTTGTTTCTTCCCAGCGTCTGCTTCTTGTTTTTATGGCTGCGACCATGGCGATTGGGACCGGACCTCGTCAACAATTTTTCCGGCCTGGGCCGGTTCATGGGACAGTCGTTCCGCGGCGCTCCGTACGCGACGTTCTGCCCTGCGTAATGAAGCTGGCGCAGGCTCCCGAGTCCGGCTAATGCTCCCAGCAGCAAAGCGAGACCCTTAAATGGCCGATCCGATCCAGGAAGTGCTGCAAGCCTTCGCCCATGGCGAACTCGTGGTCGTCACCGATGACGACGATCGCGAAGGCGAGGGCGATCTGATCGTCGCGGCGTCGCTGTGCACCGCCGACAAGATGGCGTTCATCATCCGCCACACCTCGGGCATCGTCTGCGCGCCGATCACAGGTGACGACGCCCGCCGGCTGCGGCTCGATCCGATGGTCGCGCATAACGAATCCAATCACACCACCGCCTTTACGGTTTCGATCGACTACAAGCCCGATGGCGGTACCGGCATTTCGGCGGATGAACGCGCCTCCTGCTGCCGTGCGCTGGCCAATCCAAATGCCGGCGCCAACGATTTCGCGCGGCCCGGCCACGTGTTTCCGCTGATCGCGCGTGACGGCGGGGTGCTGCTGCGGTCGGGGCATACCGAGGCCGCGGTCGACCTCTGCAAGCTGAGCGGCCTGCCGCCGGTCGGCGTCATCAGCGAATTGATGAACGATGACGGCACGGTGATGAAAGGCGAGCAGGTCGCGCGGTTTGCGGCCTCCCACAAGCTCAAGCACGTCACCATCGCCGACATGATCGCCTATCGCCAGGCCCGTGAGAAACTGATCGAGCGGGTCTCGACCTTCACCACGGACAGCCCGATCGGGCCGCTGCAGGGCTATGCCTATCGCTCGCCGTTCGATTCCATCGCCCACGTCGCGTTCGTCTATAACGGCATCGGCGACGGCAAGAATGTGCTCACCCGCTTTCACAAGCCCAATATCGTCAAGGACATCTTCACCGGGCCGAAGCGCATGCAAGCCGTGCTGGAACACTTCAAGAAGGACGGCAGCGGCGTGCTGGTGATTTTGCGCGATGGCGCCGCCGGCGTTCCGGTCACACCGCTGCCTGAGGAGAAATCCGCGGAAGCCGACCGCAACAAGCAATGGCGCGAGGTCGGTGTCGGAGCGCAGATCCTGCGCGATCTCGGTGTCACCTCGATCCGCACCTCGATCCGTAATCTGACGTCATCGGTGCACGACTACAAGGGATTGTCAGGTTTCGGCATCGAGATCGTCTCCAACGAACAGCTCGAAGGCTAGAGTCACACCGTCATTCCGGGATGGCTCGAAGAGCCAGACCTCAGATGTGCCCTTGCACATCGGGGAATCTCGAGATTCCGGGTTCGCGCTTCGCGCGCCCCGGAATGACGACCGTCCAATTCAATTGCGCTCCTGCCCGTAGCGCTTTAACTTAAATCCGTAAGGTAGTTGGCCGAAAGGAATTTTCATGAACGTGCGCCCTCAGACCAAGGACAAGCCGTCCCCGGTGAATTTTCAGTGGGACGATCCTTTCATGCTCGACGAGCAGCTCACCGAAGACGAGCGCATGATCCGCGACACCGCGCGCGCCTATGCGCAGGACAAGTTGCTGCCGCGCGTCACCAAGGCCTACCTGGAAGAAAAGGTCGATCGCGACATCTTCCACGAGATGGGCGAACTCGGCCTGATCGGCATTACGCTGCCGGAGGAATATGGCTGCGCCAATGCGAGCTACGTCGCCTATGGCCTCGTGGCGCGCGAGATCGAGCGCGTCGATTCCGGCTATCGTTCGATGAATTCGGTGCAGTCGTCGCTGGTGATGCACCCGATCTATGCCTATGGCGACGAGAACCAGCGCAAGAAATATCTGCCCAAGCTTGCGACCGGCGAGTGGGTCGGCTGCTTCGGCCTGACCGAGCCGGACGCCGGCTCCGATCCCGGCGGCATGAAGACCCGCGCCGAGAAGACGGCTGACGGCTATCGGCTCACCGGTACCAAGATGTGGATTTCCAACGCGCCGATCGCCGACGTCTTCGTGGTGTGGGCGAAGTCCGCCGAGCACAACAACCATATCCGCGGCTTCATTCTCGAAAAAGGCATGAAGGGCCTCTCGGCGCCGAAGATCGGCGGCAAACTCTCGCTTCGTGCATCCGTGACCGGCGAGATCGTGATGGAAGGCGTCGAAGTGCCGGAGGATGCGCTGCTGCCCAACGTGTCCGGCCTGAAGGGACCTTTCGGCTGCCTCAACCGCGCCCGCTACGGCATTTCCTGGGGCGCGATGGGGGCTGCGGAAGACTGCATGGCGCGCGCGCGGCAATACACGCTCGACCGCAAGCAGTTCAATCGTCCGCTGGCGGCGACGCAGTTGGTGCAGAAGAAACTGGCGGACATGCAGACCGACATCGCGCTCGGCCTGCAGGCCTCGTTGCGGGTCGGACGGTTGATGGACGAAGGCAAGATGGCGCCGGAGATGATTTCGATCGTCAAGCGCAACAATTGCGGCAAGGCGCTCGACATCGCGCGCATGTCCCGCGACATGCATGGCGGCAACGGCATCCAGATCGAATACCACGTGATGCGGCATGCGCAGAATCTGGAGACCGTAAACACCTATGAGGGCACCCACGACGTCCACGCGCTCATTCTCGGCCGCGCCATCACCGGCATTCAGGCGTTTTCGTAAGGCGCCGATGGAAATCCTGGACGTGGCTCCACATTCCGGCGTCATCGTCCGCGAAAGCGGACGATCCAGTAGGCCGTGCCGTCTCGTCTCATCTGGAACATCAGCGATTACTGGATACCCCCGCTTTCGCGGGGTATGACGGCTGTCTGTGCTTCAGGCACCATGCAACCGGCATCGAGTAGGGTACCCCATGTCTGACAATGACGACGTTCCGTTCAACCGTGATTTTCCGCTGAAGCCCGGCGTGGTCGACGATATCAGACCCGGCGTGCGGCGGATTCTCTGCAACAATCCGAGCCCTTTCACCTTCACGGGCACGGTGAGTTATATCGTGGGTAAGGGCAACGTCGCGATCATCGACCCCGGGCCCGACGACGAAGCCCATGCGGCGGCGCTGCTGGACGCCGTGCGCGGCGAAACCGTGTCGCATATCCTGGTCACCCACACCCACCGCGACCACTCGCCGAACACCGCGCGCATCAAGGCCGCCACCGGCGCGCCCGTGTATGCCGAGGGTCCGCATCGCGCGTCGCGGCCGCGCTACGAGAGCGAACGGATATCCTCGGAATCCGGCGCCGACCGCGACTTCAAGCCCGACATCGAGGTGCGCGACGGCGAGACCATCGAAGGTTCCGGCTGGGCGCTGCAGGCCGTGGCGACGCCGGGCCACACCGCCAACCATCTGGCTTTCGCCTGGCGCGAGCGCAAATCCCTGTTCGTGGGCGATCATGTGATGGGTTGGTCGACGTCGATCGTGGCGCCGCCGGACGGATCGATGATCGACTACATGGCGTCGCTGGAGCGACTGACGCAGCGCGAAGAGGATCTGTATTTCTCCGGCCACGGCCCGGAAATCCCGGAAGGTCCGCGCTATGTGCGTTTCCTGATCCGGCACCGGCAGGCCCGCGAAGCCTCGATCCTGCATCGCCTTGCAAAAGGCGAAGCGGACATTCCCGCCATGGTGCGCGCGATCTATATCGGCATCGACCCGCGGCTGACCGGCGCCGCCGGCTATTCCGTGCTGGCGCATCTGGAAGACCTGGTCGCGCGTGGGATCGTGGCGACGGATGGCGACCCGCTGATCGACGGGACGTATCGGCTCGCGTGATCTTTGGGTCATTCCGGGGCGTGCGAAGCACGAACCCGGAATCTCGAGATTCCGGGTTCGACGCTGCGCGTCGCCCCGGAATGACGAAAGTGCTCTCTACTTCTTCACCACCTTCGGCTGAACCTTGGCCGGGGCTGTGTCGACGGCGTTGTTGATATCCTCGATCAGTTTGGTAACCCGCGCGGCGTTGCTGCCGAGGTCGCTCTCGAAATAGCGGGACGACGAGCGGATATCGACGCGCGATCCCTCACCGTCGGGCGTGGCACGGATCGACACGTCCTCGCGGAATCCCATGATCGGCGTCCGCGCCACCGCCTCGATGCGGCCGGTGCGGCGCGGCAACTGCGGGGCGCGCTCGTCGATCACAAGCCATTTGCGCTTGGTGACCACCTGCAGTGTGACCTCATAGGCCCGCTGTACGGGGACGTCGAGTTCCACCGTCTCGATGTCGGGATAGGCCAGCCGCTGCTGTTCGGCGGAATACAGCCCGGCATAGACGGCGGTGTTGGCGCCATCGCCGGTGCGCAAGCCCGCCAGCGCGTCGAAGCGCGGCGGATCGATCGGATCGGTGGTGATGTCGTGGATCGGCGGCAGCTTGCGATATTGCAGGGCGAGATAGCCGGGATAGGCAAGCACCGCCGCGTCGATCAACAGCGCCAGCAGGATGCGGCCCATGCCGCGCGAACCGTTCTGCCAGATCGCGACAAAGGCGGCGAGGCTGACCAGAATCGAAAGACCGGCGCAGCCCAGCGCGCCGAAGAACGTCGCCAGCGCCGGTTTCACTTCGAGGAAACCGAAGCGGACGATGAAAATCGAGACCAGCACCGCGACTATCGAGAATACCGCCAGATTGCGCGCCCATGACGCGAGGCTGGACACGGGCTCCGACTGATAGGGAGCGGAAAACCTGCGGGCCATCGCTAGAAATCTGCCGGGTTGGAGCCTTGCCGGGCGAAATGCTGCCGGGCTGCGCACTGGCCCGTTTGAGACCACGGTCCTGCGGCAAATTCAAGGGGCGGATTGCGCGCGGGGGGCGTTCTTAGCCTCTCCCGCTCTGCGCGGACGCAGAGTGGGGAGAGGTTAGTACCGCTACGCCGCCGCGTTGGGAAAACTGTACGCTTTGAACTGGTCGCGCAACGCGGTCTTCAGGATCTTGCCGGTCGCGGTGTGGGGAATGCCGTCGACGAACACGATGTCATCGGGCATCCACCATTTGGCGATCTTGCCTTCCATATATTTCAGGATGTCCTCGCGCGTCGCGCTATGGCCCTGCTTGAGCTGCACGATCAGCAGCGGACGCTCGTCCCATTTGGGATGATGGATGCCGATCACGGCGGCCTCCGCGATCGCGGGATGTCCGACCGCGAGGTTTTCCAGATCGATCGACGAAATCCATTCGCCGCCGGATTTGATCACATCCTTGGAGCGATCGGTGATCCGCATGTATCCGTTGGCGTCGATGGTTGCGACGTCGCCGGTGTCGAAATAGCCGTCCTGGTCGAGAATGTCGGCATCGATGCGGAAATAGGCCTTCGATACCGCGGGGCCGCTCACCTTCAGCCGTCCGAACGTCTTGCCGTCCCACGGCAGATCCTTGCCGGCATCGTCGGTGATTTTCATCTGGACGCCGAACGGCGGGTAGCCCTGGGTCTGGAGAACATCGAGCCGGGCCTCGCCGGTGAGTTCACTGAACGGAGGTTTCAGCGAGGCGAGAGTGCCGATCGGGCTCATCTCGGTCATGCCCCAAGCGTGGCGGACCTGGACCCCCATGTCGAGGAACGATTTGATCATCGTGCGCGGCATCGCCGAGCCGCCGCAGACCACCATCCGCAGATGAGGCAGTTTCAGTTGATTGGCGGCGATATGGTTGAGCAGCATCAGCCACACCGTCGGAACGCCGGCGGTATGCGTCACCTTCTCGGTATCCAACAGCTCGAATACCGACGCACCGTCGAGTTTCGCGCCGGGCAGCACCAATTTGGTTCCCATCGACGGCGCCGAGAAAGCGATGCCCCAGCTGTTGGCATGGAACAGGGGAACCACCGGCAGCATTGTATCGGCAGCATTCGCACCGAGGGAGTCGCCGGTGTTGGCCATCAATGCGTGGAGAACGTTGGAACGATGCGAATACAGCACGCCCTTGGGGTCGCCCGTGGTACCGGATGTGTAGCACATCGCCGCCGCGGTATTTTCGTCAAACGTCTTCCACTTGAAATCTCCGTCCGCCTCCGCGATCCAGTCCTCATAGGCGACCGCGTTCTTCAGGGTGGTTTTTGGCATGTGCGCCTTGTCGGTGAACACGACATAGCGTTCGACGCTTGGCAGCTTGTCGGCGATTTTCTCCAGGATCGGCACAAAGGTGATATCCGTCATCACCACGCGGTCCTCCGCATGATTGACGATCCAGGCGATCTGGTCGGGAAACAGCCGCGGATTGACGGTATGGCAGATCGCGCCGATGCCCATGATGCCGTACCAGGCTTCAAGATGACGCCAGGTGTTCCAGGCGATGGTGGCGACGCGGTCGCCGAGCTTGATGCCGTCGCGGTCGAGGCGTTGCGAGACTTTCAGGGCGCGGTCGCGGATTTCGGCGTAATTGGTGCGATGGATGGGGCCTTCGACCGATCGCGTTACGACTTCCTGCGTGCCGTGAATCGACGCTGCGTGCTCGATAATCCGGTGGCAAAGCAAAGGCCAGTCTTGCATCAGTCCAAGCATGCGAACATTCCTCCAGATGGTGTTTTCGCCTGTTGCAGGTCTTCATTGCCATGAACTTTAGCGCGCGGAAGGCAAGCCGCAAATGGCCTTGTGAGGGCTTTGGCCGCACCTTCGCGGCAATGGTTACCGTTGCCACCGTGCTGCTGATGCTTTGCGCGCAAACCGAGTCCGCCGCGGCTCGGCAGCATGGTCATAGTCTGTGGGGCGATCTGTTTGGGGAGATCAGGCCGAGGCTTCGGGAGACCAGGCCGAAGCCGCGGCGGCAGGCAGCACTCCCGGCGCTCCCCGCATCGGTGCCGCTGCCGCAGCCGCGTCCGGCTGATGCGCCGGCCGAACAGCCTGCATCCCCACCACCGCCATCGGCCTGCCGGCTGGCGCTGACAGACGCGATCGCGATCGCCCCCAGCATCCCCGACATCAAGGGTCCCGGCGATTGCGGCGGCGAGGATCTGGTGCGGCTGGAAGCCGTGGTGCTGCCGGACAAGCGGCGGGTTTCGCTGAAGCCCGCGGCGACCTTCCGCTGCCCGATGGCGACCGCGGTCGCGGACTGGATCCGCACCGACATGGCGCCGCTGGCGGCGAGCCTCGGCAGCGTCATCAGCGATCTCGACAATTTCGACTCGTTCGATTGCCGCGGCCGCAACGGCGTCACCGGCGCCAAACTGTCCGAACACGGACACGCCAATGCGCTCGACGTTCGCGGGCTGAAACTCGCCAATGGCCAATCGATTTCACTCACCGATCGCACGGTGTCGCGCGAACTGCGCGAGAGCGTGCTGCATTCGGTATGCGCGCGGTTCTCCACGGTGCTGGGGCCTGGATCGGACGGCTACCACGAGGAGCACATCCATCTCGATCTGATGGAACGGCACAACAATTACAAGATCTGTCAGTGGGACGTGTGGGATCCGCTGCCGCAGATCGCGCCGCTGCTGCCCCTTGAGCGGCCCGAGCAAGCGCCACCGCGCGAGGTCGTCGCGAAATCCGATGCGATCAAATCCGATGCCGCCAAGCCTGACGCGGCGAAACCGAATGCCGCCAAATCTGATGCGACCAAGTCCGATACGGCCGAGCCGCGGTCTGGCGAGACCAGGCCGCCAACAAAAAAGCGCCGGGGAAACCGGCGCTTTTGATCTCGTCGTGACGTCTACGTCATCGACCATTCCGGCTACTGGCGCGACTACTGTATTGCGTTGCCGCCGCCTTGCAGCGCCATCTGCGAATTGAACGGCGAGTCGCCGTGCTTGGGTTCAAGCACCACGACGATCGTGCCCATCTTCACCCGGTTGTACAGGTCGATCACGTCCTCGTTGGTCATCCGGATACAGCCGGATGAGATCGACGCGCCGATATATTCCGGCTGGTTGGTGCCGTGAATCCGGAACAACGTGTCCTTGCCGCCGGAGTAGAGATACAGCGCGCGCGAACCCATCGGATTGTCCGGTCCCGGCGCCACGAAGGTCGGCACGCCGAGCCGCGAGATTTCGCTCTTGGTCGGATGCCAGGGCGGCCACTCGGTCATGCTGCCGACCTTGGCGATGCCGGACCACGCCATCGCTTCCTCGCCGACGGTAATACCGTAGCGGATCGCCTTGCCGCCGTCCTGCACGAAGTAAAGGTAATGATTGTCGGAATCGACCACGATCGAGCCCGCCGCTTCCCTGCGGTGATAGTCGACGATGGCGCGACGGAAGGGTTCCGCAACCGGGGTCTTGACGTAGGAGACCTTGGCCAGCAGTTCCTTGTCACGCGGTTTGAAGTTGGTCTGGCTGGTCGCCTCGAAGGTGGTGGCCTGCATGCAGCCCGACAGCATCAGGCCGGCAGCCAGAATTCCCAGTTTTGCGTTCAGCGACGACATTGTACACTTCCAATCGAAAGCCTCGCGCGAGGCTCCACTGTGAGCCCTAAACGCCACGATTCCGTTAATCCTATTATCGCCAAAGTTGGCCACAATTCCAGAGTTTAGATGCCTGTGCCGCGCTGCGGGACCCCGGCTGTGTCTTTTTTACCGCAAATTCAATGGTATTCGGCTGATTTTTGGGCAGCGTCACCGCGCCGCCGAATCAGCGCCATGTCGTCGCCCTCCGGCCGCCGCATATGTGGAGCGCCGGGCAATAGCCCGTCATGAAGAGCTTGCCAGAATCGAGCTAAGTCCTGTTGGGTAGACGCGTACCCAGCCCCGGAGTTCTTCATGTTGTCGGTGTTTGTTCCCTCCGAAACCTCGCTGAAGAAGCTCGCGCCCGCCGATCTCGTCGCGCTGCCGGAGAACGCGGTCTGGATCGATCTGGTGAAACCGCCGCCGGCGGAGGACCACTCCGTGGAACGGCTCGCCGGGATCGCGGTGCCGACCCGGGAGGACATGCAGGAGATCGAGATTTCCAGCCGGCTCTATATCGAGAACGGCG
>WNGI01015071.1_pt1 | contig 13662 bp, 8 predicted proteins | sample 5400621 | NCBI WGS metagenome assembly WNGI01 (sample SAMN13153374, study PRJNA577476) | soil metagenome | isolation source: 20 cm soil or saprolite under Garry oak tree replicate 1 | place: USA:California | collected 2016-06-15
GTTCCCTAAATTGCGGAACAAATGCGGCGGCTCAGCATAGCTGACGCGCTTCTGTACTCGCTCGATTTCGTTTTCGATGTGGCCGTCGGCGACCAGGATATCGAGCCAGCCGTCGTTGTCGTAGTCAAAGAAAAAGCAGCCGAAGCCCAGCGTGACCAGTGTGGCGCGGCCGACTTCGGAGCGCGGCGCTTCGTCCACGAACAGGCCGTTGCCTTCGTTGTGGTAGAGCGAAAGCATCTGATTCGAGAAGTTGGTGATGATCAGGCTAGCGTGTCCGGAGCGGTCGTAGTCAGCGGCGTCCACGCCCATTCCCGCGCGGGCAATACCGTCTTCGCTGAACGCGATTCCGGCGGAGACGGCTCGCTCCTCAAACGTTCCATTCTTCTTGTTCAGATAAAGCTTGTTGGGCTGGGTGTCGTTGGCAATCAGGATGTCGGGCCAGCCGTCGTTGTTGTAATCGAGAGTGGCGACGCCCAGGCTCTTCGAGGTGGCATCGTAGAATCCGGCTTTCTGCGTAGCGTCGTCGAACTTGCCATGGCCGAGGTTATGCCATAGTCGCGCCGACGTGCCCTTGTACGACTCCGGAGTGCAGTACGACTTGCGAGCGCCGTCGAGGGTGCAATAGAGATCGCCCTGCTCGGACCACTGCACGTAGTTGGAGACGACGAGATCAAGCTTGCCGTCGCGGTCGTAATCGACCCACGCCGCGCTGGTGGAAAACTCGTTCGGCCCCCAGAGCCCAGCAATCGCTGTGACATCCTTAAAAGTGCCGTTGCCGTTGTTGCGAAAGAGGTGACTCTGGCCAAGCGCTGTGATGAAGATGTCGTCGAAGCCGTCGTTATCGTAATCACCGATGGCCACGCCGAGTCCGTAGATTGAAATGCCGAGACCTGATTTGCGGGTCACATCGGTGAAAGTCCCGTCGTGATTATTGTGATAGAGCTTGGGTGTGGTCGGGCCGCTCTTCGCATGGCCGGTCCAAGCCTGGCCGTTGATCAGCAGGATGTCAGGAAAGCCGTCGTTGTCATAATCAATGAACGCGCAACCAGGACCCATAGTTTCGGGCAGCCACTTCTTTCCGAACGCGCCGTTGTTGTGGATGAATCGGATCCCGGATTGGGCAGTCGCGTCGGTGAAGGTAACGGTTTGCGCGGGAGCAAAGCTCGCTAGGACCATCAGCAGGGGCAACACCCGGAACGAAGACACGCGCATCAGCGGCCAACTCCCGAACCAACCGCGCCGCCCTCTGTCACTGCCCTGGGCTTGTGAGCGCGCATCGCTGCCGCTGACTTCGCCGATCCGAGCGGCAACGGCACCGACATGTGTTCATGAATATTCTGCCGCTCGTTGTTGTCTTCCGGATTGAGCTGCCTGTACGGACCGGTAATCGCCTGGGCGGACTCATCGGCCTTAAAGCGCAAATACCGCACCTGATGTTCTTTGGCCATTTTCTCGTCGCCGAGTCCGTTGTAGCAGAGCATCAGATTGTAGTGCGCCTGGAGATCCTCGGGATCGATGGTCAGCACTTGCTGCAAGATTGTGACGGCTTCCGAGTACTTACGCTGAAGGAAGAGGACGCGTCCCAGATTGTTTACAGCCACACGGTCGCGCGGATACTGGGCCAGGACTTTTCTGAGATGCTGCGCGGCGCCTTCATAGTCACCCTCCTGGCGCAAGACTCCGGAATAAAAGAAATGCGCTCGTGCAAGATCAGGGCTGAGCGCAAGCGCCTTTCCCAGAACAGTGCGAGCCCGAGCGACATCGCCTTCCTGGAGCGCAGCTCGGCCGATGTTTATCCAGCCGTCCGGATTTTGCGGATCACCCTCCGTGACCTTTTCGAAAGCTGCCTGCGCCGCCTTCAAATCGCCTTGCAACAGCAGGCCGATGCCATAGTCATTCCAGCGCTGCCAGTCTTCTTTTCGTAGTTCGATCTTCGGCTGAGGCAGCGGGTCGCTCGCAGGCAAAACGTCGATCGAGACCTGGTTGTGAGCGACAACTACGATCGGCAGATCAGGAATTTTCTCCTGCTTCGCGGAGACTCCCTGAAGCGAGCCGGTAAGTACAAATTTGCGGTCGTCGTAGTGAGGCGTGACCTCCGACATCGGCTGATTCGGATCGGGAATACCCGCGAATGCGAACTGCGTCCCCCACCAGACGAACTTGCGATAGCACAGGCGAGCCGTCAGGATGATCTTGTTTCCCACTGCGCCGTTTGCGCTCGGTACTTTCATGCGGAAGTGCACAGTGTCGGCCGCACCCGGAGGAATCAGGCGCACATACACCACCGCGCGCGTCGCCCAGGCATTGCGCTTATTGATGGGATTGCCGTGGGCGTCCACCTGGAGTGAGCGATAAAAGTGCGCGCCCTTCTCTACCGGACCCTTACCATTGTCCTCGACCTCACCGCTCCAAAAAACGACCTTGCCGTTTTCGTCCACAGCTTTCAGTTCGAGCCAGGTATCGTAGGCATCCACTGTCCCGCCGGGAAAGAAGTGTCCGACGCGCTTGGTCCGGACCACTACGTCCACGCGTATAGTATCGCCTCGCCGAATCGCCGGCTGAACGCGGTCCAGAGGCGCAGTGACAGCCACGGCCTGGCCTCCAGCACCGGGCGTGACCTTCGCTTCGGCTTCCTCGCCGACCGCAAACGTAGTCGCCACTTCATGCTGTGCGGTCGCGCCGGCCTTTAGTTCGCCCCGCGCGGGGGAAAGAGCGAAGATGTCAACCGTAAGCGCGCCGCTCGTCAAGAAGTCCTGCGTGACCTTCAACTGCTCCGCGTCTTCATTCGCGGTGGGAAGCGCGGTGTTTGCGCCCGGGAAGCGATGCGAGTGAATTTTGCCGGCGACATTGCCGAAGTCTTTCGAAGGCTCGAGCGGCATATGGCAATCGGCGCACTGCTGCGGCTTGGCCGGATAGTAAAACGACCGCGCACCCTGTCCCGAGACTCCGCTGGCCTGCCAATTATCGTATTCGTTAAAGCCGCGAATCCAGCGATAGTGATTGACCGGAACGTCCAGATGAACCTTGTGGCATGAAGAACAGAACTCAGCCGTCTGTTCGCGCATGAAGGGCTTGAGAAACACGCGGCGGTGCGGCTCAGGATTGAGCTTGGTTATAGTGTCGTGCAAATATCGTATAGCTGGATTCTTGCTGGCTGCGAGTTCGTGCAGCTTGGGATACTCCAGGTAGAAATCGCCCTGTCCCATCGTGCTCTTCACGTCAGCGATGGCGTGGCACATCATGCAGCCGAGTCCGGCTTGAGCTTCGGGCGTGTGCACAATCTGCTTGATGGGCGTGTCCATCTTGCCGGCGTAGAGTACGGCGGGATCGTGGCATCCGCCGCACCACTTCGAGGGCTTGGTGCCGACGACGTCCTGCATGTACTCGATCGACTTGCGATACCACTGATTATTGAATGACGAAAAGTGGTGAGCAGAGCTCGACCATTGCTGGTAGATGTCTTCATGGCAGCGCTTGCAGGAGTCGGACTCCATGAAGAACTTGCTGGGAATCTTCTGGCCGCCGTAAACCTGGGCAGAGCTCGGAAAGAACGGTCCCTTGGGACCATCGCCTTCGGCATCCATACTTGCCGGAGGAAGCGCCGGATTCTTGATGCGGTAGTAACTCAGCCAGCGCGCCTCGCGTTGATAACGCGCAGCCCAACCGATACCGGCCATGACGGCGAGGCAGACCACAACCCGAACGGCGGCGTTTGAACTCAGCCAACGGCGTTTTCCGATCCACTCCGCCAGCAAACAACTGATGCCGGCAAGGCTCGCGATAATATGCGCGTACAACCATTTGAACTCGCTGTGGGGCGTGCCGGTGCGCAGTAGTACGAGGCCCAGAACGGCGCCCGCCGAGAGCAGAAGCCAGCCGGCCTTCGAAACATAGTTACCCTGGCGCAGGAGAGGCCAAAGCAGCGCGACCAGCAGAGCGGTGGCTACGATTCCGCCGAGCACATGCAACATCACGACCGAGGGATAGAGAACGTTGGCTTGCGGAAACGGATAGAGATACGCGGCGGTCAGGAGCAGAACGAAGATCAGAGCGCGCAACAGATTCTGAGTGGTCGAGAGGTTGGAACCCGACATAGTTTTGCTTGGCGTCAAGAAAATCCCGCTGCTCCTACGCAAGGCAGCGCTGCTTGCAGGCTAAACAGCGTAATCCATCGACACCGGGCTGGATAATAGTACAAAAATACTAGTGGTCTAATTCACGCCGAAGCCATCGGAGGTTGTGACCACTCTCCTCGCGCCTCCTCGAGCACAGATGCAACCGCGAGCACGAGTTCTTCCTCCCAAGGTCGTCCCACAATCTGCACGCCGATCGGCAGTCCCTCAGGAGATCGTCCCATGGGGACAACCAAGGCCGGAAAACCCAGCAGGTTGAACCACTCGCAGTAGCTCCACGCGTCGAGATACTTCACGGTCTTTCCTTCTACCTGCCACTCGCGCTCGCCGTGTCGAAAAGCTGGAATCGACGCGGTGGGGCAAAGCAATACGGGGTGATTCCGCATCTGGAGCAGAACGCTTTCCCGAACATCATCGCGTCCGATCCAGGTCGCGAGTAGCGAGTCGCCAGTGTGCGCAGGTTCGGCGGCAGTCCATGAACAGAATTCGCGCAGGATCGGGCTGAGTTCCGACTCATGGCCGCGAAGGATTGGGCCCAGGATCATGCCTCCCGCGATACCGAAGAATTTCCACCATAACTGCCGCGCTAGTTCGAAACCGTGAGGACGGAATGGTTCGACCCGCAATCTGCGCTGCGACAAGAAATTTGCCGCCTTCGTAACGGCTTGCCTGGTTTCTGGGGTGACTGGAGTTCGACCGTCGTCTTCGAAGAATCCGACGCCAATCTCGCGAAGCTCTCTTTCGCGGATCTCACGCAGCGACACCGGCGCGGAGGAAGGATCGCCGTCATCGGGTCCGGCCATCGCTTCGAAAAGAAGCTTCAGGTCCGCCACCGAGCGGGCCATCGGTCCGACAACTCCCAACAGCGCAAACGGCCCGCCTGATTTCGGGAAATGCCTTGTCGAAGGAATACGCCCGGGGGTCGGCTTCAGTCCGCAGATGCCGGTGAAGTGCGCGGGCTCGCGAATCGAGCCGCCGCCGTCGCTACCTACGCCGCCGGCGGAGAGTCCGGCGGCAATGGCAGCCGCTTCTCCGCCGCTCGATCCGCCGGGCGTCCGAGTCAGGTCCCAAGGATTGTTGGTGCGGCCGTAAAGGAGATTGTCGGTCTCCCAGGCCATCAGCAATTCCGGAGTGTTGGTCACGCCGAGGATCACAGCTCCCGCAGCCCGCAATCGCGCGACCAGCGGCGCGTCCTTTTCGGCCACGCATCCCGCGCGCAGGCGAGTACCGGCTTCGCAGCGATGCCCGGCAACGTCAATCGAAGCCTTGATTGAAACGGGAACTCCATGCAGCGAACCTAGCGCGTCTCCGCGCATCACTGCCTTCTCTGCGTCTCGAGCCTGTTGCAACACGAGGTCGGGCCACCAGTCCACAAACGCATTCAGCTTAGGATTAAGTCGCTCGATGCGCTCCAGGTGAATGCGTGCAACTTCTACCGGGGAAATGGCTTTTGATCGGATATCGACTGCAATACGACTGGCAGAAGGCAAGGTGAGCGACATGACTCTCGTTTGCGGAAAACGGAGTCTATCACGCGGGTAGTCAGCCCAAACAAAAAGGACCTTGAACACAGAAGACGCAAACGGAGAACAGGCAATGCTATGGGAGCTGCACGCCTACGCCCCGATCAGCTCTTCCAGCGCGGCCTTGTTACGGATCAGAAGCGTTGAACCCCGTAGCTGCGCGAACCGTTTTTCGCGGAACTCGCCCAGCACGCGAGTCACGGTTTCTCGGGAGGTGCCGATGAGCTGAGCGATCTCCTCGTGCGTCAGGGCCACTTTAATCCGGATACCTTCCTTGGTTTCCTCCCCGTCGCTCGCCCACTCCAGGAGGAGCCGCGCCAGCTTCTCAGACACGGAATGCGAGAGGCCGAGGGAACGGATCATCTCATAGGCGCTTTGGCAGTTTTCGCTCAGGTGCTGCGCGGCATGGAGACAGGCATCGGCGTGGCTCTGCAGGAACTTTAGAAAGTCGTCTCCCTTTACGAAATCCAGCTGGCAAGGTTGCAGCGTTTCCGCCGTCAGTTCGTAGGGTTTCCCCGAGACCGTACCGTGAAGGCCGAGGACTTCGCCCGCCTGCGCGATACGCAGGATCAGTGTCTTGCCATCGCGTGAGGTCGTGGTGAGTTTGATGCGTCCGCTGCAAACTATATAAACACCTCGCAGTGACTGGCCCTCAACGAATAAGATCGCTCCCGGCGGGAAAACACTGGAATGCTTGATTTTGTCGAGGTCTTCTGTCGTCTGTTCACCAAGATCGGAAAAGAAACCGGAATGACGCGGCTTGCAGATGACCCAATCCTCCGTGACCTGCAATCCATAGTTTGTACTCATGGTAAAAAGCCTCGATAACCAATGATACGTCAGTTACCCCAATAGTTAGCAGGGATATTGCGCAGTGCGCCCGGACCGACGTTAGTGCCCGACCGCATCGGGCGCGATGGCGCTGAAACCAATGACCACCCTTGAAAATGATCACCCTTGAAGTTGAGGATCGCAGCCAGCACAATGAGGTCGCGAGTCCCAGGAATAGCCGACCCGTACACGGAGAGTGATGTCACCCTGTGCCTGTTGTTCAACTCGAGGCCTGTCGACGGCGATTAAAAGGACTTCCATAGTCCTGACACTCGCGTGGGCTGCCGCCGTGATGCTGCCGGTGCCACTTCCGATGTGGGCGGGCGCCTCGAACAAGCATCATTCCAGCGCCCCCACGACAGCCGACCCAGACTACGTTTTCGCGCTAGCGACCGCGAATCGGTTCCTGCATGCCTGGCAGATGGGTGATTTTGAAACTGGTATGGTCCTGCTTAGCGATCGGGTGCGTCATTCGCAAAATCCGGAGAAAGTCGAACAGTTCTTTTCGGGCGACGCTGGCAGAGCCTTTGAGATCGCGCGCGGAAGACGGAACCGTGGCCGATACCGATTTGAGATTGTGCTCGTAACGGTCGCCGGATCGCGCGCTCGCCGCAGGCGTTCAGAAATCATCGTCATCAATGCTGGCAAGAACGACTGGGTGGTAGATAAACTTCCATAGTCCGTTGTCTCTGGTCATTTTTCGTTTCGCAGCTTGCGAATGGATATCGCTCGTATCGCGGCCCATTTTGCCAACGCTGGAGTACCGTCCCTTTTGCTGGACATCGTCCCACCTGACGCCGACGGCCATGCCCGCAACAAGATTGCTGCTGACGGTGTTGAAGCCGCCAGAAAATCGAAGCCCCCGGCATTCTATGAGCCTTCACTCGCGCGGCTGGTCACTATCGGTAATTTCGAAGACGACCTGAAGCGACTGGCCGACGTCGATTGGATTGTCGAAGCCGTCGTCGAGAACCTTGAAATCAAGCGCTCGTTGCTGAAGAAAGTCGAGGAAATCCGCAAACCGGGAACCATCATTACTACCAACACCAGCGGCCTACCGGTAGCGAAGATTGCGGAAGGCTTCTCCGAAGACTTCCGGCGCTCGTGGTTCGGAACCCATTTCTTCAACCCGCCGCGCTATATGCGACTTCTTGAGTTGATTCCAACGCCGGAAGCGGACCGTGAGTTGATTGAAGCAGTCACGCATTTCTGCGACACCCAACTGGGCAAAGGGGTCGTGCTCGCCAAAGATACGCCTAACTTCATCGCCAACCGCATCGGAACCTTTTCCGTGCTCAACGTTATGCGACTCATGCAGGAAATGGACATGAGCATCGAAGACGTGGATGCGCTCACTGGACAGGCCCTGGGCTGGCCTCGCTCAGCTACGTTTCGGACCATTGACATGGTTGGACTCGACATCCTTGGGCACGTGGTTTCGAACATGACGAGTGCAGCAGTGGCTCTTGACGAGCGTGGCGATCTCCGGCTCCCGGACTTTTACCGTCAAATGCTGGAAAGAAAATGGTTGGGTGACAAGACGAAACAAGGCTTCTACAAGAAAGTCAAAGGCGAAGGTGGCGAGGATGATCGCCTCGCACTCGATTGGAGGACGCTGGAATATCGCCCGCGGCAGAAGGCGAAGTTTGTCGCACTCGAGATGGCCAAAAACGTCGACGAGACAGGTGCGCGAGTACGCATGTTGCTGGCTGGCAGCGGTCCCCAAAAAGCTGACAAGGCCGGGGCGTTCTTATGGGCTGCGTTGTCAGATCTCTGGACCTACTCCGCCAATCGCATTCCCGAGATTTCTAACACGGTAGTTGAAATCGATCGCGCCATGCGCCTGGGCTTCAACTGGGAGCTTGGCCCCTTCGAACTCTGGGACGCGGCGGGAGTAGAAGCGACGGTTGCGCGCATGAAGAAAGAAGGACATCCGGTTGCGGCCAATGTCGAGAAGCTTCTCTCTTCGGGCCAGAAGTCCTGGTACGCGGAGGATCCTGCTGCCGCATCCGGTCGCAAGTACTGGGATCTGTCAGTGAACGACTGGCAACGGGTCGAAGTCCCGCAGGGAGTTTGGTCTGTCGAAGTGGCTAAGAAGTCGAAGGGCGTGGTCAGGAGGAATGCCGGTGCTTCATTAGTGGACCTTGGCGACGGAGTCGGCTGCATCGAGTTTCATTCCAAGATGAACGCAATCGGTGCCGACATTGTCTCGTTGATCACGCAAAGCCTGAAGCCCGGCGGACCGGGAGATAATTTCGACGCCTTCGTCATCACCAACGACGCGCAGAATTTCTCGGTCGGCGCCAACCTGATGCTGCTGCTGATGTCCGTCCAGGAAGAAGAATGGGACGACATCGATCTCGCCATCCGGCAGTTTCAGGGCATGACGCAGGCAATCAAGTTTTCAGCCAAACCGGTGGTGATCGCGCCGTTCGGTCTGGCGCTCGGCGGAGGCTGTGAAGTTTCGCTACATGCTGCCGCCCGCCAGCCGCACGCCGAACTCTACATGGGACTGGTGGAAGTGGGCGTCGGCCTTCTGCCGGGCGGGGGCGGCTGCAAAGAGATGCTGCTGCGCGCGGTGGAGAGCGCCAGTTCCATCCGCGCTGATGGCCGCGGCGAATCGGTCGAAATGCTGGAGGCTATGAAGAAGACTTTCGAAACCATCGCCACCGCCAAGGTCGCAACTTCGGCGCATGAGGCTCGCGCTCTCGGATTTGTATCCGATTCCGACCGCATCACGATGAATCGTGAGCGTGTCCTGTCGGACGCGAAAGCTCGCGCCCTCCAACTGGTGCGCGCTGGTTATGAGCCTCCGGTTATGCGCACGGATATCCCGGCGCCGGGGGAAAACGTTCTGGCGGCACTGAAAATGGGTGTCTACCTGATGCGTCAGGGCGAGTTCATCAGCGACCACGAACACAAACTGGGCTACAAGATCGCAGAGGTCATCTGCGGCGGAAGTGTCACTTCCGGTACTCCGATTAGCGAGCAATACCTGCTCGATCTGGAGCGAGAAGCTTTCAAGTCGCTTTGCGGTGAGAAGAAGACTCAGGAACGAATCCAGTACACACTAAGAACGGGAAAAACACTCCGAAACTGAGGCAGTGACCCACATGTTGCCAAGAACGGTGCTATTCGGCTCGCTGATTCTCAGCTGTGCTGCAACAGCGTACTCGCAGTACGGAACTGCACCAAGCAACTATTACCCTCCCAACTATAGCGGTTCAACCTTCACTGGGGAGGCAACCGACACGAAGAATGACCAAATCACTCTCAACTACACTAAGAACAGCAAGACGGAGACGTTCGCCGGTCGCTTCGAGAGACCCTGCTCTGTACCAAGCACAGACGGCCGTAATATGACGCCGTCCGACATTCCAAAAGGAACGGTTTTGACAGCATTCTTTTATACAGAAGCTCGGAAGGTAAACGGGCAAAAACTAAAAGAAAACGTCATCCTGGCCATAGCCTTCGACAATTGGCATGGACAGAAGGTTGCGGATGAGAAGAAAAAGATTTACTACTGCACGGATGTCCGGCACCTGAGCTTCAGATTCTGGGGCAAATGATGGGCATCCCCGGCCTGGGACTGCACTTCCAACTTCTACCGCAATCCGCGAAAATAGCTGGACAGCATTGACCACTCCACCCATCGCGACTCCGCCGTCGTCTGACTTCCGGGAGCACGTCAAAAACATCTCGCACCAGTCTTCGGTGTTCTTGCTCGGGACGGTGTTCTCGGCGGCCGCAGCCTATTTTTTCAAGATTTATCTCGCGCGCGTTCTGGGCGCGGAAGCGCTCGGCGTCTATGCATTGGGGATGACCGTAGTGGGTCTCGCGGGCGTCCTTGCTGCCGGTGGACTTCCCCAAGCTGCCAACCGCTTCGTGGCCGTCTATACAGCAACCGATCAACCACGGAAATTGGGACGTTTCCTGTGGTCCGCGCTCGCGGTGCTGACCATCTCCAACCTCGTCGCTGGAATTCTGATTCTGTTGGCGCGGCCCTGGATTGCCGGGCCCCTTTACCACACCCCTGCGCTCGCGTCGTATCTGCATTACTTCATCCCCATCATGCTGACTGGAACGGTCACGAGTTTTCTCGGGCTGGCTCTCGCGGGATTTAAGGACGTTGCCCGACGCACGGTCATCACCAACTTCGTCGGTCAGACCCTGACCATGGTCTTCTCGGTCGCTCTGCTGACGGCGGGATTCGGTCTCGCGGGATATCTCTTGGCCCAGATTGCTAGCGCAATCGTCGTTCTGCTTCTTCTGGGATGGGCCACCTGGAAACTCAGTCCTCAACCGGCGCGACGGCCTTCCTTCGGGTTGCCGATTCTGGAGCCTGAGGTGGTCTCGTTTTCCGTGACTTTCTTTGGCGTGCAGGCGCTGACATTTTTACTCGGGCAATCCGATAGGGTCCTGTTGGGCATTTACATAAATCCCCAGGAAGTGGGCATTTACTCCATCGCAGCCACGCTGGTCGCCTTTGTACCCTTGGCGTTGCAGTCAGTAAACCAGATTTTTTCGCCGACGATCGCGGAGTTGCATGCCCGCGGCGACCTCGAATTGCTGGGTAGGCTGTTCCGTTCCCTGATCAAGTGGACCCTCGGTTTGACCCTCCCGCTGGCGGCCGTGATGATTCTTTTTGCCCAGCGCATTATGACCATGTTTGGTCCGGAGTTTGCGCCCGGGTGGCCCGTTCTCGTTGCCGGCACCTTCGGCCAACTCGTCAATTGCGGGGTCGGATCGGTGGGTTTTCTCCTGCTGATGTCGGGCCAGGAGAAACGAGTGCTGAAGATTCAAACTGTAATGGCCGTTGTGGTGGTAGCCCTAAACCTGGCATTGATACCACGGATGGGATTACTAGGCGCCGCATTGGCCGCAGCTGCGGTGAATGCGGCCACAAATCTCTGGTCTTTGGCGGAGGTGCGCAAATCTCTCGGAATCATGCCGTCCGCCGGAAAGTACGTCGCTCTGGTTCCATCGACCATCGCCATGGTTCCAATGGTGGTGCTATTTCAGCACTTCGTAGCCATGACTTGGCCAGCATGGGCGGCCGTTCTCGCCGCCTTGGCGATCGGCTACCTGGTCTTTCTTGGCGCCTCGTTGCTAACACTGGATTCTGACGACCGGGTTATCGCACGCATCCTCTGGACCCGCGTGCGGGAGATCGCAGGTACCAGGAGTGGAGTGTGAGTCTCTTACTGTTGCTTCCATTCTCGTCGACGAGATTCGGATTGAAACAACCAATCCGCGAGTTCCTCGCCCCGATCAAGAGCGGCTTTGCTTGGACAGAGTCCGATCAACGGAAAATGGCCCGGCTCCCCGCAGTAATAGCGCGGCGGCAATAGAGATCGCGAGCAGGTGAAATTCAAAACCCTCACCCTTCTGGTTGCCGTACCAGTTCATGAAGAATCCGTTGGGCAGATGGACCATGAAAATCGCTCCGATCATAAGGCAGAGAACTCCGAAGGCCGGAATGCGAGTGAGAAGTCCGAAGATCAGCCCCAGCCCTCCGAAAAATTCGATAGCCATGATCAGTAGAATCAAAGCCGGCGGCACTCCGAAGTGGGTCAAGGCTGCCATGGTCCCTTGATAACCGAAGCCGCCAAACCAGCCCAGAACTTTTTGTGCACCATGAGCAAAGAGGACTACTCCAAGCACCAGCCGCAAAGTCGTCAAAACGATATCGTCAGATGTCGAGATCAATTTCTTGAACATCGTTTTCTCCTGAGAGCAGGTAGCCCTCTTTTATTCGTTATAACAACTATCTCGCCCCTCTTCGATTATCGGGGCCGACCGAGGGATTCAATTTTTGAGGATTCTCTCCCTCGGTTAGTTCCAGCCGCATAAACCCTCGTCCGATCGCAGTCTCGTAAAACCTACCACCGATTCGGCCTGCTCGCGCGGCGTATAATCTTGCTTTGACTCCTTCTTAGGATGGTGCAATCGAATATGTCCGCGGTCAATAGCAACCTGGCGAACGGTTCCGGCGACAATGGTATTAGCGCGGCCCTCCAACCTCGGGCGGCGTGGCTTGCAAAACGCCGGGCCGAGAACCGCGACGGCAATTTTTCCCAGATGCACTATGCCCGCCAAGGTGTGATCACCGAAGAGATGGCGTATATCGCTCGCCGCGAAAAGATTACAGCCGAATTGGTTCGCGACGAAGTCGCCCGCGGACGCATGATCATACCGGCCAACATCAACCATCCTGAACTTGAACCAATGTGTATTGGTGTGGCCTCGTTGTGCAAGATTAACGCGAACATCGGAAATTCGGCGGTCACCTCCAATGTCGAGGAAGAACTGAAGAAGCTGCACACCTCGGTTCACTACGGCGCCGACACCGTGATGGATCTTTCAACCGGTGGGGGAATTCACGAGATCCGCGAAGCTATTCTGCGACATTCGCCTGTACCCATCGGGACGGTTCCCATCTACGAGGCAATCTCGCGTATAAAGCGCGTCGAAGATCTGAATGCCGGCGTCATGCTCGAAGTGATCGAGGAGCAGGCTGCGCAGGGCGTGGACTACATGACGATCCATGCCGGCGTGCTCATCCAGTATCTGCCGATGGTTTCCAAACGCATCACCGGCATCGTGAGCCGCGGCGGCGCGATCCTGGGCCAGTGGATGGCTTATCACCACAAGCAGAATTTTCTATACGAGTGCTTCGAAGATATCTGCAAGATCTTTGCGAAGTATGACGTCAGCTTCTCGCTGGGAGACGGCCTGCGTCCCGGCTGCATCGCTGACGCCAGCGACGAAGCCCAGTTTGCCGAACTCAAAACTCTCGGCGAACTCACGAAAATTGCATGGAAACACGACGTGCAGGTCATGATCGAAGGCCCCGGCCACATCCCCATGCATAAGATCAAGGAGCAAGTGGAACTGGAAAACGAATACTGCTATGAAGCTCCCTTCTACACGCTGGGCCCGCTCGTCACCGACATTGCACCAGGATACGACCACATCACGTCTGCGATTGGCGCGGCAATGATCGGCTGGGACGGCGCGTCGATGCTCTGCTACGTCACGCCCAAAGAGCATCTCGGCATGCCCAACGAAAAAGACGTGAAAGACGGCATCATCGCCTACAAGATTGCAGCCCATGCCGCCGACATCGCCCGCGAGCGGCCCGGCGTCCGCGACCGTGACGACGCCCTCAGCTA
>WNGI01023063.1_pt1 | contig 13662 bp, 10 predicted proteins | sample 5400621 | NCBI WGS metagenome assembly WNGI01 (sample SAMN13153374, study PRJNA577476) | soil metagenome | isolation source: 20 cm soil or saprolite under Garry oak tree replicate 1 | place: USA:California | collected 2016-06-15
AATGCACCCGTTGAAATGCTGAGCTTCGGCGCTTTGTTCGCGGAGTTCCGTGATGTCAACGGAAATCCGGTGAACCTGAAGTCAGGCACGACTGCAGAAATACGAATACCGGTGTCAGCGCAACAACAGCCGAGCGCGAAGCCGACGATTGCAATCTGGTCGTACGATGAGAAACCCGGATTGTGGCGCGAAGAAGGGCAGGCACATCTCGCGAATACGCCTCAAGGCGTGATGTACGTCGGCCAAACAAAACATTTCTCGACGCTCAACATGGATGTCGCCGGCAATGATCCCGCGCAAGCAACGTGTGTTCGCTTCGAACTCGGATCATCGTTGACTGGTTGGACGAATCTCGTTGTACGCGCGTATGTGTCGTACGCCGGAACTTCAGTGCAGGTGAAAGAGACCGCCCTCGACGGCGCACAATACCACGCGATCTATCGTATTCCCTTTGCGCCTCCAGCGCCGCCACCCAATTCATTGCGTCTCGAGCTGCGTGGTACATACAACGGACAGACGGTCGTGCTACTCAACAACGTCATCAACACCGACGCTCGGCCGAAGATGACTGGAACAAATCTCTGGCCTCCATATCCGTATGCCGAGTGTGGCGTGCCGATCACGCTCGAGGCAGATCCAGTGAACTTGCCGTACTACGGTGATTTCGACGCAACCGGCCGCCCTGCGTTTCTCAGTGGGCCGACTGGCGCTTTCAATCCGCCGAATGGTGATCAAAGCGCAACGGACTACTACCAGACGATTGATCCGGCCAATACGAATTCCACACTCAGCGCGTGGTGGACGAACCACGGCTTCAACGGCACTGACGGCAGTGGCGGTACTTCAGCGGCGTATCTGAATTTCAACGATCTCGGATTCGGTCGCGACATGAACTGCAAAGTGAACGGCAGCGACCTCGCTTGTTACGTCACGAACTACGGTGCGCCTGATCAGAATCCCGCCAACGCCGATTTCGCACAAGCCAAGGATCCTACGAAACGTCTTGCGACTGTCGCGATGGAATTCAAAGCGTCAGAGCCAGCCGACAGACAAGTGCGATTTTATGTCTACAACGGCGGGAATCCAGCGGCAGCTGGGAAGCTCAAGTTTGCAGATCTGGATGGACTCGGACCGAAGCCGGTCCCGCACCTGTGCACGGTGTGTCACGGCGGACGGTACAGCGGCAGTAACAAGAACGCACTCTTTTCGCGGTTCCGTGAATTCGATTTGCAATCGTTCAAATATTCGGGCGGTCGATCATGGGATTACGCGCCGACAGCGAACACACTATCAAACGCTGAACTCTCCGCGTTTTCAGCGTTGAATAAAATGATTCACGATGTTGCGCCGACGACTAGTCCCATTAAAGACCTCGTCGAGAACTGGTATCCTGGAGTGTTAGGCGCAGCGAATACAGCACCGGTCAAACCAAATGTACCGCCCGGCTGGAGCACCGAAGTCAACGGCTATCACAATGTCTACGGAAAGTCATGTCGCACCTGTCACGCGGCGAGAGATAATGGCCAACCAAACAGTTTCATCACTTTCTCAGCGTCGTCGAGTTTTTCAGGAACTGACCTCGTGGTGTGTGGTCTGCCTAAACTCATGCCCAATGCATACGTGACGTACAAAAACTTCTGGAGCGACCTGCAGCGCGTCATCGATTATCGAACGCTGACCGGGCAAACGCCCGCAACCTGTCAGTAAGCCAAAGGAGTTTTCGATGGCTGGCGAACCTTGGGATCCAATCGAGCGCGATCGACGTTACTCGAGCGCGAAAAAGGATGGCCTCACACGTCTTCTCACCGAGGGCGATTCGTGGTTCGACTATCCGCCTCATCCAAACATCGTTGATTGGCTGGAGGCGGAAGGCCACTGGGCCATCAAGCGACTCGAGTTTGACTTGGAACATCGCCTCGGTAGTCCAATAAGATCCTTTGCCATAAGCTCGACTCTTAGATTCGGGTTCTTGTCTCGGGCGACTCGCATCGGGCCAGACATTGGGTGGGTTGGACTTCGAGAGTCAATTCTATTTTTCTAGCGCTCGTTATGAACTAGGAGCGTTGCACCGATGGTTCTACAAACTGTTTTAGCAGACACAGTGTCGACTGCTCGCTAAGGAGGTCAGATGAATGGATCGATTGCAGTCGCAACTCTGATCGTGATAACGAGCTTGACAATACCATCGAGCGTCGATGCGCAATCGACAGTGGTCCGTCGGCCGCCGCTTGGCGGAATCATTCTCACTCGGCCGCACACCGACTCCACCGCGATCAAACGCATTAGTCCCAGCGCGATCACGACGCTTGCGCCGGGCACTGCCGCTACCGCTGCCGCCGCACTTCAGCCCTCGCCGGCGCCACCTCCACAGGTCAACGCACGAACCGCTATCAGTCGTGCGCGGGTCGAACAAATTCTCGGCGGATCGCGTGCCGCGGCGATACGCGTAGTTCGGCCCTCCGGAGTAACGACTGTTCCGACTGCTACGGACTCGATTCGAATCGTTCCGGGTGATTTGATCTTTCGAAAGATGTCGGACACGGCTCATCGCATCGCTGTTACGGCTACATTGCCTGCCGCATCACCGACAGACGCCGTTTATTCCATGCCCTACAGCCTGCTTACAGTCGACTCGGCTGGCATTGAACGGGTGCTCGTCCCGCGCTTCATCGTGAAAGGCGGTGCCCTGACATACGATGCCCAGTTACGCAAATACAAGGGAATCGCAATCGTCGGGCTCGAGGATACAGTCCATCCTGCTCGCGTACCTCTGGCGCAACCGCTTCAGTTGCAACTCACGACGACCACCGGCGGCGATATCTCGCCGGATAGTCTCGAGATCGACCACACGAGCATCCAGTACCGCTCAGCTCAGATCGTGTCGGCCGATTCTACGAACGTCCGCGTCCGCACGACGGCCGACCCAACAGGCTTCGTGATCGGCGTGCCGGTGCGAGACATGAGATTGACGCTGATTCCAGGCCAGCGGTCGCTGGAGGGATTTGGGCTCGCGACGACAGACATTACTCTCACGTTACCCCGCGACATGGAGCGAGGTGACTCAGCTAGCGTTTCTTTCTCCGCGAGCGGTGCTCCGGTGCGACCCACTAGCGTTGTCGTGCGAGGATTCGGAACATCAAGCGTCCGACTTCGTTCGGGCCTCCCTGGGCAGGACACCATCAAGGCATTTATCGATGGGGCATTTGTCGGAGATGCATCGTCCTCGGCGGTTTTGCGCGCTTTGTCAATGCGAAACGACGGAAGCGTGCTCGCGCGCTCTACTGGGACATCATCAAAGGATTTCCGTTCGGGGTGATCGCCGCGGTGGCAAGTGCAATTGGACTCGATTTGCTCCAACTCAAGATTGATGACCCGGGAACATGGATCGCTGTCATGCTGACGGCCTCGATCGGCGCGTGGGTGGGCGCCCGGATTCTCGACCGCGGAGCACCGTCACCGGCCACATGATCGAGGACGGACCAGAAAAGCCGGTCGCAACAACCTACCCGGGTGTGTACATCGAAGAGATACCGAGTGGCGTCCACGCGATCCCCGGAGTAAGCACTTCGGTCACTGCGTTTGTCGGCTCTGCCGTGAGCGGTTCATTCGACGCACCGGTTCACATCTGCAGTTTTGCGGACTTCGAGCAATCGTTCGGCGGACTCGCAGCAGATGCCCCGATGAGTTATGCCGTGCAGCAGTTTTTTCAAAACGGCGGCAATGAGGCGTATGTCGTCCGCGTCGCCGACGCCGCAGTCGGCCTCGTCGGAAACCTCGAAGCGAAAACCGGTATCTATGCGCTCGAGAACGTGGACATCTTCAATTTGCTTGTGATGCCCGACGCAACCGCCGGCTCTGGACTGACTGACGTACTGACAGACGCGATCGCGTACTGCGTCCGGCGTCGAGCGTTCATGATCCTAGACCTGCCTGAAAACGTCTCGACATTCCAACAGGCATCGACGTGGATTAGTAGCTCTGCATCTCCGCTACGCAGTGGGAATGCCGCACTTTATTTTCCGCGATTTCACGCGCCCGATCCGATGATGAACAACGTTGTCGGGACGTTCCCATCTGCTGGTGCCGTTGCCGGACTTTTCGCGCGCACCGATTCGAACCAAGGTGTCTGGAAAGCACCAGCCGGAATGAGTGCGTACATCATCGGTGCTACCGATGTCAGCCTGACTCTTACTGCTCCCGAGATCGCTAGCCTGAATTCGCAAGGGATCAATTGTCTGCGCAACTTCCCGGGGATCGGCACGGTTAGCTGGGGAGCCCGCACAGCGAGAGGCGCCGACTCTTTCGCCGATGAGTACAAGTACGTTCCTGTTCGCCGTCTCGCTCTATTTATCGAGGAAAGTGTCTACCGTGGAACACAATGGGTTGTGTTCGAACCCGACGACGAATCCCTGTGGTCGCAGATCCGTCTCAACGTTGGCAACTTCATGCATAGGCTCTTTCTGCAGGGCGCACTTCAAGGGACGACGCCAAAAGCCGCCTATTTCGTGAAATGCGATAGAGAAACAACGACGCAGAATGACATATCCGGATCCAGCAGATGGCGGGCAACATCCAAACCTGATCACTGGATCGAAGCAAGCTCGTGCTCGAGTGTTGCCGCTACACTCGTCCAGTCGTATCGATCGCGCGCAAGCTTAGCGAGCTCATCTTTATGTTGCACACCAATCTCGAGTGCGAGCGGAACGTGAGTGGCGATATCGGCGATCGTCTTCTCGCGATCCAGCTTCATTGCTGCTGCAACGTCCGACGGAACAACTTTCGACGCAGCATCGATACTCGCCGCCATCCCGCCCATGTATGTGCCGAGCGGAAAGCAACCCGACGCTAACGCCTCGAGGAAAACAAGCGGGCCCGCTTCGCGAACTACTGACGGAAATACACCGACGTCGCAGCATGGAAAAAGAAATTGCAGCTCGTTGTGCGTCAGATAACCCGTGAAGACGACATTCTCTGTGTGCACATTTTTTTGCGCCGTCTCGAAGTAGCGATCCAGCTCGCCTCGCGAATCGAGCTGCTTGTAGAACTGCGCAACATTCTCCAGCTCCGACGAACCCGCGTTGTCAGAAACTCCTTCGAGCGCTTTTCCCCACGCGACGATCTTTTCCACCAGAGCACGATCACCACGTTCGAGCGCCCACACGAATGCTTCCATCGCCTCACGCAGCGGACCGTGACCGACGACGATCAGCCGCAAATTCGGAACGCGCTCGAGAATCAAAGGAAGCGCAGCAAAAACCGACTGCACTCCCTTCATTGAAATAATTCGACCGGCGAAAAGGAGCGTCGGATCCTTTGACCAATCGATCGTCGAAAGTCTTTCCTCGACATCCGCATCGGGCGACTTGCCATCGTATCGTCCCGTTTCCTGAAACAGCTCGCGAAGCTCACGCTGATCCATCGCACCCGACAACCGCGCAAACATCGTCTCTGATTGTTCGTGTGTCTTGCCACGCTTCAATCCCTTCAACGCGCCATTCAATTCACTGATCTTCTCCGGACGTTGCTCTCTCGGCACCGGATCGAAGTGCGATGTGTCAACACCGAGGCGAAGCTCGACACATTTGTCATTCAATCCAGAAACCGACCCGAGAACCACATTCACGCGCTGCCGCATCTCCGTACCAATCACGAACACGATCTTCGCATCATTAACCGCTGACTCGGCATACCTGAGAAAGCGTTTGCCCTTCTTCACCGCGTATTCCATGTCGCTGCCATGCGGCATCACGGCGTACGGAATTCCGGTCTCACGACTCACACGCTGCGCTACGACTGACATCAGCACGGCGTGATTCGCATGAATCGCCGAGATGTCGTTTTCGCGGACGATTCTGCGCACAACGGAAAGATTTCGCTCGATGTAAAGCTCGAGCTCGTCGTCGCCGAGCTCGATCATCGGTACGACGCGCGAGTATTCCTCGTATTTATCCCACACGAAAACCGGGAGGGTCTCGCCAATCCACGGCTGATGAAGAATGCATCGTCCCGAAAACGGAACCTCGCGCTTCAGCGTCTGCTGACGCGATCCCGAAGAATCGTAGCGCCACGCTTCACTGATCGCGTCATAGAGGTCAGGATGATTCTCCTGACACACGAGGTGCACGGTCTCGCCGGCGCGCGCGAGCGCGGTGATGATCGATCGCGTCCAGAGATTGCTGCCGGATCCTTCGAGTAGCCAAGCATGAAGAATCAGAATGCGGCTTTTGCGTTCGGTCGATGTCACAGGCAATTTTTTGGCGTCGCTCTGTGAGTCAGTTGTCCGCTCTTTCGGCTCATGGTCGCTCGCTTCTCATGGGATCCTCTAAAAGCCTCTAGCAACGCCCGAAAGCACTGGGTTACCTTCGAGGAAGCTATATCGGCTTTTCGCGATCCGTTATCGCTGACGATTCCCGATCCGGATCACTCAGTTGGCGAGTACCGATATTTGCTGATTGGTATGTCGGAACGAAAACGTCTACTTGTTGTCGCGCATGCAGAGCGCCGCGACATAATACGAATCATCAGCGCTCGACTTGCCACCCGTCGCGAACGGGCAATCTATGAAGAAGAGCTCTAAATCCACTCGCAAGCGAAACAGCCGCGCAATCTCTCCAGATGAAATGCGACCCGAGTATGACTTCAGTGGCGGCGTACGGAACAAGTATGCGAAGCACTTCTCAAGGGATACTCAACTAATTGTTCTGGATCCTGACCTTGCTGCCGAATTCCCTGACGCGAAGTCAATCAGCCGAGCATTACGAGCTTATTTGAAAATCCGCCCCAGAAAACGAACGGTGTGACGCGAAATGACCCCTGTTAAATGGGGAGTACTTGGCGCCGCAAAAATCGCGCTGACGAAAGTCATTCCGGCGATTCAAAAAAGCGAATTCGGAAAAGTTGCAGCGATCGCGTCTCGCGACAAAAACAAATCCCGCGCCACAGCTGACAGTCTCGGCATTCCTCGCGCGTACGGATCGTACGAAGAACTTCTCGACGACGACGAGATCGAGGCCGTTTACATCCCGCTGCCGAATCACATGCATGTCACATGGTCGATCCGTGCGGCCGAGCGCGGGAAGCATGTGCTGTGTGAAAAGCCGATTGCACTTTCGGCTGATGAAGCAAGAAAACTCCTGGCAGTTCGCGACAAAACCGGAGTGCAGATCGGTGAAGCGTTCATGGTGCGAACGCATCCGCAGTGGCTCAAGGTGAAAGAGTTGATCGATAGTGGTCGAATCGGCGAGCTGCGATTGGTGTCGGGCCACTTCAGCTACTTCAATCGCGATCCTTCCAACATTCGCAGCAAACGCGAATGGGGAGGCGGCGCGATGATGGACATCGGGTGTTATCCGATTTTCATCTCACGGTGGTTATTCGATGCTGAGCCGGTGGAAGTGATGTCGCTTATCGAGCGTGATCCTGATATGGGGATCGATCGGCTCGTGTCCGCGATGCTTCGATTCGATGCAGGTCAGTGCGCGTTCAGCGTCGGCACTCAAATTGTGCATTATCAGAGGATGCAGATCTTCGGAACCAGCGGACGCATCGAAGTGGAAATTCCGTTCAACGCGCCACCCGATCGCGAGACTCGAATTTTCGTTGACGATGGTCGCGACGTAATCGGGAGCGGGATCGAGACGATCACTTTCCCGCCCGTCGATCAATACGTGTTACAGGCTGATCGTTTTTCGGAAGCCGTGAGAGGAGTCGGGAAGGTCCCAGTCCCTCTCGAAAGCGCCATTGGAAACATGGCCGTCATAGACGCGCTCTTTCTCAACACGTTTGGCCCTGCACAAACCAGCATTTCGTCACGGCCGAGCTCTTGAAAAAATTCAGCAGAAGAGCTCCGACCTTGGCGCGTCCCGATGTCGATGCGATCCCAGGTCAATCCGTCTGAGCGCGGCGTCATTCCCGCGGCCCATGGATACGGACCCCACGCAATCCACGGAGCGGCAGAATTGTAATTCAGATCTCCCGCGCGCGTGTCTACGATCGTGCCGCGCTCCATCTGGTCGATCTGCGCTTGAATCAACCATTTCACGGCGAAACCTGATTCGTAGGCGTACGGCTCAGGATTCAGCGTCGACGTCGCGTAGCCGGCGTAGGTTCTGCTCGTCACGAAAACCTGCTGAGTGTTGGGATATCGCACCTTGATCGCGCGTACGATTTGTCCGAGCCGATTCTCGAGTGCGAACGCGTCGGCGTTCGCATCGGGCAGAGATTTCGTCGGACCTGCATCGGCCTGCTTGAGCCACACGACCTGTACCTGCTTTGGCGTGAGGCCAAGACTAGCGAGACGTTTGTCTGCTTCGTCGAAGGTTGGCATCGACGCCGATGTCCAGTTCGTTGCGTCGCGACCGCCTTGGGCGCCGTTCACGATGACGAGTGCAGACTTATTCACTTGGGGATCGGAGGCAGCTTGTCCCATAAACGTTTCGGAGGCGCATCCGGTGGTCATGTCGCCGCCGCAGAATTCCTGCGCGGTGTTCGACATTCCGACTGACAACAAAACGTACTTTCCAGTCGCTGCTGGATTTCCATTCACATCAAGCGGACGAATATTTTTCGCGCGCGATGACCCTGCGCTCGCGTGCGTAGTCGGAATTGAATTACTCCCATTGGGATAGAGCCCGCCACGGAATCCGCGATATGTGCCGGTGAGGTCGATCAGGGCTCGCTCGACAGTGTCAGGCCCGCTAGCGGGATTGTCGACATTCCCTGATCCAGGCGCGGAAGCGCTCGAGCACGCCGAAACTATCAGCGCGCACGAGATTGTCACAACAAATCTCCAGAAAAAGTGATGCATAAAGCGTGAGTGAGTTTTATCTCCGTTCCGTCCGACCCGGACCACCGCCCATCTGCGACCACACAGCCTGATTCGTTCCCTTCGTGTCGAAGTAAATGATACTGCCATGTGCATTGAAAAAGACACGACCATCCTTAGCAATCAACACAGCTCGACCGTGCGGATCATTGATCGGATAAATCTCGCGGTTAAGCTGACCGTTTTTTATTTGCACAAGAGTGTAGCCATTGCCCGTGAACAGCACGACGTAAACGTTGTGCGCCGCATCGATTGCCGGCGATGTTGGCGCGAGCACGTATTGGTGGGTGTAATCCCACTTTATTGAGCCGTCAGGCTTGAACGCTGTAACGCTGCGGCCGTGCGCGACAACTACGGTTCCATCGTCATCGATCACCGGAGAGAACACATTTGCCTCAGATCCGAGTGACGCTGTCTGAATTGCAGATCCAGAGGGAGTCACTGCGACGAGGCTGGTGTTGCATACGACGTAAATAGTTCCATTTGAGCCAAGTGCGGCGTAACGGCCGTTCGATGGCAGTGACGCTCGCCATTTTTCCTCTCCGGTTAGCGGGTCAAGGGCGAGCAGAATCGACCCCCGAATTCCGTAGAGCGCCTTACGCGCCTCATCGAGGAGGAGAAAGGTGGCTGCTCCCGTGAGCTGCCAAACGATTTGTCCGTTCGTCTTGTTCAACGCAAAAAGTAGATTCGGCAAAAATGCGCCTGGACGCGTCGTTGCGTACATGAGATTACCACTTCCAACCGCGAGAACACCGCCAGTCACTTGCAGCGCTCGCCACCGCTCCTGTCCGGATGCAGTGAGTGCAACCAACCCATCGTACAGCGGCACATACACATCGCCCTGGTCATCGACCGCCGTAACGCAAGGCGGATCCGTCGGACATTGTCCGAGGCCAAAGTGTGGTACTGACCAAATACGATTCGCATCGCGGGTGTACCGGCTTATGCCTTGATCATCAAGAGCGACAAACCCGCCGTCAGAAGTTCCCGAGATTGGCCACCACAAAATGCCGAGATCCAGTTTCGTCGGTACAGGAGTCTCGTCGATCGGCCCTGATGTCTCGCGACACGCCGCCTGAATGGATACGACCACCGCAGCAACGATCGCGAACCGAGTTGGAAACGTCATTCCAAGTTTCATCGCCCTTTCACCACTGCAAATCGTGCGCTTCGATCGTCTAAGCGGTCCGAAATTCCCGGCACTGACTGTGCGGCGAAATCCCCTGTCGACAGATCATTCAAAAGGGGAAGCCATGCCAGCCGCAAAAACCTCGAGAAAAAGAACCAGCACGCGCTCAACCAATAACGAGCGACCTCTCACTCCCGACCAATACCTGGCGCTCAATAACAAACCCGCTGCGAAAAAAATGCCGAATGAACTGGCTGAAGCGGCGGCCACTCGGCGCGTCGAGATCTATTCATCAGGTAAAGGCTTCGATCCTCGAAAAATTATTCGAGAGGACAACACATCGGGCGCATGGGAAATGAATCTTCCGCCCGGTGCGGGAGTCGGATTGCCCGGCCGCAAAAGCGGACGCATATCGCCCGCCGAAGTCGTTCGCGGAATAAAAGGAAACGCATCGTCGAGCCAACTCAGCGAGCCATTCAAGCCCGAATGGATCGACTACACACCACATCCAAAATTGTCGACGATGTCAAAGCCGCTCATGCGACGAGTCAACGGTCGCCTGTACGAACCGCACTTCGGTGTCTTCGGCGCAGAAGATCGACAGATCTATTACCCATCGGGATATCCCTGGACATGCGTCGGCAGGATTCTGGTATGGGACGACTTCTCGAAACCAAATCCCGCGTGGTTGGGCTCTGGCGTTTTGATCGGCGGCCGAGTCGTGCTCACGGCCGGCCACATCGCACCGTGGGGATCGAAAAACTGGGCGATGCAATTCGTCCCCGCCTTCTACGACGGCACATCCACACTCGGCCCAGGCGTAACGTCGTGGGTGTCGGACTACTGGGGTTACAACACTAACCAGCAACTCTCCGCATGGGACATGGTCGTGCTCCGTCTCTATGCGCCACTCGGAAACAGTTACGGATACTTCGGCGCCAAGACGTACGACAGCGACTGGGAAGGCGGAAATTACTGGACGCTTGCCGGATATCCAGCGGCAGTGGGAAACACGAACCGTCCGGCGCGGCAGATGTGGTGGCCGGTGCTCGACGACGACAGTGATGGAAACGCATCGGAAATCGAGTACGAGGCTGATGCTACTTCCGGTGATTCGGGAGGTCCCGTGTTCGGCTTCTGGCCGCGCGGACCATATGCAATCGCGACACACAGCGGCGGCGAAAGTTCGAGTTTCCTCTGGTGGACCGTAGAGGACACCAACTTTGGTTGCGGCGGCAGCGCACTACCAAGTCTTGTCGCGTGGGCTCGCAGCAACTGGCCGTAGACGGATAGACAGATTGACGGATAAGAGATAGAGGGATGAGCGAATCCTGGGCGATCTGTTGTCCGTCAATCCGTCAACCCATTATCCCTCTATCCGTCAATCTGTCATAAGTTATTCCCGACCTATGACAGTGATCGATAAGCTCCGCACAGCTCTCAACGATCGTTATCGCATCGAACGTGAAATCGGCGCCGGTGGAATGGCGACCGTATATCTCGCGCATGACGTGCGGCACGATCGCGACGTCGCGATAAAAGTTCTGCATCCCGATCTCGCCGCGGCACTCGGCGCCGAGCGTTTTCTCGCGGAGATCAAGACGACTGCGAAGCTGCAGCATCCGCACATCCTGCCGCTGCTCGATTCGGGCGAAGCGGACGGACTTCTCTACTACGTCATGCCGTACATTTCGGGCGAATCGCTGCGAAATCGACTCGACCGCGAAACGCAGCTCGCTGTCGATGATGCGGTCCGAATCGCTCGCGAAGTTTTGAGCGCACTCGAGTCCGCGCATAAACACGGCGTCGTACATCGCGACATCAAACCCGAAAATATTCTTCTTCACGAAGATCAGGCACTCGTCGCCGATTTCGGAATCGCACTCGCCGTCAGCGCCGCCGGCGGACCACGCATGACGCAAACCGGCCTCTCACTCGGCACACCAGCATACATGGCGCCCGAGCAGGCGATGGGAGAGCGCGTCGTCGACGGGCGCGCGGACATCTACGCGTCAGGTGCGGTTCTGTATGAGATGCTGGTGGGTGAAGCTCCGTTCACCGGCCCATCGGTGCAGGCAATCGTCGCGCGGGTGATGACGGAGAATCCGCGACCTGTTACAGGTCAGCGACGATCAGTTCCCGAACACGTGAACGCTGCAGTGCTGCGCGCCCTCGAGAAACTTCCGGCAGATCGCTTTCACTCGGCGGCAGAATTCAGCAACGCTCTCGTTAATCCGGCGTTTACAACCCGAGCAGCAACGGAATCAACCGCGGCGGGAAAGCCGCCAGCCGCAAAGAAATTTTTTCAGCAGCGGCTGATTCCCTGGGGGATCGCAGCTCTTGCAGCGCTCGCTGCAATCTTTTTCGCCATGCGCGCTAAACCCGATAGCACGAATAAAACTCCGACGTATGTCTCGATTGACCTGCCGCAGGATGTCGAGCTTCCGCCGGGCGACCCGGAGGTTCTGGGAATAACCAACGACGGAATGACGCTCGGGTTCGGCGGAGTAATTGGAGGACGATCGCAGCTGTTTCTGCGAAGGCTCGACGACGAGGCAACGCACCCGGTTCAGGGCGCAACGGGCATTAGCGGCACAGTGGCCTTCTCAGCAGATGGCAAATGGCTCGTCTTCAATGCGGATCGGAAGATATGGAAAGCCCCCGTCAAGGGAGGCGCGCCTACACAAATTGCGTCATCGAGCTGGGCGCAGATGGCTTGGATCGGTAACGACGCGATCGTTTACACGAAGAGCTACGACGTCGGACTGAGCCGAGTGTCGGCGGAGGGGCGCGATACCGCGACGCTCACTGTGCCCGACAAAAAAAAGGGAGAGCTTGGTCACTGGTGGCCATACGTGCTGCCCGACGGCGACCATGTTCTGTTTACGAATTACGTCACGCCTGCCGACAGATCGAAGCTCGAAGTTCTCTCCTTGAAAAATGGAAAGCGCCAAATCGTTCTCGAGGGCGGATATTTTGGGCGATACGTCGATGGCCATCTGCTTTTCGTACGAAACGGCGCAATAGAATCTCTGCAGTTCGACCCGAAGAGTTTCAAGGTGAGCGGCTCACCGGTATCACTGCCGCTCGATGTCGAAATCACCCCGCCGAACGGTTGGGCGGGGTTCGTTGCTGCGCCGAATGGAACGCTCGCATATCGCACGGATGTACTCAAGGCCGTAGCACTGACCTGGTCCGATGAAAGCGGCAATGAAGAGATGGCCGTTGATTCTGTCGGTCGCTACTCCGATTGGGCCGCGTCCCCCGATGGAAAAAAAATCGCCGTGGTTCGTGACGGTGACATGTGGGTGTACGATAGGCAGCGCGCACTGTTCACCCGGCTTACGAGCACCGAGCAAATCGAGCGCGATCCTGTCTGGAGTCCGGACAGCAGAGACGTTTTCTACGTTCGGGATGTTCCGCAGTACGACATCTTCAAGCGAGTGGCCGACGGCAGTCATGCCGAAGAGCTCGTCGTAACGTCGAGCAGTGACAAGCACGTAACGTCGATTTCGCCGGATGGTCGGACCCTCCTTTACAACAGTGACATCGGAGGCGACGACGACATCTATGTCACTTCAACGAATCCATCGGATCACGCTCGTTCGACGTCGATCGTGAGCGGGCCGGGCAATCAAACAGGCGCAAGATTTTCACCGGATGCGGCGTGGATTACCTACACGTCGAATGAGTCGGGTCGATCGGAAAT
>WNGI01006729.1_pt1 | contig 13661 bp, 11 predicted proteins | sample 5400621 | NCBI WGS metagenome assembly WNGI01 (sample SAMN13153374, study PRJNA577476) | soil metagenome | isolation source: 20 cm soil or saprolite under Garry oak tree replicate 1 | place: USA:California | collected 2016-06-15
GGCGCCGAGCGCGGCACCCGCTCCGACCAGCACCCCGGCGACCGCTGCCGGGTGCACCGCCCCGTTCCGCCGGGCGACGACCGGCTCCGGCCGGGGCGCGTCGGCAGCCTGCCCGCCCGCCGCCGGCCGACCGGCCGCCGGGCGGTCCGCGACCGGCACCGCGAAGCCCGGCTCGGGGGTGTCCGCGCACCCGTCGGCGCCCGGTGGCTGCGCCGCGGTCGCCGTCCAGGCCGCGGCGAACAGCAGGAACCGGGACACCAGGTTGATCCAGATCATCAGGCCGACGATGCCGGCGAACGTGCCGTACAGCCCGTTCGCCCCGACCCGGGCCAGGTAGAACGTGCCGAGCAGCTTGATCGCCTCGTACCCCACCGCGGCGAACAGCGCCCCGCGCAGCACCGAGCGCAACCGCACCGGCCGGCGGGGCAGCCGGGAGAACAGCCAGGTGAAGATCAGCGTGTCGGTACCCACCGCCAGCAGGATGGTGACGCCGGCGACCGCGGTGCCCAGGCCCGGGGTGCCGGCCAGCCCGGCGAGCTCGATCAACTTGCCGGCGACCGCCGTGCCGCCGGCGGTCAGCGTCAGCGATGCCAGGATCCCCAGGCCGAGGCCGACGAGGGCGAGCAGGTCCTCCAGCTTCGCCTTGACCGGGTTCTCCTCGACGGTCTCGCATGCCCAGACGACCTGCACGCCGGCCCGCAGGTTGGCGATCCAGCCGAGCCCGGCGTACCCGACGCCGAGCAGGCCGAGCAGGCCGATGGTGCCGCCATGCTTCAGCGAGGCGTCGATGACCTGGCTGAACGTGTCGCCGACCGGGCCCGGGACGTTCTTCGCGATCGTGTGCTCCAGCTTGTCGAGCAGGTCTCGGTCGCGGAGCAGCACGAACGCGGCGATCGAGATGCCGAGCAGGATCATCGGGAACAGCGCGAGGAAGCTGAAGTAGGTGATCGCCGCAGCCAGGTGGTCGCCGTTGACGCTCTTGTACCGGCGGTAGCCCCGGGCGAGGTGGTCCAGCCAGGGCCGCTGCCGGCGCTGCCGCGACCACACCGCCCGCGCCGTCGCCTGCACCCGGTCCAGGACGCCGAGCAGCCCGGACCGGGCCGGAGACGGTGCGGGGGTCACCCCGTCCCGAGCGGGAACTCCCGCCGCGGCAGCCACACTCCGTCACTACCCTGCTCGAACATCGTGAACCCGTCGACCGGGAACCGCGCCTCGAACCCGGTCAGGCCTGCGTAGGCGGCGTCCAGCTGGTAGGCCGGGACGTCGTGCGCGACGGTGACGTGCGGGTGGTAGGGGAACCGGGTCTGCCGGGACAGCGGGCCGGACCGCACCCGCAGCTCGAGCTGCTCGCACTGGGCGATCCCGGCCGCGACCACCACGAAGACCACGTCGGATACCGGCCGGAAGGTGCCGGTGCCGGACAGGTGCAGGTCGAACGGCTCCCCCTCGACCGCCACTGTGCCCAGGTGGCGCTCGGCCGCGGCCAGCCGGTCGGTGCGGAGCAGGGTGGGCGGCAGCAGCGTCACGTGCGGCGGCACCCGCCGACCCTCCGGGTCGCCGACCCGCTCCCGCCAGGAGGCCAGCGTGGTCGCGAACGGCTCCGGCACGGTGATCGCCACGCCGACGTTGAGTCTGGGCACGCCCGAGTCCGACCGGCCCTAGGGCCTGTCCGATGGATCTTGGTGGATGCCCGCGGCGGTCCAGGCGGCGGTCCGGCAAGGCGGAGGAGGAGGCCGATACCGGTGTTGTATCGGCCTTCTTCTCCAACGCAGCCGGTCGTCGTCTGGGCGTCGCGGGCGCCGCCGAAGATCCATCGGACAGGCCCTAACCCTTGCGGGCCGGGAGGAAGCCCACCCGGTCGTACGCGACCCGCAGCGTCTCGGCGGAGACCGCCTGGGCCCGCTCGGCGCCGATGCCGAGGACGCGGTCCAGCTCACCGACGTCGTCCAGAAACTCGTGGGTGCGGCGCTGGATCGGGCGGACGAACTCGACCGCCGCCTCGGCGAGGTCGGCCTTCAGCTCGCCGTACCCGCGCCCGGCGTACGCCCGCTCCAGCTCGGCGATCTCCCGGCCGGTGAGCGCGGCGAAGATGACCAGGAGGTTGCTCACGCCGGGCTTGTGCTCCGGGTCGTGCCGGATCTCCCGCTCGGTGTCGGTGACCGCGGACCTGATCTTCTTCCGGATCGACGCCTCCGGCTCGAGCAGCTCGAGCAGGCCGGCGCCCGGCTGCGACTTGCTCATCTTCGCCGTCGGATCCTGCAGGTCGGCGATCCGGGCGGTGGCCCGCACGATGTAGGGCTCGGGCGAGGTGAACGTCGGCCCGTACCGGGTGTTGAACCGCTGCGCCAGGTCCCGGGTCAGCTCCAGGTGCTGCCGCTGGTCTTCGCCGACCGGCACGAAGTCGGCCCGGTACAGCAGGATGTCCGCGGCCTGCAGGACCGGGTAGGTGAACAGGCCCACGCTGACCCGTTCGGCCCGGCCGGACTTGTCCTTGAACTGGGTCATCCGGTTGGCCTCGCCGAAGCCGGTCAGGCAGCTCAGTACCCAGGCCAGCTGCGCGTGCTCGGGCACCTGGCTCTGCGCGAACAGCGTGGACCGCTCCGGGTCGAGGCCCACGGCCAGCAGCTGCGCGGCCGCCCCGCGGGTCCGCCGCCGCAACGTGTCCGGGTCGTGCTCGACGGTGATGGCATGCAGGTCGACGACGCAGTAGAACGCGTCGTGGGTGTCCTGCAACGCGACCCAGTGCCGGAGCGCACCCAGATAGTTGCCGAAATGGAACGAATCGGCCGTTGGCTGGATCCCGGAGAGCACCCTGGGTCGGGCATCGGCAGGCATGCGCCGCATTGTGTCAGCCTCGCGCCGGTGCCCGCCGCGCACATTCCACCGGCTGGGCCGCCCTCCAGGGCCTGTCCCGTGGATCGTGGTGGATGCCCGCGGCGATCCAGCCGGCGTCCGGCAAGGGGGAGGAGGAGGCCGCCATCGGAGGTCATACCGGCGACGTCAGATAGGGTTCCCCAGTCCGTCCGAGGACTGTGCGGTACGACGGAGAGAGCGAGATGCACCGAGGCACCCTGCCGGGATCTGGCCCCTGGTCATGGCTGGAACCGGGACTGTGGGTCTACCGCTCGCGCGAGCTGGACCTGCTCGGCGAGGCCGACCGGCGGTTGGAGCAGGCGGTGCCGGCCGCCCGGACCGAGAAGCGCCGGCTGCATGCGGCCGGGATCGGCGCGGCCACCGCGCCGGCCGACGCGGGCGGCGGCGGGCACCGGTTCGTGGTGCAGGTGGCGCTGCAGTTCCTGGCCGGCTACCACGACCTCAACCTGCGGGATGCGGCGTCCGTTGGTCACGGTGCGATCCTCTGTCACGACCCGGAGTGGCGAGGCCGCCGGGAGCTCGCCGAGGTGATCGACGGCGCCCTGGTCGGCCTGGCCGCGACCGAGCCCTCGGACGACCCGAGCGTGGCCGGGGTGAGCACGCTCGCCAAGCCGGTGCCGGGCGGGTTCGAGATCTCCGGCCGGAAGAAGTGGATCTCCCGGATCGTCGAGGCGGACGCGTTCGTGGTCTTCGCCCGCAGCCCGGCCCACCTCGCGGCGTTCCACGTCCCGGCGCGCACACCGGGCCTGCAGGTGCGGCCGGTGACCCCGGCCGGGCTCACCGGGTGGTCGTGGGGCGAGCTGGCGCTGGACGGGGTACAGGTTCCGGCCACGGCGATGATCGGTTCGGCGGTCGGCGGGGTGGCCGTGTTCCGCCGGCACTTCACTGAATACCGGCCGCTGGTCGCGGCGACCTGCCTCGGCGCCGCCGCGTCCTGCATCGACGCCTGGGTGGAGCATGTGGTCGCCCGCAGCGGCGACGGCCGGCAACTGGCCGGCGGGGTGAGCGAACGGCTGGGCGACCTGCGCGGCCGGGTGCTGCTGGTGCTGTCCGGGTTGATCACCGGAGCCGCGCATCCGGGCGGGATGGACAGCTCCTGGTCGAAGCTGGTCAAGGCGCAGGCGGTGGAGACCGCGCTGGACACGGCCCGGACCGCGGCCCGCAACATGGGCGCGGAATGCTTCGAGGCCGAGCACCCGGTGCGCCGGGTGGTGCGCGACCTGGAGGCGTTCGAGTACGCCGACGGCTCGATCGACCCGCTGCTGGTCGCCGCCGGCCAGCGGTTCGTGCAGTACTCGGCGGCGATCCTGGACGAGATCTCCGAGCCGACCTCGACGATGGTCCGCCCCCGGCTGCCCGACTGAGCCTCCGCCGCCGGGGTCGCCGGCTCAGTGCAGCTTGGCGCCGACGGAGAGCAGCTTCTCCCGGAAGTTCTCGTAGCCGCGGTCGAGCAGGGAGGCGCCGCTGATGGTGGAGTTGCCCTCGGCGGCGAGCGCGGCGAGCACGTAGGAGAAGCCCGCGCGCAGGTCGGGGACGTGCAGGTCGGTGCCCTGCAGCTTGGCCGGGCCGACGATCACAGCGGAGTGCCGGTGGTTGCGGGAGCCGAACCGGCAGGCGGACGGGCCGAGACACTCGGTGAACACCTGGATCTGGGCGCCCAGCGCGCGCAGCGCCTCGGTATAGCCCAGCCGGTCCTCGTACACCGTCTCGTGCAGCACGGTCACCCCGTCCGCCTGGGTGAGCGCGGTCACCAGCGGTGGCTGCCAGTCGGTCATGAACCCGGGGTGCACGTCGGTCTCCACCACCAGCGGGCGGGGCATCGGCCGCTCCCGCCAGAACGTCACCTCGGCGCCGTCAGAGGAGAACTCGAAGTCCCCGCCGGCCCGGCGGTAGACGTTCAGGTAGGTGGACAGGTCGCCCTGGCGGACCCCGGAGACGGTGATCCGGCCGTCGGTGGCCAGCGCCAGGCCGGCCCAGGACGCCGCCTCCAGCCGGTCCGGGATCGCGGTGTAGTCCACGCCGCGCAGGTGCCGGGCGCCGGTGACCTGGATCACCCGACCGGGCCGCACCGTGATCAGGCCACCCATCCGCTGCAGCATCCCGATCAGGTCCAGGATCTCCGGCTCGGTGGCGGCGTTGCGCAGCTCGGAGTCGCCCGCCGCGACCACCGCGCCGAGCAGGAACTGCTCGGTGGCGCCGACGCTGGGGAACTTCAGCTCCACCACGGCGCCCTGCAGCCCGGACGGAGCGGACAGCTTGTACCCGGTGTCGGTGCGCTCCGCGGTCGCGCCGAACGCGCGCAGCACGTCGAGGTGGAACCCGACCGGGCGCTCGCCGATGCTGCACCCACCCGGCCGCCAGATCTCCGCGCGTCCGGTGCGGTGCAGCAGCGGGGCGCAGGTCAGCACGGGGATCCGGCTGCGGGCGTGGAAGTCGGCGAGGTCGCCCTCGCTGGCCAGGTGCACGTCGCGCGCGGTGATGGTGACCTCACCGGCGGTCGCGTTGGTCGTGGTTGCCGAGCCGAGTGCCTCGACCAGCTCGGACACCACACCGATGTCCCGGACGAAGGAGACGTTCCGGATCGTCACCGGCCGTTCGGTGAGCAGCGCGGCGACCATCATCTTCGGCACCGCGTTCTTCGAGCCGCGAACGCCGACCGTGCCGAACAAGGGTGAGCCACCGGTGATGTGCAGCGCGTCATCGACCGTCATCGGCGCGTGTGCTCCACTTCGTAGTCTGGGCATTACACGGTGGACGCTCGGCGCACGCCCAAGGTTGCAGACTACCGGCGGGATACCCGTGCCCGGTCGGTGGACACGTCTGTCGGCGTGCCGGCCGGCGGGCCGGCAGGATCGCCGGCGGCGACCCCGGCGTCGGTCGGATCGGTGCCGCCGGCGGACTCGGTGCCGCCGGCAGCCGGCGCCGACGGCGGGGTGACCCGCAGCCGCGCCACCCGCCGACCGTCCAGTTCGGCGACGGTCAGCGTCCAGCCGTTCACCGTCACCGTGTCGCCGAGCACCGGCAGCCGGCCCAGACCGGCCATCACGTACCCGGCTCCGGTCTCGTACGGACCCTCCGGCAGCCGCAGCCCGGTCTTCTCGGCGAAGTCGTCCAGGTTGAGCAGCCCGTCGACCTCCACCACCCCGCCCGGCCAGGCCGGGCCCTCGGTCGGACCCACGTCGTACTCGTCCCGGATGTCGCCGATGACCTCCTCGATGAGGTCCTCCAGCGTGACGATGCCGTCGGTGCCGCCGTACTCGTCCACCACGATCGCCAGGTGATGCCCCTCGCGCCGCATCTCGGAGAGCGCGGCGAGCACCTTCTTGGTGCCGGGCAGCTGCTTGACCTCCCGACACAGGTCACCCACGGTCGCCGCCCGACCACCGGGCACGTCCGGGTCGAGCAGGTCGCGGATGTGCACGAAGCCGACCACGTCGTCGGAGTTGCGCCCGACGACCGGGTAGCGGGAGTGCGGCGCCTCCATCGCCACCTTGGCGGCCCGGCTGACCGTGGTGGACGCCTCCAGGAAGTCCACCTCGGTGCGGGGCAGCATCACCTCGCGCACCTGCCGTTCGCCGGCGGCGAACACGTCGTCGATCAGCTTGCGCTCGTCGCCGGACAGCGACTCGTGCGCCGCCACCAGCCCGCGCAGCTCCTCCTCGGTGATCGCCTCCCGGTTCGCCCGCGGGTCGCCGCCGAACAGCCGCACCACCAGGTCGGTGGTGCGGGACAGCAGCCAGATCAGCGGCCGGAAGATGGTGGCGATCCGGTCCAGCGGGGTGGCCGCGACCAGCGCCACCCGCTCCGCCCGCTGCAGGCCGAGCCGCTTGGGCGCGAGCTCGCCGAGCACCAGCGAGACATAGCTGATCGCCATCGTCACCGCGATGAACGCCACCGTGCGGGCGAGCCCCTCCGCCACGCCGAGCCGGTGCAGCCAGTCGGCCAGCGGCCCGGCCAGCGTGGCCGCACCGAACGCCGCCGAGAACAAGCCACCGAGGCTGACCCCGACCTGCACGGCGGCCAGGAACCGGTTCGGGTCGGCGGCCAGCTTGGCCAGCTTCTGCCCGCGCCGACCCTGCTTGGACAGCGCCTTGACCTGACTCTCCCGCAGCGAGACCAGCGCAATCTCCGCTGCCGCGAACATGCCGCCGATGAGCGAGAAGAGAACCACCAGCAGGATGTCGCGGACCATGGCGCCCACCGGGTCAGTCTACGGTTGCCCCGGGGGAACGGCCGAGGGGGAAGGGAGTGATCGTGCGGCTGCTGGTGACCGGAGGCGCGGGGTACATCGGGTCGGTGGTGACCCTGCGGCTGCTGCAGGCGGGGCACGACGTGACCGTGCTGGACGACCTGTCCACCGGGCACCTGGACGCGGTGCCGGACGCGGCCCGGTTCGTCCGCGGCGAACTGACCGACGCCGCCGCGGTGCTCGCCGAGGGCGAGCCGTACCAGGGGGTGCTGCACTTCGCGGCCAAGGCGCTGGTCGGGGAGTCGGTGCAGCACCCGGAGCGGTACTGGCACGGCAACGTCCGCGGCACGCTCGCGCTGCTGGACGCGATGCGGGCCACCGCGGTGCCCCGGCTGGTGTTCTCCTCGACCGCGGCGGTCTACGGCGAGCCGACCGAGATCCCGATCACAGAGCAGTCGCCGACCGCCCCGACCAACCCGTACGGGGCCACCAAGCTGGCCGTGGATATGATGATCGGCTCCGAGGCGCTGGCGCACGGGCTGGCCGGGGTCAGCCTGCGGTACTTCAACGTGGTCGGCGCGGTCGACCGGTACGGCGAGCGCCACCGCACCGAGACGCACCTGGTGCCGCTGGCGCTGCAGGTGGCGCGCGGGCAGCGGGAGGCGCTGTCGGTGTACGGCGACGACTGGCCCACCCCGGACGGCACCTGCATCCGGGACTACGTGCACGTGGACGACCTGGCCCGGGCGCACCTGCTGGCCCTGGACGGGGCCACCGGCGGCGAGCACCGGGTCTACAACCTGGGCAACGGCGCCGGCTTCTCGGTGCTGGACGTGGTCGAGGCAGTGCGCCGGGTCACCAGCCGCCCGCTGCCCACGATGGCCGCTCCGCGCCGCCCCGGCGACCCGGCGGTGCTGGTCGCCTCCAGCGCCCGGATCCGCGAGGAGCTGGGCTGGAAGCCGGAGAAGCCGGCGCTGGACGAGATGGTCGCCGACGCCTGGCGGTTCCAGGAGCGGAGTTGAGGAGCGGGAGTTGAGCGAGCGCGAGGGCTCGCAGCGCGAGTGGGGAGCGATGAGGGCGGTCCGGTCGGAGGCACGACGACCGGACCGGCCGAGGAGCGGGAGTTGAGCGAGCGGGTGACCTGGGCGGCGCCGGGCCGGGTCAACCTGATCGGTGAGCACACCGACTACAACGCCGGCTTCGTGCTGCCGGTCGCGCTGCCGTACCACACCACCGCGACGGTGACGCCGCGGACCGACGGGCACGTGCTGGTCCGCTCCGCGCAGCGCCCGGGCGAGCAGGTCGAGACGGCCGTCGAGGAGCTGCGCCCGGGCGCGGAGCCGGGCTGGGCGGGGTACGTCCTGGGGGTGGTCTGGGCGCTGGCCGACGCCGGTCACCCGGTCGGGGCCGGTGCCGAGGTGACGGTGGACGGGCGGGTGCCGGAGGGCGCCGGGCTGTCCTCGTCGGCGGCGCTGGAGTGCGCGGTCGCCGCCGCGCTGGACGACCTGCTCGGCCTCGGGCTCCCGCCGGCCGAGCTGGCCCGGCTGGCCCAGCGGGCGGAGAACGAGTTCGTCGGGATGCCGAGCGGGATCATGGACCAGATGGCGGCGATGCTCTGCGAGCAGGGCGCCGCGCTGTTCCTGGACTGCCGCAGCCTGGCCGCCGAGCAGGTGCCACTGGACCCGGCCGCGCACGGACTGGCCGTGCTGGTGGTGGACACGCACGCGCCGCACCGGCTGGTCGACGGAGAGTACGCGGACCGCCGGCGTAGCTGCGAGCAGGCCGCCGCGGCGCTCGGCGTGTCGGCGCTGCGGGACGTCCCGCCGGGCGGGTTGGCGGCGGCGCTCGCCCGGCTGACCGGCGACGTCCAGCGCCGCCGGGTGCGGCACGTGGTGACGGAGAACCAGCGGGTGCTGGACACGGTGCGGCTGCTGGCCGATGGCCGGGTAGCCGAGATCGGCCCGCTGCTGTCGGCCTCGCATGCGTCGCTGCGGGACGACTTCGAGGTCACCGTGCCGCAGTTGGATGTCGCCGTCCAGGCGGCGGTGGGCGCCGGCGCGCTGGGCGCCCGGATGACGGGCGGCGGCTTCGGCGGCTGCGTCCTCGCGCTCGTCCGCGCCGACGCCCAGGACCGGGTGCGCGCGGCGGTCCGCGCCGAGTACGCCGAGCACAGGTTCGACCCGCCGGAGTTCTTCGCGGTCACCCCGTCGGCCGGCGCGCACCGGACGCGCGATGCAGAAGTCGGACGATTCTGAAACTGTATTGATTCCGAGACCGGATAGCCCGGGAAACGGGCAGGCTGGAATGTGGGCCGAGGCCGGAATTGGATGACGGGGGCGGGCCCGGCACTGGGATTCCGCCCCCGTCAGGTGGGGAAGCTGCAGGCTCCGGAGCGGGTGGCCGTTGTCGCGACCGCGATACCGTCCCGGGCAACGACGGGTACTCTGCCTCGGCTGCGCCGGAAAGTAAAGTCTTGACTACGTGAAGTGGGATGAGTAGAAATCTCTGCCCGGTCGCGAAGGGAAACCACCGGTGAACCCCTGCGCTACAATTTTGCGACGTCAGCCTGCTTGGACCGTACCGCTTCGGCCGCCTCCTGCAGCGCTGACCGTTCGGCCTCGCTGAGGTCCCGCTGCACCACCCGGCGCACTCCGCCGGCCCCGATCTCGGCCTCGACCCCCAGGTACACCCCGGAGATGCCGTACTCGCCGCTCACCCAGGCGCAGACCGGCAGCACCGCGCCGCTGTCCTCGGCCACCGCCCGGGCCATCCGGGCCGCGGCGGCGGACGGGGCGAAGTAAGCCGAGCCGGTCTTCAGCAGCGCGACCACCTCGGCCCCGCCGTTGCGGGTGCGGTCGACCAGCGCCTCGATCCGGTCCTCCGGCAGCATCTCGGTCAGTGGTTTGCCGTCCACCGTGCACGCCGACGGCACCGGCACCATGGTGTCGCCGTGCGAGCCGAGCGTCAGGGTGCGGACCGAGCTGACCGGCACCCCCATCTCCTCCGCCACGAAGTGGCTGAACCGGGCGCTGTCCAGCATGCCGGCCTGGCCCATCACCCGGTGCCGGGGCAGCGCCGACACGCCGGCCGCCAGCGCGGTCATCTCGTCCAGCGGGTTGGACACCACGATCAGCACCGCGTCGGGCGATCCGGACATCACTCTCTCGGTGACCTCGCCGACGATCTTGGCGTTCGTCTCCAGCAGGTCCATCCGGCTCATCCCGGGCTTGCGCGGCACCCCGGCGGTGATCACGACGATGTCCGAGCCCTCGGTCACGTCGTAGTCGTTCGAGCCGAGCACCAGCGTCTCGAAGCCCTCGATCGGCCGGGACTGGTTGATGTCCAGCGCGATCCCCTGTGGCCGGCCCTCGATGATGTCGACCAGCCCGACCGCCTCGAAGATGTCGTACTCGGCCAGCCGCTGCGCGGTGGTCGACCCGTAGAAGCCGGCTCCGATCACCGACACCTTGCCGTTGCGCGCCATGCTCGTGTCTACCCCAGCTTCTCGATGATCGCGTCGGCGTACTCGCTGGTGCCCACCGCGGTCGGGTCGTCCCGGCGCGGCTTCATGTCGTACGTCACGCTCTTGCCCTCGGCGATCACCGCGGAGACCGCGCGCTCCAGCGTGCGGGCGGCCTGCTCCTCGCCGAGGTGGTCGAGCATGAGCATCCCGGACAGGATCATCGCGGTCGGGTTGACCCTGTTCTGCCCCTTGTACTTGGGCGCCGAGCCGTGGGTGGCCTCGAACACCGCGGTGTCCGGGCCGACGTTCGCGCCGGGCGCGACGCCGAGGCCGCCGACCATGCCGGCGGTGAGGTCGGACAGGATGTCGCCGTAGAGGTTCGGCAGGACCAGCACGTCCCACTCCTCCGGCCGCTGCACCAGGCCCATGCAGGTGGCGTCCACCAGGTTTTCCCACGGCTCGATGTCCGGGTAGTCCTTGGCCACCTCGCGGAAGACGGACAGGAACAGCCCGTCGGTGAACTTCATGATGTTCGCCTTGGTGACGCAGTGCACCTGCCGGCGGCCGTGGCTGCGGGCGTACTCGAACGCGTACCGGACGATCCGCTCCGCGCCGTACGCCGAGATCGGCTTCACCGAGATGCCCGACCCGGACCGGATCTGCTTCTTCTGCAGCCCGTTCAGCGTCGCGATGACCTGCTCCGCCTCCGGCGTGCCGGCCTCGTACTCGATGCCGGCATACAGGTCCTCGGTGTTCTCCCGGACGATGACCACGTCCACCTTGTCGAACCGGGACCGCACCCCGGGGTACGTCTTGCACGGGCGCAGGCAGGCGTAGAGCCCCAACTCGTGCCGGAGCGCCACGTTCACCGAGCGGAAACCGGTGCCGATCGGGGTGGTGATCGGCCCCTTCAGGGCCATCCCGTTCTGCTTGATCGACTCCAGCGTCGCCGCCGGCAGCGGGGTGCCGGCGCTGTCCATGACGTCGACGCCGGCCTGCTGGAGGTCCCAGTCGAACGACGAGCCGACCGTCGCTGCCGCGGCCTCCAGCACCCGGCGGGTCGCCTCGGTGAGCTCGGGGCCGGTGCCGTCACCGGGGATGAGCGTGACGTGGTGGGTCGTCATGAGGCGGCCTTCCGAGTGAGGACACAACTGGACCGGAGCGAGGGAGGCCGCCGGGCTGGCATGGTCATTGGCGGAGGCTATCCCAGGTGCGTCCGGCGGGGTCGGGCCGGCAGGACCGGCCTGACGGGGTCAGGCCGGCAGGGCGAGGCCGAGCACCACGATCGCGACGCCGACCCCGCAGTAGCAGAGCACGTCGAACGCCCGGCTGCGGACAGCGAGCAGGCCGGCCTGCCGGGCCGGCAGCAGCAGCCGGAACAGCCCGGCGACCACCATGGCGCCGGCGAGCACCAGTACCCCGCGCAGCCAGTGCGGCGGGACCGCGGCGGCGTAGCCGATGCCGGTGGCACCGAGCGCGAGCACCAGCACCAGCGGGAGGTTGCGCAGGTCGACCGTGCGCAGCCCGCCCCGCGGGGCCTGCAGGTGGGCCATCAGGGATTGGTCACGTTCGGCCGGAGGTCGGGCGTCGGCGCGCCGCCCAGCACGGCCACCGCCACCTCGGCCTGGACGGCACGGACCAGCACGTGGTCGGTGCTGAACCCGGACAGCGAGGTGAACGGGATCCGGGCCGCGGCCAGCCGGGTGGCCACGTCGGCCAGGAACCCGACCAGCTCCCATGGCAGCGGCCCGGCGAACGTGACCCGCTGCCAGCCGTGCTCGACCGCCTCCGGCGCCGGCAGCCCGGCCAGCACGTCCTCGGCCGCGACCACGGTAGTCTCGTCCGGCTCCGCCACCACCGCGAGGAAGCCGGCGCGGTCCGTCGGCGGCGGCCACCAGCCGGCCGGGTAGCGGGCCACCGCCAGCGGCGTCGGATCCAGGATCGGGCCCAGGTCGGACCGCTCGCCCGTCCCGGGCATCACCGGCGCGCTGCTCTCCATTGCCGGCCAGGGTATCCGCCGTCACCGCTCCGCGGCGACAGCCCGCAAGCTCGTCAGGCGGGCCCGCACAGTGGCGGTCTGTTCGGGCTCGTGCGGCGCCGCCGGCGCGAGCGCGTCCAGGCCGGCGTCGGCCTGCTCGCCGGCCACCGCCGACTCGCCGACCCCGGCCGCCGACTCGGCCAGCAGCAGGTGGGTCAGCGCGATGCCGAACGGCGGCCCGTGCCCGGCCCGCAGCTCCAGGCTGCGCCCCAGCGCCTCGGTCGCCGCCTGCCGGTCGGCCTCGGCGCAGTCCGGGTCGGCCAGCCAGACCGCCGCCAGGTGGGTCAGGCAGCGGGCCTGGCCCAGGCTGTCCCCGACGCCGGCGTACAGGCGCCTGGCCTCCTCCAGCTCGGCCACCGCCGGTCGCCGGGTCAGCCGCCGGGCCGCGACCAGCCCGATCAGCTCGTGCGCGTACGCCTGGCCGGCCAGGTCGCCCGCCTGCTCGGCCATGACCAGTGCCTCGGCGCCGCAGTCGGCCGCCTCGTCCAGGTCGTTCAGGCCGAGCAGTGCGGCGCCGAGGTTGGTCAGGTCGATGACCTGCCCGACCACGTCGCGGCGGGGCCGGCGCCGGCGCGCCGACCGGAACTCGTTGGCCGCCGCCTCCAGGTCCCCGGCGGCCAGCAGCCGCGACCCCTCCCGCTCGTCCAGCCGGGACTGCCGGGCGTCGTCCCGGGACCGGCCGGCCACCGCCCGGGCGGCGACCAGGTGCTCGTCCGGGTCCCGGCCGAGCAGCTCGTCCACCGCGGCCAGCCGGAGCAGCGCGGTCTCCTCGGCCACCCGGTCGGCACGGGTCCGGGCCGCCTGCGCCATCGCCTGCGCCGCCGCCCACCGGTCCTCCAGCCGGTCGTCCCAGCCGAACCACAGGTCCAGCGCGTCGGCCAGCTGCCACAGCTCAGCCGCCCCGGACGGGCGGTCCGCCTGCAGCAGCTCAAGCAGCGCATCGTCTTCCAGCCGGAACCAGCCGACCGCCTCGGCCCGCTGCTCGCCGGTGCCGGCGCCGGACAGCGCCCGGACGTGGATCGCGGCCCGGGCGGCGTAGTGGGCGACCAGCCCGTCCACCGCCCGGTCGTGGTCGGCGGGTCTGGGCTGCGGCAGCG
>WNGI01003627.1_pt1 | contig 13657 bp, 14 predicted proteins | sample 5400621 | NCBI WGS metagenome assembly WNGI01 (sample SAMN13153374, study PRJNA577476) | soil metagenome | isolation source: 20 cm soil or saprolite under Garry oak tree replicate 1 | place: USA:California | collected 2016-06-15
TTCAGTGTCTTTGGACAGTGCAGAGGGGTGTGACAGTGGGTGAAAGGAGAGGTGAAGCATTTCCAGTGCTGTGACCCATATGTCACTGTAGGTCACAACTTGACTGACATTGAAGGCTCAATATCTCAGAAACTGGACCACCGATTCCTTAGCTATTGCAGGGTTGATAAGTGGTATATGATAGCTTTCCATTGATACAATAACATGTGAGGAAAGGAGTGATATGTTTATAGCATTAGTGTTATAAAAAGGTGTATAATCACAGACCAGAAAAACCAACAACTTCAATGCGACTCAATCTGAAGCTCATCTCTGCCTGCCTCTTCCTCTTCGTTGGCGCGATAGTGTCGTCTGCAAACACACTTCCTGTCAGACGTGAAGTGAAGTATGGTTCGGGCTATGTCGCGAAGCGGAACTTTGGCGCCTGCCAGTTGGATCCTGGTGCTGTCTGTGGCGGATTGGCAACTTCATGTGCGGCTGCGCTTAATGTCGCAGACATCAATCTTGTCTGGGGAATAGTTTCATGCACCTGTGCAGCTTTATGGTGAGTGCAGTGGTTTCTGCCATCTCCTCCTACCTAGAATGACGCCTGCCCTAGGTGCGGAGCTCAAGCCATCCTGAATCTTCTTTGCTGCTTGGGCAAACTTCCGAATTGCGATAGTAACAATAGCTTCACTGGTGACAAAGCCATCGATGTTTCTCAAGCGGTGATTGACAACATCGCAACATTTGGGGACGACAGTTTTGGAACTACGTTTAGCAATTGCAAGTCGTGCACCCCACTTTGTCAAAGTATATGTACTAACAAGCTCACCAGCCGACCTTCTGCATGCCAGCCAAGGCAACGGAGGAGGAAGCATCCTAATCAATCCTGCTTTAGTAAACATCATTAATGAGATAATGCAACAACTCACTGGCGACGTGAGTACATCCATTTAAACTCGCAGATATACAACGCTGACAGAGATTTCTAGCTGAATGGCATGGCGGACCTAGATCAAGTTAACAGCTACTTGCAGTCGACTGACTTTGCTGTTGGTTTTGGGAACTAAGCTGCGGAGCTTCACATTCACTTCATCCTGGCGCTGTACATAGTAGTGGCGTAGCTCGATTTTGTTCCCATACTCGGTGGGATTCGTGTTATTTGAATGTTGAGTGAGTACCTTTTCGTCATCAAGGGACGCACAGCATGTGCATTCATCGAACCAACCCGAAGGCGAACACCCTCAACGACCCGAGACATACCAGACTTCATTCCGTCGTACCGTCTTGTTTCTCTGTTACGCCTTCTTATATCTCCGTCCCTTTGATTCTAGGATGCCGAGCATGTTGGATCGATGGCCCGGGGCATCTGGCCTTTGTTTACCAAGATGGCTCGTGTCAGACGTCGCGCTTTCCTCATCATGAATACTCTCAGTAGAACGAGATTAAACAACTGTATATATTTCACTTCAATATCGCGTAAAACACTGAGAAGGGGCTGCCCCTGGAAAGCCGGTCCAGGAGGTGGGTAGACATCGCCGCCCGAGGGTGAACTGGTTGAGGAGGCAGAAAATGACACTTGTAGGCGAGGTCGATTCGGCTTTTACCTGCGTCTTCTCTTTTCGTTTACGCCGAGTTGGGTTGCGACCTTCTTTCTTTGCCCTAGAACGAGCATATAGCGTAAACCACACCTGTATTAATGGTCAGTCATTGCTCTGATCTCAGACACAGAACCTACGCGTTCACACCTCTTCTGAAGCACGTAGACAATCCGTTTGCTGGTCATGAAGGTCAATGCTGTACTGTGGTCAGGGTCCTGACAATTGACTGACATTGAGCGGTGCTCCACAACCTTCTGCAACCTGGAAACTTTGATTCCGATCGCCCATCCGGATCCACAATTTGATGCTTGTCATATGTCCTACCTATAGCGCAAAGATAAGTAAATCGCCGCGCCGAACCGATAGCAATCTGACCTGTAACCTCATCGTAATCCAGCGCAGTTCAATTGTTGTTATGATCGTTAACGCAAATGTTGTGTGCAGACCGCGGTATTCCGTTCCGCCACGGTTACCTATTACACGGTCTCATCCCTCGAAACCGAATCACACCGTCCTTGCTCAAGCTGGCGTGGAGATGCTACCCTTTGCTTCATTCGAGAGAACGCGTTTGGATTACCGCGTTCCTTCTGTCTTCGGAACTTCCAAGCGCTCATCTAGGTCTTCATCACGGTTTTTCATTACAAGTTGCCTCATGAAGACGTGAAGCCAACGTGGGGTCTCCCCTCGGCAAGAAGTTCGTCAAGTATTGCGGCGGATGGAAAGGCCGATGGGTGGAAGTTGGGTTTCAAGAACGTGGTGGGTTCCGTGGGAAGAACAAGATTGGGAGGCGGCCGGGGAAGATGAGGTCGTATGATGAGGTCGTACTGAGGGACATGTCCGGTAGGTGGCAGTAATGACGGGACCGGCAGGGAGGGGAGACATGAGCGAGGGAGTTCCAGATACCGGTTCAGGATCCTTCCTACTACCCCGTCCATCATGCGAGCTGCAAGTTCCTGTATTCGGTCGTCAGGTCTTGTGAACCAGACGATAACACCATCTCCTTCGAGGCCAACAGCGCCTTTGCAGTGGCGCGGACCCTGGATCTGACTCGTCTTCTTACCGCGAGCGGTACGCAGTTTGTAGACTTCTCCTTTTCGTCGACGTAATTCTTTCTTTGTTCGAGAATCTGAGGACAGCCTTTGTAAGCTAGCTTGAGCAGCAGTGGGACGATACTGGAGCGAGAGGTAATGAGAGTACTGAGCCACACCGGGTCTTCTGGTACTTGCAACGTGTCATGTTCAGGTTCAGATTCACCGATTGTAGTGCCTTGACGTAACTTGAGCAAAAAAAAAAGACAGTAACGAAAAAAGCACAGCTCACCACACACTTCGCCTTCTTCAACGTCCAATCCAACTGCACCAATCACAGATATCTCTCCCACCCCCTCGTCCTCGCCATCTACTTCGCACTCGTCGCCAAATCAACCTCTTCACTTTCATCCCTCTATAAACATGCTCAGCGCTTTCAATATACCTATCCCAAGCGCTGTTAACTGTGAACGCCTGAGACGGGATGAGGACACCGGGATAGGAAGTGGGGAGGGTGGTGCTGTAAACTTTGTGAGCGGTGTAGACGTCGATGTGCAGTGGGTTGGAAAATCGGCGAGGGATCTCGAGGTCGATCCGAGTTTGGGTCTGGAGGAGCAAACAAATGCGGCATAAGCTCGCCTGCCTTGTCTTGCTCCAGTTAGATGTTACAATGAAGTCTTGCGATGTTTACGAGTGAGTTGGCGGGAGTGAGCGATTCCCAAGTTCTATTCTGTCGTCATCGTTTTCGTTTTCGTCCGTTCCAATCCATCTCGGATTGGCATCCACACATCTCGGCTGCTCTAGTCCTTCCCTTGCACGCGCGATGAGATAGCTTCAACCCCCTGCACGTAGTCACCCTCGACGCGGGCGATCGAAAGAAAGAGCACGGTGGTACGGGTGGAATGAATCCACAGCTACCGTGGGAACGAGCTTTCCCACGTCCGGTTCCGAGGTCATCTACCACCGCAGACAATATCATGTTCATGATCAAAGTTGAAGTACACGTGCGAAGCAAAACGGCATAAAAGTGTGCGTTTGATCGCACAATACCCCAGACTTGGTCTCCATTCTCCTCTAAAGCAATCGTGAGCCATTCGATGCCCGTTTCGACGTTTTCAACTAACCGACATTGTATGCAAGGACTCGGATATCAATCATGTTCGAGTTCTTGTACGCTTTCCTTTCATCTTATTCGGTATATCTGTGGTTGCGGTTCGGGTCCATACGTCTTCCTCGGACACGATTTCTGGCACAAAGAAAACAGAAAAAGTTAGTGGAATGGCATGCTCTTATCCCGATTTCTGTGTATCTCACTTACGTCACAGGATGTTCTGCGGATTTACGATAATCGACCCTCAAGCTTTATAGATTGGAGGCATTAGCTAAGGGTGCAAACGCGAAACCTGAACATGTCTTTATGACCGACGGAGACCAAGATCATCTCGTCTTAGGCCCTAAGGAGAATGCAGCCCTTGTCGTCGGCAACCAGTGGGTTCGGCTTCCGTGGGTCAGCGGTGTCATAGACCTCGACAATTCTTTAACTGTCTCGCGTATATTACAGGCATGTGTCCGCTGAGTCAGGAGAGCGAGAATATGTTGCCCGGTTATGAAGCCACCTCAGCATCGAAATGGGAGAAGGTCGCACGAGAATCATTGACAATTCTTGGGACTCGGAAGATTAACCGCTGTTCTGATAGATGCAGGTTATTGTAATGAACATCCGTTCCGTTGTGATAATGCAATTATCGTTTTTTTTGGTGCGCCGCTGCAAAACACTAATATATGCCCCACGATACATCGTCTATATCGTCTAGGGGAAGAGGTTCATTGGTCATCGTTGATGAATATTGTCCCACTCTCACAGCCAACCAGCATCCGCCCGCGTTTATTTGAAAGACTTTACCTAGAACATTACCTAGAACATTACAAGACATACGTTACTCGACATGTTCGAAAAGCATATTAAAAAAACAAATAGAAGCAACGACATAGTTACATGATCAATCCAAAGGGATGTTTGCATAGAGCGATTCCCTCTCCAATTTCTTTCTGAGAATCTGGACTCCCGGTCTTGTGACGGATTTGTCCCGAGCACTTCGTACAATCGCTTTGTCTGTCTCTGTCATCTCTGCGCGCAGTTTCAACTGATTCTGCTTATCCGCACGGATGTGGAGGTTCATGTACCTGATCAAAATACGTTCAACGACCACGCGGCAAAAAGAAATCGACCTTGCTCACTCCATGCACGAAGCGACCGTCATAGCTTTCTCAACGGATTTGCCAGTCAGACCAGAAAGCATCACAAACGGTTCCTTCCCTTTCGCCACCTTCATGGGACCGCTGGGAACGGGGAAAGGTATCGTGAGCGAAAAATCGCTGTTGTTGACGAACTCGAGTAGTCCGAGGGGCTCCCTGCGACGCCCGTCGCGATTGAGTTTTTCTCTCTCTCTTCGCCACATGGTGTCGCGCATCTCGGTGAGAGGGGCATTTCCAGATTGGCCTGGTATCTGAGAGTAAAAGTGGTTGATTTGGATCATCCCTTCCATCTTCTCACCGTAAGGCTCGTCAGTGAGAAAGAGTTTGATGAAAGAATGTACGTCAGAAGGTTCGATGGCGATATCGACGCGGGTCATGAATGGCACTTTGACTCCGAGCTCACGATTCCTGTTAAGGTCCAGCTCGAGGGCAGCACAGACCTGGAGCATGGTGACGAGCGTGACGTTGGAAGCCAAGGATTCCACGAGGTCCTTGATCCCCTTGGGACGCTCCGACGGAGTGCACCCTGTCTTGTGACGAGGCCTGAAGAGGGGTGAGCTTTCGGAAGAGAATACACTTCTGTTGGCATACCAGTCCTTCTTTTGGCACTCCTTCGAACAATACCACACACTTTTGCACTGCAAATCATGCAATCGGATATTTTTCGAGGAAAAATAGAAGGTCGTGCTCACCCTTTTACATGTCGGCAAATTGTGGCCGATCGTGAAGCAGGTAGTGCACTGGAATTGGCTCTTACTTTTGTTCGCCTCGATGACCTCCGGAGGGGTAGCCGTCATGCGGAACAACTCTTGGTTGAGAGGGTGGGTTGTATGAATGATCTTTGTTTGATCCATCGTAGTCAAGTGGTGGTGGTGTGCGGCCCCTTATCTCAACTGTGGCTGTACATGTCTCGGATTGGTCGCAACATCCTTGTAATACGTGACGCGTGATGCGTGACGCCAAGTAATTCGGTATCTTCACGGAGGACGATGGCAGCGACCGTCAACGATGCGTTCAACGTTCATTGTCGCAGCTGCCACGCACAAAATTCCTTGGCCTAAAATAGGTGCGTAATTCTTGATGCATCTTGCTCCATCTCATCCAAACCATATGATTCTGGAAGAAGCTGAAGATCCATTGAGCGGTTCTAGGGTGAATCTCAAGTCGTTGACCACGAACACCGTCAGGGCAGAAAAAGGTCCGTTCGCCCAGCCCCTACGATGCACGTTTGAAAAGACGACCGTCTGTGACATCGAAGCTAATACACGCGCTATAATGGTAACCAATTACCATGCGTGAGCTAAAATAGCAGGAATGGAATTGTAGCCCGTAAGGAGATGGATGCATATCTTGACGCTGCCTCGACGTGTGATCTCGGGTCAAAAACACATGTTCGCCTCCGATCGACGTACATGATTCGGAACGAAAAACATTTTTGCAGAGTGTTTCACTAGGTGAAATTTTTGACATGACCAACAACGACCACAGGATGGACAACGCCATGAGCGTGGACACGTCGAGAAGGAAGGGAGGACTAACGGAGTAGTCCTTGGTGTGTTGTTCATCAACGAGGTCCGTGTTCAACATGCAACTATTTTGATGCAGTACTGACATGCTTCAATAGGCTCATATGCTTCTTATTTTTCAGCTCTGAATAGCACAAGCCAGAATCACGAAGTCGGTGTAAATACCCAACAATGATAGCTCCTAGACATCTGCGTATAGAATCTGCGTACAATGGACATCTTTATAACGCCCAATGCATATAAGAGCGTCTCCTGGGAAACATGTCATGGAAGCTATTGTGTTTATTGTGAAACGAGTATATCTGTCCTCCAACACCCCCGTCGTAACCCGTTCTTAACTTGCATCCTTCCTCTCGTATTCCGTCTCGTTCTCATATACCATGTTATTCCTGTCCAAACTTCTTCCATCCCTTTCACAGCGCATGAATCGGTGACCACTGAGGGTTTATGAAATTGCTACATGAAGTTTACGAACACGAGATGATCTCTCCCCTCGTCGCCAGTCTCAAAACAGACAAAGGACAAAATAGCGTCATTTGGATCCTAGTATCTGGGACGTGATTTTGAAACACAAAGCGAAGGCGCTCCCTGATTCCGAATATCCTCTATAAATAAATTTGTGTACCGGAAAATAACTACTATGCAGGTTGCTAGAGATTCCACGCATCACAGAATCGATACAACATGGCCGTAACCGTAACAGTGTCCATCATTGGCGGATGCATCTGGTGATAAGGGTTAAAATTATCATCAGATCGATAACAAGATGTGAGTCCTACCACCGTCCCGGCCCCAGCATTGCGGAGGAAGTGCAATTCCCCATACACATCTCCTATCGGGTACCGCGTTCCTCTGGTAGGTCGGAAAAATGCGATGACGTCCCCGTTCGCATCTTGCAACTGAGTAAGTGGTAAGTGTTCACCGATTAGTAAGAACTAGGTTTGATCTCGTACTAGAATATCGGAATTTGTCCCACTTGGTCGCCATCGGTACACTAATCCATCCGGACCGTTGAAAACGCGGGCAGCCTTGACGTTCATTGGTAATATTGTAGTAGTTGGCACTTAACCGGAAACGATGGCATACCTTTATGAACGGATCTGGTCTAGTCATGTCGGACATTGGCAACAGGTTCTAATTGAAAGCAGTGCAGTCAACCCGAAAAGCAGGACGTGACAAATTCAAGCAGACCTTGCCGATTCTGGCGCGACCAAGCCCACCGTTGGCGGCCCATACAAGCTTTGCAACGCGGTCTTCTTTAACCGGGCGAATCATTCTCCAGAGTGTCGTAACCAACCCCTCGGTCGCATTGACATTCGTCTAGAGATTAAAAGCATATTTGCACGATATTTGCAGAAGGTGTTGCGGGATTAACAAACCTGAAAGCGGTATAAGATACCCCATGAGTTGAACAGCTGGCTTTCTCGAGGATCCATGCTCGTCCACGAGAGTATATCATCAACACTTTCTGTGTGATATGTGAATACACGGGTAATAAAGACAGAAATGTTCTGTTACCGGGTTTGCACAACCCCTTTAGGTTCTCTATTACTCTGAGCGCCCGAGATGTCTGCCATGACATCACTCTTTCCACAATATCTTCTATTGCTGGCCGCGTAGACTTGTCCTTCGACCAACAATCCTGCATCAACTTCCACGCCTCATCACTCAAATATGGCACTTGCAATCGAGGCGGACGTTGCCCTCTAGAGACAGACTTGATGATTTGAATCGCCTTCGCACCAGCAAATGGTACAGCATCATAGTGAATCTGTTTTTCGAGCATTATTCATTAAAAACGCCGGTAACTTTTATTCATTACCTCGTAATAAAGGCAGCCGAATGCATAGATGTCCGACTCGTGTGTTCTTGCCATTGATCGCCCATCGTCTGAGTCATCTTCAGCATCCCAATCCCCGAATAACTCGGGTGCTGCAAAATTGTGTGATGTAATGCTCCCGACTTTGTAACGGTAGCCTCCAAATGACGGGTTAATCCAAAGTCTGAGGTTTGCGCATGTAAGTGGGTATCCAGAAGAATGTTGTCCTGGCAGCAGAGTCAGTATTTCAACGTGTTGTGTTTCAGGTGAAATACCCCTCGGAGGTCACCATGGACTACTCCTTCCGAATGGATGTACTGAATGCCTTGTGCCACTTCCAGTATCTTTCAGGACAGTGAGTGTCAAGAGCAGGTGAAAGATGGGTAGTCGCACTCGTTTTTCTATCTCGTCTGTTGATGGACTTGCTTTTTTTCGCCAATGTGTTAGAGTGCCATTCTCCATATATGGAGAAACAAGGAAGAGTCGCAGGGAGGAACGATCTTCGTAGATGCCTAACAACGGTAGCACAAACTTATGATTAAGGGATCTCCACGTCAACGCTTCCCGACAAAATTCCTGTTTAATCCAAAGTCCACAAGGGGCGTTCTGAGATTCGAAGAGAAACTCACAATGCTATTATGATGAGCATTCGTATATAACAGTTTCAGCGCAACGACCGCTCCTCTTAATTCACCCTTGATAACAACCCCGAATCCCCCGTAGCCAATGTAGTCGAAGTGGTCCAACCCGGTAACTCCAGTTACGAATAATGACCTCGGAATGACAGGCGTCTTTGTCGCGATCTTCAGCATCAATCGTCTTGCCCGGCTGGCCTCTGACTGTATGCCCGAATTCGATAAGTGGCCGTCACAAAGCAGGCGGAGCATGAAATCCAGTAAGTCCCTTGCGTCCGAAGCATTATTTATATCTGCCGCCACGTCCACAAAGTCCTCCCGGGATAATAGCTCGCGTATAGTCTCTACGTTTGCGTCAATTGCCTGAGGCTACGGTCCTTAGTAAAGTATGTGTGCGGTTTCTAATAATGTCATACCTTTTTCAAATCCTCAAGAATACCATGCAGCAACGAGAGGGCAGGGCAGCCTGCATGACGCGACTCCATGGTAAGAGCAAGATCAGCCTGATGATAGCGCCCTGAGACTAGCCACGTGCCTCCTTCAACGCGGTTGTAGCACTAGCCTTCCGATCTTTTGTGAATACCAGGATCAGCATGGCGAATATTCAGTCGCTGATTCTAAGCCCAGCACAAATGAATCCACGTCACTAGTAGTTTGCGTGAGTACAATCCATGTTAAGGTCACTCCAACGAGTCGGAGGACATGCGCTTTATTTACATTTGTTATTGTACATCTTGTCATGAAGGCGAGCACCTCGACAGCGAGCTCAGCCCCGGCCCACAATGCTCTGCCTCCCCCCTCTGCCCAAGTCGCCGCAAGATCATCAAGAATTGCTCCTCATTCACACATAAAAGGCCTTGGTATAAACTCTGATGGTTCCGCAACCACAGACGGCGCAGGCTTCATCGGCCAAACCAACGCGCGAGAGGTGAGTTCGTCTTGACGCGTTTTCTGAATGGCTGAGACATCAAGGTGAGGCGTGTGGTGTCATCGTTGATCTCATCAAATCGCGAAAATTCTCTGGACGCGCCCTTCTTCTCGTCGGAGCGCCTGGAACCGGAAAAACGGCCTTGGCACTTGCCATTTCCCAAGAGTTGGGTGCAAAAGTCCCATTCTGCCCTATGGTGGGCTCAGAGGTGTACAGTGCGGAAGTGAAAAAGACGGAAGTGCTAGCCGAGGTGTTTAGGCGGGCAATAGGTGCGTTTTTTCAGTCTCTCATACATTCATTCCTGCTCCATCTCCTTATAAAGGTCTACGGATAAAGGAAACAAAAGAAGTCTACGAAGGCGAAGTGACCGAGTTGACCCCTGCAGAAGCTGAAAATCCCCTAAGCGGCTACGGGAAGACAGTCTCTCACGTCGTTGTCGGCCTAAAGACGGTCAGAGGCACAAAACAGCTCCGTTTGGATCCCAGCATCTATGAAGCAATTTTGAAGGAAAAGATAACTATTGGAGATGTTATCTATATCGAATCTAACACGGGCGCCGTAAAGGTAAGCGATGACACCCATACGCGCGATAAAATTACAATAACGGATCCTGTTTGCAGCGCGTGGGACGATCAGATGCATATGCCTCGTCGTACGACCTCGAGTCGGAAACATACGTTCCTCTCCCCAAGGGTGACGTGCATAAAAGAAAGGAACTCGTTCAAGATGTTACGCTGGGTGACCTCGACGCGGCAAATGCACGGCCACAGGGAGGGCAGGATATCATGAGCGTGATGGGCAGTCTCGTTAGAACGGGAAGAACCGAAGTAACGGACAAGCTGAGAAGGGAAGTGAACAAGGTAGTCAAGGGTTACGTTGATCAGGGAGTAGCGGAAGTAGTTCCGGGTGTGGTGTTTATCGACGAGGTCCGTGCCAAGTGTGACTATATACGATACAGCCCTGATACGCTTCAACAGGTTCACATGCTCGACATTGAATGTTACACCTACCTCAATTCGCTACTGGAATCGTCAATGGCACCAACTGTTATTCTTGCCACGAATAGGGGCAATTCCCTGGTCAGGGGCACAACAGACATTGTATCTTCACACGGCGTTCCGAGGGATCTGCTTGATCGGTAGGCAGAACCGCTGAATTTTTTCGCTTCTATCACTGATGGGGTATATGCGTGACGTGCAGGTGCATGATTGTCAAAACGGACAGTCATACCCGAGAACAGATCAGCAAAGTCTTGCAACTGCGAGCGAATATCGAAGGGTTGAAGCTAAGTCCCGGAGTCATAGACCGGTTGGCGACTGAAGGAGAAAAGAGCTCGCTGCGGTCAGTGTTTGTGTTTTTTCTCAAGCCGCAGCCCGGACTGATGAGATTCCCCCGTTTTCCGGCAGATATGCACTGCAATTGCTCACACCAGCGTCTATTTTAGCCCAGCTTGCGGGCCGCAGTCAGATCGAAATGGAAGATGTCAGTGAGATGAACGAGCTTTTCCTCGATGCAAAGACGTCCGCATCAATGATAGAAGGGGGTGCATTTACGGGTGTATACTGAAACCCCAAGCTACCAAACGAATTACTGGTGAGGTACGCAAGGCGCGTTCATCTTTGTAAGTCATTACCTTACCTGTCATCTCCCGCGCCCTTAATAAGTCGTAGTGATGACAACATAGTATAACATAAATTGTTCCTAGACCGCTCCGGAGCCATGCGAATGAACCCGTGATAGTCAAAATAGGATTTACGTTCTGATCAGCACGAATCCATTCGGAACATTGATTTGGTGATCCTGGCGTCTCGTGTCAACTTTATTGCAAGCAATGACGTGCCTCACCTTCCATTCTTTTTGCGTCTGTCGTTGCTCGGCGGAAATTACAATCAGGTGCTCTTGCCCTAGACGCTATGGCGTGGCATATGACGAATCATGTTAGGACACGAGGCGTTTCTGTTATCGCACGTGTGCCACTTAGAGCGGCGGGCTTCCCGACCTCTATCGAATGGTTATCACTTTGATACCCCACATGAGCCGAAATATTAAGATTCAATGTGTCCACGTACAACGTCTCACCATCACGGAGATTGCCCGTCGTGTGTAGCATAGGATAGGCTGCTAAGGGAAAGTATACGGATTAGGCACAATACGTTGTCTATTGTTAGTTCGGCGTGAGTATCCTGACAGCTGTCATTCAATTCGGTCGGCCCAAGTCCCACTCTATTCAATAGGAGTGGCGCCATTACTATATGCGGATTTGAGGTGCAGGCGCAATTGCATGCGGTGTTAGTTTTTTGATTTGATACTAGGTTCTAGTAACCCACGTATGATGTCTAGACTTATGCGCATACCGTTATATTAGTAGTAGCTCTTGGATATTGTTCGGTGGCCGGCTCGCGCACCGCACCGCGCTCTTGTATGTCCTCAGTAAACCCGAACTACCCTTTTATCGCCATTGCGGATTAGTGCCCCGGCGCATGACCCGGCGCTACTGCCCTTATTACCGCCTCATTGACAAAGGCGGACCGGCTGCGCAGGATGAGACGAGAATAGAAGCCCTGGCGTCTCGGCCATTAGACCGTGTTCCGAGAGATCGTACTCAGGAGGGGCATGAATAGCTCCTCTATCTTCCATTCTCCGAGTTACCCATAAGAGTTTTTGACTGGCATCATTGTGCCTACCATTTAAGCCACTTGAGCTATACTTATATAAAAGGCGATCATTCAATTCATTGACACCTGCCTTGCTTTCTTTTTTCTCCTTGTTCTTTTCCACACACACACGCGCACGTCAACTTTCGGTTAACGATTTTTTATTTCAAAAGGTTGAAAGCCAAGCCATGTCGATCGTCATCTCGCCTGTGCCTATGATCAGCGGCACATCAAAATTCGATTATACGTTCGAAGACCGTACGGGACGTAACGACGATTCAGACTGGGACGACATTTACGAGCGTCTCTTTTTTCGTACCTGCCGAGATCCAGATGGGAGGCGAATAAATATATACAACGTTGCGTACCGCATGATGCGGCGGGACAAGTCGCATTGGGGGATAGAGCCTGACGTTATGCTCGAGTTCAACGCGAATAGGGCTCTAGGTCAAATCACGTACGCCACTGAACTGTACAAGTGCACGTTCCAAATGTCCCGCTACCTCAGAAAAACGTCTTTTTTTGGCGGGTAAGATAGGGATTTCCTCCTCGGGCTTACATCCGCGCCGACCCACTCCTTTAGGTCGTCTTTGATAAGAAAGTTTACTGGTTCCGATGGGAATGAGTACAAATGGAGTCATAGGAGCGTACAGGGCCAGGAATGGACGGTAAGCAGGAACGACTTCTCGGGCGGTGTCAGGTTTGATGACGACGACGCAGTGCACGACTGGAGCCAACGATACGATTGTGGCACACTACGACTTACTTCCTGAGGGATCAATTGCGTATCGAATATCTGGCCATAATCTGATCGTGCGTAACAGATATGCAGGGCTTTCAATAGGCAAGTTGGGCTTATCTTGGTGGACGTCGCTTAAGCTGACGTTGGTCAGAATACCTTGCTACCCTGATTATTATGCGGCACATTCTACAATACGATCTCTAGTTGGAGGTAGAAAGAAAAAAAAGGGACTAGTACTAGGGTTAGGGTTTAGCTGGATGTAAGTATTAGTCACAGACAATTAGTACTACAAGTGTTTCCCATCCGTATTCTCCTCTGCGAACTGCGCCTGTCATTTAAGCACGCACGCCTGCGATGACGCAGCCTCAGCCATTTGTTCAACCGGGGGAGCCTCTGAACGAGTTCCTGAGGAGTTTTTGGCAACGACAAATCGACGCCGCGGAACAAGAGACGCCGGATTATCGCCACCCTCCTCTTCCCTTGGCA
>WNGI01003994.1_pt1 | contig 13656 bp, 9 predicted proteins | sample 5400621 | NCBI WGS metagenome assembly WNGI01 (sample SAMN13153374, study PRJNA577476) | soil metagenome | isolation source: 20 cm soil or saprolite under Garry oak tree replicate 1 | place: USA:California | collected 2016-06-15
TTCACGTGAAGCCAGAGCCCGTTCCTTTCGACGACCAGCGCGATATGGCCGTGGAGCAGCTGTGACACCTGGGTCGTTCTTACATCGGGCTCGCACAGCATCGGCGCGATTGCCGCGATGGCAGTGACGTGCTCGGTCAATGCTCCGGCCAATCTATCTTGGTCGAATTGTTCGGCGACATCGGCGGCTCGGGACGCTTGGCGCGACATGATTTACAGAGCGTAACTCCGCGGAAGTTGCAGATGATGCAGACGAAAGTCCCGCAATCCGCGCACGGGTAGCCTTCGGACGCGCGCTCCTCGTTACCACAGGAGCGGCACATCATCAGATCCTTTTCGCGCAGATTTCTCGCCATCAGATTCCCGGGCCGAAGCTCATGAAGGCCAATGTGATTGCGTTAACTGACGACTCAGCAATGCTTTAGAAACGCCAGTTGCGAAAAAGGTCGAAGCCGACTTGTGGCGGAGTTTGGGTAAGAATCGTCTGAACCTGCGTCGCGCCGCACTTCGTATTGCTGGATCCCGGCTCGATTGCGGCCTGTGCGCTGTACACCGAGCTGATTCTGTACTCCAGCTGAAGGCCCAGATTCTTGTTGAATGTGCTCGGGCAGAGCCCGGTGCTCAGTCCCAGAAACCATCTACTACCTAGCTGCTTGCCGAGCACCGCGCGGGTGTTGAGCAGGTTGGTGTAGTACGAGGCGTTATTCGCGGTCAATGTTGGGTCGGCGCCCGGTGTCGCAGTCTGCAGCTCGAGGATATCGAGCAGGTTTTTCGGAAGTGCGTTGGTGAAAATGTTCGCGATCGTGCGCACGCCGAGGCTCGCCACCTGCGTGCCGGTATTGTCGAGTCCGACCGCGGGCTCACCGGTCACGAGGTAACTGAGCAAATCGCTCTCGGAAAGCGGAAGGTTGTCGGGGTTCTTGAGCGCGAGCTGCGGTCTCGCGAGTGTTCCCGTGATGTCTACTTCCACCCTCACATCCCGCCCGTTGACGCTCTTCTGCGGCTGCCGCACCGTGTGAATCGCCCTGATGTCGAGCGACGGATTCAGATCTGGTGTTCCAAAGAAGCGCAGCGTTCCACTCTGCACGTCGAACGTCGGTTGTATGAAAGGATCGACCAGATTGAGCCTGTAGGTTCCCTTGTCAGCACTCAGATTTCCCTCGAGCGCCAGGCGCGGCGGCTCCGCGGGAGTCGGCGAGGCAAGCGTCACGGTCAGCGAGCCGCCAAGCTTGATGTTCGCTTCCGACGATCGTAGCCAGACATCTGGCCCGATGTCCACGGCGACGTTCTCGAGTCTGAGGTTGCGAGCCACGGCCTTCGGCGCGCGCGGCATCACCTCTCGATTCGTCGCGAGCAACGTGTCGACCATGCTCTGGAACTCCGGATCGTTGAGATCGATGATCCGCTTCTTCACGACGTCGGGGATGTAGATCGTTCCGCGCTCGACTCGGACCGTGCCGCGCATCACCGCATCCTGCGTCGATCCCGTCAGCATTACCGCCGGTCCGGTTGAGATGTCGAGGGCGGCCAGGCCCGGCTTGTCGATGGCGTGGAAGTTTGATGCATTCGCGACAAGCGAGAATGACGGGTTGTCGTAGTGCTCGAAGCTGACGGTGCCCTCGACGTTCAATGAGCCGTGTCGATCCTTGATCGTCTCGGCTGCGAGCTGCTTGACGTGAACGGTATCACCGGACAGCGCGATGTCCGCGCGAATGTGAATGAAGCGCGTTCCCAGATTGGAGAACGCCGCCGTGCCGTCGGCGAGTGAGATCTGCCCGAACATCCTCGGCTGCTTGACGTCGCCGCGGATGTTGACGTCCGCCACGATTGCCCCACGGGCGTCCACCAGTCCCGGCACGAATGCGCGGAAGAGCCGCAGGTCGACGCTGTCGGTGCGGATGTGGCCACCGATGGAGTCGCCTTTCAGTTGCACGTTTTCTACGACCAGCTTCGCCTTGCTGCTGTGCTGAAGAATGAGCGAATCGAGCGCGAGGAAACCCTTGGAGAAAACAACGCGGGTCGGCGACTGAAGGCGGTAGCGATTGTCCGCATCGACCAGCACCGCCGCGCTATCGAGCCTCACCACCGTCGTGTCCTTGCTCCGCGTGAGGTTGCCGGCAAGATCCGTCTGTACCCCGCTCTGACTCAACAGCGATGCGCTGAAGTGTCCTGACGTGGGCGAAGCGAGCGCGACCGACGCTCTCATGCTGTTGAAGCCCACCGGCCCGAGCGCGACAGTGTCGGCGCCGAATATGAACGATCCGCTCGGCTGCTTGGTGATGTCTGCGAGAAGAACGGTTCCGCGCACGCTCTCGACGCTCCTGGTGCCAAGCCGCACGTCGGTCGCATGCACGATCCCATTAAGCGATAGATGCTCCGCGCTTCCCGTCAGCTCGCCGGTCAGCTCGGCAGCGCCACGCAGCGAGTCGAGCTGTGACGTGCTCGCGAGCGATGGCACCAATGCGCGAAGCCGCGACAGCGAATCCATCACCGCTGAGAATTTGAGCGATCCGGTGTGAGTCCCGGTGAAACCGAATGTGCCCGACGCCCGCGCCTTGAGGCCCGCGGCATTGAGCGCGAGCGTATCCACCGTTCCCACACCGGCGGCGAAGTGCAATTGCGCGACGGAAGGATCGACGCGGAATCCGGCCAGCGTCGATTTTTCGATCGACGCCACGCCCTTGCCGGTCAGGGTCGCCAGATTCTCGCCACGTAGATCGAGATCATACTGGCCGGTGAGCTGCGAGTGCGGCAGCGCGTTGTTCTCGAGCAGCGTTCGGAGATCGAGCCCGCTCGACGTCGCGCGACCCCGCACCCCGTACTCGACCGGATCCGCATCGACAATTCCGTTGTATCCGAAAACTCCCGCTGGTCCCGTCAGCGTCGTAATCACCAGCAGATTCGGAGACATTCCCTTCACCTGCACAGGCCCTGCGTAATTTCCCCGCAATGGAAGGAGGGGGTACGAGTGCGAGAGCGCGGTGAATGACACGGGCTGCGCCTGGAGCGCGAGATCGTAGGTGAGGTACTTGTCGCCCCAGGTCACGCGGCCGTTGCCCGTGACGTGCGAGACGGGCTCGTTGCCATCGTGGTGAAAGAGATCCGCGTTCCTGAAACGCACGTCGAGCCAGGAAGAATCGAGTGTCGCCGTGCCCGACACCGTTCCCTTGATTCTCGGGAAGAACGGATTCAGGAACTGGAGCGTGCGCAAATCGAGCGTCGCCACGTCGACGTTGAAACCGTGGAACGCCGTGAAGGCCGGAAACAGGATGTCCAGCTCTCCCTCGCCGCGCGCTTCGGTAACCGCGCCCGGCACGTGCGCATCCTCGAAGATGAGCGCCGATTGCTCGATCTTGAAATGATTGAGCGGACCGCCAGACGCCCTCACATTACCGGTGATCTTCCCCTGCCAGTCATATGGAAACTTCTTTCCATTGAGAGTGCGGAGCAGATCGAAATCGACCGGCGCCGCCTGAAGATCGACGTTCTTGACCGCCAGTACATCCGCTCCGGTGCCGAACGTCATTTGTCCCAGCAGCCGCGAGCGGGTAGTGCGCACATCCATCTTCGTAAGGATGTAATCGAGGAAGCGCGGATTGCGCTCGCTCCTGATGTCGAGCTCCATCTTGCCGCCACCCGTGGTCGGCAACGTTGGATAGACCCATGCAACATCTGCTAGCGACACCGAGTCGCCGACGACGTGGAGATAGTAGCGAATCGGAAGATCGCTCCCCCACACGACGCTGCCGTGCGCCTTCCCCGTCGAGCCGGGCAGGTCGAAATGGTCAGTGTCGACGAAAACCGAATCGCCGAGGTTGAGGACCGTGCCGGAGATGTTGCGAAACTTGAACGGAGGATCTGTCTCGGCGAAGCTCAACTTTCTGATTCTCACCAGCCGGCCGACGGTGTCAGGGTCCGCGATTCGCGCCAAGCCGAGATTCGCCTCAGCCTGACTCCATCTCCACGTTCGCGCCAACCCTTCGCGCGTGCGCCGGATTTCGTGATCGGTGCGCGTCAGCTCGAACTTGAGCGCGCTATCGCGCTTCGCTCCGCGCAGCGTGTCGGACGGATGCCAGGGAAGCGTCAGCGTGAAGCCGGCGTTTCGCACCACCGACGAATCGACAACGATGTACTCGCCGAATCCGCGCTCGTTTCTCTTCTGCTTCTGGACGCTCGCCGGAAAGATGCGCCGCCAGTTCCAGTCGCCATTCTCGTGCTGCCGCAAGTGCACGACTGGATGCTCAGCCTCGAGATGGCTGAGAAGAATTCGGCGGTCGAAAAGATCCCGCGGGTCGTATTCGACGGTAATTGGCCCCGAGGCGAAGAAGACGGAATCCTCGTCATCCTTTATCTCGACAGAGTCGATCGTCACGCCGGTGAAGAATCCGCCGCTCATGTGGCCGATGTAGACTTTTCCCTTCACGTTCCCCTCGAGCATCGTCAACACCATTTGGCGCACGCGCGTCTGGCCGAAGCCGGTGTGCGTGACACCGACGACGCTGAGGATGACGATCACGAAGAGCCCCACCAGGATGATGGCGCTCCCGATCACGATTTTGAGACGGCTGGTCATGGGAAGCTAGAACGCCTGTCCGATAGCGAAGCTGAAAGTAAGCCTGCTTCGGAGGCCGCTCAGCGTCGGTGGTTGGTACGTCGCCGGGCACCCATTGGTGGGAACTTCCTGCGTAACCGTAATGAGTTTCGTCACCGGATCGAGCGGGCTGAAATGCGTCGGCAGATCGTTGTTCGGGCTCACACACAAGAGCGGCGCGCCACCAAATTCCGTCCCCTCGTAGTAGAGAGGTCCTTTCGGCCGCTGATAAGGGTTGTACCCAATCGCAACGCGTACCGGACCTACTGGCGAGAACGCGGTTACCTGGATTCCTGGTGTGACTTTCAGCTTCACTCCGCTGACCTGCGGCGTTCCCCTGTTCCAGACCTCGCCGGCATCGGTGAAGAGTGTGAACTGCAGAAGCTCCGGAAGGACCGGGCTCCGCAATCGAAGCTCGACGTTTCCCACCAGCAGCGAGTTGCCGCCAACGGGCACGATTCGCTTGAAGCTGGTGGTGTCCGTTCTGGGTGCAAGTACCACGGTGTCCGACAATCCCGTGTTCGGATCGGTCGAGGAGAACTTTACTAAATCCCCGGCCTGCGCGATGTAGATGAGCGACCCGAGCTCATTTTGCGAGAAGCCGCGCACCGTCGTCGGACCGCCGGCGTATAACCGCTCCTGCGGAGGAATGAACGCCGTGGCCGACGCCACGTTGCGGCCGAACACGGTTCCTCCGCGGATGCGGAGCGCCAGCACATTGCCGCCGCCGGCGTTGATGTACCGGGATCCATCTCCAACGAGCTTGTTGAACTGAAGATCCCTGTTGGAGAGAATCACCGGCGACGAATTCCGCGCTTCGAGCCGAATGATCGATCCTCGTGTCGGCGAGAGCAGGTTGTTCGAGTTGTCGCGCGTCACGGCGAGGCTGAGTATCGCGAGCTGTTGTGTGCGCTGAATTCTTTCGCGCTCAGCCGCTTCGCACAAATTGAACACCGCGCAGAACAGCGCCGGCTGCGCTTCGGTGCGGCCAAGGTCCACCGAGTACGCGAGATTGACCGGCGTTCTGGTGAGTCCGCGCCAGACCACCGACGCCACACCTCCGACCGTCGTCGTTCTCAGATACGCGTTGTACTCCGACACCCGCTGGGTATATACCGTGATCGTCGGAAACGTTCTAAGGCCGAGGAACACTGGCTGCCTGAGGGTCGCACCGGCGTAGTAATTCAGGCGGTTGCTGAAGATGTCGTTTTTTGCAGCAGGGCAGAAACCCGGCGCGCCATCGAGCGGCCTCCCGATGCCGATCTTCGAGACGCGGGTGCTGACGTCGAAACGCCGCGCCCCGTTCAGAAAATTGTAGTCGGTGAACTCGCCGGTCAGTCGAAAGCAATCGAGCGTTCCATATCCCGCGCCCACTCTCGCCGCATGCATTGGAGCCTCGGCCAGGCTCGTATTGAGTGTGATCAGAGTATCCGCGTTGGAGTCCGGCGTTATCGAGACGTGCTGGTACGCCTCGGTCTGATAGAGCGCGCGCTGAGCGTCGATGATCTCGTCCTCTCGGAAGAGCTCACCAGAGTCGAGGCCCATGATTCGGCGCACGATTTTGGTCGGTATCTGCTGCCCCTTTGCAGAGTCAAGCGGTATCACGTTGATCTTGATTGCTCCAATCTTCGTTCTCGGGCCGGGCGTAACGTAAAGAGTGTCCCACGCGCTCAACGTGCTGTCATTTACAGTGAAGCGGTTCAGCGCGTCGGCCCTCGGATATCCATTGTTGCGCAAGCGCTGGCGAACGGTGTCTGCCGCGGCATCTATCACGAAGCGGTCGAATCTTCTGCCTTCGCGTATGGGGAGCCCGCGGACGATCCCTGCTCTCTCCGGGACTGAATCCAGTCCGCGCACCAAGAAGGACCGCAGTATCATCGGCGGGCCCTCGTTGACGGTGAATTTGACCTCGACCGCCCCCGGAGCGAGCTCCTTTACCGCGGTGTCGACGGTCACCTTTGGATACCCCCGGCGGCGATAAAAGATTATCAACCGGGCCCGATCGTTCGGCAGCTCAGCTCGGTCCAGGCAATGTTTGACCGTGAAAGGCAGGTAGAGGTAACGACGTGCCCAGGCCGAGGGGGCGGTGACGATCGTCTTTGCAAGTTCGGCGTCCGAAAACGCGTGGTTCCCCTCGAACACCAGGCGAAATACTTCGAGGTCGCCCCGCTGGCACTCGATGTCCTGGGCGCCGGCGTTGTTGACGCCGGGGTACGCTGCCAGGAACGCAAGTGCGGTGCAAATCCCGAGTCGTATCCGGGTGAATCTCACCCTTGAAACGCGCGTGCGCCTGGTGGCTGACCCGGCGGCAGCTCGCGAGCAAAGTGCGTCTCTGTCTCAGGCTCGGTCCGGTCACCCAATATTCGCTTCAGAGGTGTCGCCGGCGCCGAAGGTAGCTCACCTTGCGGGACGAGTGGTGTGCGCTGGATTAAGAGTTGCACAATGTAGAACCCGGCCAAACCGGCGGCGACGCCGACACCAATGGCTGGCAGTAGATCCTTGGCGCCAAGTCGGCGACGATAATAGTATTCTGCGCTCACGATGAGGCCTATTCGGGGTGCGCGAAAGTTCTCGTATTTCGCCCCTTCATGTCAACCGTCAGAGCACACTCATGCGGCGACTCTTCCTCCTCGTATTACCCGCGATTCTCAGTTGTGGCGGTGGTGGTGAATCTGCTCCTTCCCGCAAAACGATCATCGACTCGCGTGACACCTACGACCCGCGATCGATGGATCCCGCACTTTCGACGGATGTGCCGACCGGACGCGCGGTCTCCTACATCTTCGATGGACTGACGCGCTTCACTCCCGACGCGAAAGTGGTTCCCGGCCTCGCGAAATCCTGGGACCTGAGCGCCGACGGAATCACCTACACCTTCCATCTTCGCAGCGGCGTGAAGTTCCACGACGGACGACCATTTTCGGCGAAGAACGTCGTGGCAACGTTCCAGCGCGCGCTCGATCCAAAGACGAAGGGGGGACGTGGCTGGCCCCTCTACCCGATCAAGGGCGCCGAGGATTTCGCCGCCAGCAAGGCAACGAGCATCGGCGGTCTCGCGGCTCCGAACGACACCACCATCATAATCACGCTGAAGGAGCCGCTGGCGATTTTCCCGAAGATGCTGGCGATGCCCGTGAGCTCGATCGTGCCGGACAATCCGCCCGCCGACTTCGGACAGAAGCCGGTTGGAACCGGACCGTGGAAATTTGTCGAATGGAGACACGACGATTTTCTCCGCTTTGCGAAAAATCCCGATTACTTCGATGGTCCGCCCAAGACCGATTCACTGATGGCGCGCATCATACCCGAGATGAGCACCGCCACCGCTGAATTTGAAGCGGGCAATGTCGACGTCCTTTCCGTGCCCGATGAAGCGGGCAAATCCTGGGCGGCGGATCCCGGGAAGTCGAAGCTTCTCAATTCCGCGCCCGCGCTGCGTTTCTGGTACGTCGCCATCAACGTCACGCGAGGCCCGCTCGCCGACGTTCGCGTGCGACAGGCGCTCAACTACGCGACGGATGTGAGCACCATACTGAGCGCCGTCATGGCTGACCGTGGAACCGTTGCGAACGGTGTGGTTCCACCCATACTGGGCGGCTACGATCCAGGCCGCAGGCCATATCCGCACGACGTCGCCAAGGCGAAGCAACTCCTCGCTGCGGCGGGACATCCCAACGGAATCGACCTCGAGCTCTGGGCCGCGACAACCGATCAATCACCCCGCCTCTCGCAGGCGGTCCAGGCGAATCTCGCCGAGGCGGGCATCAGAGCAAAGATCGTCCAGCGAGACGCGTCGTCGGTGCGCGAGGCTGCTCGCAAGGGAGCGTCCGATCTTTACGTCAAGGAGTGGTGGGCGGACTATCCGGACGCGGAAAACTTTCTGTATCCACTTCTTCACAGCAAAAACAAAGGAGCGGGAGGCAACGTCTCGTTCTACTCCAATCCGCATTTCGACGCGCTCGTAGATCAGGCCCACCGCGAGCAGGATGAGGCGAAGCGCAACTTGCTTTACGCCCAGGCCGATCAGCTCGAGTTCAACGACGCGCCCATGATCTATCTCTTCTTCTACAAGGATGTCTACGCGGTGCAGCCATGGATCAAGGGCTTCACCGTTCCCGCCGTCTTCAATGGCCAGCGTTGGACCGATGTGACAATCAGCAAATAGGGAAGTGCTGTCTTTCATCGTCCGGAGACTGCTGCTTTCGATTCCAACACTGTTCGGAGTCCTGGTGGTGGTTTTTCTCCTGCTCTATGTCGCTCCCGGCGATCCGGTGCAGGAGATGGTGGGCGAGCGGGCGGATCCCGAAACGATAGCGCGCCTGAGAAAAGAGTTGCGCCTGGACGAACCCCTCCTCAGCCAATTCACGCACTACACCGGCGGCGTGCTGCGCGGTGATTTCGGCAACTCGTACATCACGCAGCGGCCGATCATCACGGACATTCGCGAGAGGTTCCCCAAGACGCTCCTCCTCGCCGGGTCCGCCATGCTGCTCGCCTCGGTCCTCGGCATCACCCTCGGCGTTTTGAGTGCGCGGAATCCGGGCGGCTGGTTCGACCGGCTCGGACTGGGCGTCGCTTATCTCGGGATTTCGTTTCCGGTCTACTGGGTTGGACTCATTCTCATTCTGGTGTTCGCCGTCATGCTGCGGTGGCTCCCGCCCTCCGGGTACGGCGGCATCAAGTACCTCATTCTTCCCGCGTTCGCGCTCGGCTCGCGATCGATCGCGTTTCTCGCGCGCGTGACGAGGTCGGCGATGCTCGACGTGTTGAGTGGCGACTTCGTTCGCACGGCGCGGGCGAAAGGATTGACGGAGCGCGTCGTGATTGTGCGACACGCACTCAGGAACGCGCTCATACCAATCATCACGGTGCTCGGACTCGACTTCGGCTATTACCTCACCGGCAGCATTCTCACCGAGACGATCTTCAGCTGGCCCGGACTCGGTCGCTACGTCGTGAATGCGATCACGCGGCGCGACCTTCCCGCGATACAGGGATCGGTGCTGTTCCTGAGCGTTGTCTTCGTCCTGGTGAATCTCATTACAGATCTCGCCTACGCCAAAGCGGATCCCCGCGTAGCATACTCCTGAGCTCCGCGATGCCGAGGAAAGAAGCGACTGCACCGGCCGCGACGGAGATAGTCCCGCGCGAGCGCGAGCTGCGAGAGCAGATCGAGAAAATCGGAAAAGAGTCGGGCGCCCGGGCCATTGCGGTGGCGTTGCGAGATGGCGAGACCGGACTCGAGCTGCATTACCACGGCGAGCGCTGGTTTCACGCCGCCAGCACCATCAAGGTTCCGATACTTCTCGGCGTCTTCGCCGCGATCGATCGCGGCGAGCTGCTGCCGCATTCGCGCGTTCACGTGCGCAACCGATTTCTCAGCGTCGTGGAAAACATTCCCTTCCGCGTCGAGTCGGGACGCGATTCCAATTCGGCCGTGCACAACGCGATCGGGAAGATGATGCGCGTCGATGAGTTGGCGTATCACATGATCACGACGTCCAGCAACCTGGCCACCAATCTGCTGCTCGGCGTGATCGGACCGGATGCCGTCAATCGCACGTTGAAAGAGCTGCACGTCGATCGGGGAATCGAGCTCAGACGCGGCGTGGAAGATGAGCTCGCGTTCGAGAAGGGCATCAACAACATGGTGACCGCCGATGGTCTGCTGAGAATCCTGGTCATGCTCTCTGAAGGGAAAGCATTCTCGCCCGCGCTGTCGCGGCGAATGATGGACATCCTGCACGGCCAGGAGTTCAACCAGGGAATCCCCGCACGACTGCCGAAAGGCGCGCGCGTCGCGCACAAGACCGGCGAGATCTCGACCGTCGCGCACGACGCCGGCGTGATCTATCTGCCCAAGCGGAAGCCTTACGTGCTCGTAATTCTGACCGAGTGGGACGCCGCAGCGACCGGGCGCTCGCGGACGATCGCCGCGATCTCGCATACCATATACGAGTACCTCACCCAAGGGCCGGGGGACGAATGAGCGACCCCTCCCCCTTCGCCGAGGTTGCGGGAATCAGTGAGGCGCCGAACTTCCCCCTTCGGGTCGTTGACGGGCTTACCCTGCCCACCGAGTATCGAAAGGCGCTCAGGCCCGGTGAGGACTGGAAGGACGCGACCGGGTTCCCTCGACAGCTCCCCCGCTATTTCTATGAGATCCCTTCCTGGGATTCGGCCATGAAGATCGAGTTGGCCTCTCATTTCCTGCTCTGGGAGTTCATTCAGGTCGACGTACGCGAAGCTCCGCCATTGAGGACTTTCCCCCGGTACGTTCCGTGCGCTATAACGCTCCTGGCAGTGTGTCTGGAGAGGTTTCGGGATGCAGTCGGGACGCTGGTTCATATCTCGGCGAACGGGGGATATCGATCGCCTTCCCACCGTTTTTCGAAGAACGCGACTCCACATGCCTGGGGAACCGCCGCCAACATCTACAGGATTGGCGATACCTACCTGGACAGTCGGAGCGCGATCGAGCGGTTCAGCCTGATTGCGCGTCAGACGCTGCCGGGCATTTGGACCCGTCCTTACGGAGCTCCGACGGGCTACGCTGAAGACCACCTCCACCTGGACCTTGGCTATGTGCTGTCAGTGCCACGGGACGTGAAAAGTTGAAGAGCCTCTCAAAGCAGAGACTCGGGAAATTCGAAGGATTTTGGGCAACAGATGGAAATGATGCCGAAGAAGAAAAAAGGACCGGAGAACAAATCATCCACGCTCGAGCGGATCCAGCTCGCGGCGATCGGCATGGAAGCCGAATTCGCCGTGATCATGGATGGGGTGCAGGTTAAACCCGAGGACACCTTCGGCAGTCCCCGCAAGTTCATCCGTGAGAGGATGATGCATCGGATGGGCAGGTCGTATCACCTGCCCACGGGCGGCGCGGTCTATTTCGATACCGGCGTCGTCGAGGTCGCAACTCCAGTAATAGAGATCGAGCGCGGCTGTGCCGCACGCGCCGGACGCTCGCTGTGGGAAGCGATCCTGTTCGTTCGCCAGGAGCTAGATGCGTGGGAGCAGGCACACGACAGCGATGTTCAGCTCGCCGGCTTCAGCACGCACTACAACATCTCCTTCGAGGTACCGCAGACGGAGCAGGGCGCGACAAGAACAGTGGACCAGCTCGCCTACCTGCTCGCCCATATCCTTCCGGTTCCAGTGATGCTGCTCGCGGCGAATCGGCGCTCGACGGGAATTGGAGTCAGGCCACGTGGAGACCGCATCGAGGTCACCGCCGATTTCACACCGGACGCCCCACTCATGATCGCGACCGCGACTCTGATCGTCGGCATCGTCCGTGAAGTGATGCGTTGGCCTAGCTACGAGATCGGCGCGCTCGACGAGACCGACATCCCGATCATCAACGGATTCCGTCCGATGCCACACACGACCCGGAGAGGATGGCTGGCCCGTTACGATTGCTTCCCGGAGAACCCCTTCACCAGCGATATCGACGAAGACAGGTGGCCGACAACCGATGGACGTTTTCTCTCGCTGAGGCAGATGGCCGGGCTGATCACCAGGCACTTCTGGCCGTACATCCGTCGCTACTCGGATCCTTTCACGCTGCGCCTCATCGGCTCGGTGATGAAGGGACGCGCGCCATCGTTGCTCGACCTCAATGACCGTCCGGCTGGCTACGAGGACGTCGGCCGACTGTGCACGTGGGACAACCTTTTTCCAGAACGCGTCCTTCCCCGCTCACAGTACGAGCGCGTTCTGATCAGAGCGATCTCGGGCGACAAGCTGCACATGGATGGCGAGTGGTACACGCCGACCGGAATGCGCGGCTGGTCACGCGTGGTATTCCGTCGCAAGGCGGATAACTCGCGCCACATTTTCTCGCTCGACTATCTACTCGACCATCTGCGTGACTGGGAGCGCCCGTACCGAACGACGAAACGCGGCCCTGGGCGTCGCGACCGAGAACCTTCCGCGCAGGCGTGACGCCGCGCGAAAAATGGGCGCTCGCGCGAAAAAGGCGCCCTCGCTAGGTTGTTGGCGTGTCGATCACCGCTGACGGCTTCCTCTGACAACTCATATCGCACTCCTCCGCGGCATCAACGTCGGCGGACACCGGCAGATCGGCATGACCGATTTGCGCAATTTCATAACGCAGGTCGGGCTGCAGGACGCCAGGTCGCTCCTCCAGAGCGGGAATCTCATTTTCACGAGCAAGGTGCGGACGGGCGCCGAGCTGGAGCGATTTCTGGAGTCGGAAGCCGCCGACAGACTCTCGCTCGAGGTTGATTTTTTCGTCCGCACTCCCGAGGAGTGGAAGAGCGTGATCCGGCAGAATCCGTTTCGCAAGGAAGCCGAGCGGGATCCGGGGCACCTGGTGGTTCTCTTTCTGAAGAGCGCGCCAATAGCCGAAGATATCGCCGCGCTCCAGGCCATCACGAGCCCCGAGGTCATAAAAACGAAGGGAAAGCAAGCCTACATTTTCTATCCGAACGGACAGGGCCGCTCCAAGCTGACCCCTGCGATGATCGAGAAGCGCCTCGGTCGCGGCACCGGTCGCAACTGGAACACTCGAGAAGCGCCTCGGTCGCGGCACCGGTCGCAACTGGAACACCGTGCTGAAGCTTGGGATTATCGCCAAAACCGGGTCGGCGAAATTGACACCGGTCGCACCGCGTAAGCGCATCTAGAGTGATTGAGGACTGCGGACTAACGGATACTCCGAACTGCGGACTAATTGAGGATTGCGGACCTATTGCGGACTGCGGACTAAAGGCGGAATGCTCGGAATTTTGCGGTTAGTCCTCAATCCGCAATTAGTCCGGAATCCTCAATTAGTCCGCAGTCCGCAATGGCAGTTGGTCCGCAGTCCTCAGCAGTTGGCCCGCAGCAATCAGTTCCCAGCAAGACCATCCAGCAACTTCTGGTGTATCCCATCGAATCCGCCATTGGACATGATCAGCACGACGTCCCGCTCCTTCAGTCGGGGCGTGAGATCGGCTACGATCGCGTCAGCATCCTTGAGCTGCTTGGCGCCTTTGCCCGTCGAAGCGAGATCGCGTACGAGTTGGTCCAGGTCTAGCGCCGTCTCCTTCGTGTACC
>WNGI01003630.1_pt1 | contig 13652 bp, 9 predicted proteins | sample 5400621 | NCBI WGS metagenome assembly WNGI01 (sample SAMN13153374, study PRJNA577476) | soil metagenome | isolation source: 20 cm soil or saprolite under Garry oak tree replicate 1 | place: USA:California | collected 2016-06-15
TGGTCTGGATCTTGGCTCCATGCTCGCCGGCGCGAAATATCGCGGTGAATTTGAAGACCGGCTAAAGGCCGTTCTTAAAGAAATTGAAAACGCGCAAGGCCAGATTATCCTTTTCATTGATGAGCTTCATACGTTGGTGGGCGCAGGAGCTGCGGAAGGCGCAATTGACGCCTCTAACATGTTGAAGCCGGCGCTTGCCAGGGGCGAGCTGCGCTGCGTGGGCGCTACAACACTGAACGAATACAAGAAGTACATTGAGAAGGATGCCGCGCTTGAGCGCCGGTTCCAGCAAATCTATGTCGGCGAACCCACGGTTGAGGATACGATTGCGATTTTGCGCGGCTTGAAGGAGCGCTATGAGGTCCATCACGGTGTGCGTATTAAAGACTCTGCAATCGTAGCAGCCGCGACGCTATCTAATCGTTATATTACTGACCGCTTCCTTCCGGATAAAGCCATCGACTTGATTGATGAGGCGGCATCTCGTTTGCGAATTGAGATCGATTCCCTTCCTCAGGAGATCGACCAGCTCGAGCGCGAGATCATTCAACTGGAGATTGAGCGGCAGGCTCTGCAGCGCGAAGAAGATGCAAAATCGAAGTCCAGGCTGAAAGAGATTGAGCAACGCATTGCGGATCTCAAAGAGAAGTCTTCTGGTATGAAGGCCCAATGGCAGTCCGAAAAGGAAGTCATCGAGCGCATGCGAACCGCCAAGGCTGAACTGGAGCAGCTCAAACTGCAGCTCGACCAGGCGCGCAATGCTGGAGACTTAGGTCGTGCCTCGGAGATTCAATACGGAAAAATTCCTGAATTGGAACAACAACTGAAGGTTGAGCAGGACCGACTTGCAGACTTCCAACAACATGGCGTAATGCTCAAGGAAGAAGTAGACGAAGAAGACGTGGCTCAGGTAGTTGCGAAGTGGACTGGGATTCCGGTTTCCAAGATGCTCGAAGGCGAAATGCACAAACTCGTGACTATGGAAGAAAAGCTTAGCCAGAGAGTGATCGGGCAAGAAGAAGCGCTTACCGCAGTAGCTAATGCTGTGCGGCGTGCCCGCGCAGGCTTGCAGGATCCCAATCGGCCGATAGGCTCATTCATTTTTCTAGGCCCCACAGGCGTCGGTAAGACAGAGACAGCGCGAGCGCTTGCCGAATTTCTTTTTGACGATGAACGCGCAATGGTGCGCCTGGACATGTCGGAATACATGGAGAAACATGCCGTGGCGCGAATGATTGGGGCTCCGCCAGGCTATGTTGGTTATGAAGAGGGCGGTCAGCTCACGGAGGCCGTTCGCCGCCGACCTTATTCCGTCATACTTTTTGATGAAATTGAGAAGGCTCATTCAGACGTTTTCAACGTACTGTTGCAGATTCTCGACGATGGCCGGCTCACAGATTCGAAGGGTCGCACTGTGGACTTCAAGAATACCGTCTTGATCATGACGTCCAACCTGGGTTCACGAGAGATCCAGGCAGCAGAAGGCGACGAAAAGCAGATGCGTGAGGCAGTCTTGCAGGAGTTGCAGCAAAATTTCAAACCTGAGTTTCTTAACCGCGTCGACGACGTCGTCATTTTCAAACAGCTCTCGCGGGAGCAAATAGGCGAGATTATCGACGTCCAGTTAGAGCGGTTAAGGAATACGTTAAAGGAGCGAGGAATCTCGCTCGTATTGGATCAATCCGCCAGGGAATTACTGGCGCGCGAGGGTTACGATCCAAGCTATGGCGCGCGTCCGCTGAAGCGCGCGATTCAAACGCTCATACAGAACCCTCTCGCGGTAAAGATCCTTCGGGGCGAAATGTTGCCCGGACAGACCATAAAAGTATCTGCCAAGGGCGATAAGATGGAATTTCACTTAGACGCGGCGGCGGTCGCTGCTTAAAGGTATCGCTGGAACTATGTCTCAACATTGGAATCCCCTGCAGGATTTGGTGGTTTTGCAGGATCGAATGAGTCGGCTTTTTGAAGACGCGATTCATGGTCGCGCTCGTGAGAAGGCTGGCGATGAGTTTGAACAGGCTGACTGGACTCCTGCTGCGGATATCTATGAGAGTGAGGCAAATTATCTGATTGCCATTGACCTGCCGGGGATTGATCGCTCAACGCTGTCAATCGACCTTGATGACGATCGTCTCATGGTCAAGGGCGGCCGATTGTTGGAAGTAGAGGCAAAGGGGCACCGCCGTGAACGCCCCCGGGGAAAGTTTCTTCGTACCTTCAGTCTTCCCGGATCTGTGAATCAGTCTGAGATCGTGGCGGAGTACAAAGATGGCGTCTTGCAAATAGACTTACCTAAACGAAAAGAACAAAAAGCCAAGCGAATTGAGATTAGGATTTCCTAAAGCAACGTGAGATTCCACCGGAAACAAAAGGATATTATGGACAACAAAGAGCGCAGGGCGTCGGAAGCTGAGGAAGAAGCCCAAAAAGAGATTCGAGTTACTGATCGCCGGCGCATCTACCTCGATCAGGATGGTGAGGAGCGGTCAAACACGGAATCTGAACAACCAAATCTCAAGCCGACATATGTTGATGAACTTGAATCCCGGACTAAAGCGGCAGAGAGGCAAGTACAAGAAGTGCAGGCACGCTTTGATCAGTTGCGCCAACAACTTCAGAGGGAGACTGATGAAACAAGACAACGCCTGAATCGCGCTGCCGACGAACGTTCAGCTGTGGAAAAGGCAAGCTTTATCGCTTCCCTCCTTCCTGCCATGGATGATTTGCAGCGCGCCATCCAGGCGGCAGAAAACGGGGCATCCCCGGAAGCAATTCTTGAGGGAATACGCGGCATCGCTACGAGTTTCGAGGGAGCATTGGCCAATGCAGGCGTCGAGTCGATCAAATCCGTTGGAGAGACTTTCAATCCGGAGTCGCATGAAGCGGTGGACACGACCCCAGTCCAGTCTGAAATGGATGGCAAGGTAGTGGAGGAATATGGCCGTGGCTTTAAAATCGGTGACCGCTTGCTTCGTCCGGCTCGCGTGAAGGTTGGACGAGCACCTGAGCAAGCAAAAAATGCCGGCAAGTAGCATTCTAAGTCTTGACGAATCTTCCTAAGGAGAACGAGAGTGCCTGCAAAAGAAATCAAGTTTAGTGAGGAAGCACGCAACGCGATGCTTCAAGGGGTCAATACGTTGGCGAATGCAGTGCGCGTGACGCTGGGTCCTAAGGGGCGGAATGTCATACTGGGAAAAAAGTTTGGCTCACCGGTAATTACAAAAGATGGTGTCACTGTTGCTAGAGAGATAGAACTCAAGGACAAGTACGAGAATATGGGAGCGCAGATGGTGCGGGAAGTTGCGATCAAGACTAATGATAAGGCGGGCGATGGCACCACGACCGCAACCGTGCTGGCACAGGCTATATTTCGCGAAGGCGTGAAGAATGTCGCGGCCGGAGCGAATCCGATGGCCTTGCAACGCGGCATACAACTGGCCACGGATCAGGTAGTGGCTGAGCTGGAGCGTCTCTCAAAAAAAGTGAAAAGCGATGAGGAGTTGACCAATGTCGCCACCGTCTCGGCCAATAATGACCGTACAATTGGCAAACTTATTTCTGCGGCAATGGCAAAGGTAGGGAAAGATGGTGTGGTCACTGTCGAAGAATCGAAGACGTTGCTGACTGAACTCGAAATCGTTGAAGGTATGCAGTTTGATCGCGGATACCTTTCGCCTTACTTCGTTACCAACCCCGAGCGGATGGAGGTTGTGCTTGAGGACGTGCTGGTGCTTCTGCATGAAAAGAAAATCTCCGCGATGCGCGACCTGCTGCCCCTCCTCGAGCAGACGGTCGGCGCTAGTCGCTCGCTTCTGATTGTTGCGGAGGAGGTCGACGGAGATGCCCTCGCGACACTCGTAGTGAACCGGCTGCGGGGAACTATCAAGGTATGTGCTGTAAAGGCTCCGGCATTTGGCGACCGACGTAAAGCCATCCTGGAAGATCTCGCAATATTGACCGGAGGACGCTTGATTACGGAAGAACTGGGAATAAAACTCGAGAACGTTGATATTTCAGATCTTGGCACCGCAAAGCGTGTGATTGTCGACAAAGAAACCACGACTATTGTAGAAGGTGGTGGAGATAGGAAAGCCATTCAAGGACGCATCACAACACTCAAGAAGCAAATCGAGGAGAGCACTTCCGATTACGACCGCGAGAAGCTACAGGAACGATTGGCCAAGCTTGCGGGAGGCGTGGCGGTCGTGAAGGTCGGCGCCCCTACCGAAATTGCGATGAAAGAGATAAAGGCTCGCGTCGAAGATGCGTTGAATGCAACAAAAGCCGCCGCTCAGGAGGGGATAGTTGTCGGGGGCGGTCTCGCACTGGTGCGAGCATCCAAGGTGCTGGATAACTATTCAGTGGACGACCCGAACGTCCGGACGGGTATCAAGATCATCAGGCGCGCACTTGAGGAACCCCTGCGGCGGATTGCCGAGAATGCAGGCATCGAGGGGGCCGTGGCGATCGGAGAGGTCGAAAAGCTAAAAGGGAACAAAGGATTTAATGCTGTGAACGGTCAATTTGAAGATCTGGTAGCAGCCGGCATTATCGATCCCACGAAAGTGGTGCGCACGGCTTTACAAAATGCCGCGTCGATCGCGGGCTTGCTATTAACAACGGAGGCCGCTGTAAGCGAAATACCTGAACCAAAGAAGGCTGCGCCCCCGATGCCAGGTGGAGACGATTACGACTACTAAGGAGAATTCCGTGTCACTAACGACTGGGGTGGGCTTAACTGGCAGGAGATTTGCAGGCAGAAGCACCCTGTATTAGTTATTGCATTGAAACGCAACGGAGCCTATGCTGAAGACATCTAACCGGCGGTTAGATTTAACGTGGATCGTTGGAAAGTAGAGGGGTCGCTGTCGCAAAACCATCCGAATCAGAATTATTGCGGCGGTTGAAGTGAATTGAATCATGGTTGACCTTGGATCTTACAAAGATAAATTTGGCGATAGCGGTCAGCGCATCCTGGAGCATGCGTTGAACGAGTCGCGACGACGGGATCAAAACTTCGTTTCGGTAGAACATATCCTGGAGGCTCTGACGGTAGAAGAGCCTGACATGTTCAACTCTGCGATGCGCGAATTATCGCTCGACCCGGTGGTTGTGAAAATGGCCATCGACAAGCGCCTGAGCATAAGTCGGCAGCAGCACGTGGGTAAAGGCTTTCGCATCGGACCCGACACGACTGATTTGTTCAAGCGAGCGATGGAGCGAGCCCGGACGCAAGGGCGCAAAACAATCGAAGCGACCGACATTTTTGAAGCCTTAAGCAATTACGACAGTCTTTTTGTCGACGTGCTGCGAACAATGGGCGCGAACCCGGAAGCAGTCGTCGAAAATGTTCGGGCGCAAGTGCAGAAACGCGAGCAGGAGGACGAGCAGAACCGCAAGAAGTTTGAGCTGCCACCGTACCTCAAGCATTTCGGCGTGTCGCTAAACCGACTGGCGCGGGCCGACAAGATCCCACCAACGATTGGACGGGAGAAGGAGATCCAGCAAATAGTTGAGATCCTCTGTCATCGCGAACGCGCGAATTCGCCAATGCTCGTCGGCGAACCAGGCGTGGGCAAGACAGCTGTTATTGAGGGACTCGCCAGACTAATTGAGCTCGAGCCCGAGAAAGTGCCTGCTCGTCTGCGTGGCTCTCACATTGTGCAACTACAGATGGGTGGCATCGTCGCCGGTACGATGCTGCGCGGAATGTTTGAAGAAAGAATTAAGGGCATCATCGATGAGGTCAAGGAACGTGACAACCTGATCCTTTTCATCGACGAAGCTCACACTATCATGGGTGCCGGAGCGGCCTTGGGGACATCTTCAGATGCTGCCAACATGTTCAAATCCGCACTTGCTCGCGGCGACATGCGCATTATAGGCGCAACAACTATCTCAGAATATAAAGAGTATATCAGCGATGACGAAGCACTGGCTCGCCGCTTCCGCCTTGTGAAAATCGTTGAACCCACTATCACCGAGACCAGGGAAATCCTGCTGGGTCTGCGTCCTCGTCTGGAAAAGAATTATTCGGTGAAGATCTCAGACGACGCAATTAACACGGCTCTGGAAATGGCTCCAAAGTACATTCGCAATCTGCATCTGCCGGACAAAGCAATTGGTTGGCTCGACACAGCCGCCGTCAAGGTGGAGATCAACGAGCCACAGACCATGGTCGTCAAACCTGAACATATTATTGAGGTTATCTCGCAAGAGTCGCGCATCCCGCCAGACATGATCTTCCGGGACACCAGTGAGCGCTTTGCGATGACCGAAGCGATGCTTAGTGGGCGCGTGATTGGACAGAAGGAAGCAATCAGGGCAGTCGCGCAACGGTTGCGACTAAACAAGGGTCCACTCAAAGAGTCGCATTACAAACCTGACGGCGTACTTCTATTTCTCGGTCCTACAGGTGTAGGTAAAACTGAATTAGCGAAAGCTGTCGCCGAGTTCATGTTTGGCGATGAAGAAAAGATGGTCCGGATCGACATGTCAGAGTATAGCGACGGCACGGTGGGTATTGAAAAACTGATCGGTATGCCACGCGGTATTGTCGGTTCGGAGCGAGGCGGAATTCTTACCGAGCAGTTGCGTGAAAACCCGTATACCGTCTTACTGCTTGATGAAGTCGAGAAAGCTTCGCCTTATTTAATGAATCTTTTCCTGCAAGCATTTGACGAAGGCTGGTTGACGGATGGTCGCGGCAAAAAGGTCTACTTGTCGGACGCCATAGTCATCATGACGTCGAACCTTGGCTCCGACAGCTTCAAGAGATTCGAGAAGCCGTTGGGATTTGGCACCAAGACGGCGCAGGAATTTCGGGCTGTAAAAAATGAAGTAATGAAGGCGGCCGAGCATCGCTTTTCGCCGGAGTTCCGCAATCGTATTGACGAGATCGTTGTCTTCGCACCTCTGACGATGGATGAGGTGCGGCAGATTGCCAAGCTGTATCTGGATAGACTGCGTCGCCAGATGGAACGCCAGGGGAAGACCGTAGAAGTAACCGAGGCGGCAGTAAATCTTCTTACCGAGAAGGGTTTCAACACCGCTTACGGAGCGCGTTTCCTTAAACGGCATATCGACGAAAAGGTGAAACTGCCGATAACGGGAATGTGGAAAACATCGTCCACCTTCCGGGTTGATGTCGAGAACGGCGAAACCGTCGTGACACCCTCGGGCGGAAATAATCCCGAACTTAACTAGCCTTCAGGCAAATCGACTGGAAACGGGGTTTCAATGGTGACCATTGAAACCCCTTCTTTTTTCCATGTCCGATATGCTTTAGCTTGTCGTGTTCCAGGGATAAATACTTCCTGTGATGGTCGACGACAAGCTAAAGCGTATTGGACTCTTGTATACTCAACTCCTATGATCCGAAGAAGCCTGTGTCGAATTTTTTTGATGTTTGGGTTAGCTTGCTCTTTGGCTTTGGTTGAGCGCGCACAGACTCCGGGTCCCAATCATACCGTCTCGAACCAGGCTCCAAGCGGAGCGGCCGATGAAAAATCTGAGCAGATTCTCAAACGCGCAGTTGAGGCCCTGGGCGGGTCCAACTACTTGAACGTACGCACCGTCGTAGGGCGTGGATTCTTCACCACTTACGTGGAAGGTATGTCGCAGATTCCCGCCAGGTTTCTTGACTACATAGCTTATCCTGATCGCGAGCGGACCGAGTTTACCGGCGCCGGCATTCGAACTATTCAAACTAACGTTGGCGACACGGGCTGGCTTTATGATGGCGCCCTGAAAACGATTAATGACCAGAAGGGTCTTCAGATTGAAGAATTCAAACGCGGACTGCGCACCAGTGTGGAAAACCTGTTAAGGGGCTGGTACCAAAAAGAAGGCGGAAAGGTAAACTACGTGGGGCGGCGAGAAGCCGGCCTGGCAAGACGCAACGAGACCGTACGACTCACCTATCCTGATGGCTTCTGGATTGAGTATGAATTCGCCGCTAAGGAGGGTTTGCCCGCAAAGATAATCTACAAGCGCAGTCGCAAGAATCCCGACAGCGGAGATCTCGAAGAGACCACTGAGGAAGATCGACTCGCAAAGCCGATTACCATTGATGGCGTAACGGCGCCATGGGTAATCGACCACTTCCCCAACGGTACACAAACAAACCGCGTCAACTACGAGTCGGTACAATATAACCAGGCGCTGCCCGATTCTCTATTCGCGAAACCCGCCAACATTAAGAGTATCAAGTAGTCCGGCTTTAGGAGCAGGCGCAGGAGCCAGGGGCAGGAAAAACCGACCTGCTCCTGCCCCTGACTGGTGCTCCTGCTCCTAGACTTTTGCCGCCTTCGTTCTTATGAAGGCAAGATTCAGTTGCGGTAGTGAATTGAAGTTAGCTGCCTTAGTGCAGAACTCCTTCGCCTTCGCATCACCTTTCCCCTGATAAGCCTGGCACAATCTATAGAGATCGTACGGGTTCTGCTGATTGGCCTGTTGCAGTTCAGCCACGGCTTTGTCGTAATCCTTTTCCTCGAGAGCGATCATTCCAGCAAGTTCATGAGCTTGCCTTGTCTGAAATTGATTCTTGGATACTTCTGTGCCTTTCCGAAACTCTTCGCTTTCGGTTTTCGCAGTTGCATAGTCTTTCTTTACGAGGGCAACTCTGGCCAGATTGTAGTGATGAAAGAGCCTTGTGTTGTTCTTTATTTCCGGTGACAGAGTGGAATCCTCAGTCATCTTGAGGCCGCGCTCAAAGAGAGCCTTCGCCTCATCGCCCTTGCCTAGTTCCAACATGATGTTTCCCTTGAGTTGCAGGTCGCCAGTCATCGCCGGAATATCATTCGTCTTCTCTCCTAATGCATATTGCTTGTCCACTTCCTCTAGAGCCTTATCCAGCTTACCGCTGTCAACGTCGACAACAGTCAAAGCAAACAATGCCGTCCGGCGCTCAGCATCGCTACGGGCTTTGTCCGTAATTTTTTGGAGTTCGGCGGCCGCTTCGTCCGGCTTCCCCTGATACATCAGGGCGGCGGCAATTCCCTGATAGGAATTAATAAAGTTCGAATCGATGGCCAGCGCTTTTCGATACTGCGTGATCGAGTCGTCAAACTTGCCCATCTTCAGGAGGAGCTCCGCGTAGGAATCATAAGGGTTCGGGTCGTTGGGAATGAGCTCAATGTATTTCTTAAACGCCTGCTCGGCGTTTGGATAATCAACATTTTGCCGGTATGCATATCCGAGAAGGTTGTAAGCAGGCGAGTAAGTGGGGGCGAGTTCGGTTGCTTTCTTGTAGTGCTCGATGGCCTGTGTCATTTCTTGCTGACCAAAGTAGTAGCCTCCAAGATTAAAATGGCCTCGCTCATCATTTGGGTAGGCCGCAATGAGCTGTTCCAAATACTCCTTCTGCTTTGCGGGATTCCCGTTCGCTCCCGCCTCATTACCAAGGACCAGTAACCTTTCGCCGTTTGAGGCCTTATCTGAAAGGCTTACCGCCTTCTTCAGGTGTTCGAAAAATTCTTTCCCTGTTGGGCTAACATTGGCTCTGTTCAACTCCGCCAGGGCAAAGTTGGGATCCAGCGAAATTGCTTTATCAAAATGTTGGATCGAATCTTGTATGAGCAGCTTCTCGGCGAGATCGCGGCCTTGCAGGAATTCCTTTCTCGCATCATCTGAGGCGGTAGTGATAGGAATCTTTCCGCTCTCTTTATTTGCGGCGAGCGGGGCCTTGTTCTCCTCGGTAATTACGCAACCACACAGGGTAGCCAAAACTGAGGCAGCTATCGCCAGGAAAAGACGCCGAGATCTTTTGCGGTGCATCGTGTTTCTCCTTCTGATGAGTGAGTGGTAAGGATCGTGAAGCCTTAGAGACTTTGCGATCTGGGGAGATCAAATTAGGAAATCGGAACCAGAATTAATGCGCGCAACTCGTGATCAGAAAATTGAAGTGCTGCACTATGGTCCATCAAGAATGTCGGGAGAATACTAAGGTGAGATGATCGAGTCAAGAAGATTGTGGTGTTTGAAAGTTTAGTTTTTTGAGGATCCAAACTTCGGGAAAAAATCCATTATTGAGTAACGCTACATCGCAAGACCGCCATCAACTTGAATCACTTGTCCTGTGATATATCGGGCATCATCTGAGAGCAGAAAACATGCAACGCGCGCAATTTCATCCGCGTCGGCAAAGCGTCCTAGTGGAATCTGCTCCAAAATCTTCTGGCGATAACTTTCATCAAGCGCACCGGCCATCTCGGTGGAAACGAAACCGAGAGCGAGGGCGTTAACTGTCACTTTGCGACTCGCGACTTCCTTCGCGAGAGCTTTTGTGAGCCCAATCATTCCGGCCTTCGAAGCCGAATAGTTTGATTGCCCGGCCATTCCTACTTCACCACTTATTGAAGAGATGTTAAGCACGGAGCCGCCGCCCTCCTGTCGCAACATGATGCGCAGTGCGGCTTTCGCAAAATTCCACGCACCCTTGAGATTTGTATCGATCACTTCGTCCCAGTCTGCTTCCTTCATGCGCAGAATCAAATTGTCGCGAGTGATCCCGGCGTTGTTCACAAGGTAGTCGATCCGGCCAAACTGTTCTTTAACTTGTTTGACCATCTCGGCGGCGCCCTCTGTGTTCGCAACATCACACTGAAAGGACAGTCCGCGCACTCCTAGCGTTGCTAATTCTGCTTTCAAGTCTTCGGCAGCGCTCGCGCTCTTCGCGAAGTTAAAAGCCACGTCAGCCCCACGCTTAGCGAGCTCGACTGCGATGGCTCGTCCAATCCCGCGCGTCGCTCCCGTAACGATTGCCACTCGGCCAGTTAATTGTTTCTTATCCGACAATGCTAGTGACTCCTTGATTAGAAGCGCGCCTTTACGGGTGGAGTAGGCACTTTCACAAGGTGTGAACGAGTGCGTAGAACTCTCACCTTCTGTCCTAAAGTACGCACGGACCGGAGCGCGGCTACTTTCCGTCTTGACACTAATGTCTGCGATTCCAGTCGTTTTTCATAGCATATTTTGTAGGAAGAGAACAGGCATCAATACTGTCTAAAGTCTAGAATCAAATCCAAATCTTGGACGATAAGCGCTCGTCCTGCTTTATCCCTAGCAAAAAGCTTAGCAATTTGATTGTTTCTTCGTTGCAGGCGCAGCGATATTCGTGGAATGCCGCTTGCCAAGTACCCTTTGACGCATTAGCGCTCCACCTTTTCGGAGAACACAAGTGATATTTGGCTGACCACCCTGAGTCTGCGTTTGCTCCCGCGGCCTCGTCCAGTCCAGCCTCCTCTATAACTGAGCTCCGAACGAAAGACTCAGCTGCGGAACGAGTTTCAATTTCAACCAGAGGTGCCGACTTAGGAGAAAAAAACTAAATGCCTACAATTAGTAGACTCTTGCTTACTTTTTTTGTCTTCGCCGTGCTAGGTCTCGCCTCTGCGGCGCCAACTTACGCCGGCGCGGTACAGTTGTTTAATCCCGCACAGCTTAACCCCGGTGATACGACTGCGATTTACCCGCAGCCAGCAATTACCAATGTGGCTGCGCCGTATATTCTGACAGCTGGCGGCAATACTTTAACTTTCACCCGAACGGGTTCGTCCACATTTACCCGTGTCGATCAGGTTCCAGGAATGGGCTGGAACGGAAATTTCGCTCCCAGCACCCATCTGTTATGGACCAACACCACCCCAACCTCGTTCATCGACATTAGTTTCGCCACCGGTGTTGGAGAAATAGGCTTAAAGGCGCAGGCCGATTTCTTCGGAGCTGAAACGTTTACGTTTGAGGCGTTCAACGGAGCGACGTCTTTGGGAATCTTCACCGTTAGCGGCACCAGCAACTCTAATGGTGATGACAGTGCACCCTTTCTCGGCGTTCGTGCGACCGGGGGCGATGTCATCACCCGCTTGAGAGTTATCAATACTGTTGCCGTTAGCAGTCCCGGAGATTTCGCCATTAGCCCTGTCACTTTCGGCGCCGGTCAAACTGCGGTTCCGGAACCAGCGACTATGCTCTTACTCGGCACAGGCCTGGCAGGCATCGCCGCGAAGATTCGCCGCCGTCGCCAAGCTAAATAAGATCAGCGAGGCTTGGTCTCAACACCCTAACCACTAAACGCCCGCGAGCCGGCAACGGAATCGCGGGCGTAGTGCTGTCTGGTTTTACTAGATCCAAATCGGTTCCCCACCCTCGCGGTCCGCTACCTCCACCACCTCAATTTCTATGGTTAACACCATTACAGGCCACAAGGCCTGGCCAGTGGATAGTAGGACCAGCAATCGAATAGCATCCGTTCCTGCACTCAGGTAAACTCACGAACCACGCTTGGCTGTTTCTCAACGACACCGAATCGTGGTTACACGCTGACACTTGGAGAACAAATGCTCGAACTCAACTATGTGCGCGAAAATATTGAGCAGGTACGCGCCGCAATGCAGTCGCGCGGTTTGCCCCCAGAAGCCTTCGAAACTTTTGCTCGAGCCGACTCGGAACGCCGCAAAGCAATAGCGGAATCCGATCGATTGAATGCCCAGCGTAATGCGAGTAGTCGTGAGATTGGCACTTTGATGAGGGAAGGTAAAAGCGCGGAAGCGGAGGCCCGACGCAAGGAAGCTAATGAGCTAAAGGATCACATCTCAGAGCTTGAGGAGCTGCGCGACAAGGCGGAAACCCAAATGCATGAGCTTCTTTCAACGCTTCCCAATATTCCACACTCAAGTGTTCCACTTGGGAAGAGTGAGGAGGACAATGTTGAGGTACGTAACTGGGGTCAGAAGACGCAGTTTGATTTTGAGCCCAGGGACCATGTGGATCTGGGCGTGGCCCTGGGCATTCTCGACCTCGAACGGGCTGCGAAAATTGCATCGGCGCGCTTTGCGATCCTGAATGGGGCAGGCGCTCGTCTCTCGCGCGCCCTTGTTAACTTCATGTTGGAGATGCAAACGCAAGAGCGCGGATATCTAGAGACTTTGCCTCCGTTCATCGTCAACAAGGCCGCTTTGTTTGGCACTGCGCAACTTCCGAAATTTGAGGAGGATCTTTTTAAACTGGAAGATGAGCGTGAGCTCTATCTTATTCCGACGGCCGAAGTGCCGGTGACGAACTATCATCGTGAGGAGATACTCGAAGCTTCGCAACTCCCGTTGAAATGGGCCGCTTATACGCCCTGCTTCCGGTCGGAAGCAGGAAGCTACGGTCGCGATACACGGGGAATCATACGCCAACACCAGTTTGAAAAAGTAGAACTGGTTAAGTACGCTTTGCCGGAAAACTCTTACGAGGAACTGGAATCATTAACAGCAGACGCGGAGGCCGTTTTACAACGACTCAATCTTCCATATCGCGTCATGGCGTTGTCGACTGGCGAGCTCGGGTTTGGTGCGGCAAAAACGTACGACATAGAAGTTTGGCTACCCGCCCAGGCGAAGTTTCGCGAGATCTCTTCGTGCTCAAACTACGAAGCGTATCAAGCGCGCCGTGCTGAGATTCGGTTCCGCAGGGGCGGTGGGGCTAAGCCGGAGTTTGTGCACACTCTGAATGGCTCTGGTCTGCCTATCGGCCGAACATGGGTGGCAATCATTGAGAACTATCAGCAGGCCGACGGTTCAGTCGTCATCCCTGAAGCTTTGCGGCCTTATATGGGCGGACTAGAAATCATCAGGAGTCAGTAGTCCGCACGTCGCGTGTTGCCG
>WNGI01003633.1_pt1 | contig 13650 bp, 11 predicted proteins | sample 5400621 | NCBI WGS metagenome assembly WNGI01 (sample SAMN13153374, study PRJNA577476) | soil metagenome | isolation source: 20 cm soil or saprolite under Garry oak tree replicate 1 | place: USA:California | collected 2016-06-15
CTTTCGCTGCTGGTTTCCGACGACAATGAGCCCCGAACATCGAAAGTCTCCCGTACGAGGTCCCTCTTGTCGGTCGTCCCGAGCTCAGCCGCTGGAATGACCGACCGAAGTTTCAGAGCGCACGCGGGACGCATTTCATTCTGTGTTCTGGGGAGCGCGGGCTGCCAGCCCGCAGTTGCCGGCAGCCTGCCGGCAACAATCGGCCGTTATCACAGCGATTAGAAACCACAGTCTCGGCAAGCTGCCGAGACTTACAGGCCAGCAGCCTGTGCTTCCCAGATATCCTGGTAGAGCGCGTCTCCGTGAAACGGGCCAGTGCGGCTGGGAAGGCGTCGCCTTCCCGAACTTTGCTGCAAAGATTTGTTCCGGCGCGACGACGAAAGTCCGAGCCGGACTGGCATTAGCACGCGGGGACGCGTGCGCCATCCAGAGTTCTTGCATTCGACGTCTTGACGGTCCGCATCGCGCGGCTAGCCTCGCCCCATCATTATGAAACAGCGATTTGTGGTCCCCGCGTTATTTTTCGTCCTGGTCTTCTTCGTCGTCCCGTATCTTCATGCCCAGGACGAAGCCAGTATCAAGCAGGCAATGTCCCCGGAGGAGTTTCACAAGGCCGGTCTCGACAAACTTTCGGATGAAGAGCTGCGAAGTCTTGATCGCTGGCTAAGGGGCGATCGCGAGAAGACGGCGAAGAAAGCGGAGGCAAAAACTTCCAAAGCGAAAATGGACCTGATTGTTAGCCGAGTGAATGGCACCTTTGGCGGTTTGAACGGTCGAACAGTGATTGAGCTGGAAGACGGGACGGCGTGGAAACAAGCGAACGCGGACGATCATTTCCGCGGCTCGTCCGTTGACCACCCCGGCGCTGCCGTCATTCGCGGCGTTTTTGGTTACAAAATGCGGGTCGAAGGCGTGCCGGAGTTTTACGTCGATCCGGTCAAGCGCTAACCGGATCCGTCCAAGGCCGCGGCCGGCGACCGCGGCTACAATTTTAGACCGCCGGTCGCTACCGGTCCGAGTCGCGCCAGGGCGAATGCTTCGTGTGCCAGTCGTGCTGCGTGATCAGCTTCGGCTTCGTCAATGACGACTGCGATTTTTATTTCGGAAGTGGAGATCAACTGAATATTAATTCCTCCGCGACCGAGACAGTCGAAAAATTTCGCGGCCACGCCCGAGTGCGAACGCATTCCAATTCCGACCACGCTCAGCTTGGCCACGCCACTTTTGGCGATTAATTGCGCTGCTTTAAGTTCGGCAACGATTGGCGTGAGTAGTTTTTTCGCCACATCGAGGTCGTTTTCGTGAATCGTGAACGAGATGTCGGTCGTTCCGTGTTCAGAAACGCTTTGCACAATCATATCGACGACAATGTTTGCTTCCGAAATAGTCGAGAAAATCCGCGCAGCGATCCCCGGTTCGTCGCGGACATCGTCAACCGTAAGCTTTGCCTGTTTGCGGTCGACACTGACTCCACGGACAACCACATCTTCCATGTTGGCCGTCTCCTCTTTCGCCACCGTTCCAGCGGCGTCATGGAAGCTGGAACGGACCTCAAATGGAACAGAGAATTTTTTCGCGAGCTCAACTGCGCGCGATTGCATCACTTTGGAACCCGCGCCTGCCATTTCCAACAACTCGTCGTAGGAAATTTCGTCGATTTTTTTTGCGTCACCGACCAGGTGCGGATCGCAGGTAAATACGCCGTCCACATCGGTGAAAATCTGGCAGGCGTCGGCATTCAGCGCGCCAGCGAGCGCGATGGCAGTCAAATCCGAGCCGCCGCGACCAAGTGTCGTCGTTTCGCCCTCGTTCGTTTGCCCCTGAAATCCGGCAACGACGACGATGTAATCCTCGTTCAGGAGATAATGGATTTGCTTCGGACTAATGTTCGCGATTTTGGCTTTCGTGTGGACGGGGTCGGTCAGGATGCCTGCCTCCGCGCCGGTCACGGAAACAGCGCGGCCACCGAGTGCGTTGACTGCCATCGCGATTAACGCGCTCGCGGCGTGTTCGCCCGTGGCGAGCAAAAGATCGAGTTCGCGTGGCGTCGGTTGCGGCGAAACTTCGCGCGCCAGTTTGATCAGACTGTCGGTTACGCCTGCCATCGCTGAAATGACTGCGACGACGCGGCAACCTTCGCGCTGCGTTTCCAGAAGGCGTCGGGCTACATTGCAAATTCTGGCGGCGTCGCCGACCGAAGTGCCGCCGTATTTTTGAACGATCAGGCGCATCGTGAAATCGCGGTGTTTGGTGAAAGCTGGAGCGGCACGCCAGACGAGGCTTTGCGATGTTGTCGGCTTCCTGTCAACTGCGCGTGATCGCTTCGCGCACCGCCTCGATGTTGGGCGCTACCGGCGCACCTAATTTAGCTGACACGATCTCGGGATCCTTCAAACCGTGGCCGGTGCAAGTGCAAACAACAGTCGCGTCCTTGCGTGTCAAATCGCGCCGTTTTTCGCGTGCCAATTTTAACAATCCGGCAATGGGAGCCGCACTTGCCGGTTCAACAAAAATTCCTTCTGTTTGCGCGAGCCATGATTGCGCTTCCAAAATTTCATGGTCCGTCACGATCTCAACCGCGCCGCTCGAGTCGTCAATTGCGCGCTGCGCCGCTTCCCAACTCGCGGGATTTCCAATGCGAATGGCAGACGCAATTGTTTCCGGTTTTTCAATCACGCGATGATGAAAGATCGGCGCGGCATGTTCCGCCTGAATTCCAATCATGCGCGGGAGCCGACGCGATTTCCCAAGTTGCTTGTATTCGGAATATCCGGCGGTGTAAGCCGTAAGATTTCCAGCATTTCCGAGTGGAAGAATGTGAATATCCGGCGCATCCCCAAGTTCATCGACGATTTCGAAGGCAGCAGTTTTTTGGCCAGCGATCCGGTCGGGGTTAATTGAATTCACGATCGCGAACTCGTCCCGGCCTCCGAGCTCTCGAACGATCCGTAGCGCGTCATCGAAATTACCGTTGATCGATACAATTCGCGCGCCATGGGCGATTGCTTGCACCAGTTTACCACTCGCGATTTTTCCCGCCGGCAAAACAACCGCGCAACGAATGCCCGCGCGCGCCGCGTATGCCGCGGCGGAGGCGGAAGTGTTCCCGGTGGAAGCGCAAATCAAAGCCTGCGCGCTGTGTTCAACCGCCTTGGAAACCGCGACAGTCATGCCGCGATCCTTAAATGAGCCAGTCGGATTTAAACCTTCGCATTTGATGAGCACGCGACAGTCGATCCGCTCACTCAATCGCGGCGCAAAAACCAGCGGGGTCGAGCCTTCGCCAAGAGTGACGATTGGTGTCGTCTCATTCACCGGCAGGTAGCTGCGATAGCGGGAAATAACTCCCCCACCCCTGGATTTTTTCGATTCGTTTTGCATCCGCCGACAGCGTAACTTGCCGAAATTCGTTGCAAAAAGCACGTGCTCGTTTTCGTTTAAAGTTAGTCTATGCCTGAACTGACGAGGGAAGAGAAACTGCGACTCTTAACCATTCTGCTCGAGAGCAGGCATGGTGATCTGCGCGAGCAAAACCTCAATCGCCAGGGCAAAGGCCACTTTCACGTTTCCGGGATGGGGCATGAAGCGCTCGCCGCCATTTCCATTCAAATGCAAGAGGATGATTACATTGTCCCCTTCTATCGCGATCGCGCATTAGTGCTCGGTCGTGGAGTCAGCTCGCGGCAGCTGGCCATTGATTATTTCGCGAAGGCCAAAGGTGAAAGCCACGGGCGGCAAATGCCGTCGCATTACAGCTGCGCCAAAAAACACCTCTGGAGTGTGCCGACCCCAACTGGTTCACAGCTTCTGCCGGCGTGCGGGATCGCGTGGGGAATCAAACTGGATGCGAAAAACGCTGTCGTCGTCGCGACCGTTGGCGATGCCGCCACCCGGCAAGGCGATTTCTACGAAGCTATTTGTTTCGCGAAGGAAAAGAAATTGCCGATCTTGTTTATCGTCGAGGACAACGGTTACGGCATCAGTAGTCCCACTCGCAAAATCAATCCCCGCGCGCTCGATGTGGTGCAGCCGAATGATTGGCGCGAACTCGACGGCGCCAATGTTGGAGAAATGTATGAGCAGGCGGCGAAAGCTCTCGCTCACATTCGCGCCGGAAAAGGACCGGTTTTTTTCTGGGCGATGATGGAACGGCTTTCCAGTCACACCAGCTCCGACGACCAGAAGCTTTATCGCAGCGCGGAAGAGCTGAAAAGATGTGAGGAATGCGATCCGCTAAAGAAATGGAAGGAACAGTTGATTGCGGAAGGAGTCATCAGCGAATCCGATTACGCCGATCTCGATAATGAAATCAAAGAGCGGATTCGCCGGGAATTTTCCGATGCGGAAAAAGAGCAGGACCCGTCAGCCGATGAGCTCTTCCTCGAAGTCACGGGAAAATTCCCAGAATTAAACGAAGAAGTTTTGCCGCCGGGAAAATACCGAATGGGCGATACCATTAACAAAACGTTGCGGCTCGGTCTCGAGCGCGACAAACGTCGCATCATTTTTGGGGAAGACATTGAGGATCCGAAAGGCGGCGTCTTTCGGCTGACCCAGAACCTTTCGACCGAATTCCCGGATCAGGTTTTCAATTCGCCGCTGGCGGAGTCGACCATTCTTGGTGTCGCATGCGGCCTTGGTTCTTACGGCAAACGCCCAGTTTTCGAATTGCAGTTCATCGACTTCATCGGGCCTGGTTGGAACCAGCTGGTGACCAACATCTGCTGTCTGCGCTGGCGTTCATTTGGCCAGTGGAAATGCCCGATGGTGATTTATGCGCCTTACGGCGCGTATCTGCCGGGCGGAAGTTTATGGCACAGCCAGGCGAACGAAGCAGCGCTGGCGCATTATCCGGGGCTTTCGGTGGTGATTCCATCGACGCCGGAAGACGCGGCGGGACTGTTGTGGACCGCGATGTACTGCGAGGATCCGGTCCTTTTTTTGATTCCAAAACACATGTTCTGGGCGGAACGCGAAAGCGCGGAGCCGATTCGCGCGATTCCCCTCGGGAAAGCACGCAAACGCCAGGCTGGATCGGACGTGACGCTAATTGCGTGGGGTAACACGGTGGAGAAGGCCCTCGAAGCAATTCAACAAATCGAAAATGAAGCAAGTATCGAATTGATTGATCTGCTCTCGATTTCCCCATGGGACCGCGAGACGATTGAGGAATCGGTCCGAAAGACTGGACGGGCTGTGGTCGTCCAAGAAGACACAGAAAATTGCAGCGTTGGGCAGATGATCATCACGCACCTGACGTCGCAGACCGATCTTTGGAACAGCATGCTTGCCCCCCCAATTCTCGTTAGCAAAGGTAACGTCATGATTGGTTACAATCCGATCTACGAATACGCGGCGTTGCCTGATGTCGAACGTATTGTCGCTGCAATTCGCAAATCCGTTTCGACGAAACAGCAGCGCACTGTAGCAGCAGCCGTGTCGGCTGCAGAAGCGGACGAGAGCGGGCGACGCGCTCGCCGCTACAGCGGCCAAGAGCCGCAGCCGCGACCAGCGACCGCGGCTGCAAATACACAGAGCATCACCGTTCCGATTATGGGCGAAGGAATTCGCTCGGCCAAGATTGTGGCATTACTGAAGAAGCCGGGAGATCCCATCGAATTGGATGATTCGCTTTGCGAAGTCGAAACTGACAAAGCGGTTTATCCGATTGAATCCTCATTCGCTGGAACAATGGGCGAATGGAAAGTCGAAGTTGGCGCCACGGTCGAGATCGGTCAGGAACTCGGAGCAATTTTGGCGGAGGGCACAGAACCGGAAGAAGAAAAGCGGACGGCTGTCCTCACCCGCGGAAAGGATGTAGCTGCCCCCGTCTCAGGCGGCAGATCTGGGACATCTGCGAGTGAAGACACGCGCAGCTACACAATAGAGCCTGCGCTTTCCCCCACCATCATTCGCAAACTCAGCCGTGTTATTCCCGCCAATCTGCAAATCGACGCGCGCTGGGATGCTATTCGCAAGGCGCGTGAGACGGCGAAAAAGAAAAACGGCCGGAACGCGCCATCGCCATCGGTCATGATCGCGTGGGCGGTTGTGCGCGCCATGGAAAAGCATGCGCCATTTCGACGTTTGATTTTAGAAGATGAAACAATTGTCGAAAACGAAAATTTCGACCTCGGTATCGCGGTAGCGATCGAGGGCGATCGCCTTGCCACCGCTGTCATCACGGAAGCGAGCCGAAAAAGTTGGGATGAATTCGCCGAGATTTATCGCAAGATCGTCGATGAGACCCGCGCCGGCCGCATTGACGCGATGAATGCCCCTGTTGTCATCAGCAGTCTCGGCGCCTTTGGCGTGCGGGCGGGAGCGCCGATTGTAGTGCCGCCTTCAGTAGGAACTCTTTTCGTCGGCTCGGCTCATCGCGAGATTTTGCTCAACGGTAAGAAAAATGAGACTGCTGAAGTGATCACGCTTTCTCTCACTTTCGATCATCGGGTGGTGAACGGTGCTGGTGCTGCCAATTTCGCCCACGAGATCAAAGAGCAAATCGAGCAGTTCATGATTCCGGCGGAAGAAACGCGCGCCACCAAGGCGTAGCGGAATCGATTCTGTTCACAATTCGAGAAAAGATTTGTTTTGGTGCTGCTTCCCCTTACACCGTCCAATTTGGCTTGCGCTTCTCGTTGAAGGCGCCAATGCCTTCGCGCGCTTCGGCCGATCCACGCGCTTGCATATGATGCTTCAACGCTCGCTCGAGATCGTCTTTCACTGAAGTTGACCAGAGCTCTTCAATCAGGCGTTTCGTTTGCACGACCGCATTCGGCGCGCCTTGCAAAACAGAATCAGCGAACTTCAGCGCTTCATTCATTACCTCAGCCGCAGACACGACACGGTTTACCAAACCCATCTCGAGAGCGCGTTTTGCATCGATTAGTTCCGCACCCAACAATAACTCGCGTATGTCGCGTTCGCGCAATTGCCGCCGCAAAAATGTCATGACCAATCCGGCGACCAGACCGCGCCGGGTTTCCGGATAACCGATCTTTGTTCGTTCTGCAGCCACAACGTAGTCACAGGCCGACATGATGCCGGCCCCACCGGCAACGGCGGCTCCATGGACAGCGGCAATGGTAACTGGACGAGCCTCGCTCAGCGCGCCAAGCACGCGCGCCACCAAATCTGCGGTCGCATGCGCTTTGGTTTGATCTTGCGCTTCCTTCAAATCCAACCCAGTGCAAAATGCCGCTCCGGCGCCACGCAAAATAAGGATGCGCTCGCGTGTCTCGTCCGACGCAAGTTTGATCGTCGCTATCAGTTCGCTCAATAACTCGATCGACAATGCGTTGCGACGCTCGGGCCGGTTCAGAGTTATAATGGTGATCTGCGGTGTTTTCTTTTCAACGAGAACGACGGACATAAAGATAATCGTCAATATGCTACTTGCGCGCGCTAAAGGCCGCGCTTTTGAGTTACCTTTCCATCATGGAATCCGTCAAGCTCATCGAATGTCCGCGTGACGCCTGGCAGGGAGTCCGGCTTCATATTCCGGCTGAGCGAAAGGTCAAATATCTGCGTGGACTGGTCGCGGCAGGTTTCCGGCACATTGACGCGGTGAGCTTTGTTTCACCAAAAGCTGTTCCGCAGATGGCCGACAGCGAAGAGGTACTCGCGCAACTCGGCCCGGTCAATGACGTTGAGATCATTGGAATCGTCGTTAATGAAAAAGGTGCGGAGCGCGCTATCGCAACCAAAGCGGTGACCACGCTCGGTTATCCGTGTTCGGTATCGGAAACTTTCCTTCGCAGAAATCAGAACCAATCGCAACAGGAAAATCGGGCTGTGCTCGAGAAGATCAAGACCCGGGCAGACGACGCAGGACTGGCAATGGTCGCTTACATTTCAATGGCGTTCGGCAATCCATACGGCGATTCATGGAGCGAAAAAAAAGTCGCGGAAGCGGTTGAAAGCATCGTAGGACAGGGCATTCGGATCATCTCGATTGCGGATACAATCGGGGCCGCCGATGCACAATTGATTCATCGCGTGGTCGCCGCAGTTTTGCACGAGAGCAGTGAATGCGAGATGGGCGTTCACATGCACACCACGCCCGACGAAGCGGCGGCAAAAGTACTTGCCGCGTACGATGCGGGATGTCGGCGTTTCGATGCGGCGATTGGTGGACTTGGCGGTTGTCCCTTTGCGCAAGATCAGCTCATCGGAAATGTGCCGACGGAAGAAGTATTGCGTGCGTTAAAGCAACGTGGGTTGGAGTTTTCGATCAAGCGCCAACTCCCTGTGATTGCCGCCATGAATAGCGCCATTAGCGATGAATTTTTGGCGGACGCTGCAGCGGCTGATCAAACCTGAATCACCCCGGTGTGAAAGCGTCCTTTTGCGGGCGGTCGGCTAACAAACCGAAGAAGGCCCATGAGGACATCGCGCGTTTCATGTGGTTGGATAATGGCATCGACCCAGCCACGCGCGGCACCATAACGAATGTCGGTTTGCTCTTCATAATTTGCCTTCACTTTGGCGCGTAATTCTTCGAGCTCCTCAGGCGCGACTTTTTTATCTCCGCGTTCTTTTGCGCGAGCGAGAATGGAAAAAACGGTGTCGCTGGCCTGGGCCGCACCCATCACGGCGTAACGTGCATTTGGCCAGGCCAAAATAAAACGCGGATCATAAGCCTTTCCGCAGAGCGCGTAATTTCCGGCACCAAACGAGCCACCGACCACGATCGTGATTTTCGGCACGATGGAATTACTGACCGCACTCACCAATTTCGCCCCGCTCCGGATGATTCCACTTTGTTCCGCCGCTTTTCCCACCATGAATCCAGTCACATCCTGGAAAAAAAGGATCGGCAGTCCGACCTGATTACAATCCATCACGAAGCGCGCGGCTTTGTCGGCGCTGTCGGAATAAATCACGCCACCCATTTGGATCCCTTCCGTCTTGGTGCGCACTTGCAGACGCTGACTGGCAACGATACCGACCGCACGACCACCGATTCGGGCATAAGCCGTTACCAAAGTCTTGCCGTAATCAGCCTTGTATTCATCGAGAGAATCGGCGTCGATAATGGTGGCCAGCAAATCGCGCGCATCATAGTTCTTGTGGCCATCCAGACTGATTAAATCGTAGATGGCATCACTTGGTTTCGCGGCATTCTTGCCGTCGGGCTTCGCACATTTCTCGTTAGCTTCCGGCAGCAACGCCATTAAGGAACGCAGTTTTTCCAGGCACGCTTCATCATTCTTTTCGTAAAAATCGACCGTGCCACTGATCTCGGAATGCATTTTCGCACCGCCGAGTTCTTCCTGATCGACGATCTGTCCAATCGCGGCTTTGACCAGCGAAGGGCCGGCGAGATAAAGCCCGCTACCTTCGGTCATCAAGATCTTGTCGCACAAAACCGGCAAATAAGCGCCGCCGGCGACGCAATTGCCCATGATCGCGGCGAACTGCGGAATCCCGGCAGCGGAAATAACCGAATTATTCCGAAAGATGCGCCCGAAATCGTCCTCATCTGGAAAAATTTCATCCTGCATCGGCAGAAATACACCGGCGGAATCGACCAGATAGATCAGTGGCAAATTGTTTTCGAATGCGATCCGCTGCGCGCGAATTAATTTCTTCGCCGTCTGCGGGAAGAATGCGCCGGCTTTCACGGTAGCGTCATTAGCGACGATCATGCACGGCACATTGGCAACATTGCCGATGCCAGCGATGGCACCGGCTGCCGGAACGCGTCCCCACTGCTCATACATTTTGTAGGCGGCCCAAAGTCCGATCTCGAAAAACTTTGCGTCTGTATCGAGCAAACGTGCGATGCGTTCGCGCGCGACGAGCCGCCCGAGCTTGTGCTGGCGCTCCTGGCCAGCCTTGCCACCGCCTTCGCGCAACTGTTCTTCTTCCGCGCGAATTTTCTCGCAGCGGTCGCGCAGCGTTTCAGCCTTGGCAGTTCGTAGGGACATGCGATGGACGCTTAATCCGGCGCGTGCGTTACTTCAAGCGCGGTGGCAGGCCCGCCCTTCCACCAACTGTGGTGTGGCGTCTAGTACGCGTCCGAATCGGAATGATAACCAGAGTCGCCGCGAATGCTGCTCAAGCGCCTGCGACTGCCACGCTCGGAATCGGCCCGATTGAGACAGCCCGCGGCTACTTTTAGGAGGAAGGGAATGGCCGCCAGCGTACCCACGGACATCAGGGCGATGGCGGTAGCTTGTCGTGCGGGGCGTTTGATCCGATCCGCCACCAGCAAACCGACGCCGAGTCCGATCGCGGTGCGAGTGAGCGCGAGAAGCGGATCGACCGGTAGATCGTTGGGCGGTTTCGGAATGGATATCGTTAGCGGCATTCGCGTATTCCTATACGTCGCGCGAGCGAAAAATAAATGGGAAATTGTTGCAAGGGTGTAAAAAACGACCGACGAACTTCAAAGCGGACATGGAAATTTATGCATTAATTCTCGCCGGTGGCAGCGGCGAGAGGTTCTGGCCGCTGAGCCGGCGGGCTTTACCAAAGCAATTGCTGCGCCTCGGTTCCGATTGTTCACTGTTGGAGGCTACGGTTACGCGTTTGGAAGGATTAATCCCTCCTTCTCGCATCCTTGTTCTAACCAATGTGGACCAGGAAAAGGGCGTGCGTGAATTACTCAAGAATATCCCGTCGGGCAATATCATTGCCGAACCGTCAAAACGCGACACCGCCGCGGCCGTCGCGCTCGGTGTAGCGTGGGTCGCCGCGCGCAATCACACCGCCGCGATGGTTGTTCTGCCCGCCGATCACGTGATTAAAGAAACAGCGGCATTTCAGAAAATCATTCGCGATGCGGTTGAAGCGGCGGAAAAAAAGAGCGCGCTGATCACGATTGGGATCCGACCGGCTTCGGCCCATCCTGGCTTTGGTTACATTGAAATGGGTGAGGCAATTTCGGGCAATCCAGGTCTCTGCCGGGTCGTCCGTTTTCGTGAGAAACCGAATGTCGACCTGGCCGAATCCTTTATTCGCAAAGGAAATTTTCGATGGAATGCCGGCATGTTCGTCTGGACGGTGCCAACAATTCTCACCGAGTTTAACCGGCACGCGCCGGAATTTGGGCGATTCATTGCGATGATGAGCGGCCCCGGCGCCTTCGAAAAAAACTGGGGCGAAAAATTCTCGAAGCTTCCGAGAACGTCCTTCGATTACGCTGTGATGGAACACGCGGACCGCGTGCTGGTGCTGGAAGCGGAATTCGATTGGGATGATGTCGGCGGCTGGCAGGCGGTGGCGCGGTATTTCGCAAAAGACAGCCGAGGCAATGCTGCCAATTGCGGCCTCACTACGCTCGAGGCCAGTGATAACATTGTCTTTGACGACGCTGGTAATAACGTCGCTCTTCTCGGCGTAAACAATCTAATTGTCGTTAGGACTGGCGATGCGGTGCTAGTCTGCCATCGGCATCACGCGGAGAAAATCAAAAACCTAGTCGCAAAATTACCGGAGGAATTGCAGTGAAGCCGATCCTGGGCGTCGATCTGGGAGAGGCGCGCACCGGTGTCGCCCTCTCCGATGAACTGCGGATGCTGGCGCATCCATTGGAGACGATCGAGAGCAATTCGGCGGAGACGGTAGTGCGGCGAGTGCAGAAGATCGTAGCGGAGCGCCAAGTGGATTGCGTGGTAGTCGGCTTGCCGAAGCAAATGAACGGGACGCTCGGTCTGGCGGCGGAAAATGCCCAACGTTTCGTCGAGAAATTGCGACCGCTGGTTTCGTGTGAAGTCGTAACCTGGGATGAACGGCTCTCCACCGTCGCAGCGGAGAGGGCGTTGCGAGATGCGGGAAAGAAAACGCGTGAGACGCGCGGCATTCGGGACCAGGTCGCCGCACAAATCATCCTGCAAAGCTACCTCGACCGGCTGAATGCGTGAATCACGCCGGCTAAAGTTGGTTATCAGTTACGACGGACGAGATTTCGCCGGCTGGCAAAGCCAAAAGCACGGCAACACCATTCAGGATCACCTCGAAGGGGCATTCGAACGGGTTTGCGGGACACGCCTGGCCGTGACCGGTTCGGGACGTACCGACGCCGGGGTGCACGCGCTCGGGCAATGCGCCCATGTGGATGTTCCAGCCGCGCAATTCGCGCCCGAACGCTGGCTCAAGGCGTTAAACGGCGTGCTGCCGCCAGCGATCCGGATTTTGCGGGCTCGATTTGTCGCGGCAAGCTTTCATGCTCGATTTTCAGCGAAGGGTAAAGTTTACCGTTACCGGATCATAAATGGGATGGTCCGACCGCCGCTGGAGATCGGCAGGGCATGGCATATCGCCTCTCCGCTTGATCGGGAGTTGCTGGGACGAGCGGCCAAATTCTTCCTTGGCCGGCACGATTTCGTCGCCTTCGCCGCAAATCGCGGAAAAGAAGAACGAAGTACCATGCGGACGGTGGAATACGTCCGGGTCACTGGTCGGCGCGACCTGCTCGAGATCGAATTTTCGGCGGACGGATTTCTCTACAAGATGGTGCGATTGATGGTAGGCGCGATAGCCCGCTGCGCGCTCGGGAAAGAGAGCCTCCAATCAATAGAATTGCGATTGGAACGGCCTTCGCGGGCATCGGCCTGTTTTGTCGCTCCGGCGGCTGGTCTCTACCTGGTTCGGGTTCGCTACTAAGCCTCTGTAAATCAGGGACAAAGGCCTTCCTGAGGGGTTTCCGACTGGCAGACTAAATGCTTCGTAATTCACGATGCCCCCGTCTGATAGGGACTCGTCTGTCGAAAACGTGCCGGTGCTAGCTCCGGGCATTCCAGGCATCCTGCGCCGAAGCCTGGCGAAACTACTAAGCTCGGCGCATTTGGTTCTTTCCGGCACGACGGCCTCCATTCTGGTCATCATTTTCCTCGGGAGCTTGTTTGTATTTGTCGCGCTCCGCAATCACCACCGGGATGAGATTGGCGCGCGCACGGTCCAGTTGACACGTTTGAGCAGCGTGATCGAAAACGACATCGCAGAGTTGGAAAATTATTATCGCGGATTTTTGCTGACTCATCGCAGCCAGTATTTCGCGCCATTCCAAGAGCGACGAAATGCGATGAAGAAGCGCCTGGAAGAACTTAACGGTCGTTTGTTGGACAACCCTGTTCAGCGCAAACGCGTCATCAAAGCTCAGGACATAGTACTGCGATGGGCGGACCAGGTGGCCCAACCTGCCTTCCTGGGCCAGAGCGCGCCGACTAAGGCTTCCGACACATCTTCTGCGCTGACATTGAGCAACGCTTCGCTCGATCAAGCGCGTTGGATTTTGCAGTCGTTGAAAGACGAAGAACAAATCCTTTTAAGTCAGCGTGCGGGCGAACAGGAGATGGCAACGCAATCGACTCAAATCCTTGATTCCCTGCCAAAGCTCGAGCGTGCCGTCATCGAAATGAACAAGGAAAAGCGCGGGTTCCTCCTCACCAATGACAACGGCTTTCTCGAAACCTATCGCCGGTCGGTTGAAAATTTCTACCGCTACCATGCTTATCTCACCATTCTGGCAGGAGACGCGCCGCGGCGGACGCAGCTCTTGAGCGACATTCGATCCAATCTTGAACGCTGGATAAGCTCCTTCGCACAACCGGAAATCAACGCCAAGCAGCAGGGCCGCGATATCAGCGCGATGATTGGCAACGACCAGAGCGAACAGTTGATCAATCAAATCCAACGCAC
>WNGI01003634.1_pt1 | contig 13650 bp, 9 predicted proteins | sample 5400621 | NCBI WGS metagenome assembly WNGI01 (sample SAMN13153374, study PRJNA577476) | soil metagenome | isolation source: 20 cm soil or saprolite under Garry oak tree replicate 1 | place: USA:California | collected 2016-06-15
CCACTTTGACTCAGAAGAGAATGGCGGTCGTCTCACCTGGCTGGCAAATGTACGCGGACCGAAAGTTATCGCGGATACGAACGGCAAATATCACAATGAACCGACGCGATTCATTGAGTCCTCGTGCGATCAAGAAACGGCATCTGCTTCATCCGAAAATCTTGTCACGCCCGGAACTTTCGAATTTGAGCTGAGCAGCTGTCCCTCGGTGCTGATCTTTTCGACAGAGGGTAATGCCAAAACTCAACACGCCCAACATGTCGGCGCCTTTCTGGCAGGTCTCATGCGAAGCGACATTCCTTCAAGAACGGATTTGGTTGGCAGTCCCAGGCCCGACGTGGAGACGGGTGCGCAGCTCGTCGCCGCAGCATCATGAATCAGATATATTTCAGGCCAGCGACAAGCGTTCCGGAAAAGACTATTCGGTCAAGGCAACGCTTGTTGCGCAGCAATCGCACGATCGATAGGGCTCTTCGAAAAGCGTACAGGAAATACGACCGAAGCAAGCAGACTCAAAGCCTCCTGCGACGATACCTTCTTGGATAATCTTTGCTATTCACAGCAACAGGGGACCCAAGTCCTGGGCTAGAACGAGGCGTATTCTACTCACCTCCGTTGACCTTTCTTGTGGCGAATCGGGATGCCAGTTCCATGCCCAGAGCATAATGAAAAAGCCGATGACATAGGCGGGCACAATGTACCAGCCGTGGCGCAACCATTGGCCGACGGATCTTGCTTCAGGATACATATTGGAGAGCGCCACACCCGACGATGATCCAAACCAAATCATAGATCCGCCGAAACCGACGGCGTAAGCAAGAAATCCCCAGTCGTAACCACCCTGCTTGAGTGCCAATGCCGTCAGAGGAATGTTGTCGAACACGGCGGAGAGAAAACCGAGGCCAAGCGCCGTTGGCCAGGATGCCAAGGGCAATTTTTCCACGGGCATCATCGAGGCGATCAACACGAGCGCGAGCAGGAAGATGGAACCTTTGAAGGATTCGGGCAGCACTTCCCAATCCGGACGTCGGGCCGGGATTGACAATAAAATCGCGAGCCAAACGGCCACGCCGATAAATGGAAAGTGATCCGCATATCCGGTGAACTTCGCGTTTACGGTCACGTTAGTGACGAGCGTGAGCGCGAGAATCAATCCGACGATGCCGATACGCATCCGATCGACATGCGTGTGTTCGTGGGCGTGTTGCAGAATGGGCGAATACTTGTGTTGCTGAATCGCGGCGGGGATTCCGAATATAAATAGTACCACGACGGCGCCGATGATCGCGTTGAACATTCGCGTAGGCGAGACACCGGCGATCCACATCATCGTGGTGGTGGTGTCGCCAAGCACGCTCCAGGCACCACCTGCGTTGGACGCAGCGACGATCGCGGCGATGTAACCGACATGCACTTTGGCGCGGAAGAGTTGATGCGCCATCGCGCCGCCGATCAATGCCCCGGCGATGTTGTCGAGAAAGCTCGACAAAATCCAGACGATCACGAGCAAGACGAATCCACCTTTCCAGCCACCGGGAAGATACTTTGGTAAGAGCACCGGCACGTGACTCTTTTCGAAATGACGGGACAACAAGGCGAAACCCGTAAGTAAGCCAAGGAGGTTGGCCAGGATCACCCATTCGTGACCGACGTGAGACACAAACCCCATCACACCGGGACCAGCCTTGAATCCGGTAAACGCAATTTTGTAGATAATGATCGTTGCCAGTCCGATCAGTGCCACTTCCAGCGTGCGGTGATGCAATACCGCCACGCACAACAGCGTTAGTCCAAACAAAATGAAATCGAGTGGAATGCCAAACATCATTGAAGATTCCGCCGCCTCACGCTAAACACCCGGAGTCACTTGTCGATGTTCGTGGCGATGTCGATCTTGTTTTACGCGCGTTAACGCGGACGCATTTTGGACACACAAGTTCTCATCGTCGGTGCCGGCCCGACCGGGCTCTCGGTCGCGTGTCATTTGCTGCGCCTTGGTGTGCGCGTGCGCATCATCGACAAGAAATCGGGATTCTCCACGACTTCGAAAGCGATCGGTCTCCAGTATCGCGTTCCGAGATTCTCGCCTGCATGGGTGTGGTCGATCGATTTCTCGCCAAAGGTGGCACGCCAACGTCGGTCAACATTTACGCCGGGACGCGGCGTCTCGTGCGGCTGAAGTTCGAAACGTCATGGACGAAGACCGGACGCGCTGCGTTCGGACCGAGCGCCAGACGTTGCGTTCCAGCGCTGTAGATCAGGCGAGCTCAAAACTCTATTTGAATTGCTCGAACCGATGCAACCGATTGCGCTGATTGGCGCACGCACAGGCCCATGGTTAAGAACCGCGCTAAGCGAAGCAAAGATCGACATCTACAATTTGGGCGCAGTCGAAGATGTCGACGCAGACTGTCTAATGGACATTTACGGCGACTTTCGGCGTCTTTACGGGATGACCGGTGATTTCCTCTGCCTGATTCGACCCGACGATCACATCGGTTTGTTTCAACGACCGCCTAACGAGCGAAGTTTCCGAGAGTATCTAGCGAGGATTGCCTGACAGTCTTATTTGGTCTTTTCCGCAGGGGAGTCGTGCTCGAAGGTCAACGAGACCGCGACGATTTCACACGAAAAACCTGTTTCCCCTCGTAAAACGATTACGTTTTGAAACGGAAAGCGATGCTTTGAAATCGATGATTTCGCAATCCTAAGTCTGACGCGTCTGCCAATTTCGCCACCCCTGGCCGGTTGATTATAAAGGCTTCGAAGCAAAAACCGCACTTAATGAAAGCTGGCATTCATTTCGATTAGCCACCATTTGGCTACGCCTCGGGCTACGATCCAGTGCCAAAATATCCAATAACTTTCTCAGCGCGTGAATGTTGTGATGCACCGTGCAGGACTTGAACCTGCAACCCAGTGATTAAGAGTCACTTGCTCTGCCAATTGAGCTAACGGTGCTTTTACCTGCGAAAATAACGCGAACTCAAATCAACCTCGGCCGTTTTATATACCGGTTTCAATGGGGCGGCAATCGGAGGATACGCTTCCAGCCTGTCTCGGCCGACAAGCATCTTGCATGTTGAGCCTCTCGCTTTGTTCGCCAGACTGGAAGTCCGGCGGCCGAGTCAGACAGGATGTCTAACCTCCGGGGCGCTTCTCGCCTGCGTGTGACGGGCGTAGTGAAGCTCAACACCTTTCGGGAGCAAGCGCTTGCGGCCGCGTTGTCGCCGGCGCGCCAGCGTGGCACGGCCCGCTTTTGTCTTCATGCGGGCACGAAAACCCTGCTGACGTTTGCGTGTTCGCTTGGGTGGCTGGTAAGTCCGTTTCATAGAACCGAGAAATAGCTTCGGCCCGATTTAAGAGCGCTTACACTAAGGTGAATCCGTCCATCGCCCGGATCATCTAACGAATCTTTGGCTCAAAGAGGATCCGCCTTCGCCAACGCTTCGGCGCGACAAGACGCCTCGAAGACACGTACGAATCAGAGGTGAGAGATCAGAAGGATCGAAGATCTCCAAGCCGCCCTCGCTCAGTTTGTCGAAATCGCTACAGACCTGAAGCGGTAACACGATTCAAGTGACGACTTCCTGTCGGTAGCGTGTTCGGTACTACGGGGTCGCGAGTGGATAAGAGCCAAATGACTTTGAATCAGCTGCTTTTGTGTCACATATTTTGGCTCGCCGGCTGCGCCCGAGCGCAGGGTGTTGCAACGGATTTTGCATGGTAAAGCCCGGGGTGCGGGTCTATCCTGGGCTCGGTTGGAGGCGACTTGAAACCGAACAGATTATTGCGTGCCTTTCGGAGGCGGTTGTTCGCGCGCCCGCTTCTCGCGGTCCTACTCTACTTGCTCCAACCTGGTCCTCTGCTGGTTGCTGACGAGCAAGACGATCGAGCAAAGCTTTCGTCTCTAGACAAGCAAGTCGCTGAGCTATATCAGGCGAGAAAATTCAATGAAGCAATTCCCATTGCGCAGGAATTCTTGGAACTCTGCGAGAAAGCGCTCGGCCCCGATGACCCAGCCACTGCCTATCTCCTCAATAATCTGGCAGTGCTGTATTTTTCTCTCGGTGATTACGCCAAAGCCGAACCGCTTCTTCAGCGCTGCCTGAGGATCAGAGAGAAAGCGCTCAGGCCTGATCACCCAGACATCGCCACGACCCTCGACAACCTGGCGGGGCTTTATTACAAAATGGGTGATTATGCCAAAGCCGAACCGCTTCTTCAGCGCTGCCTGAAGATCAGAGAGAAAGCTCTCAGGCCTGATCACCCAGACATCGCCACGACCCTCGACAACCTGGCGGAGCTTTACCATAAAATGGGCGACTACGCCAAAGCCGAACCGCTCTATCAGCGCGTCCTGAAGATCAGAGAGAAAGCTCTCGGCCCGGATCACCCAGCCACCGCCACGGCCCTCAGCAATCTGGCGCTGCTGGATTCCATGGGTGATTACGCCAAAGCCGAAGCGCTTTATCAACGCGCGTTGGAGATTACAGAGAAGGCGTTCGGCCCCGATGACCCAAAAACCGCTGTGGCCCTCGACAGTCTGGGGGCAGTCTATCGTTTCATGGGCGATGATGCCAAAGCCGAATCGCTCTTTCAGCGCGTCCTGAAAATCAGAGAGAAAGCCCTCGGTCCCGATCATCCAGACACCGCCAATGCCCTCAGCAAACTGGCGGTACTGTATGATTCCATGGGTGATTACGCCAAAGCCGAACCGCTTCTTCAGCGCGCGCTCGAGATCAACGAAAAGGTGCTCGGCCCCGATCACCCAGACACCGCCTTCGCCCTCAATAATCTGGCGGGGCTCTATCATTCCATGGGCAACTACGCCAAAGCCGAACCGCTTCTTCAGCGCGCGCTCAAGATCAACGAAAAGGTGCTCGGCCCCGACCACCCAGACACTGCGACGACACTCAGCAATCTGGCGACGCTGTATGACTCCGTGGGTGATTACGCCAAAGCCGAACCGCTCTTTCAGCGCGCGCTCAAGATCAACGAAAAGGCGCGCGGCCCCGATCACCCAGACACTGCCAATGTCCTCGACAATCTGGCCAGGCTTTATCATTCAATGGGCAACTACGCCAAAGCCGAACCGCTTTATCAGCGCGTCCTGAAGATCAGAGAGAAAGCCCTTGGCCCCGATCACCCAGGCACTTCCGATGTCCTCTGCAATCTGGCGGGAGTCAAGATCGACCTTGGAGAAGCGAAAGATGCTATTCCCTTAGCTACGCGGGCGCGACAGATAGCAGAAAAATATCTATCGAATATTCTTTCATTCACCTCCGAACAACAGCGCCTAGCAGTGCAGAAAACAACCAACCCGTACAACCTATTTCCCACGTTAAGCAGTGCTGCCGAGCTCGCGCAGACAGTGTTTCGGCAAAAAGGCCTCGTGCTCGACTCGCTCCTTGAAGACCGCTTGGTAGTGGAAGCCAGCAGTGATCCGAAGCAGCGCGAGATTATTGAACAACTGCGCGCCGCGAAGCAGCGACTGATGCAATTGGTTCTGGAAGTTCCAAAAGGCCTATCCGAGGCGGCCCAGAAACAGCGCGCGGCCGAAAAAGAAAAACGCTTCACAGAAGTCGAGGAACTTGAAGCCGGTCTTGCTCGCAAGGTGGCCGGACTCGGTAAAGCTAGACGCGCACTGAGTATCACCGTTACGCAAGTTCAGTCCGTTCTTCCGAAACAGGCGGTGTTGATCGAATTGTTGCGCTACTCTCATGATCTTGGAAAAGGAAAGTTCGAAAAGCGCTACGGCGCGGTCGTACTTTCTGCGAGTGGCGAACCAAAATGGGTCCCGCTTGGTGGCGCCGACGAGATCGAAAAGTCGATCGCGCTCTATCAGAAATCTGCGCGTGGAAAAACGGACGAAGCAACACTGCGCGCCGTTGTCAGGGACTTGGGGGAACAAGTCTGGGCACCAATCGAGGAAGCTCTGCCTGCTGCAACCAAGACAGTCATTATTAGCCCTGACGGAGAACTGAGTTTTGTTTCGTTTGCGACGCTCCTAAGTCCCGACGATCGGTTCATCGCCGAGAAGTATTCTATTCGCTATGTCGCGAGCGGTCGTGACTTGGTGAGGCAGAATGAACCGTCGGGCAATCCGACGACGGTCGTATTTGCTAACCCGGATTTTGGAAGCCAGGCAATCATTGAAGCAACTGCTTCGTCAAGTGCTGTCGCACCCCTCCGGTCACCGGAAATGCGAGATCTGCAAAGTATGTGGCTGCCTGCGCTGCCGGGCACGGCGGAAGAAGCCGCTGCTCTCGAAAAACGGGCAGGAAAAGCGGTGAAGGTTTTCCTGGGACAAACCGCGACGGAAGCTGAGCTGAGGCAAGTGAGCTCTCCTCGCGTTCTGCATCTCGCCACTCATGGCTTTTTTCTACCCGAAGTTGAGTTAGAAAAAGAAAACAACCCACTCCACCAAGCAGGCGAAACTCCCAAAACCAAGCTCGTTAATCCGATGCATCGCTGCGGGTTGGCGTTGGCCGGAGCGCAGCGCACGTTGAAAGCTTGGAGCGGAGGTGAAGTGCCGCCGATAGAGAACGACGGTATCTTGACAGCCGAAGAAGTGGGCGAACTTAAACTCAATGGCACATGGCTGGTTGTGCTCTCTGCTTGCGAGACTGGCTCGGGCGAAGCACGCGCCGGTGAGGGTGTGATGGGTCTAAGGCGAGGTTTCATCCAGGCCGGCGAGCAGAACTTGTTGATGACGCTATGGCCAATCAGCGACCAGATTACGGTAAGGATCATGTTGGATTTCTACGACGCAGCCGACAGAACCCACAACGCACCCGAAGCCCTAGCAGCGGTTCAACGCGACTGGCTTGTTAAACTTCGCAAGGAGCTTGGTCTGCGCGCGGCCGTGAAGCTGGCCGGCCCGTTTATCATGAGTTCGCAGGGAAAACCGTGACGACGCCGCAATGCAGGCGTACAGAAAATCTGAAGGCACCGCAATAGCTATGGTAATCTATTGGAGGCTGACGGCTGGAAGAACCCGGATTCATTTTGCACGTTCTGTCGGCGCCATTCCGCTCCGCTTTCGCAAAACGACCAGCGAGATGACGAGGGCAACAATCAGGACCGTGAGCGCCAAAAGTTCCATGATGAAGTGCTGAAATACGACTTCGGACTTCTCGGACACTTGAGCGAGCTCCGCCGTTAAAAGCAAGACGCGCCGGATTCCGGCAATCAGCCCGATCAGGAGAAACGGCTCCGGCATTAGCGCACCCATTCCCGGTTTGGTTTATCTTTGATTACTCTCCTCCGGCGTCATCGGGACGAAATCGCGTGGGAACGAACAACACCAAATAATTCGGCCAGTCCGTTAAGGCATGAGCGATCGTTGCGTCACGTTGGTAAAGGCCGTAAGAGATAGTGGTTCCGCGAGGATCGGCTTCGTGTCTCCTGGAAACCTCGATGAGCAGTTCCACCACTCAAGCCCCGGCGGGCATTCAACTAACCGGCGGGGTTACGCCTGCTTTTGCCGAAATCCTTACCCCGGATGCGCTCGCTTTCGTGGCGAAGCTGCAACGTGCCTTCGGTGGACGGCGTGAGGAATGTTTGCAGCGCCGGCAAGATCGACAAGCGGCGCTCGACCGCGGCGAAACGCTCGACTTTCTTCCGGAAACAAAATCGATTCGGGAGGACGATTGGACCTGCGCGCCGATCCCGGCGGACATCCAGGACCGCCGCGTTGAGATCACAGGGCCAACCGATCGCAAGATGGTGATCAACGCGCTGAATTCGGGCGCAAAGATTTTCATGGCCGACTTTGAAGACGCGAACGCGCCGAACTGGAACAACATGGTCGAAGGACAGATCAATCTGCGCGACGCGATCCGCCGTTCGATTCGTTTCACAAATCCGGACGGCAAGGAATACAAATTAAACGAACAAGTCGCGGTGCTCATGCCGCGCCCACGCGGCTGGCATCTGCTCGAGAAACATATGCTCGTCGACGGAAAGCCTGTTTCCGGCGGTCTCTTTGATTTCGCCCTCTACTTTTTTCATAACGCAAAGGAGCTCGTGGCGCGAGGCACCGGCCCATACTTCTACCTGCCGAAAATGGAGGGCCACCTGGAGGCGCGCATTTGGAACGACGCTTTCAAACTCGCGCAGGATGAACTTGGAATTCCGCAGGGCACGATCAGGGCCACGGTTTTAGTCGAAACCATTCCGGCGGCTTTCGAGATGGATGAGATTCTCTACGAGCTGCGCGATCACTCCGCCGGATTGAACTGCGGACGCTGGGATTACATTTTTTCCTGCATCAAACGGTTCCGGAACAAACCCGATTTCCTGCTCGCCGACCGCGCCTTGATCACGATGACAACGCACTTCATGCGCTCATATTCGCTGCTCTGCATCAAGACTTGTCACCGCCGGAACATTTTTGCCATGGGCGGAATGGCAGCGCAAATCCCGGTGAAGAATGATCCGAAGGCGAACGAGGACGCATTCGCCAAGGTGCGCGCCGACAAAGAGCGCGAAGCGACCGATGGCCACGACGGAACATGGGTAGCGCATCCTGGAATGGTGCAGCTCGCGCTCGACGCCTTTAATCGGTTGATGCCGACACCGAATCAGATCGAGCGAAAACGAAACGACCTGAACGTCAGCGCGAAAGACTTGTTAGACTTCGGCCCCAGCGAGCCGATCACTGAGCAAGGCTTGCGGGTAAACGTGAGCGTCGGCGTGCAATATCTCGAAGCTTGGCTGCGCGGCAGCGGCGCGGTCCCCATTTTCAACCTGATGGAAGATGCAGCGACAGCAGAAATCTCGCGGGCGCAGGTCTGGCAATGGATTCGTCATCCGCGCGGAGTTCTGAGCGATGGCCGCAAGGTGACGAAGGAACTTTTCCGAACCGTGCTCGACGAGGAGCTCGAGAAAATTAAAAAAAACTTTGGTTTAGAGCGCTTTGCGAAGGGAAAGTTCGATACCGCCCGCGAACTTTTCGATCGGATCACAACCGACGAGAAGTTCGTAGAGTTCCTCACCTTACCCGGATACGAGAAATTGGATTGATTGATATGAACACCAACTGGGCAACCGATCCGCGCTGGAGCGGGATCGAGCGCAACTACTCGTTAGATGACGTGCGACGTTTGCAGGGCAGCGTGGTTGTAGAGCACACATTCGCGCGACGTGGCGCGGAAAAGCTTTGGGACTTATTACACACGGAGAAATTCGTTCCGGCGCTCGGCGCGCTGACTGGCAATCAAGCAGTGCAGCAGGTGAAAGCGGGATTGAAGGCGATCTATCTCAGCGGCTGGCAGGTTGCAGCCGACGCAAATCTCGCCGGGCAAATGTATCCCGACCAGAGTCTGTATCCGGCGGATAGCGTCCCGGCGGTGGTGAAGCGAATTAATCAGGCGCTGCAGCGCGCGGATCAGATTCATCATTCCGAAGAGAAGAACGACATCGATTGGTTTGCTCCGATCATCGCAGATGCGGAAGCGGGTTTCGGTGGTCCGTTGAACGTCTTCGAACTAACGAGGGCGATGATCGAAGCCGGCGCCGCCGGTGTTCATTTCGAAGACCAACTCGCGAGCGAAAAGAAATGCGGACATATGGGCGGCAAAGTACTCGTGCCAACGCGGACTGCCATTTCGCATCTGATCGCCGCGCGTTTGGCAGCAGACGTTTCGGATGTGCCGACTGTTATTGTCGCGCGCACGGACGCGAACGCAGCCGCGTTGCTCACCAATGATATCGATGAACGCGACCACGAGTTCCTCACCGGAGAGCGCACATCGGAAGGCTTCTACCGCGTGCGCGCCGCGCTCGACCAGGCCATCGCGCGCGCCATCAGCTACGCCCCATATGCCGACATGGTCTGGTGTGAAACGAGCGCGCCCGGTCTGAGTGAGGCGAAGCGTTTCGCTGAAGCGGTGAAGGCGAAATTTCCCGACAAGCTGCTAGCCTATAATTGCTCGCCGTCGTTCAACTGGAAGAAGAAACTCGATGGCGCGACGATCGCGAAATTTCAAACCGAGCTTGGCGCGATGGGTTACAAATTTCAATTCGTTACGCTCGCAGGTTTCCACGCGTTGAACTACAGCATGTTTCGGCTCGCGCATGATTATAAAGATCGTGGCATGGCTGCCTATTCCGAGTTGCAGGAAGCAGAGTTCGCCGCCGAGGCCGACGGTTATACCGCGACTAAACACCAGCGCGAAGTCGGTGCCGGGTACTTCGATGACGTGGCTCAAGTGATCGCCGGCCGAGAGTCTTCGACGACCTCTTTACACGGCTCGACCGAACAAGAGCAGTTCCATTGATCCATCGCATGTCCGTAATTAGCGCGGCCTCTTCTGAAAGCGCGGTACTGACAGACAGTCGACTCGCCGCACTTTGCGCAGAAACGGTGCAGCGCGCGTTCGCCGATTACGATGAGCAATTCCACGCGATCACGTTGCGCGCGCGCGAACGTTTTCTCGCTCGCGATTGGCCAGGATCCTATGAGGATGCGGCGGAGCGGCTGCATCTCTACGAGCGCGAGATGGAGGATCTGACCAAACACATTAAGGAGACCATGGGCCCGCGGCTATGCGAACGCAGGGTCTGGACGGCAATGAAGGCGGTTTACTCCTCGCTCATCGCAATATCGAGTAAGTGGGAGATCGCAGAGAGCTTTTTCAATTCGCTAACGCGGAGAGTGTTCGCGACCGAAGGCGTCGACCAGGCGATCGAGTTTGTCGATACCGATTTTGACGAAGAGCCGACGACGGTGCCGACCGACGCGCGCTGCGTTTATTCCGGTGGCTCGATTCGCGAGTTGCTCATCGCGAGCCTAACCGACCATTCGGTAGGTTTTGCAGAGGAGCATTGGTGCGCGCTTAATGACACCGCGCGACGTGCAGCCGAACGTCTTGAAGCCGCGTTTCGCGCATCGCCGCAGAAAACATCGGCGGATGAGAGATCGGGAGATGATCGGAAGCGTCTTTTACCGCGGCCGTGGCGCTTATCTCGTTGGACGCGCCTTTCGCAATTCGGCCGACCGCGCGCCGTTCGCGATCGCTTTGTGCTTGCGGCACCCGAATGAAGCCGGGATTAGCCTCGACGTGATCCTCATTGACGAGACTGACCTCGCGATTCTGTTCTCTTTCACGCGCGCCTATTTCCGCGTCGACACGAAATGTCCATACGAACTCGTGCGCCGTTTGCGTGAACTCATGCCGCGCAAACGCCTGATCGATCTCTCCAATGCGATCGGCCACCACCGTCACGGTAAGACAGAGTTCTATCGCGATTTCGTCCGGCATTTGCGCAACTCCAGCGATCGATTTGTCACTGTGGAAGGCGCGCGCGGCATGGTGATGTTCGTGTTTACGCTTCCGAGCTACGACGTCGTCTTCAAATTGATCAAAGACCACTTCGATTATCCCAAGGAGAACACGCGCGCTGACGTCATGCGGCGCTATCGCCTCGTTTTTGAACATGATCGCGCCGGGCGGCTGGTCGAAGCCCATGAGTTCGAGCATTTGCGCATCGCACGCGATCGATTTGACCCCGCGTTGCTCGGCGAACTACTTCGCAATGCGAGTTCGATGGTGCGACTGGGGGACGATGATCTCGTAATCGCTCACACCTATGTGGAGCGTCGTATCCGTCCGCTAAATCTCTTTTTATTCGAAGCCGATGAAGCAGCCGTCGCCGCCGCGGATCGCGACTATCTCGCGCATCGAACATTTTCCCAGGGACCTTCTCACCAAAAATTTCCGCGTGACGCGTCATGGTCGCGTCGTCTTTTACGATTACGATGAGCTTTGTTTCCTGACCGATTGCAATTTTCGCGATCTGCCGCAGGCGATCACGCGCGAGCAGGAGATGGCCGCCGAGCCTTAGTTCTCGGTGCGCGAAAATGACATTTTCCCGGAAGAATTCCCGCAGTTCCTTCGCCTGCCCAATGCGGCACGCGCCAGTTTATTCGAGCGGCACGCTGATCTCTTTCGTCCTGCGTTCTGGCGTAGCATGCAGGAGAAACTCCGGGCCGGAGAGATACCCAAAGTGTTTCCTTACCGCGCAAAGCGGCGACTCGTTTCCGTCTCGCCTCCATTGCCCGCTCGCACATAATGGCGATTTAATCCAACGGCCATGGCTCCCACACGCATCCAACAAATAGATCATCGCCCATATCGGGTCGCGAATCTGCTGAAGTGAGGCGCATCCCTGCCTCCGGGTGGGAATGAGCGACTTTCTTTTTGCGGAAAAAGAAATCGTCCCGTTTGGATCAAGGGCCGATTCTCGGAAGAGCAAAACCACGGACAGAGCGACTCTTTACTCTTCGGCAGTTGGCGTGGGCTTGGTTTCGCCGCTGCTGCCATGCGTCCGAATAGTCTGACAAAGCTTTGAATATTTGGCTGCACTTTAAACAACTCCGAATCTGAGAGACCGATACCCCGCCGAATCGAATCGTCAGTTGTATCCGTGAAAGCAAAATAGGTCGTTGCGCCATCTGCTCGGTCTACCCTGTAATCTTGCTTCATTCGGATTTTGATTTCGCCTGCGCCGCAATTGAGGCTTTCACGGCGCTCTGCGGTGAGTCCACAGGCGGAATACCGAGTACAGCGATTGTCTTGTTTTGATCGCCGTCGCGGTAGCTCCACGCATACGCGCGTTTCGCTTGGGGATGAGCGACAAGATCAAAAACTTCAACCGTCCCTTCCCATGCCGTTTGACCCTCGAAAACTTCTTTGAGCGGTACGGATTCGACGTGAAGCGATTCGCAACCATGCGTCGCTCGGATGGCGTCTTTAAGTTTCGTAATCTTTCTATGCGGCATTCACCAAATCAGACACGTCCACGCGCTATTTTCAATTCCGGCTTCCATTGCGCTAATCTTGAGTTCCTTCGCGCAAAGCTAAGAAGCCAATGGTGTGCCAAAACTCAAAAGCATTGTGGAAGAAATGTTATAAACCTCAATCTGCTAATTAGTTAACAGGATGAAGTGATTTCGCGAATTCACGCTGTTATCGGCGTTGAAATCGCAAGGTATTCCTACGGTTGTAAGATATTTCGACGATTCACTGGACAACAGGGCACCATTTCGGTGAAAATCGGAGACGATATGGCTCGCTTGGTTCTCGATTGCGATGGGGTCGATGTCATAACGCATGAGTTAATTGGCGATCTTATTACGATTGGCCGTGCTCCGTCGAACGACGTAGTCATCGACGATCCGACAGTGTCGGCGCAGCACGCTTCGTTGACTAAATCGCCGAGTGGGTATCGCCTCAAAGACTTGGGGTCATTAAATGGGACACAGATCAATGGCTTTTCTATTACTGAGGCTGGGTTGAAGGATGGGGCTGAAATTCGATTCGGTTATGTCACGGGAGTTTTCCGGGATGCGACCGCGAGCATTGATCAAGCCAGGAAATTGCAAGTTCCCGGTGAGCAAGACCGCCCCGCGCAGATCCGACTTTCAGAAACGCAGTCAATTCTTCGTCCGCGCGCACAATGAAGCGTTGATCATCGCCGCGATGCGCGTCGCAACAAAGATTGCTCGTCCGCGAGAATCCGCGGTTGAGACGCAGACTAGCGACCCGGCTGCTTTACTGATTGTTGAGAACGATTTGCGGGAGTGACTTCCCCGTCCCGACCTTTGCGCTGCCAAGAAATGTCGCATTCTCATTAACCACC
>WNGI01003636.1_pt1 | contig 13646 bp, 12 predicted proteins | sample 5400621 | NCBI WGS metagenome assembly WNGI01 (sample SAMN13153374, study PRJNA577476) | soil metagenome | isolation source: 20 cm soil or saprolite under Garry oak tree replicate 1 | place: USA:California | collected 2016-06-15
CCGTGCGTCGGGCCGATTTTAGGAGCGACGCTGGCGCTTGCCAGCACTGCCGGTGAAGTCGGCCGCGGCACGATGTTGCTGACGAGCTACGCGGCGGGGCTCGGCTTGCCTTTTTTTTTGAGCGCCCTGGCGATCAATTCCTTTTTTCAATTTTCCCAGCGGCTGCGCGGCTACGTGCAAGCGATTCACATTATCGGCGGTATTTTGCTGATCATCGTCGGCGTCCTGTTGATCACCGATTACATGACGCTTCTCAACGCTTATGTGCTGCGCTTCACGCCTCATTGGCTGTTGCAACGACTCTAACGCTTGCCTTTAACCGCTTCATTTGACCCCCCTCGAGCTAAATGCTAGCTTTTTTAGACTTTGCCGCTGGACGACTCGGCATGACCGACAAGTTCGAGTGCGCCGCATCCCGACGGAGCAACAATGGAAGACCATATTCGCCAGATCTTAAAAGCGGTCGGTGAAGACCCCGACCGCGAAGGGCTCTTAAAAACGCCGCGTCGGGTCGCTCAAGCGCTGACATTCTTAACCCGCGGCTACGAAATGGATCCGGCAAAAGTGATCAACGACGCTCTCTTCACCGAAGACTACGAAGAGATGATCGTGCAAAAAGATATTGACTTTTATTCCCTCTGCGAGCATCACTTGCTGCCATTTTTCGGCAAAGCCCACGTCGCCTATATCCCGCATCATAAAATCGTCGGCGTCTCCAAGCTCGCCCGATTGGTCGACGTCTACGCACGGCGTTTACAGGTGCAAGAGCGGATGACCAATCAGATCGCCACCATCATCATGGACAAACTCGATGCGTTGGGCGTCGCCGTGGTGATCGAGGCCGAACATCTGTGCATGCGGATGCGCGGCGTCGAGAAGCAAAATTCGTACGTGATCACCAGCAGTCTGCTCGGCGCTTTTCGCACGCGCCAGGACACCCGCAGCGAATTCATGACTCTAATTCGCCAAAGGACTTGAGCGAGGATCGGGTGGAAGTAAAATTTCGCGACAGTACCGTCGAGCGCATCACCGCCGACCTCCTGGTGGTGCCGGTTCGAGAAAAAAAACTCGACGGACCGGAGATCCGCGCCATAGATCGCCGGCTCAAAGGCAATCTGCGCACACGTATCGAAAAGACTAAATTTAGCGGCGCGGAAGGCGCCACGCTCTTCTATCCCGCTGCTGGGATGCTTCCGGCAAGCCAACTTTTGCTGATCGGACTCGGCGCCGAATCACAGATCACGACGGACATTTGGAGAAAAATCGGCGGGCGGTTGCGCAAGGACGCGGCGGCCATCGGCGCCGAAGACGTCGCGCTGCTGTTTTCGCCTGACAAAGACGCTGATCTCGCTGCGGGAGCGCTCGTCGAAGGCGCGCTGCTCGCAGCCTATCAATTTAATAAATACCGGTCTAACTCCAAACCCGCGTCAGAGATCAATTCCCTCACCCTGTTCAAACCCGGATTAAAGCCGACGGCCAGCCTTCAGAAGTCCGTCAACACGGCGCAAATCGTCATTCCCGCAGTTTTCTTGGCGCGCGATCTCGTGAACGAACCTCCATCGGTCGCGACGGCTCGTTTCCTCGGCGAACAAGCCGCGAACCATTGCCACGGCCGCGGCCTGTCCGCGGAAGTGTGGGACAAAAAGAAAATCGAAGCGATGAAATTGGCCGGACTCTTGGCCGTAAACCGTGGCAGCCAAGAAGAACCGCGATTCATAAAAATTCACTACAGGCCGGCAGGCAAAGCAAAGAAAAAAATTGCACTCATCGGCAAAGGCATCACTTTCGATTCCGGCGGGCTATCGCTCAAACCGTCAAAGTCCATGGAAACCATGAAACTCGATATGGCCGGCGGCGCCGCGGTGATTGCGGCCATGAGTTGCTTGCCGAAGCTCGGTCTCGATGTCGACGTCACCGGCTACGTGCCGACGACGGATAACCTGCCGGGACATAACGCACAGAAACCGGGCGATGTGATTCGTTACCTCAACGGCAAGACGATCGAAGTATTGAACACGGACGCTGAAGGTCGATTGATCCTCGCCGATGCCCTTGCCCTCGCGGCGCAGCAAAAGCCGGACTACATGATCAACCTGGCGACCCTGACGGGCGCGTGCATGGTCGCCTTGGGCACCCATGTCGGCGGGCTTTTCAGCAACAATCAACCGCTCGCCGATACATTGTTACGTTGTGCCGGAGAAACCGGTGAAAGACTCTGGCAATTACCGCTGGTCAAAGAGTACAAGGACATGATCAAAAGCAGTGTCGCCGATATGAAAAACATCGGCGGCGCGCACGGCGGCGCGATCACCGCGGCGTTAATTCTGCAAGAATTTGTCGGCGATACTCCGTGGGCGCATCTCGACATCGCCGGGCCGGCGTTCGCCGAAAGCGACAATCCGCTTTGTCCCAAAGGCGGCACTGGATTCGGCGTGCGCACTCTGGTTAAATTTCTCTCTGGACTATAAGGAGGACCTTGTCATGGGAAAAATCACCGAGGTAGGCGACAACAATTTCGACGCTGAAGTTTTAAAGTCATCGGTGCCGGTATTAGTCGATTTCTGGGCGCCCTGGTGCGGCCCGTGTAAATCCATCGCACCGATCGTCGAAGAGATCGCCGGCGAATATGAAGGCAAACTCAAAGTAACGAAGCTCAATGTCGACGATCACCCGGCCACCGCGTCACGCTACGGCATCCGGGGAATTCCGAATCTCATTATTCTTAAAGGCGGCGCAGTCAAAGAACAAATCGTCGGCGCCGTGCCGAAAGCGAAGCTGGTAAGCGCCATCGAAAAAGCATTGCAATAAGAAGATCAACAGTCTGCGATAGAAGAGCGGCCGCCTGCATCGCGTACCGAATGCAGGCGGCCGTTGTGTTTTGAAGCGCTTGACGCTTTCCAAGCAATTATGGAGCAGGGATTGCCGCGGAAAATTTCGCCGAAGTTAAGAAAGTGCTCGTAATCGCCCCAGCTCAGAAAACGTACCGCCGCATGCTGACGTTCATGATCACGCCGATGGCGAACATCATCGAGGCGAGGGCGGAGCCGCCGTAGCTGACCATCGGCAGAGGAACGCCGACCACGGGCATCACTCCTGCGACCATAGCGACGTTGATGATGACGTGCCAGAAAACGATGGCGATCATGCCAAAAATCAGCAGCGCGCCGAAGCGGTCCTTGGCGCGTTGAACTTGTCTGACGCAATAGGCGATCATGATGAAATAGAGCAACAGCAAGATCGCGCAGCCGACAAAACCCCATTCCTCGGAAAACACGGCGAAAATAAAATCGGTATGCTGCGCTGGCAAGAAATCGAGCCGGTTCTGGGTTCCGTGCAGATAACCTTTGCCGAACAGCCGTCCGGAACCGATGGCGATTTGCGATTGAATCACGTGATAGCCGGCGCCCAACGGATCGCGATCGGGATCGAGGAAGGTCAAGATGCGGTTGCGCTGGTATTGCTTTAGAAAATGCCAGGCGACCGGCAAAAACGCCAAACCCGCACCGACCAAATAGGCAAAGGAGCGGAGCCGCAACCCGCTCATCAAAATCATGCTGATAAAGACAATGCCGAGAATGATCGCCGTGCCCAAGTCAGGCTGGACTAGGGTCAAGACGATCAGCGGCGCAACCAATGCAAAGGGCACCCAAAGATCAGTCAAGAAATAACCGCGCGGCGGCTCGTCGCTCTGAAAGTATTTCGCCATGATCAGTACGATGGCGAGCTTGGCGGGCTCCGATGGCTGGAGCCGAAAAAAACCAAGGTTGATCCAACGCTGCGAGCCGCCGCCCGAGTGACCGACGATCAGCACCAGGAGTAAAAGCAGCAGCATGGTACCGTAAAAAGGGTACGCCAAACGGTCGATATAATGATAATCAAAACTGATAGCCGCAAACATGGCGATCAGTCCTAGCCCCAGCCAGGTCACTTGTCGCATTGGCAACGGTCCGGCATGTCCCGCGGTCACGTCGTAATTGGCGCTGTAGATCGTCATCACGCCGACGGCGACAAATGCCAATGAGAGAAAAAACAGCGTCCAGTCGAAATGGGAGATCAAGCGCCGATCAATTTGCACTGCTCGCTCCGTCCAGGCGTACTTGTTGTTTATCCGTCACCTGTTTTTGCTTCTCCATATACTTTTCGAACACCTTCTTTGCCATTGGTGCCGCCGCGTCGCCACCGTGGCCACCATGCTCCACGAGCACGGCGATGGCGATTTGTGGATTGTCGACCGGAGCATAGGAAACAAACCATGCGTGATCTCGACTGAAATAGGCCAGCTGCTCGGTCTTAACGTATCCGCCTTTCATTTCGACGACCTGCGCCGTGCCGGTCTTGCCGGCGATTTGAACGATTTGGGATCTCGCCGCACCTCCCGTGCCGCCGGCGCCGTTCACAACGTCCGAGAGCGCCTCGTGCACGCGTTTTAAGGTGTCGGCTTTGAGCTCGATGGTGCGGATGACCTCCGGTCCATATTCGCGCACGGTCGCGCCGTCGACGGATTCCACCTTACTGACTAAATAGGGACGATAAAGTTTGCCGCCATTGGCGACGGCGGCCATCATGTTGGCGAGCTGTAATGGCGTCACGGTGACATATCCTTGGCCGATCGCCACGGAAACCGTTTCTCCGGGAAACCAGGGCTGACGAAACCGCTTCCGTTTCCATTCCGTATCGGGAATCGTCCCGCCTTTTTCGTCGTCCAAGACCACGCCGGTCTTTTCACCCAGGCCGAACGCGTGCGCCCACTTGGCGATACGGTCAACGCCCAGCTTCGGGCCAAGCTGATAAAAATATGTGTCGCAAGACTCGACGATCGCCTTGTGCAGGTTTACGGCACCGTGGCCGCCTTTTTTCCAATCGCGAAAACTGCGATTGCCGAAAGTATAAAACCCGGGGTCTTGAATAAAGCTTTCCGGCTGGATGACACCTTCTTCGAGACCGGCAATCGACATGATGATTTTGAACGTCGATCCCGGCGGATATTGACCTTGGATCGCTCGGTTGCTGAGCGGCCGCAGCTGATCCTTGATTAATCCGCTCCATTCATCGGATTTGATGCCGCGGGCAAAGGCATTGGGATCAAACGCCGGAGTGCTCGCCAGCGCGAGGATCGCTCCGCTACGGACATCGAGCGCCACGATCGTTCCCTGTTTGTCTTTGAGCGCCTCGTATGCGGCTTCCTGGAGCTGGCGGTCCAACGTCAGATGAACTGTGTATCCCGGGACATCGGTGACCTCGTGCAACACGCGCACGCGCCGGCCTAAAGCGTCGACCTCAACCTGCTGGCCACCGCTTTGACCGCGCAGCAATTCCTCCCAGCGACGCTCAAGCCCGTATTGTCCGATCTCATCGCCGATCACGTATCCTTCATCCTTGAGAACTTTTAATTGCTTTGGATTGATTTCGCCCAAGTAGCCCAAGACGTGCGCGGCCATAGGTCCGTCGGCGTAACTGCGCCGTGGCCGGGCGCGCAAGGTGACGCCCGGTAAATCCAGTTGGTGCGTTTCCACCGCGACCATCGACGGCCAATCGATGTCGCGGCCGATAACCAATTCGTCGAACGCCGCGCGGCTTTTGTTTTCCTCGAACGTCTTCAAAAGCTCATGCTCGTCGCGCTGTAAATAGCGCGCCAGCAAGCGCAGCGTGTTCTCCGGACTCTCGCTGTCTTCGGGGACGAAGATCAAATCGAAAGATGGCCGGCTGTCGACCAGCAATTGCCCTTGGCGGTCGAAGATCATGCCGCGGGTGCCCGGCACGCGCTTGATGCGAATCCGATTGTTCTCCGATAGGAAGGTATACCGTTCGCCCTGCATGACTTGGAGAAAGGCGAGGCGGCTCAGGAGTCCGAGAATCGCGATGCCGAGAAGGATGTAAAGAAATCGGCTGCGCCGGCGCAATTCCGGCGCGCCGTCTTGCTTATTGATGTCGGCGAGTCCTGCCATCGTTCGGAGCTACTGGGTCGCTGCGTGAAGCCGGGCAACGTAACTTTCGCCGCGCCGCAACAGCGCGAAAACCATCGGCGCAAGCACCGCGGCCAGCAGAGCTTCTCGGATTATATACCAAGCCGCACCAATCCAGAATCCCTCGGTGCTCACAAAGACCGCCGAGATCAGCACGAGAGCTGCTCCTTTGACCAACGCCGCCAATAGAACGACCAGCGAACTGACCAGGGGGTTTTGCAGCCAGATCGCACGCGAACCAAAGTACACCAGCAAAAACACCAGAGACAAGGCAAAGGCATTGAGACCGACGATTCGGCTCGGACTCGACACGATATCGACCGAGTAACCGATCAAAAAAGAGCCCAACGCAGCGCCGACGGTAGGATGGTACAATCCCAAGTAAACGCACAGCACCAGAGTTAAATCAGGTATAACCGGGCCAAACGGCACGAGATGGAGGAAGGTTGTCTGCATTAAGATCAAAAAAATGCCGACAAGAAAAAACAGCAAGAACAATCGCATCGGAAAATTGCTACCAATGGTTGGTTTCAAGGGTCAGTTTTTGTCCGGGGAGCTGCTTGCGGCCACGATGAGAACATTCTCGGTGCGTGAGCTTTGCACCGCCGGAATAATTTCGACGAATTGGAATAATCCGAGATGCTGTTTACGAACTTTGATGACCGTGCCGACCATCAATCCCTTGGGAAACACGCCGTCGATGCCCGAGGTAATCAGTCGATCGCCTTCTTGAATATCCTCGCTCCGCTTCACGTATTTCAATATGGTGCCGGTCTCCAAAGATCCCGAGACGATACCCCGGCTGCGCGTGCGCTGCACCAACACATCGATCCCGCTATTGGGGTCCGTCATGAGTAACACTTTTGCCGTATGTGGCGTAACGGCAACGACTTGACCGACGACACCGAGCGGCGTCACGACCGCCATGTTCTTGCGGACGCCATCGGCGCTACCCTTGTCAAGCATACAGCTTTGAAACCAACTATTGGCGCTGTTAGCGATAATCGACGCCGTGATCGCCTGAGCGAACAACTGGCTGCGAAAATCGAGTAGCGCCTTGAGCTGACGGTTGGTCGCGTCGGCCTCCAAATATTTCTGCCTTTCAACCTCAAGAGTTTGGATGCGCGTTCTGAGCCGGGCATTTTCAGATCTGAACCCCGCCAGGGTGTCGTAATTTTCGCGAAAGTCGGTAATCCAATTGACGGTTCCCTGGGAGGCGATTTGCAAAGGCCGCATGATCCACATCAGCAGCGCGCCCAGAGGTTCGTTTTTCAACTGGCCGCGCGCTGCGGCGGTGAGAATATAAATCGACAGAAGAAGGCAGAAGCAAGAGCTCAGCGGAACTTGATTCTTACGAAGAAAAGCGAGCATGGAAGGCTCGATTGCCTCCAAAAGTCAGATTGCATGTGGACCTCGGCCTAATGAACCGCGACCTCTCTGAGCAGAGAAATCTCATCCAAGGCTTTGCCGGCCCCCATCACCACCGCCGTCAAGGGATCGTCCGCCATCATTACCGGCAGTCCGGTTTCTTCGCGCAGCAGGATATCCAAATTTCGCAACAACGCACCGCCGCCCGCTAAAACGATCCCACGATCGACGATGTCGGAAGCGAGCTCCGGCGGCGTGCGCTCCAAAGACAGCCGCACAGCTTCGACGATCTGATTGATCGGCTCGAGCAGCGAGTCGCGAATTTCCTCATCGGTAATCACCACGGTTTTGGGCACGCCAGCGACTAAATCGCGCCCTTTGATCTCCATCGTCTGCACTTCATCGCTCGGGTACGCCGAGCCGATGGTGATTTTGATCAGCTCGGCGGTGCGCTCGCCGACGAGCAGATTGTACTTGCGTTTGATGAATTGGGCGATCGCTTCGTCCATCTTGTCGCCGCCGACTCGCACCGAGCGCGAGAAGACGATCCCGGAGAGCGAGATCACCGCGACCTCAGTCGTGCCGCCGCCGATGTCGACGATCATATTTCCGGTCGGCTCCGTAATCGGCAGACCGGAACCGATCGCCGCCGCCATCGGTTCTTCGATCAGATAAACTTCGCGCGCGCCCGCCGACTCGGCAGATTCGCGCACGGCACGCTTCTCGACTTCGGTGATGCCGAAGGGCACGCCAACGATGATGCGCGGCCTGACCAACGTGCGCCGGTTATGAACCTTTTGGATGAAATAGCGCAGCATTGCCTCGGTAATTTCAAAATCGGCGATGACGCCGTCTTTCAGCGGTCGGATCGCAACGATGCTGCCGGGAGTGCGGCCCAACATCCGTTTCGCTTCGGCCCCCACCGCAAGCACTTTCTTGCCGCCCCGTTCGTTTCGCTGTTGCACGGCGACCACCGACGGCTCATTGCAAACGATCCCTTGATTCTTGACATAGATCAAAGTGTTGGCGGTGCCGAGATCGATCGCGAGATCGTTCGAAAAGACGCCGAAAAGGGCATCGAACATCAATCAACTCCTTCTTGTGCGCGAAAAAGACGGACTGGAGCATCGACAAAAATAACAGATTTGGCTGAAGCAAGCAAGATAATGAAAAACTTAAAGAAATTTCGTTTTATCGTGGCCCGGTTGGTTGCAATACAACGGGCTATTTTTTATCATCATTGGATTGTTTTTAGCCAATAGTTCCGAAAGGTTCCTAGAAAAACATGCTGGACTTTTTACGCAAGCGGAAAAGAAATTGGGTTATCGTCTTCTTTCTCGGCGTCATCGTTGTAACTTTTGCCTTGTTCGTCGGCAGCGGTAAATTTCGCGACCAGACCAACGTGGAAGTCGCCGAGATCAACGGCGAAACGATTAGCCAAAGCGAATTTGCCTTGCAATACGAGCGCGCTGTGGAGCGCTACCGTCAGATGCTCAAGGGTGCGCTGACACCGGAGATGATCAAAGGTCTAAATTTAAGAGGCAACCTGCTCGAGGAGCTCATTCAGAAAAAGCTCATGCTCCAGGAAGCGCGCAGCCTCGGGCTGAGCGCGACCGACGACGATCTCGCCGAGCAGCTCGCGCAAGCGCCGGAGTTTCAGATCGGCGGACGTTTCAGTAAGGATCGCTACCTCGCAATTCTTCAGGCAAACCGACTTGCGCCTGCGCAGTTTGAAGACGAGCAGCGGGATCAGCTGACCATGCAGCGGCTTTACAGCGTTGTTCTTGACTCCGTCCACGTCACCGATGCCGAAATTCGCGATCGCTATCGCATCGATCAGGAAAAAATCAATCTCAACTACATCAAGTTGCCGATCAGCGATTTTGCCGCGCAGGTCAAGCCGACCGAAGAGGACGTGAAAAAATACTACGAGCGCAATAAAGAATCGCTCAAAGAACCGCTGAAAATACAAGTCGAATATTTGAGCTATCCCTACGATCAATTCGCAGCGTCAGTTCAGGTAAGCGAGAAAGAGATCGAAGACTACTACCAGGCCAATCGCAACGATAAATTTCATAATCCCAAAGAAGCGAAAGTACGCTATATCTCGATTCGCGTAGAGCCCGGCGCCGATCCCAATCAGAAAAAGGCCGCACAGACGCGCGCCGAGGGTATCGTCAAAGAAGCCCGCAGCGGCAAAGATTTCGCCGAGCTGGCGAAGCGCACGTCCGATGATCCCACGGCCGAGAAAGGCGGTGACTTGGGTTGGCTCGCGCAGGGGCAAATGCCGCCGGCGGTCGAGAAGACGATTTTCAGTCTGGCCAAGGGCGCCGTGAGCGATGCCGTCGACACGCCGGCAGGTTTTCAAATCTTCAAAGTGGAAGACGTCAAAAACGAAAAAACCCAGACGCTCAAAGAAGCCAGCGCCGAAATAACCAAAACGCTGAAAGCCGAGAAGGCCAAGCGCGAAGCTGGCAAGATCGCCGACAAAGACCGCGAAAAGGCGCTCTCGGGCAGCGATCTGACCAAGGTGGCGCAAGAAAGCGGCGCCAAGCTCAGCGTCACGAATTGGCTCGCCAACGGCGACACGGTCCCGGAAATCGGCGAAAACCAGGAATTTTACAAGAATGCCTTTGCCTTGGGTCCGAAAGATACCAGTCCCATCGTTGAAGGAAAGAACACCTACTATCTGTTACGCCTCAAGGAGAGAAAAGAACCTGCCATCCCGGCGCTCGACGCTGTGCACGGACAAATTGAAAAGGGGTTGAGAGCATCCAAGGCGTATGAGCTCGCGCTGCAAAAAGGCAACAGCTTGCTCGATCAACTGAGAAAGGAAAAAGATATAGCGAAGCTCGCGCAAGCCAACGACTTGAAAGTCGAGGAAACCGGTTTGTTTCAGCGAAGCGCGCCGCAGCTGCCGAAGATCGGCGAGCTGGCCGAGCTCAAGGGAGGAGCGATCGCGCTATCGGCGCAAAAGCCCGTTCCCGACCGGCTCTATACGCAGAAGGATGCCGTCTACGTTTTGGCTTTCAAAGACAGCCAGGGCGCCGACATGGAACAGTTTGAAAAAGAAAAAAATAACTTGATGAAGCAAGCGCTCGCCGAAAACCGCCAGCGCGTGCTGATAAAATTTCTCGAAAGTCTCAAGGCGAAGGCAAAGGTCAAGATCAACAACGCCTTTCTTGAAGAGAGCTAATTTTTGCGAGGCAAGCGGATTGTGCAAGTTGTCCTAGTGCGCCATGGCGCCACCGATTGGAACCTCCAGGGGCGCTGTCAAGGCTCGACCGATCGCGATTTAAGCGATGTTGGCGTTCGCCAAGCCAAACAGATCGCGGAGCTTTTGAGCGAAGAAGAGATTCACGCCGTCTATTCGAGCCATCTGCGCCGCGCGCGACAGACCGCTGAGCGCATCAGCCAGCCGCATAACTTGCCCGTGTTGATCGAACAAGAGGTGCGCGAGCTCGACCACGGCGAGCTCGAAGGCTTGACGTTTAATGAAATCAAAGCCAATTATGCCGACTTTTTAGTGCGCTGGCGCAGCGAGCCCGCCGAGATTTGCGTCCCCGGCGGCGAGCGACTCGCCGACGTCGCCGAACGCGCGTGGAATGGGCTCAATCAAATCGTGCAACGCCACGCCGACGCAGAGCGCATTCTCGTGGTCAGTCATAACTTTCCGATCTTGGGAATCGTTTGCCGTGTCAGTGGTACTCACCTGAATCAATATCGTACGTTTCACCTCGACCCGTGCGGTATCACTCGCCTGAAATACGACGGCGGCGACTGGGATCTCACGGAGGTCAACAGCCGAGAATACACGCCTTCATCACTCGTCACCCGATCTTAATTCGACCTCGAGGTTACCGAGGTCCTTTCTCGCCCAAACCGCAACCGTAAAAAACAACGCGGCCAAAAGCAGATAACTTACGAAGAAATCCGGCGCGGCCATGAATCCGAAGCGGCTCGTAATCCCGGCGGGGGTAAGCTCGTAGGCATGAATGATGCCGAACGCCGATAATAACGCCGCCGCCACCGACCACGCGCCGGCGCGCGCGAACTTACGCTCGATCAGCGCGACGCCGATGGCGGCGAGTATCATGGATGTAAATATGAAGCCGCGCTCCAAGGAAATCATGCCGTGAATCGCCAGGCTCTCCTGGGTAAACCGCGGCAGTCCGACTTCGAACAGAGATTTTCCCGCGGCGCGCAAACCCGTCTCGACCATCAATAAACCCCAACCGGCGAGAGCGGGAACGATGCCGAGGGCAACCGCCGGCGCATGCTCTTTCGGTGTTTCTTGAAACGCCTGAGCGACGATGATGATGCCGATGTAAAGCAGAATGCCGATGCCCGCTTCGAGCGGAATCAAGCCGAGCACGGTTTGGATGGTGCCGGTGAGACAGAGAAGGCTAATAAAAACGCCGTTCAGAGCGGAATAGCCGGAGCGTGCGCCGAGGCGTTTCCAACCCGGATGACCGATATAAATCGTCGTCGGAAACACGCTGCCGAACAGCGCGGCGACCACCGAACCGATGCCATTTGCCATCAGCGAGGGAAACGTGCGAAAGCGGTCGCCGGCGGCCTCGGCGCTCTCGATGTTTTGCAAGGATCCAACCACGTTGAAAATCCCCATGGGAAAAATTACGGAAAAATAATTGAGAAAGGCCGGATTCGTCAGCGCCTCCCACAGTGAGCCGCCCGCAAAGGCTGGCAATGCGAGCGAGTAGCCGGTGAAAATTGCCTTGCCGCTCATCGTTCCGAGGGCCCAACCTATAATGGTGCCGATGGCAATCGCCACCATACCGCCGGGCAAGCCGAGCGGTAATCTTTGATGCGAGAAATATGCAACAAAGATTACCGCCATCGGCACCAATGCGACTAAGGGTCGGGCGAAAATTTTAAACGTGAAATCCATTGCGATGAACGTAATCGCGATACCCGACAGCGCCGACAGCAGCGCGGCGCGCGGTGTCACCCGGCGCACGCTCTCGGCGATAAATGCGCCGAAGATCTCAATCACGCCGTTCAAGAAGCACGCAACCAGACCGACTTTCCAAGCCCAGACTGGATCTTTGGTCTCGATATAAATCGGCATCATGATGAAAAAGACAAAGGCAAAGAGACTTACCGTGTTGATGCCGTACGGCAGCGCAGTAACATCCTCGCGTCCGGTGTCGCGCGCCAACTGGCGCGCCTGCCAAGCATAGAAGAAATTGCCGACAAGGATCGATATCGCCGCGCCGGGGAGAATCCTGCCGAAAATGTACTCGTCCGGCAGATGAATCAGCTCGCGGCAAAGACTGACGATGAGGATCAACTGAATCAAATTATCGATCATCAGACCGAAAAAACCGTCGAGATCTTTGCGCACGAACCAAGGCGGATTAAAAGAAGCTTGCGGCATAGGACAGAAATCTCCCGATAAATTTTTTCGACTGTAGCCGTCGCTGCGCTTTTCTGTCAAATAGTCGCACCGTGAGTGGAGCTTGAAACCATCCTGAATGGACGATAAAAGTTTGACTGGAAAGACGACCATGCTCCGCTACAGGAATCTCGGCCGAATGGATTACCGTGCCGCGCTCGAAGTCCAAGAACGGCTCGTCGAATCTAAGCAGCGTGAGTCTGCCGCGGACATTCTTCTCTTCGTAGAACATCCGCATGTCTACACTCTTGGCCGCGGCGGCGACGATTCTAACATTCTCACTCCGCAAGAAGTTCCGGTTATCCGTACCAGCCGCGGCGGCGACGTGACCTATCACGGACCGGGGCAGTTGGTCGTTTATCCGATCATCGATCTGCGCTCGAAGCTGCGCAAAGACGTGCATCGCTACGTAAGGAACCTGGAATTGTCGGCGATTCGAACGCTCGAAGATTTCGACCTCACAGCCACACGCCGGCCGCCGTACACGGGAATCTGGATCGGCGACAAAAAGATCGCCGCCATTGGCGTCGCCGTGCGCCGCTGCATTACCTTTCACGGCCTGGCGCTGAACGTGAATCCCGATCTTATTTACTTCAAGCGCATCATTCCCTGCGGTCTCGCCTGGGCCGACGTGACTTCGATGGCGCAAGAGCTTCGTACTGAGCAAAATCTTGCCGAAGTAAGAGAACGGTTTCTCCACAATTTCGTGGATGTGTTTGGCTACTCACATGTTGAAAAGACAGAAGAAGGAAGATGGAGGATAGAGGATTGCGATCCTCAATCTTCGATCATCGATCCTCGACTTGCGTGAATGACCATGCCCCGCCGACATCCCGACTGGATCAAGATCAAAGCGCCGGACAATCCCAACTACCTTCGCCTCAAACGACTCATGC
>WNGI01006479.1_pt1 | contig 13646 bp, 11 predicted proteins | sample 5400621 | NCBI WGS metagenome assembly WNGI01 (sample SAMN13153374, study PRJNA577476) | soil metagenome | isolation source: 20 cm soil or saprolite under Garry oak tree replicate 1 | place: USA:California | collected 2016-06-15
CCGCTGATCTTGCCGATGAGATAGCCGATGACGTCGGTGGAGACCGAATAGTTCCAGGCCTCGCCGGGCGAGAATTCCAGCGGGATTTTGGCGAGGTCCTCGATCATCGACTGCAGCGTTCCCGCTTTCAGGACCTCGCCGATCTTCTGCTCACGGTAGGCGGCGTCGACATTGGATCGCTGCTGAAAACCATAGGTCAGGCCCGAAGTGTGCCGCAGAAGGTCCACGATCAGCATGGGGCGGGAGGGCGGCCTGGTGAGAAAGGCCGGCCAGGTGCCGGCCTGGAAAACGCCGAGGTTTTTCCATTCGGGAATGTATTTGTGAACGGGCTCGTCGAGCGCGACGCGGCCTTGCTCGAACAGCATCATGAAGGCCACGCTGGTGATCGGCTTGGTCATCGAATAGATGCGAAAAATGGTGTCGTCCTTGACCGGCACCTTGCGCTCGAGGTCGGCAAAGCCCTGCACCGCGCTGTGGACGATCTTGCCGCGGCGGTAGACCAAAAGCTGCGTTCCCGGGAAGCGGCCGGCATCGACATAGCGGTGCTTCAGATGCGCCTCGATACGGTCGAAGGCCATCTTGGACATGCCGGCGGATTCGGGCGAGGCGGGGGTTGGGGCTAGCATCGGGCGGGTCTCCGAGCGATTGAGCCCCGCCTTGATAGCCGAAAAGTGTGCCCTGTTCCAATCGCCGCCTGCTTACCCTGGCCGGATGGCTGGTGTAGGCTCGCCCCTCAAATCGCGTACCGCGCAGGACACCCGCCATGCCCCAATTCAACGACACCGAACTCACCGCCGCCGTGATCCGCAGCTTCGAGGAGACGCCGGACCCGCGTGTCAAGTTCCTGATGGAAGAGCTCGTAAAGTCGCTGCACGATTTCGTCCGCAAGACCGATCTCAGCTTCGACGAATGGAACTATGCGATCGAATTCCTGACCCGCGTCGGCCAGAAATGCTCGTCGACCCGGCAGGAGTTCATCCTTTTGTCCGACGTGTTCGGGGTCTCGATGCTGGTCGACGCGGTGAACCACCGCGAGCGCGACGGCGCCACCGAGACCACCGTGCTCGGCCCGTTCTATGTCGGCGAACACAAGCCGATGCCGCACGGCGCCGATATCTCCGCCAATCTCGATGGCGAACGGATGTTCGTGCAGAGCCGCGTCACCGACCTCAGGGGCAAACCGCTGGCGGGCGTCCCGGTGGACGTCTGGCACGCCGACGATGACGGCTTTTACGATTCGCAGAAGCCGTCCTATGAGACCCAGGGCCCGTCGTCGCGGGCGCGGTTTATCACTGACGTCGACGGAAAATTCTTCTTCAGGACGATTTTGCCCTGCAGCTATCCGATCCCGACCGATGGTCCGGTCGGCGAAATGATCCTGCAGACAAGGCGTCATCCGATGCGGCCGGCGCATGTGCATTTTCTCGTCGCTGCCCCCGGTTACGAGCCGCTGATTACGCACGTCTTCATCGATGGCGACAAATATCTCGATACCGACGTGGTATTCGGGGTGAAGAACGAACTGATCGCCAAGGTAGAGAAGCGTAGCGATCCCCTGATGCCCGACGGCAAGCCTGCGGCCGCGCCGTGGCATCTGATGACCTACGATTTCCGCATGAAGCCGGGCGAAGGAACCGCGCCGAAGCCGATGATGGCTGAGACCGAGAACGCCTGAAATCATTTTTTCGGCACTTGCTCATTTCTTGTGCGCCGCACAAGAAATGAGCGAATCGCAATTCAAGAAATAAGCGAATCGCAAATTTTGCGTGCGGATTAACCGCTGCAAAAGATTTAGGCGATTGATATAAATAATTGAAATATATGTAGTTTTAGCGCTGCGCCAGCTTGGCATGAAGCTTGAATAGCTGATGCTGACGCCAACGATGCCGTCCTTCGAAACCTCATCATCCGAATTGTGAGACCGCCAAACCGGGGCCTTCCCGGAACGCGCCACTATGCCTCTGAGCGCGACCCTGGGCGGCAGGCTAGGCAGAAAAGGAAATCTTGAAATGCGCGAGCAGAATCCGACCTGGATTTCAGACTGGAGACCAGAGGATGAGACGTTCTGGAATTCCAAGGGCAAAGTCGTCGCCCGCCGCAATCTCATCTGGTCGATCGTCGCCGAGCACATCGGATTTTCGGTCTGGCTGATCTGGAGCATCGTCGCAACCAAGTTGCCGCAGGCCGGCTTCCACTACACGACCGACCAGCTGTTTCAACTGGTGGCGCTGCCCGGGCTGATCGGCTCGCTCATGCGATTTCCCTACACGTTTGCGGTAACGACGTTCGGTGGCCGGAACTGGACGATCTTCAGCTCGGCGGTGCTGTTTATCCCGACGCTCGCGCTCGCCTATTTCGTCAGCGAACCCGAAACGCCGTTCTGGCTGATGCTGACGGTGGCCGCGACGGCTGGTCTCGGAGGCGGCAACTTCGCCTCGAGCATGGCCAATATCTCGTTCTTCTATCCCGACCGCATGAAGGGCTGGGCGCTTGGCTTGAACGCCGCTGGCGGGAATATCGGCGTCAGCAGCGTCCAATTGCTGACGCCAATTCTGATGAGTGTCGGTCTTTTCAACCTCTATCAGGCGACGCCCGTCGCTGGCGTCTACCTTCAGAACGCCGGACTGATGTGGATGCTGCCGCTCGCCGTTGCGCTGTTTGGCGCCATCTTCTTCATGAACAATCTGACCTCGGCCAAGTCCTCGTTCAAGGACCAGCTCGCGATCGTCAAGCGCAAGCACACCTGGATCATGTCCTTCATCTATATCGGGACGTTCGGCTCCTTTATCGGTTACTCGGCCGCGTTTCCGCTGCTGATCAAGACGCAGTTCCCAGCGATTACCATCGCGATTGCGTTCCTCGGACCGCTCGTGGGCTCGTTGTCGCGGCCGTTGGGCGGCTTGCTTGCCGACAAGGTCGGCGGCGCGATCGTGACATTCTGGAATTTCATCGCGATGGCGGCCGCCACGATCGGTGTCCTGTACTTCGTGGGCACCAAGGATTTCACGGGCTTCCTGGCGATGTTCCTGACCCTTTTCGTCACGACCGGAATCGGCAACGGATCGACCTACCGGATGATTCCGTCGATCTTCCGCGAGGAAAATCTGCACAAAGCAAGAGGCACGGGCGAAGCCGGCCGGGCGCTCGCGTTGAAGACTGCCGGCATCGAAAGCGGCGCCGCACTCGGATTCATCGGCGCGATCGGTGCCTGTGGCGGCTACCTGATCCCGAGCGGCTTCGGCAAGTCGATCGCCATGACCGGCGGTCCGCAGCTGGCGCTGGTCGTTTATCTCACCTTCTACGCGATCTGTCTGGGGCTCACCTGGTGGTTCTACCTGCGCAGAAGCCCGGCGGAAGCCGGCGCGCCGAGCCTCGCCGACGCGCGCGTGTGAGGACGGTGTAGGTCTTTATCCTGCCCTCGTCCCGCTTGCTGCGGGACGAGGGAACAAGAAAAAGGAGCGAAACATGACACCCCACCAGGTCAAAATCGTTCAGCAAAGCTTCGTCAAGGTTGCGCCGATCTCGGATCAGGCCGCCGTGATCTTCTACGACCGCCTGTTCGAGGTCGCGCCGCAGGTCAAGGCGATGTTTCCCGCCGACATGACCGAGCAGCGCAAGAAGCTGATGGCGACGCTGGCCTTTGTGGTGAACGGGCTGGGCAATCTCGAATCAATCCTGCCGGCCGCGAGTGCGCTGGCGACGCGCCATGTCAGCTACGGCGCAAAGAAAGAACATTATCCCGTCGTCGGCGCCGCTCTGCTGTGGACGCTGGAAAAGGGACTCGGCGACGGCTGGACGCCCGAAGTCGCGGATGCCTGGACCGCGGCGTACGGGACACTGTCCGGTTACATGATCTCAGAAGCCTACGGTCGTCCACAAGCCGCCGAGTGAGGAAAAATCGTGAGTGAACCGCTGGTCATCGTCGGCAATGGAATGGCCGCCGCCCGTCTGGTCGACGAACTGACGAAGGTGGCGCAAGGACGCTACGCCATCGCCGTGATCGGCGACGAACCGCGGCTGGCCTATAATCGCGTGCTGCTGTCGTCGGTGCTGGCCGGCGAGACCGCGTCGCACGATATCGAACTCCGACCGGCCAACTGGTGGCGCGATCGCGGCGTCACCCTGAAATATGGTTGCGTCGCCACCGAGATCGACGTCGGCCGTCGCGAGCTCAAGATCGCGAATGAAGAGAGCATTGCGTTTTCGCGGCTGATCCTTGCCACCGGCTCGACGCCGCTGCGGCTGAACGTCCCCGGCGCCGACCTCGCCGGCGTGCATACGTTTCGCGACAGCCGCGACGTCGATCTGCTGCTGACGCTCGCCGCGCGGAAGAAGCGCGTCGTCGTGGTCGGCGGCGGATTGCTCGGACTGGAGGCGGCTTACGGCCTCGCCAAGGCGGGCGCGCCGGTGACACTGATCCACCTGATGGAACGGTTGATGGAACGCCAGCTCGATGCGCCGGCGGCGGATCTGTTGAAATCGCTGGTCGAGCGCAAGGGCATCAACATACTGCTCAATGCCAACACCGCGCGCATCCATGGCGAAACGCGGGTCGAAGGCGTCGAACTGGCGGACGGGCGGCGTATCGAGGCCGATGCGGTGATTTTTGCGGCCGGCATCCGGCCGAATGTCGCGCTGGCGAAAGAAGCCGGCATTTCCGTTAATCGGGGCGTCGTCGTCGACGATTGTCTGCAAACCGGCGCGCCGGATATTTTCGCGCTCGGCGAATGCGCCGAGCATCGCGGCATTTGTTACGGCCTGGTCGAGCCGGCTTACGAACAGGCCCGCGTGCTGGCGCGGCATCTCGCGGGCGGAGCGGCGCGCTATGGCGGCAGTGTGGTTGCGACCAATTTGAAGGTCTCCGGTGTCAGCGTGTTTTCGGCCGGAGACTTCATGAGCGGTGAGGGGCGCGAAGCCATCGTGCTGAGCGATGCGAGGGGCGGCACCTACAAGAAGCTGGTGATAGCGGAGGGACGGCTGACCGGCGCGGTGCTGGTCGGCGATACCGCAGATGCGCTCTGGTATCTCGAATTGATCCGCAACCGCGAGCCGATCGCCAGGATTCGCGCCGGCATGATGTTTGGCCGGTCGCTCGCTCTACCGGCGGAGGCGGCGTGACCTCGTGGCTGGATTATTCACATGACCGCCGTCGATGCTCCTCTGCGCGCCACGCGCACCACCTGTCCCTATTGCGGCGTCGGCTGCGGCGTATTGGCGACGCCCGATAACAGCGGCGGCGCGGCGATCTCGGGCGACCCCGAGCATCCCGCGAATTTCGGGCGGCTGTGCTCGAAGGGTTCGGCGCTCGGCGAGACCCTCGGACTTGAGAGCCGGCTGCTTCATCCGATGATCCGCTGCAGCAAGGGCAACATGGAGCGGGTGGCCTGGAGCGATGCGCTCGACCATGTCGCGCATCGTTTTCAACATATCATCGCGCGCGACGGTCCCGGCGCGGTCGCGTTTTATCTCTCGGGGCAAATGCTGACTGAGGACTATTACGTCGCCAACAAGCTGATGAAGGGATTCATCGGCAGCGCCAATGTCGATACCAATTCGCGGCTGTGCATGGCCTCGTCGGTCGCCGGCCACCGCCGCGCGTTCGGGGCCGACATCGTGCCCGGCTGCTATGAGGATCTCGACCAGGCTGACCTGCTGGTGCTGATCGGATCCAACGCGGCGTGGTGCCATCCGGTCCTGTTCCAGCGCATGCTCGCCAACAAGCGTGAGCGCGGCGCGCGCATCGTCGTGATCGATCCGCGCCGCACCGATACGGCTGGCGATGCCGATCTGTTTCTGGGGTTGAAGCCCGGCACGGATACCGCGCTGTTCTCCGGGCTGCTGGTGCACCTCGCCGACAATGGCGCGCTCGATCGCGATTACATCGAGCGCCACACTTCCGGTTTCGACGACGCGCTGGCGCGGTCGCGAAGCATCGCCGGCGGCATTGCTGCGACGGCGCTGGCGACGGGCCTGTCCGAGCCCGATGTCGCCGGCTTCTTCCAGATGTTCAAGAATACGCCGCGCGTCGTCACGCTGTATTCGCAAGGCGTCAACCAGTCGGCGCAGGGCACCGACAAAGTCAATGCCATCATCAATTGCCATCTCGCCACCGGACGGATCGGCAAATCCGGCGCGTCCCCGTTCTCGCTGACCGGGCAACCCAACGCGATGGGCGGGCGCGAGGTCGGCGGGCTCGCCAACCAGCTCGCGGCGCATATGGGTTTCACGCCGCCGGACATCGACCGCGTCCGCCGGTTCTGGAAGGCGCCGCGCATCGCCACCCATGAAGGGTTGAAGGCGGTCCAGATGTTCGAGGCGATCGCGCGCGGCGAGATCAAGGCGCTGTGGGTGATCGGCACCAACCCGGCGGTGTCGTTGCCGGACGCTGACGCGGCGCGAACGGCGCTGAAGAAGCTCGAATTATTCGTGGTCTCGGAGAATGTGCGCTCCAACGACACCGTCAATGCCGGCGCGCATGTGCTGCTGCCGGCGCAAGCCTGGGGCGAGAAATCCGGGACCGTGACCAATTCGGAACGGCGCATCTCGCGGCAGCGCGCGTTCCTGGCGCCGCCGGGAGAGGCCAAGCCGGACTGGTGGATCATCAGCGAGGTGGCAAAACGGCTCGGTTTTGGCGCGGCATTTGAATTTAATTCGGCAGCGGCCGTGTTTCGCGAACATGCCGCGCTGTCGGCGTTCGAGAATGACGGCGGCCGTGATTTCGATATCGGTGCGTTGCGCTCGTTGTCGGACGAGGCGTTCGACGCGATGGTGCCGGTGCAGTGGCCGACCCGCGAAAGCGCGCCGCCACAGGCGCGTTTCTTTGCCGATGGCGGATTTTTTGCAAACGACCAGCGGGCGCGCTTCGCCGCTCCGGCCGTTCCGGCGCTACGCACCGAGACTACGGCCGCACGGCCACTGCGGCTGAACACCGGCCGTATCAGGGACCAATGGCACACCATGACCCGCAGCGGCATCAGCCCGCGGCTGGGCCAGCATCTGCCGGAGCCGTTCGTCGAGATTCATCCCGACGATGCCGCAAGGTCCGGCGTCGCCGACGGCGACTTTGCACGCGTTGTCACCGACTACGGGCAATGTATGCTGAGGGTCGTGGTCAGCGACCGCCAGCAACGCGGCATGTTGTTCGCGCCGATCCACTGGAGCGAGGAGACTTCGTCCGCCGCGCGGGTCGGCGCGCTGGTGGCGCCGTTCACCGATCCGTTTTCCGGCCAGCCCGAGAGCAAGGCGACGCCGGTCGCGATCACGCCGTATGAATATGTGTTTCGCGGTTTTGCATTGTCGCGCGCGCCACTCGAATTGCCTGATCATGCCTGGTGGGCGCGCGTGGCGGTGACCGGCGGCTACGGCTATTTGTTCGCCGATAACGCGGATCTGGCGGGATGGCAATCATGGTTGCGCTCCGTCGCTGGCGATGATCTCGCCGAATACAAGGATTTGGGTGGTGGCGTCTACCGTGCCGCATCGTTCGCGGAAGACCGCATCGAAATCTGCCTGTTCGTTGGCCCCGCGCGGGATGCGGGCGATTGGGGCGTGGTCAAGAGCCTGTTTGCCGGGTCTCTCAGCGACGAGCAGCGCCGGATGCTGCTGTCGGGTAAATCGGTCGACGGGCTGGCCAGCGCCGGTCCCATCGTCTGCGCCTGCTTCGGCGTCGGCCGCACCACGATATGCGATGCCATTGCGGCGGGTGCGAATTCGCCCGCCGAGATCGGAGCGCGGCTGAAGGCCGGCACCAATTGCGGCTCCTGCATTCCGGAAATGAAGCTGCTGATCGGGCAGGTCGCGCCGGCGGGCGAGCCGCACAGATTGGCCGCGACCGCGAGCTGATCGTAGCGAGCTAACGTCGTAGCCCGGGATGAAGCGGAGCGAAATCCGGGAAACCCTCAGTCGCTGATTAATCTGCCCCGGATTGCGCTACGCTCCATCCGGGTTACGGAAGCTCTACCCGCCCTTGACCGCGCCGGCCGTCAGGCCCGCCACGATCTGGCGCTGCGCGAACACCGTCAGCAGCAGCACCGGCAGGGTCACGATCAGCGCGGCGGCGGCGAGCGGGCCCCAGCTCAACTGGTCGAAGGAGATCATGTTGTAGACGGCGACGGGCAGGGTGCGGGTTTCGCGCCCGGCCAGCACGATGCCAAAGACAAAGTTGTTCCAGGAGAAGATCACCGCCAGGATAAACGCGACCGCGATGCCGGGCCGTGCGATCGGGAGCGCGACGTAGCGAAACACCTGCCAGCGCGTGGCGCCGTCGATCAGCGCCGATTCTTCAAGCTCCATCGGCGTGGTTTCGAAATAGCCGATCATGATCCAGATCACGATCGGCACCGTCACCACGAGATGGATGATGATCTGCGGCCACAGCGTGCCGAGCATGCCCAGCCACTGGAACAGAAGAAACAGCGGAATGAGATAAGACAGCCCGGGCGTGATGCGCGCGATCAGGATCACCACCGCCGCCTTGTGCGCCCGCATGCGGGCGAGGCCATAGCCGGCGGGCACCCCGACCAGCAGCGCGAACGCGGTGGCGGCGCCTGTCACGATCAGGCTGTTCATGAAATAGGTCGAGAACCGCTTGGAATCGAGCACGGCGGCGTAGTTGCCCCAGTTGAAACGCTCAGGGATGAAAACCGGGGGATAGGACGCGTTGTCGATCTCGAATTTGACCGACAGCGACAGCATCCAGAGGAAGAACAGCACCGCCGGCGACACGATGACGATGATCGCGAAGGCGAGCCCGATCCGGCCCAGCAATTGACGGAGCCGGCTCATGCCACGCCTCCGCCGTCGTTCCAGTGTGTCGTTCGTCGCAGCCGCAACAGTGCACCCGCCAAGGCGATGATCAGCGCGAAGAACACCACCACGATCGCCGAGGCGTAACCGACGTCGTAATAGACGAAGGCGACGCTGTAGAGATAGAGATTGATCGTTTCGGAAGCGCTGCCGGGGCCGCCCTGCGTAATCGCGAAGATAATATCAAAACTCTTCACGGCGTCGATCATGCGGATCATGGACGCGATGAAAAGGAACGGCATGATCAGCGGCAGCGAGATGTAGCGGAAGATCTGCCAGCGGGTGGCGCCGTCGATCAGTGCGCTTTCATAAGGCTCGCTCGGGATCGCCGCGAGGCCGCCGAGCACGATCAGCATCACCAGCGGAGTCCATTGCCAGGTCTCGACCAGCACCAGCGAAGGAATCACGCTGGCCGGATGAAACACCCAAAGTTGCGGCGGCAGGCCGACCAGCGACAACAGGTAGTTGAGGATACCCAGTTGCGGGTGGAACATCATGGTCCACACCAGCGCGATCGCGACCGGGGTCGCCATCATCGGCAGAATGAAGAGGCCGCGCAGGAAACCGCGCATCGGAAATTTGGCGTGAAACACCACCGCCGCCAGCGTGCCGAGGATCAGCGGCAGCGCGACCGACAGCGCGGTATAAACAAGCGTGTGCCACACCGACTCGACGAAACGCGCATCGCCCGGCAGCCGGATGTAATTCGCAAGCCCGACGAAGGTCGGCGGCGCACCGACCTTCCATTCGTGCAGGCTCATCCAGATCGTATAGGCCCACGGGAAGATGATGACCGCGAGAACCACGATCAACGCCGGCGCGACGAAGGGCCAGTAGGACGGCGGCTGCCACCCGCGCACGTCGCCGGCGGCGTCCGAGCGAGCCGGCGCCGCCTCGCTTGCTGCCACGCCGCTCACGACTTTTCGCTGCGCTCCAGAATGGGGCGGAATTGTTCGTGCGCCTTCTTCAGCTCGGTCGCAGGGTCCGCCCCCGACAACGTCGCGGTGACGGCGGCGCCGACGATGTCGCGGAACTCGGCGACTGGAACGATCACGGGCAGGCCGAGCTTTGAGATCTTGGCCGAGCCGATCACCGAGTCCAGCCATTCCGGCGGCATCTTGACGCCCTTGCGCACGGCCTCGTCATTGAGGATCGAGTTGCGGAACGGCACGCCGCCGCCGCTTTGCAGCAGCCGGGCGCCCATCGTCTTCGACACCGCCCATTGGCAATAAAGATAGGCGGCCTCCTTTTTCGTGCTGGCCTGGGCAATGCCGACGCCATCGCCATAGGCGGCGGAATACTGGCCCTTTGGCCCGGCCGGCACCAACGCGTAGCCGATCTTGCCGACGACGCGCGAGGCATTGGGATCTTCGATCGGCGGCGCCCAGCCGACGCCGTCGATCCACATCGCGGCGCGGCCTTGCGTCAGCGAGGCCATCGATTCCATCCAGTTGAAACCGGCGACGCCCGGAGGCGCCGTCTTGGTCAGCAGGCGCTGATACATCTTGGTGGCTTCGATCGCTTCGGGCCCGTCGGTCAGGATGTTGCCCTTGTCGTCGAGAAATTCGCCGCCATAATTGAGGAAGAAGTTGGTCCACAGCGTCATGTTGGCGTTGCGCAGGCCGCGGCCGGTAAAACCATAGATGCCGTTGGCGGGATCGTTGAGTTTTTCGGCGGCCGCCGCCATCTCGTCGAAGGTTTTGGGCAACGCGACGCCCTTTTTCGCAAACAGCTCCTTGTTCCAGTACAGGATGAAGTAATCGACCGACCAAGGCAGCGAATGCATTTCGCCCCTGTCGTTCTGGGCGAACTTCAGACCGCCCGCGGAAAAATCGCTCACATGATAGCTGACGTGAATGACGTCGAAGCTCGGCTTGCCGGACGTGAGTTCGATGACGGCCTTCTGCCGCTGCTGCTGTTCCGGAATGACTTCGGATTCAACCTTGATGCCGGTAAGATCGGTAAACTCCGACGCGTATTTCTGCAGCAGCTCCCCTCTCGGTCCCTTGATCAGGTTGGCCTCGATGGTGGTGCCGGCATATTTCTTCCACTGCGGCTCGGCCGCGTATCCTGGAAATCCGGCAAGGCCAAGCGCCCCTGCTGCCGCGGTGCCGGCCAGAAGGGCACGGCGGGAAACGAGGGTATCCTTCATTGTTCTTCTCCCTGGAGTCGGCTTTTTGTTGCCGAACATTAGCGCCTGCGAGGTTTCTGCAACAGCCCGTTGATGACGTACGCGCCCGCCCGTAACGATTTGTGCGATGCGGCTTGAAGGGCTGGCGCTGCAGGTTGTGGATTTGGCTCATTTGAACGGTCTTTTGCATTATGGCGCGGCGGCGGCAAAGTGCCGTCGAGCCGCTCAAATACCGTCAAAACGAGAGAAGACCCGAAGACACCAATTGAAACGGCTTGCGAGGCCTGCCATGATTGTTGATGTGAACGTGCAGATTCAACTGCACCAGCAGATCCAGGGAGGCGATCATGAGATACGCTTCGATCGTTGCAAGTGTCATATTATCGGCGTTAGCACTCTTGGGTAATTTGGGCGTCGCTGAAGCGCAGAGCGATTGCAAGACTTTGGTGAAAGCATCTCCTTTCGGTCCGGACGATCAAGTCGGGGCGACCAACCGGATCACCCCCGCCGTGACCAAGGCCGCCGCCGCGGAAATCCAGACCGGCGCCGTTATTCCCATGGCCTTCAATCTGGTCGATGGCGTGCCGCTGTTCGGCACCCGGTTCACCAAGACGATCTTGACGAGCGCCTCGCTCGTTCCCGGTGGCGAATACGGCAAGAACAAACTGACCTATATGGAAGATACCTATCTCAGCCAAAGCCATGTCGGTACGCACATCGACGGCATGGGTCACATCGGCATCATGGACTGCTATTACAATCAGACGCCGATGGGAAAATTCGTCACTCAGAACTCCATCAAACCTGCCGGACGCCGTGTCTCGACGGCGGCACGGTGATCACGGAAGCCGACATCCAGGCTGGCCTGAAAATGTACAATGTCACCCTGCGCGAAGGCGATGCGGTGTTCTTGCATACTGGATGGGGTGACTTGTTCACCCAGTTCCCGGCGCAGAATGCCACCTATAACAAGGCCGAGCCCGGCATCGGCAAAACCGCGGCGCAATGGCTCGCCGATCAAAAGGTGGTGCTGGTCGGAACCGACACATGGGCGGTTGAGGTGATCCCCAGCGAGGATGCCATGGAAGCCTTCCCGGTCCACGCGCTATTGCTGACGGATAACGGCATCCACATCGTCGAGAACGTTCGCACCGACCTGATCGCCGCCGAGGCGGCGAGCAGCAAACGCGCGAGCTTCTTTCTCTCGATGACAGTCCCGAAGGCAATGGGCACGACCGGTACCTTCATCAATATCGAGGCAATTCGGTAGCGTGGCCGGAACGAATTTTGCTGAATGCAACCGTGCGCCGGCGCTTCACATGAAGCGCCGGCATTTCCTGCTGGCGATCCTCGCCGTCGCCTCGTCTGCGCGCGCGGCAAACGGGGAAGCGCGGCGCTTTCGGGTGGCTTTCGCCAATTTGAACGAGGAACTGGCCACGTCGATCGAGGGCCTGGGCTTTAGCGGGGTGGAAATCCGCCGCAGCTTCGAACTTGCGTCGCGCAGCTTGCCGCTCGACATGATGTATTACGACAATGGCGGCGACGCCGAGAAAGCCCTTGTCAATGCAGCGGACGCCGTGTCCCGCAAGGTCGACTTGCTGATCGAATATAATTCGGACACGGCCGCCAATGCCGAAATCGGCCGCCAGCTGAAAACCGCGGGCATTCCGGTACTCGCGATCAACCATGCAATTCCGGGCGCGCCGCTTTACACGGCCGATCATCTCGCCGCAGGCAGGATCGCGGGCCAGACCCTTGGACAATTCGCCAAACAGAACTGGTCCGATCGGACGCCAGTCGTCGTGATCCTCGGAGACGTCGCCGATCCCAGCCCGTCGGTCGCCGCGCGCATTCAGGGAGTGACGGAGGGGTTGCGGCAAGAACTGCCCAATGTTCCGCCGATACTATTGGACAGCGCCGGCCATTCCGTTCGCGCCGAGGGTGTCCTCGCCAAGTTCCTCGGCACTCAAACCAGGCGCAAAGTGCTTGTCGCGACACTCGATGATGCCTCCGCCCTCGCAGCCAAATCGGCGGTTGAAACCGCCGGGCGCACGAGTGACTGCGTCATTGTGAGCCAAGGCGCCAGCCGCATCGTCCATGGCGGCGCCAGTGAGAAGAAGGAGATTGATCCGGCCAATCGCGGCAGCATCATTCTGGGCTCGGTGGCCTATTACTTCGACCGCTATGGCTATGAGGTCCTGCCGATCGCCATGCAGATGCTGCGGGGCGAGCAGGTACCGGCGCAAACTCGGACCAACCACGTGCTGATTTCCGCAAGGAACGTATTTCGCGAATATCCGCCGTATGACATGAACTGAACTAGGCTCAGCCCCACCAGGCTCAGCTCCCCGGCCCGTAGTAATAGATGCCGTTCTGGCCGCTTTCCGGATTGGCCATGGTGGCGAATGTCAGGCCGCCGCGCGAACCGACCGAGGTGACGGAGTTGAGTGCGAAAGCGGGGATAACGCCGTTGGCCAGCCGGTCGCCGACCATGGCGACGCGGTGAATGGCGCCGGGATTTCCGACATAAATGCCGAGGGTCCCCGGCCCATCATCGACTGCCGCGACAAAGGCGACGGTGGCGTTGGGGCCGAAATTGGGCCATGGCCCGAAAGCGGCGAAGCGGCCGCCGCCCGGCGCGCTCTCCCCCACGGTCGCCAGCTGCGTCAAACCGCTGGCATTCGCGATCAGCACGGCTTCGGAAGCGGCG
>WNGI01006911.1_pt1 | contig 13646 bp, 12 predicted proteins | sample 5400621 | NCBI WGS metagenome assembly WNGI01 (sample SAMN13153374, study PRJNA577476) | soil metagenome | isolation source: 20 cm soil or saprolite under Garry oak tree replicate 1 | place: USA:California | collected 2016-06-15
ACGATCGCCAGGTAGTCGCCCCGCAGGCGCAGGGTCGGCGCGCCCAGGATCGCGCCGAAGGCCGCCGCGACAAACATGGCGACCAGGATGAGCACCCAGAAGGGTAAGTGGAATTCGTGATGCAATGGGCTGCCGGAGAGCTGGCCAGAGGCGAGCAACCCGTAGGTGTAGGCGCCGATGGCGAAGAAGGCCGCGTAGCCCAGGTCGAGCAGCCCGGCGAAGCCGACCACCACGTTGAGGCCGAGGGCCAGCAGGGCGTACTGCAGCATGAGAACGAGCACCGACTGCGAGTACGACGACAGCCGCAGGGGCACGAGCGTCAGCACCAGGACGGCGGCGACCCCCAGCACGAGCACCCGGCCCCGGTGCTGCCGGAGCCCCGCCTGCAGCGATGCGACGCGCTCGGTGACGCTCAACCCCGCACCGCCTCGCCGAGGAGACCCGACGGCCGGAACATGAGCACGGCCACCAGCACCAGGAACGCGATCACGTCCTGCCAGTCGCTGCGGAGACAGGTGACACCAAGGTTTTCGATGAGGCCGAGCAGCAGACCGCCGAGCAGTGCCCCCCGGATGTTGCCGATCCCGCCCAGCACTGCGGCGGTAAAGGCCTTGATCCCGGGGATGAAGCCGATATCGAAGCGGGCCTGGCCGAAGTAGATCCCGTAGAGGGACCCCGCCGCCCCCGCCATCAGGCCGCCCACGAGGAACGTCACCACGATGATGCCCTTGATGTTCACGCCCATCATCCCGGCGATTTCGGGGTCCTCCGCCACCGCGCGGATCCCACGGCCTGTGTGGCTGGCCATGACGAAGCGGTCGAGGGCCACGTACATGGCGATCATCGTGACCACGATGAGCAACTGCTGGTTGGACACGCTGTAACCCAGCAGGGAGAAGGCGGTATGCCGGACCATGATGTTGGGGTATGGCCGGGGCGCCGGCCCCCCGACCGGCCCGACGACGAAGAAGAGATTTTGCAGGAACAGCGAGGCACCGATGGCGGAGATCAGGTAGGAGAGCCTTGGCGCACCACGTTTGCGCAGCGGCCGGTAGGCGATGCGTTCGAGCCCCAGTGCGGTCAGGGCCGAGGCGCCCATGGCGGCGAGCATCGCCGTGCCGATAACCCCGGCGAGCACCAAGCCCCCCTCGGGGCCGCTCGCGATGGCCTTGAGGGTGTAGAGACCGGCGAACGTCCCCACCATGAAGACCTCGGAGTGGGCGAAGTTGATGAGTTGCAGGACCCCGTACACCATGGTGTAGCCGAGCGCGATCATGGCGTAGATCGAGCCCAGGGTCAGCCCGTCGAAGACGTGGGGCCAGAACCCGGTTCGGAGGCAGTCAGGCAGTGCGCGCTCCCTAACCGGTGGCTCTCGTCAGGCTCCCTCTCACGCCTTGGCCAGCAGGTCCTTCACCCTGCCCTGCAGCACGAACTTGCCTCCCTCGTCCTTGTACAGATAGATGACGACGGCGCTGTCGACCAGCTCGCCGTTGGCCTGGAAGGCGTAGGTCTTCGTGGTGCCGGCGAAGCCCGTGGTCGAGGCGATGTTGGTCGCCAGGGCCTTGCGGTACGCCGTGATGTCAGACCCCGGCTTCCCCGCCTTGCGGATGGCCTCGATGATGAGGTTGGTCGAGTCGTAGCCCTCGCCCGAGTAGATGATCGGGTCCTCGTGCGTGAAGGCCTTGTAGTCCGAGACGAACTTGGTGTCAATCGGATCGGTGATCGTGGTCACGTCTGCGCACGGGCAGAGGAAGTACGCGCCCTCGCCGTTCGCGCCTGCGTTGGAAAGAAACGTCGTGTCCTTGCTGCCGTCGGCGCCGAGGAAGGTTCCTTTGAACCCCTTGGCCCTGGCCTGCGTGATGATCTTGGCAGCCTCGGGCGAGTAGCCTCCCCAGAAGAACACGTCGGCCTTGCTGGTCACGATCTTGTTGGCAAGGTCGCTGTAGTCGTCCTTGCCGGGGTCGACGGAGTTGAAGCCCACCAGTGCCCCGGGGTACTTGGCGTTCAGCCCGTCTCGTACGATACCAGCCAGTCCGGCTCCGTACGCCGTGTTGTCATGGGCGATGTAGACCTTTGCGCCCTTGATGATCTTCGTCGCCACGTCCGGCGCCGGACCACCCTGGGAGAAGTCGTTGCCGACCGCCCGGAACCACTCTTTGAAACCGCTCTGGGCGAGTGCCGGGTTCGTTGCCGACGGCGTGATCTGCGGGATGCTCGCCTGCTGCAGGGTCGGGTTGGCGGAGAGCGACTCCCCGGAGAATGCGGGCCCGATGACGGCGAGGACCTTGGCGTCCCCAGCCAGCTTGCTGGCGAGCGGGACGGCAGCTTGCGCGCTGCCCTGGGTGTCCTGGGGGTCAAGGCTGAGGGTCACGGGCAGGTCACCCTTGTCGTTGGCCTGCTTGATGGCCAGGTTCGCCCCCTTCTCAGAGCCGACCACAAGCTGGGCATTTGCCCCGGTGATCGCCCCCATGAAGCCGATCTTGTAGGCCGGTTTCGAACTGCTGCCGGTCGACGTCGATTTGCCGCAGGCCGCGGCGACAATGCTCAGGGTTGCCAGCATGGCAACGACGACGAACCGCCAGTTCCTCATCTCCTGCTCCTTTTCTCTCTGCCCTCGCTCCGGCCCCAACCTCTGCCTCCAACGCGTTTGACCACCCGGCGCCTCGAGGGCGCCCCGCAAGATTCCGCCTTCGCCGAACACTCGGGGAGTCGACCCAGCCTAGCGGCGCCGACGCTACCTCCACTGCTCAGGCCGGTCAACGAGCCTGCGCCCGGTCCGGGAGGACCTCGACGGGGAGGTTGCCGGCCGAGTACCGGGCCCGCAGGGCCTTCTTGTCGAACTTGCCGACGCTCGTCTTGGGGATGGCGTCCACGAAGGCCCAGCGCTCCGGGAGCCACCATCTCGCCACCCGGCTCGAGAGGAAGTCGCAGAGCTCCCGGGGGCCGGTCGCCGAGGGCTCGCGCAGCACGACGCAGGCAAGGGGCCGCTCGCCCCACCGGTCGTCCACGACGCCGACCACTGCCGCCTCCAGCACAGCCGGGTGCGCCATGAGGGAGTTCTCCAGCTCGACCGAGGAGATCCACTCCCCGCCGGTCTTGATGACATCCTTGGCCCGGTCGGTGATCTGGACGAAGCCAAGGGCGTCGATCGTCCCCACGTCACCCGTACGGAGCCACCCGTCGTGGAACTTCTCGCCGGCGTCCACCCCGTGGTATGAGCCCGTGACCCACGGCCCTCGGGCCTCGATCTCCCCGGTGGCGGTGCCGTCCCAGGGCAGGGGCCTGCCGTCGTCGTCGCACAGCCGCAGCTCGACGCCGTGGAGGGGGCGGCCGGTCTTGGCCCGCCAGGCCATCTCCTGGTCGGGTGCCGTGCCGGGCGGTGGGAACGAGATGGCGGCGAGGGGGCTGGTCTCGGTCATGCCCCACGCCTGGACGATGCGCACGCCGTGGCGGTCCTCGAAGCGCTCCATGAGGGCCGGAGGCACTGCGGAGCCGCCGGAGGCAACCATCCGGAGCGAGGACAGGTCGACGGTGTGGTCTTCCGAGTAACGCAGCAGGTCGGTCCACACGGTCGGGACGGCTGCCGCGAAGGTCGGCCTGGTGAGGGCGACGAGGCGGCTGAGCCCTTCCGGCTGTGCGTACGGTCCCGGGAAGATGATGTCGGCCCCGACCAGCCAGGCGGCGTACGGGAGGCCCCAGCCCATGGCATGGAACAGCGGGTTGATCAGCAGGATGCGGTCCGCGCCGCCAAGCCCGAACGCCGCGCCCGAGCACTCCGAAAGGGCGTGCAGGAACACCGAGCGGTGGCTGTACACCACGCCTTTGGGGTCGCCGGTGGTGCCCGTCGTGTAGCACAGCGCCGCCGCCGATGTCTCTTCGAGCTCGGGCCAGTCATAGCCCTCGTCCTCGGCCGCCAGCAGCTCTTCGTAGCGGAGCGCGCCCGGCAGCGGCGACAGGTCGCCCTCGCCCACGACGACGTACTGCTCGACGGTGGTCAGGTCCGCTGCCACCCTGGCGAGCACCGGGATCAGCGAGCCGTCCACGATCACCACCTTGTCGCCGCCGTGGTTGATGACGTACGTGAGCTGATCCGTGAACAGCCGGATGTTCAGGGTGTGCAGGACCGCCCCCATGCAGGGGACGGCGTAGTAGGCCTCGAGATGTTCCTGGTGGTTCCAACCGAAGGTCCCGACGCAGTCGCCGGGACGCACCCCGAGGCGGTGCAGCGCTGTGGCGAGGCGGCCCGTCCGAGCGCCAACCTCCCCGAAGCTGGCCTGGCGGACGTCCGTGCCGGTGAACGTGGAGACCTGGGCTCTGCCGTGGACCCCGCTGCCGTGACGAAGAATGTGGCCAATCGTCAGCGGGAACAGCTGCATCGTCGCCTGCACCGAACCGCCCCTCTCCAAGCGTCCCCCCGGGCTTGTGTCAAGATCGTAAGCCCGTCGGTGCCCCCGGCGATAGGTGCGTGTGGCCGTCTCGCCTCTTGAAAGCCTCTAGATGGCTTCGATGAGAGTGCCGGATCTGGCTGAGACCGCTGCGGCGATGCGAGCCAGCAACCCCAGGTGGCGCAGCTCGGAAGCCCGGAATCGTGGCCCCCGCTGGCGACCGAGCACGACGGCAGCCGAGGGCCGGTCGAGGAGGGCTGCCGCCACCTCCAGGCCGTCCCCGCGCTGGTGAGGAACCGCCTGCCTGGCCACCTCCCTGCCACCCCCAAGGGCGTCGAGCAGGCTGAAGTCCAGCCAGGCCGCAGGGAGCCGGGCGGCGCTGGGTGCGCCGAGGCTCGCCGCCAGGATCTCGGGAAGGCCGGCGCTCCCCGCGGACACGTCCACGACCAGGGCCCAGCTGGCCCCGAGGGTGTCGGGGAGGTGTTCCACCAGCCGGATCAGGGCCGCGGGGCCGCTCTCCTCCAGGAGCGCCGCCAGCTCCAGGGGTTCCAGGACGTGCCGGAATGCCTCGAGCGGGCGGACATACTCGACGAGGAAGCCCGGGACGGCGGCCGCTGCCCGGCGGAGGGCCTCCTGCATCCCCCGGGGCGCCTCGACCCGGACGTCGTCGACGGCCGTCCCGTCCTTCCGGTCGACGACGTCAAGGGTCAGGATGTTGACGTCGCCCTTGCCAAATGCCCGCGCGACTCTCCCCAGCATGCCCGGGAGATCGGGCAGGGAGATGCGGAGGCTGAAGACCATCGGAGGAGCAACCTCGATCGAGTCCGCCTCCAGCGGTTGCATCATGTCGATGATCCCGCGTCGATCTGGCGGACAGGCTCCTCAGTCGTGCAGAGACGGTGCATGCGGGCACAGACGGTGATGACATGGGGCAGTGGACCGTCGGTCGAAGGCCGGACGAAGCGGTCCAGTACGTAGGCGGGCAGGCCGCACTCGGGACAGTCCACCCAGTCAATCGCATTCCCGTTGGTTTCCGGCTCCAAATCGGACCTCCTCGGTGCGGCGGTTTCGGGGATTGCCTCCCTGGGGGCCGGGGGCTCTCCGCCGGCATCAGCCCAGAGGCAGGTGAGGAACTGGCCCGGGACGGCCGGACGTCTACGGGCGGTCCGGCGCCCGGAGCGGCGACGCTGGTACCCCCCACGGCTTCTCGGAGCTCGGCGGACCCGGCGGCTCTTCATCGCTCAAGGGAATGGTACGGCCTCGACGTTACGCCGGAGTAAATCGTCCCTCCACCGCCACCGGGGACGAACGGAAGAGGAGCCGGTCGCACAGGACGTACTGGAAGACCCACAGGACGCCGAAGGTTCCGAGGTTCGTGACCTGGGCAACCAGCGTTCGCGCCAGGCGGCTCCAGCCGTGCGAGGTGGCCCAGGTGGCGGCGATGTGCACGTTCAGCGTTGACAGGACGAGCCCGGACATCGAGAGGGCGAAGAACGGGGCGGCCTGGCGCACCAGGGACCGGCTCGCCTGGGCGCCCCAGACCCACCGGCGGTTCAGCTCGAAGGAGGGCACCGTGGCGACGGCGGTCGCAAAGGCGTGCGACCACCCTGCGGGCGCGCCGGCGAGCCCCACCAGCAGTCCGAGGAGCGTGAGGGCGGTCAGGGTGGAGACCGCCGAAACCGCGGCGTAGCGGATGAGTTTCGCGAGCGTCTTCATGGACCGCATGCTCGCCGCTGCCGCTGGGAATCGCAGCAGACTCGGCTGAGTCCCCGCGTGGAGTCTCCTCGGTCGCCATCGAGAAGGTAGGGTGCGCGGACCGAGGGCGCGCGGGAGGGCCACGGGCCCCATGACGTTCCCAGGAGGAGGCTGCTCGAGGATGCTCGTCCCCATCTTCGACCTCGATGGGACGCTGCTCGACTCCGATGCGGCCCTCACCGGCGCTTTCGTCGCGCTGGGGGTCCCTCGGGAGGCCATCACCTTCGGCCACGTCCTGGCCGACGAGTGCGCCCGCCTGGGCCTGCGCCTCGAGGCCTACCTCGACGCCTACGACCACAGTGCCGCCCTCCCATTCCCCGGGATCGAGGAGATGCTGGCTGCCCTCCAGCGCTGGGGCCTGTGCTCCAACAAGCACTCCTCTTCTGGCCGCAGGGAGCTGGCTCGCCTCGGGTGGCAGCCGGAGGTGGCGCTGTTCTCGGAGGACTTCGGGGGCCCCAAGCGCCTCGAACTGGTGCTCGAGACCATCGGCCTCGGTGCTGCCGACGTCGTCTTCGTCGGCGACACCGCCCACGACCGGGCCTGCGCGGCCGGTACCGACGTGGCCTTCGCGCTCGCGGGATGGAACCCCCGGGCCGTGCCCTTGCCCGGTGACACGGTCCTGGCGCACCCCGCCGACCTTCTCCCCCTCCTTGGTTGAGGGGTTTCGAAGTCGGTCAGGCAAAAATGACGCGCAGACGCGCTATTTCTCCCTAGGGTCGATGCGGCCCGGGGGTCCCGCCCTCGTGGGGGCCCCGGGAGCCTGGCCGGGGGCTCGGCGATACCGACAAGTCCCCCATCCGCTATCTTCACAGCTAGCAGACAAGCTGCAGCCAGGCCGGCCTCAGCCTCCCGTCAGAAGCTGACTCGAACGATTCCCACCCCGGCCCCCGGTGGCCGATCGACGGACGATGCCCATGAACCACGCCCCCCGGCACCGGAAGACGCGACGCTGGCTGAAGGCTGCGATGGTCGCGTGCTGCCTGACCATCGCTGTGGGCCTGTCCATCCTGGCGATGCCGGGCCTCGATGGGGGTCCGGCGTCGCGCCTCGCGGTGGGAAAGGGCCCGAGCAACGCCGACGCCGCCCCGCCCAGCAGGCCGGCAAGCACCCCGACGTCGACGGCGAGCCCATCGCCGGCGGTCACCACCGGCTTCACCGAGACAACCCAGACCGTCACCATCGCAGGACTGCCTCGCACCTACGTGACCTTTCTGCCGGTCCACCCGGCCGCTGCCCGCATCCCGGCGCTCGTGGTGTTACACGGCCTGGGGGTGACGCCCGACCAGGAGGCGAGCCGCGACGGCCTGATCCCCCTTGCCTTCGCCGGGGATGCCGAGCTCGTCTACCCCGCCGGCTACCAGCAGAGCTGGGACGGCGGGTCGTGCTGCGGGCCGGCCCAGACGAGCGGCATCGACGACGTGTCCTTCGTCGCCACGCTGCTCCGCCAGGTCCAGTCGGACCCGGCGCTGTCCGGCGACTACCTGATCGGCTACAGCAACGGCGGCAAGGTCGCCTTCCGCGTCGGGTGCGCCGATCCAACGCTCATGACCGGGCTCATCTCGGTCCACGCCGTGCCGGGCACGGCCTGCCAGCCGGGTCCCCCCGTGAGCCTCCTCCAGGTGGCGAACACGACGGACCCCAGGGTCACCTACGACTCGACGACGCAGGCGCACGTCGTCGGCGGCTTCAAGGAGGCGACGGTCGTCGCCCAGGTCGCCGCGTGGCGCTCACGCGACGCCTGCGAGGGCAATCCGGTGGCCTCGACCACCGGCGAGCTCACTGCCCAGACCTGGCGCTGCACGGCCGGCACGAGGGTCGAGCTCGCCACCTATGCCGGCGGCGACCACACCTGGCCCGACGGCGGCAATGGCACCCCGTCCGCGGCCGAGGTCATCTGGGCCTTCGTGACGTCGGGGCCATAGGCCGGGGAGCCGGGGACTCGGTTCTTTGCATCTGGCGTCGCGGAAACCGCAACGTGGCCAGCAGAGAACAGGGTCAGACCCGGCCTCAGGACCACGTGGGCATCATCGCAGCAGAGAAATTGACCGGGGGAACCCACGGTCCCGGTGGCCTGCGCCCAGGTGTACGTGTAGCCGGTCACCGGTCTGCTGGTGATCGCCAGGGATGCCGCCATCGACGGGCCGCCCTTGTCGTCGCCGGTGTCGGAGGTGGGGTTGAGGGCCGCACCCATCACGAGGGTGCCCACCGTCCCGAAGTTGTCGAGGATCCCGTGGCGGTGACCCCAGCACCCGGACCCGCCTCCCTTCGGGCAGTCAAGATTGCCGCTGCCGACCCCGTCGTCGTACATCCACCCGTAGACCGCATCGAGGCCGTTGCTGGACCCGCCGGCCCACTCGGTGTCGACGGCGTCGTAGTCCGTCCCGGGATCGGGCGGGTCGTTGGCGATGTCGGCTCCCCGCTGCGCGTTGGCGTTCAAGCCTGCCGTCAGTCCCGTGAAGGGCGATAGCCCGCGGTCGACGCGCTCGAGGTTGACGCCGACGAAGAGCTGCTGCGCAACAGTCAGAGAAGCGAAGCCGGTCGGCAACACCATGGCCTTCACCCCTTCGGCGGCCCGGGCGTTGTCGATGGCCTGCAGTGCCGACTGGATGCACCTCGCCGAGCTGTCGAGACCGGAAGGGGCGCACACCTGCGTGAAGTCGGGGTTGGCCGGGACGGTCTGCGGGGGGTCGGCGATGTGGGTGGCCGAAGCGTTGCTGGGGAGAGCACCGCGCGGCCGCAGCGTCCCCGACGCGAGGTCGGCCTGGGCCTGGGTCCAGGTATAGGCGAGCGTGCCCGGCGTCGCCGTCACCGCGAGGACCGCTGCCAGGGACGTGCCTCCCTTGTCGGTGGGATCGCGGTCGCCGGTGGGGTCGAAGGAGGTTCCCATGACGAGGGTGCCGGCCGAGCCGAAGTCGTCGAGGATCAGGTGGCGATCGGCCCAGTTGGAGCCCTCGAGGTACATCCACTGGTACACGGCGTCCAGGGCATTGGCGACCGCACCGATCCACTCGGCGCTGGCGTTGCGGTAGCTCGAGCCCGGGTCGGGCGGGAGGTTGCCCGTCGAAGCTCCCCGCTCGGCGACGGACGTGAGGGCATTGCTCAGCGCCGCGATCGGCCGGAGCCCGCGGTCCACCCGCTCCCGGTTCACGGCGATGAAGAGCTGCTGGGGGACGGACAGCTTGCCGTAACCCGAGGGCAGGACCATCGGTCGGACATGCTCCTTCGCCCGGGCATTGTCGATGGACTGGAGGACCACCTCCGTGCACTCGACCGAGGCATCGGCTCCAGACGGCGAGCACGACTGGGTGTAGTCGGGCTTCGCGGGAACGGATCCTGGGGGATCCGCGATGTGGGCGGGCGAGAAGCTGCGGTGCGAGCACGATGCCAGGAGGACTCCCGAGAGCCCGATGGCCACGCCGAACGCCAGGCCACGTCGGGTCGCCGTCACGCCATCAGCGTAGACGCCCGTCCGAGGCGGGACCTGTCGTTTACGACTTGGTGAAATTCAGGAGGAACTCGAGCGTCCCGTGGTCGTCGGTGGTGACGGTGCCGGCGTAGCTCGGGTTGGCGATGTTGTAGTCGGCGAACACGATGGGAACCGAGCCGCTCGCGGCGATGGTCGACCCGGTCTTCTTGACGCTGACCGTGAAGGTGATGGACTTGGTGACCCCGTGCAGGGCCAGGTCGCCGGTGGCTTGTTTCGTCACGGTGACGCCGTCGGCGGGCTCGGATCCGAGTGCAATGGGCTGCGTGAGCTTGAACGTGGCCGTGCGGTAGGTCGCCGTGTTCATGATCCGGCCCTGGAACTGGTGGTCACGCTGGGACTTGTCGCTGGCGACGGTGGTCAGGTCGGCGGTGAAGGAGCCCGCCGTCACCGTATCCCCGGCAACCGTCAGCGAACCGGTGACCGAGCTGGTCCGCCCGGTTGCGGTGTTGGACTGGCCGAGGAGGGTCTCGTGCACCCGGTAGCCGACGACGGATCCGGAACCGACGTTCCAGGTCCCGTCGATCGAGCTGGACGACGTGTCGCTCGACGACGCGCTGGAGGAGGAAGCCGGCGGGCTGGTGGTGGCGGCCGGCGACGTCGAGGTGTCGACGCTGAGCGGCGCGGGCGCCTTCCCCTCGATGAAGTGGATGTAGACGTAGGGGCCGCCGACGACGCCCACCACCAGGAGGACGAAGGCAGAGATCGCCAGCTTGGCCCACCGGGGCTTGGCCCACCGGGGCACTCCTCGGTTCATCGAACTCCTCCTCGTCTTTCCTTGATTGCCCGTCTCTGTTTTAATCCGGCGCCTTGAGGGGCGCCTCGGGTTGTCATCCGGCGCCTCGAGGAGCGCCTTCTGAGTGCCCGTCTCAGGGCGTTGTCGATGGTGTCAAGTCGTAGAGGGTGGCGCCTCCGATGCTCACGGAGGTGAAGTGGCTCTGGACCCAGGCGATGATCTGGCTGGAGGTCGAAGATACCGAGCCGCCGCCCGCTCGGGGCGGCCGCCCAGCAGCCGGTGGAGGCGTCCGCCGCGGCGCGGCGAGGCGGAGTCCTGCTCGTCGGTGCCGGTCGCAACCGGCTGGGTGAGTGTGTCCATGCATCTGAGATTGCGAGTCAAAGCTCAGAGAAACCTCAAACCAACCTGTGGACAGACGCCAGACTTTCGAAGGAAGGCCAACGCCTGCAGGAGGTGAATGGGTCAGCCTTCGGGGGGCACAGCGGCCAGGGGGATGGCGACAGTGAAGGTCGTTCCCTCGCCCACCGCGGTCTTGACCGTTGCCTGACCGCCGTGGGCCTCGGCGATCGATGCCACGATGGCCAACCCCAGGCCGGCCCCGCCCATCGCCCGGGACCGCGCCTTGTCCACACGGAAGAAGCGGTCGAACACCCTGGCGGCCTGGTCGGGGGTCATACCCGGCCCCGAGTCGGCGACCTCGAGCAACCCGGCGCCGTCCCGTCGCTGGGCCCGGACGGTCACCGGCGTCCCGGGGGGCGTATAGCGGCGGACGTTCGACACCAGGTTGGCCGCAACCTGCCGAAGGCGCGCCTCGTCGCCGACGACGATCACCGGTTGTGCGGCGTCGAGGTCGACGGGGCGAGCCGGATCGACTGCCCGCAGGTCGGCGGCCGTGTCGGCGGCAATCGCGCGCAGGTCGACGGGGTCGCGGCCCAGCGGCCGCCCCGCGTCGAAGCTGGCCAGGGTGAGGAGCTCGTCGACGAGGACGCCCATGCGGGTGGCCTCGCTCTCGATGCGCCGCAGGGCCTTGGCCAGGTCCTCCGGCCGGTCCTGCAGGCCGCGGTGGAAGAGCTCGGCGTAGCCCCGGATCGAGGTCAGCGGTGTGGAGAGCTCGTGGGAGGCATCGGCCACGAACGTCCGCAGGCGTGCTTCGGTCGCGTCCCGCCGCCTGAAGGCGTCCTGGATCTGGGTCAGCATGGTGTTGAGCGCCCGGGCGACGCGGCCTGTCTCACTGCCGCTGCGACCCGTGGGAACCCGGCGGTCCATTTCCCCGGCGGCGATGGCATCGGCCGTTGCGGCGATCTCCTCCAGGGGGCGGGTCGCCTGCCGGGCGAGCGCCAGACCGAGACCACCCGTGAGGACCAGCACACCGAGCCCGACCGCGAGCTCGACGACGAGGAGTCGCCAGAGCGTGTCCCGGATCGGCTGGAGGGACGCGGTGACGACGATGGCGCCATCGTTCATGGGCAGCACCGCCACGCGTTCGGAACCGCCGCCTTCAGCAAAGGAGGTGGTGAAGGTCCGTACCTGCGGCCTGTCCCCGGGACGCGTGGCCATCGCGGCAACGACCGGGGCGAGCTGCGGGGCCACGCCGCCCGGATTCCTCGTGGCTCTGACCGGCTCGAACGCGCTCCCGTCCGGGTGCACGAACTCGACGAACAGCTCTGGACCGGCGGCATTCCGGGCGCTGGTCTCATCGGAACCGATCCCGCCCGGCCCGTCGGGGCCTGGCGCCCCACCCGGTCCTCCTCCGCCCGGTCCTCCTCCGCCCGAGATCCTGAGGCGCGCGGCGTCGGTCCCCGTCAGCGCCCTGGCGGCGTCGGAGAGCTGGCTGTCAAGGTGGCTGAGGAGGAAACGGTTGACGGAGAGGTACGTCACCGTACCGAACACCCCCAGGCCGAGGACCACCAGAGCTGCGAGCCCCGCCAACAGACGCAGGCGCAGCGACACGGCCTAGTCGCGGGGCAGGCGCAGGGTGTAGCCGACGCCCCGCACCGTGTGGATCAGCGGAGGCTCCACGACATCGATCTTCTTCCGGAGGTAGTACACGTAGGTCTCCACGACCGAGGCGTCGCCGTTGAAGTCGTACTGCCAGACGTTGTCCAGGATCTGCTGCTTGGAGAGCACCCGCCCGTTGTTGGTGAGCAGGAAGTGCAGCAGGTTGAACTCGGTCGGCGTGAGATCGATGCGCTCCCCGGCGCGCCACACTTCGTGGGCATCCTCGTCCAGCTCCAGGTCGGCGAAGTTCAACCGGCGGGGAGCATCTGCGGCCCGGCCGAGGCGCCGCAGCACGATGCGGACCCGGGCGAGCAGCTCCTCGAAACTGAAGGGCTTCGTGAGATAGTCGTCCGCTCCGATGGTGAGGCCGGTCAGCCGGTCCTCGAGGGACTTGCGGGCCGTGAGAAAGATGACGGGAGCCCGCACGCCGTCGGCCTGCAGCCGGCGGCAGACGTCGAATCCGTCGAGGTCCGGCATCATCACGTCGAGCACGATGAGGTCGGGCCGGAACTTCGGCACTGCGGCGAGGGCGGCCCTCCCCCCGTCGCCCACCTCGACCTCGAAGCCCTCGTAGCGAAGGCCCATGGCGAGGAGCTCGCGGATGTTCTCCTCGTCATCCACCACCAGGATCCGGCTTGGTCGGTCCATGTCCAAGTGTCGGCTACCTTCCTCAGAGCCACCTCAGGGCCCGCTGTGAGATTCAGCAGTGCCAGACGGCCCTCCTTCCGTCCGAGGCGACCGCCTCCCTGCTGTGGGAACTCTGTGGAACTCCCGTGCTCGCTCTCGGAGCCTTCGGAGGTGCCGGCCCGATCCTTGGTGCCGGGGAAGGGCCCCGGCCAGAACGCGGAAAGGAAGGACCGCCCGCCCAGGCCGCTGGGGGGGCCAGGTCGAGGGGCGGGGGGCCTGCCGGCACCCGGACGGCTCGGTGCGGCTCCTGCGCAGGCCCTGCGGGCCTTCCCCCTCGACCTGCAGGCCCACCTCGGGGGCCGGCCCTGCCCCGCCAGCCTCGGGGCGGGGGGCGTCGCCGTGCCCGGTGCTGGTCCCGGCCATCCCGGCGGGAGGTGAGGGCGAGATGGGGAAGAAGACCACCACGATGGCCGTCGACATGATCGCCTGCGCCGGCCACGGGATCTGCGCCGAGCTGCTCCCCGAGTGGATCCGCCTGGACGACTGGGGCTTTCCCGTCATCCGCAGGGAGGCCATCCCACCGGAGCTGATGACCCGGGCCCGGTGGGCGGTGGCCAACTGCCCGGCCCTCGCCCTGAAGCTGCGGAAGCAGAAGGCATAG
>WNGI01008819.1_pt1 | contig 13646 bp, 10 predicted proteins | sample 5400621 | NCBI WGS metagenome assembly WNGI01 (sample SAMN13153374, study PRJNA577476) | soil metagenome | isolation source: 20 cm soil or saprolite under Garry oak tree replicate 1 | place: USA:California | collected 2016-06-15
GGCGGCGGAGCGGACCCGGGCGAGCATTGGCCTCACCCCCTGACCCCCTCTCCGCTTCGCGGAGAGGGGGAACGGCGGGTGAGATCGGTCAGTAGCAGCCGGAGTGCATTCTCGGACGCGTCAACGAACCCGGCGACATGGTATTGGCGCCGAAACTTGAGACCCAGCATGCGCCGATTGCGCAGCAAGTCCCAAACACGTCGCTCGGCATGTGTCGCTTCCCTTCTCAGGTCCCTCGCCTGCCGAATCTTCAGGGGAGAAGGTGATCGAGGTCGGAGTTTCATTCCCGGGAGGATACGGCAAGATCCCTGAGGACAATCATCCAATTCATGCGATGCGAAGCGTATTCACGCTGCAGCTCACCCCTCGTTCCCCCGCTCCACGAAGTGGAGAGGGGGTCAGGGGGTGAGGCCGGGGCTTCACGCCAAGGGCGCCTCGTGCGTAGTATCGTTAACGCCATGTCACGAACCGTCCCACTCCGCATCGCGCTGCTCCTCGTCGCGGCCGCGGCCGGAGCCTGCGGCCGCCAGCCGTCCGGCGGCCCGCCCCGGGTCGCCGTGACCGTGGCGCGCGCCGAGCGGCGGGCCGTGCCCTACCAGCTCGGGGCCACCGGCACCGTCGAGCCGATCCGCGCCGTGGCCGTCCTGCCGCGCGTGGAAGGCACGGTGTTGCGCGTGCGGTTCGACGAAGGCGACGAGGTCGTCGCCGGCCAGATACTGTTTCAGGTCGACGCGCGCCCCTACCAGGCCGCCCTGCTGCAGGCCGAAGCCGCGCTCAGCCGCGACCTGGTCCAGGCGGACAACGCCGCGCGGGACGCCGCACGCTACCGCGAGCTCGCGACGAACAATACGGTGACGCAGGAGGACTATCAGCAGAAGCAGGCCACTGCCGACGCGCTGGCGGCGACGGTGCGGGCCGATTCCGCGGCGCTCGCCGCCGCGCAGCTCAACGTCGAGTACGCGACGATCCGGGCGCCCATCGGTGGGCGCACCGGCAGTCTCACGGTGCGCGAGGGCGCCCTCGTTCGCCCCACCGATCCGACGCCGCTCGTGACGATCAATCAGCTGCGCCCCATCCTCGTGCGGTTCACCGTGCCCTCGAGCAACCTCCCCGACCTGCGCCGCTACGGCGACCGCCCCCTGCGTGTGGTGGCGCGACCCGGCAGCAGCGGCACGGGCCCGCTCGACGGCGTGCTCGCGTTCATGGACAACCACGTGGACTCCATCACGGGCACCGTGCTGCTCAAAGGGCGCTTCGCCAACGGGGACGGGCAGCTGTGGCCTGGGGAGTTCGTGGACGTGACGCTGGTGCTCGCCATCGAGGCGGACGCGCTGGTCGTGCCGGCGCAGGCGGTGATGTCGAGCCAGCAGGGCACCTACGTCTTTATCGTCAACGGCGACGGCTCGGCGAGCCAGCAGCCGGTCACCGTGGCCCGCACGGTGGACAGCCTCGCGGTGATCGCCCAGGGCGTCACGCCGGGGGCGCTCGTCGTCACCGACGGCCAGCTCCGGCTCACCCCCAACGCGCGCGTGGACATCCGCGGCGGCCTCGGGTCGGAGAGCGCCGGGGGCTCGATCCGGTGAGTTTCTCCGGGCTGTTCATCCGCCGCCCGGTCACGACGACGCTCGTGATGCTGGGCATCCTGATGTTCGGCCTTATGGCGTACCGGCTGCTCCCGGTGAGCGACCTCCCCAACGTCGACTACCCGACCATCACCGTGTCCGCCGGGCTGCCGGGCGCGAGCCCGCAGACGATGGCAGCGGCGGTGGCGACGCCGCTCGAGAAGCAGTTCTCGACGATCGCGGGGCTCGACGCGATGACGTCCTCGAGCACCCTCGGCGGCACGTCGATCACGCTGCAGTTCACGCTGGCCCGCGACATCGACGCCGCCGCCCAGGACGTGCAGGCGGCGATCTCCAAGACGTTGCGGCAGCTGCCCCCGGGCATCCAGCCGCCGTCGTACCAGAAGGTGAACCCCGCCGACTCGCCGATTCTCTACCTCACCCTCACCTCCACCACGCTGCCGCTCGCCACCCTGGACGAGTACGCGGAGACGTTCCTCGCCCAGCGGCTCTCGACCGTCAGCGGGGTGGCGCAAGTGCAGGTCTTCGGCTCCGCGAAGTACGCCGTGCGCATCCAGCTCGATCCCAAGGCCCTGCAGGCCCGGAGCATCGGACTCGACGAAGTGACCGCGGCCGTCAATTCGGGGAACCCGAATCTCCCGACAGGAACCTTGTGGGGCCCGCAGCGGGCGTACACGGTCCTCGCCGACGGACAGATCTCCAGCGCGCCGGAATTCCGCCAGCTCGTCGTCACCTATCAGAACGGCGCGCCGGTGCGCCTCCAGGACGTCGCCAACGTACTCGACGACGTCCAGGACAATCGCAACGCCACGTGGTACGACGGCGTGCGGGCGATCATCCTCGCGATTCAGCGCCAGCCGGGGACGAACACCGTGCAGGTGGCGGACGGCGTGAAGGCCACCGTCGCCAGCCTGGCGCCGCAGCTGCCCGCGTCCGTACAGATCAACACGCTCTACGACCGCTCCGTCTCGATCCACCAGTCGGTCAACGACGTGCAGGCGACGCTGCTCATCACCCTGTGCCTCGTCGTGCTCGTGATCTTCCTCTTCCTGCGGAACCTGTCGGCGACGGTGATCCCCAGCCTCGCCCTGCCGTTCTCGATCATCGGCACGTTCTCGGCGATGTACCTCCTGGGCTACAGCCTCGACAACCTGTCGCTGATGGCGCTCACGCTCTCGGTCGGGTTCGTCGTGGACGACGCCATCGTGATGCTCGAGAACATCGTGCGGCACATGGAAATGGGGAAACGGCCGCTGCAGGCGGCGCTGGAGGGCGCGCGCGAGATCGGGTTCACCATCCTGTCGATGACCATCTCGCTGACGGCGGTGTTCATCCCGGTGCTGTTCATGGGCGGGATCATCGGCCGGCTGTTCCACGAGTTCGCGGTCACGATCGGGATCGCGATTCTCGTTTCCGGATTCGTATCCCTCACCCTGACCCCGATGCTGTGCAGCCGCTTCCTGCGTGCCCCGTCCGAGGAGCGGCACGGCCGCTTCTACGAGGCCACCGAGCGGGTCTACCGCCGCGTGCTCGGCGTGTACCAGCGCAGCCTCGGCTGGGTGATGGACCACCGGCCCACGAGCCTCGCCTTTTCAGTGGGGGTCCTCGCGGCCACCGCCGTGTTGTTCGTGATCGTCCCCAAGGGATTCATTCCCACCGAGGACACCGGGCAGATCCAGGGCAACACGGAAACGGTCGAGGGCAGCTCGTTCGACGCGATGCAGGCCCATCAGCTCGCGGTCGCCGACGTGCTGCGGCGCGATCCCTATGTGGCGCACTTCATGTCCTCGGTCGGTGGCGGCACAATGAACCAGGGGCGGGTGAGCATCCGGTTGAAGCCGCGCGGGCAGCGCCCGCCCGCCGACCAGGTAGTCCGGGAGCTTACGCCGAAGCTCGCGGCCATTCCGGGCATCCGCACGTACCTGTCGGTGCCGCCGGTGATCCGCATCGGCGGCCGGCCGACCAAGACCCAGTACCAGTTCACCCTGCAGAGCGCCGATATCGACGCGCTGTACGACAACGCCGCGAAGCTCGAGGCCCGACTGCGGCAGATCCCGATTCTCCAGGACGTCACGACCGACCTGCAGATCAAGAACCCGCAAGTGAGCGTCCAGATCGACCGCGACCGCGCCGCGGCCCTGGGGGTCACGGTACAGCAGATCGAGCAGGCGTTGTACGACGCCTACGGCTCGCGCCAGGTGTCCACGATCTACACCCCCAACAACCAGTACTGGGTGATCCTGGAGCTGTTGCCGCAGTACCAGCGCGACCCCGCGGCGCTGAGCCTGCTCAACATCCGCTCCCAGAAGGGGGCGCTGGTGCCGCTTACGGCGGTGGCCACGGCCACGCCCGACGTGGGCCCGCTCAGCGTGAACCACAGCGGCCAGCTCCCGTCGGTGACGCTGTCGTTCAACCTGCCGCCCAACGTCTCGCTTGGCGACGCGGTGCGCGAAGTGCAGCGGGCCGCGCAGCAAACTCTGCCCTCGACGATCAGCACCGGCTTCGGTGGCACCGCGCAAGCGTTCCAGGCGAGTCAGCAGGGCCTGCTGTTTCTGTTGCTGCTGGCGGTGGTGGTGATCTACATCGTGCTGGGGATCCTGTACGAGAGCTTCATCCACCCGCTCACGATTCTCTCGGGGTTGCCGTTCGCCGGGTTCGGGGCCCTGCTCACGCTGCTGGTGTTCGGGACCGATCTCAGCGTCTACGCGTTCGTGGGCGTCATCATGCTGGTGGGACTGGTGAAGAAGAACGCGATCATGATGATCGACTTTGCCCTGGAGGCCGAGCGCCGGGACGGGAAATCGCCGCGCGAGGCGATCCTCGAAGCGTGCAGCGTCCGCTTCCGGCCGATCATGATGACGACGATGTCGGCGCTGATGGGCACGTTGCCGATCGCCATCGGCTGGGGGCAAGGCGGGGAGTCGCGCCGGCCGCTCGGCCTGGCGGTCGTGGGCGGGCTCGCGTTCTCGCAGCTGATCACGCTCTACGTGACACCGGTCTTCTACACCTACCTCGACGCGCTGCAGCGCCGGCTCGGCCGGCGCGCCGCCCCCGCCCCGCTGCCGGCGCCGACCGCCGCCGACTAGTCCCGGTCCCCCGTCGTGGTGTCGCGCCGCGCACGCGTCACGACCGTGGGACGCACCGGCATCCCGGGCTGGAGGTTCTCCAAGCCCCCGACGACCACCTGCTCGCCCGCCTGGACGCCGCTCGCGATCTCCACGAACCCCGGCGTGCGTACGCCGAGGGAGACCTCTTTGCGCTGCACCTTGCCGTCGGCGACGACCCACACGTAATCCGCGCTCTGGAGCGGTACGACCGCGTCCTCGGGGATCACGATCGCCTTGGGGCGCACGGCGGTCACGAGGTGCGCCTCGATGAACATCCCCGGCTGCAGCAGGCGGTGGCCGTTGGGCACGCGCGCCTTGACCAGGATCGTGCGGCCCGGCAGCTGCACGACCGGGTCGACGAAGTCCACCTCACCGGTGAAATCGCGCCCCGGCAGCGCCGCGACCTGGAACGTCACCTCCTGGCCGATGCCCAGCAGCCGGGCGAAGCGCTCCGGCACCTGGAACGACGCGCGCTGCGGGTTCACGGTGTGCAGGGAGATGAGGCGGCTGCTGCTCGTGACGTAGTCCCCGAGGCTGACGTACCGCTGGCCCACGACGCCGCTGAACGGCGCCCGGACGGTGGTACGGTCGAGCCGGATGCGCGCCAGGTCGAATTCCGCCTGCGCGCTGCGCGCCGTCGCCTCCGCGCGCTCCAGGTCGGCGGCCGATGATGCGTGCTGCTGCGCCAGCTCCTTGGTGCGCGCCAGCGCCTGGTCGGCGAGATCGCGCTGGGCGGCAAGCTGGGCCACCTGGGCCTGGAGCTGCGCGTCGTCCACCTTGAAGAGCGGCGTGTCCTTCTCCACCTCCTGCCCTTCGCGCACCAGGAAGTCGGTGATGCGCCCGTCCACCTCGGGGCGCAGGTCGATGGACTGCACCGCCTCGATCTGTCCCGTCGCGGCAACCTCGTCGCGCACGGTGTCCATAGCGGCGACAGCGACCTCGACGGGCAACCCGGCGAAGCCACCGCCGCCCGCCCCGCTGTTCCCCCCCTTCTTGCAGGCCACCGTCGCCACCGTCGCCATCAGAAAGGTCGCGCGCACTGCGTTCGTTACGTTCACGGATCGTCCTAGTTCGTCGTAAAGAGTCGCCGGCCCAATATCGCCTCAAGCCCGGCCAGCGCGAGGCGCGTCGCGTACCGCGACTGCACCAGGTCCGCTTCGGCTTGGCTGAGGCTCACTTCGGCCTCCAACAGATCGAGAATCGTCGTCGCCCCGGCGCCGTAGCGGCTCCGCTGCACGCGGAAGTTCTCGCGCGCCACCGCCAGCCCGTCGATCGCCAGCAAGGTGCTGGCACGCGACGTCACGTAGCCGTCGTACGCCGCCGTCACGTCGTGCTGCACGGCGCGGTCCATGTCCTCGCGGATCGCCCGCGCCACATTGCGGTTGACCCGAGCTTGCGACAGCGCGATTTCGCGCTGCGCGTTGTCCCACAGCGGGAACGAGACGCTGAGGGTCAGGGCGGAAAACGACCGCTGCGTCGGGGTGAAGGAATTGCCGAAGCCGGTCCGCGCGAACGCCAGCGTAGCCTTCGGCAGGTAGGTCCCGAGCTTGGCGCGAAACACCGCCGCCGCCGCCCGCTCGTTGGCCGCCGCCTGCCGGTAACTCGGCCCCTGGGCCGCGGCGTCCGTGATGGCGTCGGCCAGGGACAGAGGCAGCTCCGGCAGGACCAGCGTGTCGCCCGCGACCGCGTCCACCGGCCCCGTCGCCCCGATCCGCCGCCCCAGCTCCAGCCGCGACACCCGCAACGCGGACTCCTGCTGCAGCAGCACGACCCGCGCGCGGTTGAGCTCCAGCCGCAGCTGCAGCGAATCGGTCTGCACCGCCGCCCCCGTGGCGACCCGCGCGCGTGCCACCGCGAGCTGCTCCTCGGCGCGTCGCGTGCGGTCGCGCGCCACGCGCGCCAGCTCGCGGTTGGCCAGCACGGCGTTGTAGTCGGCCTCCGTCAGCAGGGCGGACGCGAACCGGGCCTGCAGCTCCCCGGCGTGGGCGCCCTCCAGCGCAGCGGCCGATCGGGATAGCTCCGCCAGCTTCTGGCCCCCCGTGAACAGGTCGTAGCGCGCGGTCACGGCCGCCTGCACCGAGTACTTCTGGAGCGACAGCGTACCGAAGTTGAAGAAAGGCGGTGAGTAGCGCGTCGCGTCGGTGCTCAGTGTGACCGACGGGAGGATGAACACACTGAACGCACTGCGCCGCGCCCACACGGCGTTGTCCACCTGGCCGAGGGCGGCGACGTAATTGGGGTCGAGTCCCGTGGCCCGGCGCAGCGCTTCCGCCAGAGTGACGGTGGGCAGCGTGTCCCCCGCAGCGGCGGCGACTTGCAGCGCCGCGAGCACCGCCAGCATCAGTCCGCCTCCACGGGCCGGACCGCCCGCACGTCGCGTGGTACGCGCGCCGTGAGGCGGTCGAGCAGTACGTATGCGACCGGCACGACGAACAGCGTCAGCACGGTCGAGAAGAAAATGCCGCCCACGATCGCGTAGCCCAGCGGCCGGCGGGAGGCCGAGCCCGCCCCCAGGCCCATCGCGACGGGGAAGGCGCCCATGATCGTCGCCACGGACGTCATGAGAATCGGCCGCAGCCGGATGCGGGCGGCCTCGACGACGGCCGCGAGCGTTTCCATCCCCCGGGCCTTGAGTTGGTTGGTGTACTCCACGAGCAGAATCGAGTTCTTGGTCACGAGCCCGATGAGCAGAATCATGCCGATCTGGCTGTAGAGATTGATCGTCGACCGCACGACGAACAGCGTCGCGAGGGCGCCGGTGACGGCGAGCGGCACGGCGAGCAGCACCGTGAACGGGTGCACCAGGGACTCGAACTGGGAGGCCAGCACCATGAACACGACGAGGAGGGCCACCCCGAACGCGAAGTACAGCGCGCCACCACTCTCCCGGAACTCCCGGGAGTCGCCGGCCAGCGCCGTGGTGCTCCCCGCGGGGAGGACCCGGCGCGCGACGGCATCGAGCGAATCGAGCGCCTCACCCTGCGCGAAGGGCGGCACCAGCGACGCGGTCAACGTGAACGACGGCACGCGGTTGAAGTGATTGATCTGCCGTGGCCCCACACCCTCCTCGACCTTGGCGAGCGCGGCGAGCTGCACGAGTTGCCCGCCCCGGCCGCGCAGGTAAATCCCCGACATGTCGCTCGGCGTGGCGCGGTGGCTCCGGTCGAGCTGCACCATCACGTAGTAGAGCTTGTCGTTGCGGGTGAACGTGCTGACCCGCCGGCCCCCGAGGAACGTCTGGAGCGCGGCGGCGACATCGCGCACGGGCACGCCGAGATCTTCCGCGCGGTCGCGGTCGAACGTGACCCGCAGCTCCGGCTTGTTGACCCGCAGATCGGTGTCGATGTTGGTGAGCCCCTTGATCCCCCGCGCGTGCGTCGCGAACGTGTCCATCGCCTGGCCGAGCCGCGCGAAATCCGGGTTCTGCACGACGAACTGTATCGGTTGACTGAAGCCGAGCGCCCCGGGCGCGTACGGGAACGCCCGGACACCGGCGATGCCGAAGAGCTGGGGGAAGAGTCCACCCACCATTTGCTGGACGGTGGTGTGTCGTTCGCTCCAATCTTTCAGGATAACGCCGATGAAGGCCCGGTTGACCCCGCCGGCGAATCCGCCGATGATCGTGAAGTACCCCTGGACATCCGGGGTCCTGCCGATGATTTGCTCGATCTGACGCACATAGCCGTCCGTATACTCGAGCGATGAGCCTTCCGGCGCCGACGCCACCACCAGGAAGAAGCCGCGGTCGTCGTCGGGGATGAGCTCGTGCTTGAGGCTGCGATACAGCACGAAGGCCAGCGCCACCGTCGCCGCCGTCCCGGCGAGGACGATGCCACGCTTGCGCAGCGCGGTCTGCAGCAGCCCGGCGTACCGATCCGCGAGGGCGTTGAAGCCTCGCTCGAACGTCTTGAAGATCGCCCCGTGCTCGTGCGGCACCCGCAACACCTTCGCGCACAACATCGGCGTCAGCGTCAGCGCCACGAATCCGGATAGCACGACGGCCCCGGCCACCGCGATGCCGAACTCGCTCAGCAGCCGGCCGGTGGAGCCGCGGAGGAACCCGAGCGGCGTGAACACCGCGACGAGGGCGATCGTCGTCGCGATCACCGCGAAGCCGATTTCTCCCGTCCCGCGCATCGCCGCCTGCTCCGGCGCCTCGCCCAGCTCTTCCTGGTGCCGGTACGCGTTCTCGAGCACGATGATCGCGTCGTCCACCACGATGCCGATCGCGATGGTGAGCGCCAGCAGGGTGAAGTTGTTGATCGAATAGCCGAGGAAGTACATGATCGCGTACGTCGCCACGATCGACGTCGGGATCGCGAGCCCCGGGATGATCGTCGCCCGCAGGTTGCGCAGGAATACGAAGATGATCAGCACGACGAGGATCGCCGCGATGAGCAGCGTGAGGCGCGCGTCGTTGATCGAATGCGTGACGAAGACCGACCCGTCGAACGCGATTTCGAGCTTCACGCCCGGGGGCAGCGTCTGCTGGATGCTGGGCAGCGCTTCGCGGATGTTGCGCGCGACGTCGATGAGGTTTGCTTTGGACTGCCGGACCACGCCGATCGCGACCGCCGGAGGTCGCCACGACCATGTCGCCGAACGCCAGCGGCGTCTTCAGCTCGCCCAGGGAACGAACGGAAAACTCCCGCCGGGTCGATTCGATCCGGCCCGCGGGGATTTCGACGTTCCGGGCGGCGATCGCGCCCTCCACGTCCTGGACGGTGAGGTTCCGCGCCGCCAGCTCGTCGGGCTGCACCCACACCCGCATCGAGTAGCGCCGCTCGCCGAAAATCCCGGCGCTGCCGACGCCGGGGAGGCTCTGCAGCCGCGCCTTCACGAGCCGGTCCGCGACGTCCGAGAGCTGCATCAGGTCGTAATTCGAGCTGCTCAACGCCAGCCAGAAGAACGGCTGGGCGTCGGCCTGCTGCTTCGCGATCACCGGCTCCAGTACGTCCACCGGCAGGCGCCCGCGCACCCGCGAGACCTTGTCCCGCACATCCTGGGCGGCGACGTCCACCGGCCGATCGAGGTTGAACTCCAAAGTGATCTGGCTGTTCTGCTCCGACGACGCGCTGGTCAGCGTACGCAGACCCTGGATCGTGGACAGCTCCTCTTCGAGCACGTCCGTCACCGCCGTCTCCACCACCTGCGCATTGGCGCCGGGGAGCGTCGTACTGACCGAAATGATCGGAGGATCGATATCCGGCAGCTCGCGCACCGACAGGCGTGAGTAGCCGATGACGCCGAAAAGGACCAGCGCGGCGCTGATCATGCTCGCCAGCACCGGCCGGCGGATAGCGGTGTCGGACAGCTTCATGACGGGGAACCCCTTTTCAGACTACTACGCAGGCCAGCCGCTCCCGGTTCGCGGCGGTGGCTACCAAGTCGTCGTTCGACGCACCCGAAGATCGACAGGCGAGCCGGAAAAGTAATCGAGGGGATGGCTTTGTGGCGGCGACGAATCGTAAGGATTGCGTCACGGCTCCCCTCGGACGGCCAGGGCGCCGGCGCCTAGCGCAGGGTCGCGCTGAAGCCGAGGTGGAAGACCAGCAGGTTGGCGTCGCTGCGAATCGGCTGGATCGTGAAGGAGCCGTCGCCGTTTTGGGTGATCCCGGCGCTGGTCACGTAGGTCGCCTGGCCGTTATGGAGCGCCCGGACGCCCAGATCGAGCGCCAGCCCCCTGCCCATCCCCGCAGGCGTCCGCACCCCGATGCGGACCCCGCCGCCGACCTCCGTGGCCCAGGTGAAATCGTCGTTCAACGTGGTCGTGACCCCGCAGGAGCAGCCGTCGTCGAGGTCGAGATCGGTCGAGAAGTACGAAAAACCGCCGGCCACGAACCCGTACAGGCGTATCGGGCCCGATCCCAGGGCCAGCTGCGGGCCGATCCGCAGCGTGCTCACGTACGACTTGGTCGTTACGACCGGGTACAGCACCCAGGTATCGTAATTGTGGTAGAGGACCGAGAAGTCGCCGCGGATAGCGAGGACCCCCGCCGGGTCGAGCGGAACGGCGACAAAGGCCCCGATGCCGCCGGCGGCCTTCACAAAGCTCTTGAACTCGCCGCGTCCCAGCCCCAGCGATAGGTTGAGCCCCACTTCCGGCGCCCCCCAGCGGTGCACCGGGCGTAACGCCGGGTTCTGCGCCGCCAGATTCGTCGCTGCCGCGAGCACGAGCAGGAGCCGCCACATGAGCTTTATGATCCCTCGTTGGAGTCGCTTCACAAGGGGGCAACCCTTGTGCCGTCCGCAGGGAGCGTGAAGTCGGGGCGCTCCTGACCTCAAAAGAGGACATCGTGACCCAGATCAGCTACGAGGACTTCCGGAAGGTCGACATCCGCGTGGGGCGGATCGTGGAGGTGGATGACTTTCCGCAGGCGCGCAAACCCGCGTTCAAGGTACGGATCGATTTTGGACCCTTGGGCGTCAAGACGTCGAGCGCACAGATCACCACCCACTACACCAAGGCGGATCTCCTCGGCCGCCTGGTCATCGCGGTCGTGAACTTTCCGCCGCGCCAGATCGCGAACTTTTTCTCGGAGGTCCTGACGCTGGGGGTCATGCTGAAGGACGACGAAGTGGTGCTAGTGGGACCGGATCGCGAGGTGCCACTGGGCCTGGAGATCCGCTAAGAGAACCGCCTGGCGACGTACTCCTCGAGAATTCCGAGGAACTCGGCCACGATCCCGTCGCCCTTCAGGGTGACTCTGAGCTTGCCGTCCACATAAACCGGCGCCTTGGGCTCCTCGGACGTTCCCGGCAGCGAGATCCCGATGTCGGCGTGCTTCGACTCGCCGGGCCCGTTCACAACGCACCCCATCACCGCCACGCGGAGCTCCTCCGAGCCCGGGTAGCGCTCCCGCCAGACGGGGCGCTGCGCCTGCAAGTACAGCTGGATCTGCTCGGCCATCTCCTGGAAGAAGTGGGAGGTGGTGCGGCCGCAGCCGGGGCACGCCGTCACCTGAGCGACGAAGCTGCGCAGGCCGAGGGATTGCAGCACCTGCTGGGCGACCTGCACCTCCTCGGTGCGGTCGCCGCCCGGGCGTGGCGTGAGGGAGACGCGGATCGTGTCGCCGATGCCCTCGGTGAGCAACGTGGACAGCCCGGCGGTGCTGGCCACGATGCCCTTCATGCCCATGCCCGCTTCGGTGAGCCCCAGGTGCAGCGGGTAATCGCCGCGCGCGGCGAGCTTGCGGTACACGTCGATCAGGTCCTGCACCCCGGAGACCTTGGCCGAGAGGATGATGCGGTCGTGCGCCAACGCGCACGCTTCCGCGAGCTCGGCCGAGCGCAGGGCGGATTCGACCATGGCGTCCATGGTGACGTCGCGGGCGTCGCGGGGCTCGGCCTGCTTGGCGTTGGCGTCCATCATCTCGGTCAAGAGCTGCTGATCGAGCGAACCCCAGTTCACGCCGATGCGCACCGGCTTGCCGTGGGCGAGGGCGACCTCGATGATGGCGCGGAAGTTCTGGTCGCGGTGTTTGGAGCCGACGTTGCCGGGGTTGATGCGGTATTTGGCGAGCGCGGCGGCGCAGTCGGGATACTTGGTGAGCAGCAGGTGGCCGTTGTAGTGGAAATCGCCGATGACCGGGACGTCGACCTGCCGCACGATGTCCGGCACAGCGCGCGCGGCGTCTTCGGTGTTGACGGTGACGCGCACCAGCTCGGAGCCGGCCTGGTGGAGGGCACGCACCTGCGCCGCCGTCGCGGCGGCGTCGGCGGTATCGGTGTTGGTCATGGACTGGACGACGATGGGGTGGGCCGAGCCCACCGGGACGCCGCCCACGTCCACCGTCACGGTGCGGCGGCGGCGAATGTCGGGCATCGGGGGGAAATGTAATCGCAGGCCGGGCGGAGTACTCCGGACGGGGCTACGGCGTGAAGTGCAGGATGATCAGGACCCGGTTGCTGGTATCCAGTCCGTACACGCGACCGGTTACCGGGTCCGCCTTCACGTCCACGACCCACGGGGACAAGATGCCGCTGAAGTTGATGATCTGGGGCTTGTCGATGTCGGCGATGTCGATGACCGTGACCCCACCTCGTGGGGCTCCCGAGCCCGGACGCGCCACGTAGACGCGGTTACGGACCGGGTCCACGTCGAGCCCTTCCGGGTAAACGTTGGAGCCCACGGAAATGCTGTCGATGGGCGTGTTCGACTCGCCATCGATCACCTTGACTTGCTGCGACGTGGACTCGGTGACGTAGACCCGGTTGGTGACCGGGTTGACCGCCACGTCGTACGACGCCTGGCCCAGCCCCAGCTTTGCGACCTGTCTCAGGGATCCGCTGGCGTCGAAGATCGCCAGCGAGTCTTCGTTGTTCTGGACGACGTACACGCGGCTGAGCCTCGCGTTGTAAGCGATGCCGAAGCCGCGGCTCGAGATCGGGACCGAGTCGAGGTGATTAGCCAGATTCTTGCCATCGAGCGCGAACAACCAATACTGCGCCCGCACATCGGCGGCGGTGACGAAGACGCGCTCCCGGTCGGTCGTGTCCACCGCCACGAACCCCAGATCCAAGCCCACCGGCTCCGACTCGAGGAGCTTCTGCCCTGCGCCGTCAACGTGGCTCACCACGCCGTCATTGCGTGAGACATAGACATCGCCGGTGCGCGGATACACCGCGACGCCGTTCGCGCCCGGCATGCCGGTGATGTTCGTGATCTCCCGCTCCGCGTCTGCGTCGAAGACGTGCAGGGACGAGCGTTCGACGTCCGTAGCGTAGACCTGGCGCCGGACGGGATCGACCGCGACGCGCAGCGGATCGCCCGCGGCGACGCTCGTGACCACGGGGTTGAACACGTAGGCGAATTGGAACAGCGTGTCCCCGGGAGCGCGGACCGTGTACGCCGCAACCGCGGTTTGTCCGTTCAAGGGCAGGCTGTCGAGCCGGACGGTCACTTGATTCGCGACGCTGGTATCGAGGATCGAGAGGTGTGGGGGCGCTTCGTCGA
>WNGI01013795.1_pt1 | contig 13646 bp, 17 predicted proteins | sample 5400621 | NCBI WGS metagenome assembly WNGI01 (sample SAMN13153374, study PRJNA577476) | soil metagenome | isolation source: 20 cm soil or saprolite under Garry oak tree replicate 1 | place: USA:California | collected 2016-06-15
TCCTCATGGCAGCTTCCGCGCTCCCAGTTCCACAATTGACCCTTGCACCTCGAGCACATGATGGTAGCTTCCAGAGTACAAACTGGAGCGGCTACGCAGTGACTGGAAGCTCTGGCTCGGTCAGCATTGCAAAAGGATCATGGACGGTGCCACCAATACAGGGATCATGCCCTAGTACGAACCAGTACTCATCCTTCTGGGTAGGCATAGACGGTTTTAACTCCGGGACAGTAGAGCAGACAGGCACGGACTCAGACTGCCAGAATGGCGCCCCGACCTACTATGCATGGTTCGAGTTCTATCCGCACCCCTCCTTCCTTATCAACGGAATGACCATTACCCCAGGGGACCACATCACCGCCCAGGCCAGTTTCAGCGGGAGATCCTTCACGGTAACGATAACGGACACGACCACCGGAGCCTCCTTCAGTACTTCTTCAAGGGTTCGAAGCGCTCAGCGTTCCTCTGCAGAATGGATCGCGGAAGCACCATCTTCTAGCGGAGGCGTTCTTCCTCTCGCTGACTAGGATCGTTCGGGTCCAATGTCCAAGTGATCACAATGGTTTCCAACTCTGGAGCCGTCAAGGCCCAACCATCATCCCTCTCCGGCACCAACGGCGACAGCTTCTCAGTGACGTGGAAAAGCTCGGGTCCTTAACTGGACCCTTCCCCCTTTCTTTACTCTGACTAGATTACAGGTTCCAATCTCAAAAGCTCCGATAGCGCAAACTACAGAATTATATTGGCGTCCTCTTGACAGCTTGTACGAACACTATTGACCCTCTCAGCAGAGGTCGTAACGAAAGGAATCCCGGAAATCGTCGAATTCAACAAGTTGAAGAGTCAAACAGCAGAAGAAGCACTAGCAGGACTCGTAAGCGAACTCGGGATCGTCTATGTCACCGCACTTACCCGTCAGGGTTGCTCAGGATGCGAGACCCAGAAGCCCCTCTTCAAGGGGCTCGCGGAAAAGATGAGCCAAGAAAACCCCGAGAAGATTCGATTCCGAAGTTATCACGTAAACTACCAAGACGGCAACAAGCGTGAATCCTGGAACAGCAAGCGAATATTCGGCCACGCCGCATACCCGACCTACACCATCCACGTAAAGTCTCATGTAGGTCCTCTTGAGATCTACAGATCCGTTTATCCTCCGATGGAGGAACTGGAGAGACAGATCAAGGAATCCTTCGAACTCGCCGAGTTCTACAAAGCCGAGGCCGAAAGTGCATCCAGATCAAAAACTGACGACCTTTAAATTCGACTCAGACCAAAGAGGAACCTGTCGAGAAATTCGGGGGCTATCAACTTCAAACCGAAGAACGGTTCAAAACCTATTGGAAGAGAGAAAAAACAGCAGCAGACGGTGAACCTCGCAAGACTGCCTGGAAAAGTTGGACCTGCTGGAGACTTTCTTAGAGAACATGTCAAAAGCCTCAAGGGCCACGTTTCGACCAAGGGAAACCAGATTCAAGTCGAAGGCCTCAAGCACAAAGAAGTCAAACTGCTCTTGCACAAGTTTCTACGCCACAACGGCCTCGACGATCACCGGGTACTGAGCCAATCTGGAATATTGGAAATCGTTCCTCCCCACCTAGTGACGCATACTAAACAGGACTCGGCGACCACTACGCCTCCAGCCGCGGCAACTATGCCCTACCTCTTCCCTGGCGCGCCTGCACCAGTGTCTACCGACAAGAGACGTAGGAAGAAGTCCTAACCTCCTTTCACCGGTTCGTCCGGCTTCTGCGGCCCGACAATCTCGACCACGTATCCTTCAGCATCGTGAAAGCTCGCCATGCGATTCCCCCAAGGCCGGTTAGCGGGCTTGTCAGCAAACTTGACTCCCTTGCGCTTCAACGCCGAGTAGACTTCGTCTACATCGTCCACTTCGAAGTGCAACTCGACCGTTTGCCGATCCAGTCGGCTTCCTTTCTTTAGCAGGTGAAATGCTAGCCTTGATCCTTTGGTCCCGAACATGATGAAATTAGCATTCTCTTCGGTTACAGGTAGTCCTAGAATTTCTTTGTAGAGATTCTTCTCTTCGTCGAACTTGACGGCCCAGAGAGTCATGTAGGAAAGGTTTCTCAGTCTCATCATCTCATATCCGGATTCTTCATACTTTTAGCTATTCTAGAAATGAAGCGGCCGGGGATAGAGATCGCGCAGAATCAGCCCAGATTCGGAATCTGGGCAGGCGATTTGAGATCACGCAGTTTGCACGTTGACCTGCACGTTGAGCTACACGATGTCAAAAACCGGCGACCAGCTGATTCTGCGCCCTAATTCACAAGACTCGCCCAGATCAGTTTCAACTGGCGGGACCCCCTCGTCGAAAAATGTCAAAAGTAGTTGATCCCCACGACGCAGAAGAGCTCTTTGGAGGGCCTCTACTCGGTGAAATACAGGTCGCGTGGACCCGAAAAAAAGGCGAGTGAAATCGCGGTTGCGTGTGAGTTGTTTTTAGAAGGCGGGTCTGGTATGGTGGTTCTCGTAGAGTATTTTGCGTTCGTAGACGCCCATGACCCAGTAAAGTCCAACTACGAGGAATAGTCCGAGGATGAATATGATGATGTTAGCGTTGGCTCCTAGAGAGTTTATGACAGCTTGGCGCGCGGAATCTGTGAACAGCGTCATCCATGTCAGCGAAACGAGTAGGGCTGCTGGAAGGGTCAGGCGGAACATCCGTAGCATCATGAGTTCTTTCTTTGGGCTTGCCATTTCTAGTCGGAAATGTCGGTAATGGTCTAGGCCTTTCATAGCGCTTTTGCAAGAATCCGCCTATGACTTCAGCACGTTCAAAGGCTAGATCTCGTCGCTATTGAGGGTTCCTCAGTCATGTTCATGGAAATAGGCTCTACTGCATTACGTAAAAATGGATAGATCGATGTTACAAAACAGACCAAAAAAGCACGAAAAACGTCTCTAAGGACAGAATCCTACTAGATCTTCGCAGTCGGGTCATGTTGGAAACTTACATATTCCGCGAACCACAACGCCACATTCGTGGCCGCCGTAACGTAGCTTGGTAGCGTACAGGCCTGAAAGGCCTAGAAAGCCTTGGCCAGTGGAGCCTGGAGGCCGGGTTCAAACCACCCCAACACGGTGTGAACGTCCCGGCGGCGGCCCCACAAAGAAGACTTAACAAACAAACAAAGAAAGTACGCCGCCCGTGGGCCGGTAGTTCAGCCTGGCACCATATCAACACCTGAAAAACACGTCAGCCGCCGAGACGGAGACGAGCCCGGTCAAGATTGACCGTCTAATTTCTAATCGTTATTATCCACAACGAGACTCAGGCAATCTCAGAGCAATGCGAGGCAAGATCATAACTTTAGAAGGAATAGACCAGTCTGGCAAGAGAACCCAGACACGACTCCTCGCAGAAGAGCTCGAGAGAAAAGGCGCAAGAGTCAGCACCATCAGCTTCCCCATCTACAGATCACCGTCGGGCAGACAGATACAACGATTCCTCGCTGGCAAGCAAGAATATCCGGCAACGGCACTCCATATGCTCTACTCTCTAAACAGATGGGAGAATCAAGAACTCATAACTAATCTGACCGAGAATTCAGATTTTGTAATTGCCGACAGGTACTACCCGTCGAATTTGGCGTACGGAGTCTCGAGAGGCTTAAGCTTGGGATGGCTGCAGGGCTTGGACCGAGGGCTGCCTACAGCGAGCCTCGTCATTGTTCTTGACGTTCCCGTGCTCTCATCCTTCGGTCGAAAATCGAGTGGGAGAGATGTTCACGAGAGAGACAAGCAGTTGCTGTTGAGGGTCGGACGGACCTATCGAACGTTGGCAAAGAAGTTGGATTGGAAGCTGGTTGACGCAAACCGGCCCGTTGAGGAGGTACATAACGCCGTCTGGGGTATCGTCAGAAAAAAGTTCAGATTCTCATCCTGAGAATCAGATCAACGGTTAGGTAATCTCCACTGCCTCTAGCTCGACCTGAGCGTAGCTGTCGCGGGTCAACTCAACGTTGAGCTCTTGTATTATGAGCTTGATCAGCTCGTCCGGTTCAACCCTTCTGACGCCTTTCAAATGATGGACCAAGACCTCGACTCTCCCAGGCTGGAAGACCAGCCGTATGATGTAGTGATCCTCGTGAACCCTATGTCTCCTACCATCACTCAGAGAATAGTGAAGCTGGAAAGCCAGGTCTAGAATATTCAGCGAACCCTGGTTTTCGATTCTTTGCAAGACTCGTTCTTCTTCCTTGGAATCGAGAACGTCGAAACCATCACTATTACCGACTCCTAACTTGAAGGCTACCTGTCCTTTCGAGTAACCGTCCTGGTCAGCCACCGTGATTTCCCGAGACTTTGGATTCGTCCGAAGCGCTGCTAACGCAGAAACGAGAGCCTTCTGCAACGATTCAGGATTAATGTCAAACGAAAACGAGGCCCGAGCGTGCAGAACAGTCGGGAATCTGTCAAGGGTACCCAGAGACGGATCTTCCTCATGAGAAGTTGGCAAGAGAGACTGCACTACGCTCTTCGCTTATCAACTATATTCCTTCCGCCAAAGCATAACTCGGCTCAGGTTGGAATGTTCATATTTGTCGACGAACAAATTTCTATACCTCCATGCACCGCAAGAACGCGGCTCAACTCTGGAGAAAATGCCCTTCCTGCCAGAGAGAACTCTTCTCCGAAGATCATTTCTGCACCAGTTGCGGCCAATGCCTGGACTGCTGCCAAGGAACCCATGCCATTCACCAACCTCAGAAGACTGCCCACTAAAGCCGCGATAGGGATCTCCGAGTATGGAAATCTTTTAATTAAGAAGACCAATATCCCCCTCTCGGGCTAGGATGCGTCTAGGACCAGAGGGCCCTTTCAAGAGTTTGGTGAGATGGCTTGCAAAAGGCAAAACGGAAAGAGGAATACGAGGCCAGAATCAAGCAAGCCCTAGGCGTTCTGAACGAAGTCTCAAACGATAACACTACACCGCGCAACATTCGTCGAGCTGCAAAAGACGCGATGGATGCTCTACAGGCGCAGTCAAACACTATAGGAGTGAGGGCGTCAAACGCGATATCACTGCTAGACGAAATCGGGCAGGACCCCAATATGCCACCTTACACGCGGGTGAAACTCTGGAATGTTGCAAGCATCCTTGAAGCGGTAAAAGACTAGATATGCTCCCTACAAAATCTCCCCATTCTTAGGACAACTATTTATCGCTAACAGGCCTAATCGTATCTCGGAGCTTTCGTCTTGAAGGTCCCCCGCATACTCCCGTACGTGGTGGGCCTGATCGTACTCGCCTTCGCCTTAGGCTCGCTCACGCATGGAACGCCTGGAGGGAGTCTTCTCTTCCGATCATATTGGCTGCTCTACTTGGTCTATCTTGCACCCCTGGTTATTCTTGGGGCGATGGTCGCGGTCATCATTCTAATTGGACTGAACTACCGCGACTTGGGCGCGGCAATCGGCTATGGAATAGCGCGACGGAGAAAAGTGCGCAAACGTGGATCCCGCTACTCTACGTTTGTTGCGATGTTCTTCTGGGCACTAGCCATAGGAGTGCTGATCCAGACTAAAGGCAGTATTTTCAACCCAATCCATGCAGCGAACTCAACCATAGTAAAGAACATAGTGGGAGACAACACGACGCCTCCAAACTTGTTCCAGGTTGGTGGTATTCTGCCTGCACTATCCAGTCTCGTGCAGAATGAGTGGTTTAGCTTCGCATTCCTGGGCCTTCTCGTTGTCGCAGGAGTCATCCTCGTCGAAAGCTTTCGGGTCTCATTGAAAGAGACGCGTGACTTTAGAATCCAAGAATTACAGACAAACCAAGAACAGGGCTTGCAAGCAGTTCACGAGGCGATCAAGCTAGTCGAAGACCCTGCGTCGGACCCGAGAAGCCGCATAATTGCATGCTATCAGCACCTAGTATCAACCGTGTCTGGGCTAGGAGCTCCTGTCTCGCCGAACCTGACGGCGAGGGAACTTGACAGAGCGGTAAGATCAACCTTCGCTCTAAAAGGGCCAGCCACGACCGACCTAACCCAGCTATTTGAGGAAGCTCGCTACAGTCTTCATGAAATCACAGACAGTGATGCTGACAAGGCGCATGGGTATCTTGATTCTGTTGCCGAGGAACTCAACATTCAACTCCAAACCATAACTTGAACACGATAAAACTACTCTTCTGGTCAGCGGTTGCATATGGCCTTCTGCTGGTTTTTGTTAGAGGAATTTTTCCCTCAGAATCGGCACCCACCATTTCCTTGACTGGAATCCCGCTTATCGTCATCGTTGTCATGATCGTGCGTGACCTTGCTAGAAGGTCCACGACCCCGACGGTTCGAAGACCTATCACAACGAGCACAAGTTTCCGATGGAACCATGTACAGTTCCTAAGCGGTCAGTTCCGAGTGGCGGCCAGCGCAAGCAATTCATACTTTGAAAATGTGGTTCGAGCGAGGCTGAGGGAACTCTTGACCACCAAAGTTTCGCTCGAAACAGGCTTGGACAACGCGACTCTGCGACGAATCTTGTCAGACCCGATGGAAGGACCAGGACTCCTTGAGGACGAGACTCTCTACCGCATGCTATATGGACCTATTCCCGAAAGAGAGCTGGCAAGGATAAACTTGATTGGCGATGCAATCGACTTGATTGGAGCCTGGAAGGGCTGAAGGTAGACGATGCGGGCCAGACCTGCCAGAAGATTATCGGTCAAGTTAAGCAAGTAATCGTTGGAAAGGATCCTGTTCTCGAAAAGGTCATGCTAGCTCTCCTAGCGAACTCACACATTCTCTTTGAGGATTATCCAGGGCTGGCGAAGACACTGCTTGCGAGGAGCTTCGCAATGAGTATGGGATGCTACTTTTCTAGGATTCAATTCACGCCCGACCTGCTCCCGGCCGACATCACGGGGACCTATGTCTACAACGTGAAGTCAGGAGACTTCGAGCTACGTAAAGGGCCAGTGTTCACCAACATTCTACTTGCAGACGAGATCAACAGAGCCCCTCCTAAGACTCAGGCCGCGCTCTTGGAGGCGATGCAAGAAAGGCAGACGACGCTGGATGGAAAGACGCATTCGCTCCAAAACCCCTTCATCGTCATGGCCACTCAGAACCCGATCGAGTACGAAGGAGTCTACCCGCTTCCAGAAGCCCAGCTAGACCGCTTCCTAGTCAAGCTCCAGCTCGGATATCCCACTCGAACAGATGAGATGGAGATAATGCGACGTCGCATGATAAGAGGCCAGGAAGATGTGATTCTAGATCCTGTTGTGGATTCAACGACGATTCTCGACCTGCAAAAGACCGTTGAGGGAATCCACGTAGATGACGATGTTTTGGGATATATCACTGACATAGTCCAAGCAACTAGAGCACAACGCCAGATTGAGATAGGTGCGAGCCCAAGGGGGTCTCTCGCAATTTTCAAACTCAGCAGAGCAAGGGCAGTCTTTCACGGAAGAGACTATGTTATCCCGGATGATGTCAAGGAGGTTGCGGCCCCAGCACTGGTTCACAGGTTGATCATGAAAACGGAATCTTGGGTTAAGGGAACGGACCCTAGCCAAGTCCTCGGGGATATTCTCAAGACGATCCCCGTGCCCAGAGCCAAGGCTTAGGGCAGATTCTTGTTCACACCAAAAGCGATCCTGTACTTCTCACTGACTGGAGCATTGCTTATTCTTGCACTTCTTCTTAACGATCTTGAGATCGGAGTACTCATACTCGGATTGGCTTCTCTCTTTTTCTTCTCTAACGTCCGGGGTCTACCCGAGAAGATAAACATCAGTCTCGAAAGAAGCGTTGTCCCTGATGAAACATTCGGCGACGAAGACATTCGAGTAGAATCCCGCATCCGAAACCTTACGGGCGCGACTCTCGGAAACTTGGAGATTCATGAAATCTTCGATCACAGAATCATTCCAGAAAAAGGGACAGCCCACTCGCGGGCTTCAACAGGACCGTTCCAAGAATTACGACTTGTAATTGAGTTTCCGAGTCCTCCACGGGCAAACTATGAGATCGGCCCTCTGATAGCCCGAGTAAGAGACCCCTTTGGATTCTATCTCACCGAGAAGAAACTCGGATCTGAAACTCTTTCTGTTATGCCAAGACCCGAACGCCTAAGAGGAGTCCAGCTCCGTCCTCGACATGTGGGACCATGGCCTGGAGTTATCCCATCAAAGGCGTTGGGACTCGGGACAGAGTTCTACAGCATGCGCGAATACATTCCAGGTGACGATCCCAAGAGAATCAACTGGAAAGCATCAGCACGGTACAACGAACTGATCGTTAACGAGACTGAGGCGGAGAGAGTCACCGATGTGATGATTGTCCTTGACACGGACGTTACCATGCTCGGACCAACCGAGAGCGAACTCTTCGAACGCGAAGTTCAAGCTGCGGCATCGCTCACCCGTCTGCTGCTAAGTCAAGGCAACCGTGTAGGACTAGTCCTTCAAGGAGGAGAGAGAGGGTCCATACCGGCAGGCTTTGGAAAGAGACATGAGAGAAGAATACTCTACCTGCTGGCGGCCGCGAAACCTGGCAGAGCGACGGTCTCGACCAGTTACGTGATGAATCTCCTTGCCCGTCGAATGCTCCCCTCTCGTTCACAGATCGTGATAATCTCGCCGCTCTTGGACCCAGAATTGAGAGAAGGCGTCAAACAGCTCACGATCGCGGGATACAGCATGCTCATCCTATCACCCTCGCCGACGCCGCCCACGTCAGTCCGAGACCAGACTGAGGAAATAGCTTTCAAATTCATCATGCTGGAAAGATCCATTAGTCTTCTCGCGCTAGAGAGATCCTCAACGGTCGTTGACTGGCCGAGCAGCGTCCCATTATCCGTATTGATGTCGAAGGTGAGAAGCACACGTCCCATTTCCGACCTTTAGATTTCTTCCCCCGCATAGTCACACCGTTGCTGAGGATCAACTATGTTTTTCTCGCTCCTTGGATTGTGCTGAGTCTTCCTCCATCGGCCCTTGGGCAGCAGTCAATTCTGGTTACTGCAGCAGTTGCAATCGTGGGGTTCGCAGGCATGCGGCTAGGAAACAGAGCTACGATCTATGCAGCCTCTGGAAGTTTGCTGCTGTTGATAGTGTGGGGCAAAGTAGCCGGCGACCTCTACGGGCTTCCTGGACCGGATAGCGCTGTGCTTCTGTTGCAATTCATGCTTGTCATCTTCCTCATGGAAGCGTCGATCACCGTCTTGACTCTTGACTCCGCTATCAAACCGTTAGAGGGTAAGAACGATGATCTTTCGGAATCCGCGAGGATGCGAGCAGTGGGGTGGGAGCGAGTCCAGCTTTTCAATCTTGGGAAGCTGACGGCAGCTTCCTTCGTGCTATCTCTCGGGCTGTTGATCCTCGGCAGTCTTGTCAGTATACCTTTCAACGAGATAGCTTTCAGCGGAGTTCTAGTGTTGGCCGCGGTTGTCGCGATTTTCGTCCTTCTCACGTATAGACGGGAGCCTGAAGAACGGAGGCGATCCGCGTAATAGTTTCTCCCCTCTCATAGTTCTTAAGCTTCGAATTACGGCGGCGACGTTGCATTGTCCAACTATGAGATTGGGCGCAGGTTAGAGTATCGGATCAGGGATCTGTTTAGACGAAATGGGTACTTCGTTGTCCGTGCAGCTCAGTCAAAACCGATAGACTTGGTCTGCTTACGAAATGGCCGCTCTGTATTGGTCGAGTGCAAGGCCGGAAGATCCTTTCTTGGAAAAGAGAGGAAGAGAGAACTCTTGGAGTTGGCAAAGCAGGCCGGTGCCGCTGTTGTCCTAGCGAGACGGAGGCGGCGAATGGTCGAGTTGACTGACCTAGAGAGTGGGCGTTTGCTGAAACCCGAGAATCTACTCGAATTATGATTCTCTATCGGAGTCTCTAAGGCTTCGAAGCTTTTCGAGCATTGAGAGCCAGCCGAAGACTAGGTTGCTGTATACTGACATTTTCTCAGGGTCCTTCTCAAGCTTCAGTAATGCATTCGTCTCGCTAATCTTTCCCACGATCGTTTGCTCCACTGTCTCCAAAAGGAGACTCGGGGACACCGTGGCCTGGGGACCGGTTGCTCGCGCATAGACGACTGGTTTGTTACATTTAGCACAGAAGATATCACCCTTGACTCTGAAGAGAGGGTTTCCGCATTCCGGACAGACATCAGAGAGCATAGTGGCACCAGATTTTAGCAGGTCAGCCATGCGTTTCACATCATCAGACAACTTTCGAATGATCTCCGTACGGTCTAACAGTCTAGGTGGCTGGGCGGTGTATAAATCACACGATAACCCGACATGTGCAGCTAAGGATAGTAGTCGGGTTAAAGACAAGGCTAGTAAAGCATCCTTCGACATGTCAACGGTGCGGTCTTAGCGTGAAAGCTAATTTCCAAGCGTATTTTGGTAGAACTTATTAGCGTGCCCAACTAGATTCGACGAACGTTCTAGGGACCAAATTTGCCCGAGAAGACGGCAACTCTACGAGTCGCAGATGCTCTCCAACGCTCGGACTCACATCTGGCGATGTCGTCCAGATTGTTGGTAAGAGGAAGACGAACGCACTGTGCTGGCCGGCACATGAACAAGATTATGGAAAAGGGATTGTGCGTATAGACGGCTATCTCAGGAACAACGCGGGAGTCTCAATTGATGACAAGGTTACTATTCGAAAGATAGACGCGAAGATCGCCGAACGTCTGACACTAGCCCCAACAGAACCCCTGCGCATAGTCGGCGGAGAAGAGTATCTTAGCCAACTGCTAGAAGGACGGGTTCTGTCGCGGGGAGACTTCGTCCCGATCAATATCATGGGACGGACTGTCAACCTAGTCGTAACCAATACGAGTCCTAACGCCGAAGCTGTGATTGTTACCGAAGGAACCGAGGTCCTTGTCGGCGAGCAGGTCAAGGAACCGATCCGCGCGATTCCCAAGATCAGCTACGAAGACATAGGCGGTCTGCGACCCGTGATCCAGAAGGTCCGGGAGATGATTGAGCTCCCGTTGAGACATCCTGAGCTGTTTGAAAGATTGGGTGTCGAGGCCCCCAAGGGAGTCTTGCTTCATGGGCCCCCTGGTACTGGAAAAACTCTGCTCGCGAGGGCGGTTGCGAGCGAGACGAATGCTAACTTTCTCAGCATTGGTGGACCGGAGATCATGAGCAAGTATTACGGAGAGAGCGAGGAGAGATTGCGGGACGTGTTCAAGCAAGCGCAGGAGAATGCTCCTTCAATCATCTTTATCGACGAAATTGACTCCATCGCGCCGAAGAGAGAGGAGGTCACCGGGGAAGTGGAGAAGCGGGTTACCTCGCAGCTCTTGTCACTGATGGATGGTCTCCAGTCGCGTGGGAAGGTGGTTGTGATCGGGGCGACGAATCGTCCGAATGCTATTGATCCGGCGCTGCGCCGGCCGGGCAGGTTTGACCGTGAGATTGAGATTGGTGTGCCGGATCGTGATGGCCGGCTGGAGGTGTTGGAGATTCACACTCGAGGGATGCCGTTGGCGGAGGATGTTGATCTGAAGAAACTCGCGGACGTGACTCATGGCTTTGTGGGAGCTGATCTCGAGTCGCTGGCGAAGGAGGCTGCTATACGAGCACTTCGGAGGATTCTCCCCGAGATCAACCTCGAAGCGCAAAGCATCCCCGGCGATATTTTGAACAAGATTATTGTGAAGATGGCGGATTTTCAGGACGCTCTGAAGGAGGTAGAGCCTTCAGCGATGCGGGAGGTGCTGGTTGAGATTCCGGACGTGTCCTGGGATCAGGTTGGTGGCCTGGAGGACGTGAAGGAGGAGCTGCGGGAGGCTGTGGAGTGGCCGTTGAAGTATCCGGACCTGTTTGCGCAGCTGAATGCGACTCCGCCGAAAGGGCTACTATTGTATGGTCCGCCGGGGACGGGTAAGACATTGTTGGCGAAGGCGGTGGCTCACGAGAGCGAGTCTAATTTCATTAGTGTCAAAGGTCCCGAGCTGCTGAACAAGTTCGTTGGAGAGTCTGAGAAGGCGGTCCGCGAGGTCTTTAGGAAGGCTCGGCAAGCGTCACCGTGTATCATATTCTTCGACGAGGTTGACTCTGTTGCGCCGACCCGTGGGAGTAGTATGGGCGACTCTCATGTTACTGAGAGGGTGATTAGCCAGTTTTTGACTGAGATGGATGGTCTCGAGGAGCTTCGGAACGTCATCATCATCGCAGCTACGAACAGACCGGATATCATTGACTCGGCTCTGTTGAGGCCGGGGAGGTTTGACCGGTTGCTGTTTGTTCCTCCTCCTGATCTTGAGGCGAGAAAGCAGATCTTCAAGATTCACACTCGCAAGACCCCCTTGGCAGACGATGTGAACCTGGATGAGTTGGCTAGGAAGACTGACGGGTATACCGGTGCGGATATTGCGTCTCTAGCTAACACGGGTGTGATGCTTGCTTTGCGAGAGCATATCTCGAAGGCTAAGGACCCGGAAGATGCCAAGAAACGTGCAAAGGGCTTGAAGGTGGCGAAGCGACACTTTGATGAGGCTTTGCAGAAGATCAAGCCCATGTCGACTGAGGAGTTGAAGATGTACGAGCGGTTCTCCGAGCAGTTCTCCGATTCGGCACGGCCCAAGTTGCGGACGACTCCCGTGTCTTGATATAGGAAGGTAGATGGTTAGTAGCGTCTCTGAGAAGTGAGGCCTAGAATCTTACGTCCTTACTGGAGACGCGTATCGTAGGGAAAAAAAGGAGCGGGGCTAGGTTCTAGCCCGCCCGATTGTGGCGTTTAGGAGAGGCCTGCGAGCCGGCTCCATGAGTATGCCTGTGCGGGATAGGAGGCGGGTGGGTTGTGCTAGGGTGTTCTGGATGTTAGCCTGTCCAGTTGGGGCTGCTTTCAGCCAGTCCGGGATGACGATGGTGCGGAGCAGCGCTTGTACAGTGACGTCTCTTGCTTTTGCCTCAGCGAGGAGTCGGTGGTAGTTTTCTTCTCCAAGTGACTGCATGAATTTGGGCATAGAAGGATATCTTATGCTTCCGTTGGAGATAAACGTTGGAATTTGAACAAGAAGGAAGGAACAATTCGTTGCCTGTTCAGCTAATTTGAACGAGCCCCGAAGGAATTTTCTGGGATTTGATTGCAGGATCAAGGTCTATTTTCTAGCTGAAGAATCCTATGTCTGGTCAAAGTTTCCAACGGTGTTGGACTGAGAGCTCTCAGGGCATAGTGTCGAATTCACTTTCATCATCCGAGACTCGAGCCTGTCTCAAGTCGAATTGGAGGTTTGGTCTGGATGGTTCTTCTTTGCGAGTTTGTTTTGGGTCAGATCGAGAATGAGTGGCCTGTTCCTACGCACGATTGTGGATGTGCCCAGTACAGTTCGGCTTGGGTTGTCTTTTGGGGGTCTTGGGTTTCAGATAGCTATTTAGGGGTCTTCGGTGGTAGAGCGTCTGCCGGACATCGTACTCGCGCTGTCGGAGGTGAATTGCTTGTCAGAAGAACCAAGGAAGACGGAGAGGGCTCCTGCCCCTGTGCGTAGAACTGATATTCCAGCGGACACTATACTGATCGGTAAGAAGCCGATCATGGCTTATGCTACGGCTGTCATGATGCACTATAACACGGGCGCCAAGAAGCTGACCCTAAAGGCTCGTGGAAGAGCCATCAGCACTGCCGTTGATGTGGCTGAGGT
>WNGI01013112.1_pt1 | contig 13640 bp, 11 predicted proteins | sample 5400621 | NCBI WGS metagenome assembly WNGI01 (sample SAMN13153374, study PRJNA577476) | soil metagenome | isolation source: 20 cm soil or saprolite under Garry oak tree replicate 1 | place: USA:California | collected 2016-06-15
CTGACGCTCAACGAGCCGTTCGAACCACCGCCGGCGCCGCACCTGACCCTCGGCCAGTCGCGCCGGCTGGGCCTCGGCCCGCCGATCAAGCGGGTGTCCGACCGGAGTGTGCAGCGCACCGCAGTTGACTCGACGCCCGCGGCCCCACCGGACCCTGAGCTGGACGGGGAGCGAACGGCCCAAGCATCACCACTGGCATCGGCCGAGCCTACGGCGCGATCGGCGCGGGTGGTCGCATCGAGTATCGACGCGACACCGCGGCTGGACCTGCCGCTTGCCCCCCGTCCCGCCGCGGGCGAACCATCGGCGCAGCGCGCGGCATCGGTGGATGACGCGCCCCTGAGCGCGCCGCCGGCGCCGGTCGACACCACGGCGACCGCGTCGCCGAACCCGCCGAGCGATCCCACGCATCTACCAGCCACTGTGCAGCGGCTCGCGCAGGCCAGCCCGCTCCCGCGCGCGTCGAGCGAAACCCGGCCTGCGCCACGCGATGTCAGCGCACTGACAGCTGCCGGTTCGGCCAGCCTCCCGCCACCAACCTTGCCGCTCGTATCCGACGCGCGGACTCGTATCGCTGCTCGGCCGGCCGCGGCAGCGCCGGAACTCGCGGCCATCGCCCCGCTGGTCAGCGCCCGGCCGCTCCGACCCACCGTCGGCGTTCAGCGCTCGAGCGATGCCGCGCCTTCGACACGGGAGACCCAGACCATCCATACACTGCGACCGGAGCCGGCCGACGCGGCTGTGCACTCGGACCCGGAGCGCATCCCGACCTCGGGCTGGTACGACGAATCCACGTTCCCGGAGGACGAATCGCCAGCCATGACACTTGCGCCAGCGTCGCTGGGACGCGGTCACGACGATCTCGCCCCCGCGTTCGAGACCGAGCCCGTCGTCCAGGCGTATCGCCCGGCCGCCGGCGTGCTCCCTGCCCGGTCGACGGAGACCCCCCGGACTTACCCTCCCCCGCAAGGGGGGCGGGCGACAACGACGATCCACGGTGCCCTCAGCCAAGGGGACATGCAAACCGGGTTGAGCCGCGGCATCAGTCTGCCGCTGGCGCCGCCGCCCGGCATCGCGCTTCAGCGGGCAGCCCAGGCGCTGGCGGAATCGCGGACCGAGTCCGCCGACGAATCGCCCGAGCCGTTCGCCCCGATCGTGCAGGGCGCCTGGTACGACTCGATCACCGCCGGAGCCGGCAGCCTGGCCTCGAGCGCGATGTCATCGGGCGGCGCTGCCGCCGGCGGCGCGGTGGGATCGGCGGTCGGAGCGACCGCGTCATCGTCCGGCCACCAGGCAGCCGCGGAACCCGACATGGATGAGCTCGCTGGAAAACTCTACGACCGGATCCGTACCCGACTGAAGACGGAGCTGCTGATCGATCGGGAGCGAGCCGGCTTCCTGACCGACCTGCGCTGAGGAGGAAATGATGGCAGACCACCCCCACGCTCAGAGCCTGCGGTTCCGAGTCAAGATCGACGGTGACGGCGATCTCGGCAACTGGTCGAAGTGCGACGGCCTCTCGGTCGAATATGACGTCTTCGAGTACAAGGAGGGCGGCGAGAACGCCTTCATTCATCGGATTCCGGGGCGCGCCAAGTACCAGAACGTCAAGCTCACGCGCCCGGTCAACAAAGACTCGAAGAAGGTCGCCGACTGGATGGCGAAGCTCAAGCTCGAAGTCAAGCGGCAAACCGCGGAGATCTCCGCCCTGGATTCCGAGGGTCATCCGATCGCGACCTGGAACCTCGAAGGCGTCTTTCCGGTCCGCTGGAATGGGCCGTCGCTCGACGTCGGCGCCAACCAGGCGGCCACCGAAACGCTGGAACTCGCCCACAACGGATTCCTTCGTGGATAGGAGCAACCACACGCGATGAAGATGGTGAAAGCGAAGCTCGAAGAGGTCGACGGCCTGGGCAGGCTGGAGTTCAAGTTCAACCCCAGCGAATACTCCGTGCAGAAAAGCGCGCAGTGGGACGCGCCCCGCCGCAGCATGAGCACGGAGGCCGGTGCGAAGCCGGAGTTCATCGGCACCAATCCGCAAAGCGTCAACATGCAGATCTTCTTCGACGACTGGGAGGCTGCCGTCGGCGACGTGACCAAAGACGTCGAGAAGCTCTTCAAGTGGTGCACCCCGAGCCGCAAATCGATCGGAGATGAAACCCCGCATCCGCCGCTGCTCCGCTTCATCTGGGGAAGCAACCTGCACCTGGCCGAGCGCAAGTTCTACCTGGCGTCGGTGAATGCCAAGTACACGATGTTCGGTCGCACCGGCAATCCACTGCGGGCCACTGCCGACATCAGCCTCAAGGAGGCTCCGGACCCACCGGGCGCCCAGAATCCCACCTCCGGGTCGATCCACGCGCGGGCGACGCATCTGATCTCGGAAGGCGACACGCTGCAGTCGATCGCCACCAGCGAGTACGGCAACCCGAATTTGTGGCGAGGACTGGCGACCTTCAATGACATCGATGACCCTTTGCGGCTGAAACTCGGTACTCGAATCCTGGTCCCCACCCGCGAGGAAGCCGCGGATGGCGCCGGCAACGGGAGCTGACGCGTGCCCCAGTCCTTCCATGTCTGGCCGGATATTCAGCTCAACGGGTCGCCCCTGTCGCACGAGATGGAAGGCCTGCTGGAACAGGTGATCGTCGACCACCACCAGCACCTGCCCGACATGTTCGCGATCGCATTCCACGACCCGGACCGCAATGTGCTGAGCACCCTCCACGCGACCATCGGCGACAGCGTCACGATTAAGGTGACCCCGCCGGGAGGTTCGCCGGAAACGTTGATCAAGGGTGAGCTGACCGGCTTCGAGGCCGAGTACGGGGCGACCCGGTTGCGCACCGTGCTGCGCGGTTACGACAAGTCGCACCGGCTGCACCGCGGCCGGCGGACGGAGACCTACAAGAACGTGACCGACTCCGACATCGCCCGCACGGTCGCCAACCGCGCCAGCCTCACGATCGGCCAGATCGATTCCACCAGCGGGACATTCGACCACGTGTCGCAGGCCAATCAATCGGACTGGGACTTCTTGAAGTCCCGGGCGCGCGAGATCGGCTACGAGCTGGCCATGGAGGACGGAAAGTTCTACTTCCGGCAGCCGGTCCAGGCGTCGGGAGCGCCGCAGGCCGGCAACTACCGGAACAACAGCGATCCGCTGCAGCTGGTCTTCGGCGACGATCTCATGGAATTCCGGCCTCGGGTGACCTCGGCCGAGCAGGTCAACGATGTCAAGGTCCGCGGCTGGGACCCGGACCAGAAGCAGGCAGTTATCGGCTCCGCCAACGCGGGCACCGTCGCCGCCGATTCGTTACCCGACAACCCCGCCGGCCTGGCAAACAACTTCGGCGGGCCGACCTTTACGGCCGTCAACCGGCCGCTCGCTCAGCAGGCACAGGTGGATGGCGCGGCGGCCTCGATCGCGGAGCTGATCTCCAGCGCCTTCGCCGAAGCCGATGGAGTGGCGAACGGGAATCCGAAACTCAAGGCCGGCAGTACGGTCAGCATCGGCGTCGTCGGCAGCGAGTTCTCGGGGAAGTACACGCTGACCAGCACGCGTCACGTGTTTGGCGAGCAGGGCTACCGGACGCAGTTCGTGATCAGTGGCCGCCAGGACCGTACTCTGCTCGGCCTGACGTCGCTGGGCTCGTCGAACGGCCACGCGTCTGCCGGCGGCGCGCCGATCAACGGCGTCGTGGTGGCGCTGGTCACCGACAACAACGACCCGAACAACGCGGCCAGGGTGAAGCTGAAATTCCCGTGGCTCGACGACAACTATGAGTCGGACTGGGCGCGGTTGACCCAGCTGGGCGCGGGCCCCAACAGCGGCGCCGTCTGGATCCCGGAAGTTAACGACGAGGTCCTGGTGGCCTTCGAGTTCGGCGACATCCGCCGACCCTACGTCGTCGGCAGCCTCTACAACGGCCAGGACACCCCCAACCTGGGGAGCGGCCTCTTCGACAACGGCAAGGTGAAGCGGCGCGGGTTCATCTCGCGCAAGGGCCATCAATTCATCTTCTTTGATGATCCGAACAAGGCCGGCATCGCCTTCATCAGCAGCGACGGCAATCTGAAGATTTCGCTCAACGAGACCAACTCCGAGATCCATATCTCGTCACAGGGAAAGGTTCACGTCGAGTCCCAGCAGGATATGACGTTCGAGTCGCAGGCCAACCTCAAGCTGTCGGCCCAACAGGGAATCACGCTCGAGGCGCAGACCAACCTCAATCTCAAAGGGAGCTCTGGGGCCACCCTCGACGGTGGGCCGCAGCTTGAAATGAAGTCGAGCGGCCAGACCAAGGTGAGCGGCACGATGGTTGACGTCAACAATGGCGCGTTGCAGGTGATGTGATGCCAGGCCCGATTGTCAACATGGGTGGGACGGTGACCTGCATGCATGGGGGCCAGGGTCAGTGCACCACCGTCAGCCCCAAGGTGATGGTCGGCAATCAGCCGGTGGTCACCATCCCGGCGTCGTACATGGTCGCGGGCTGCGCGTTTCCGCCACCGCCGGCCGCCAACGGACCGTGCGTGACGGGGATGATCCCATCGGGTAGCACGAAGGTGCTGGTTGGAGGCATGCCGGTGCTGCTCGCGGTCCCTCCGGTGGCCGGGACCTGCGTGCCGACCGGGACGCCGATGATGATCGCCTACGCCGGGCAGGCCAAGGTGATCGCGCAATGAGCGAAGAATTCATTGGATCCGGCTGGGCGTTTCCCCTTCGCACCGACGCCACCGGGCGGATCGCGCTGGTTGCGCGGGAGCAGGAGATCGAGGAGAGCATTCGACTCATCCTGGGCACGGCGATTGGCGAGCGGCCGATGCGCCCCGAGTTTGGCTGCGCCATCCACGATTACGTCTTCGACAATGCCGACACGGAGACCGCCGCCCGGGTGGCCGCCGCGGTACGTGCGGCGTTGCGCCGCTGGGAACCCCGCATCGACGTGCGCGACGTACTCGTCAGCTTCGATACCGAGGACTCGAGCATCATCTACATCGATATCCGGTACGCCTTGGGCGAGACCAATGATCCGCGCAACCTGGTCTTTCCTTTCTATGTAATCCCGCCGGAGACCACATGATCGACAACAACCCTGCTGGAGGAGGCGAGTAAGCATGGCACTACCGGTCCCGAACCTCGACGATCGACGTTTCCAGGACCTGGTCGACGATGCCAAGCGGCTCGTCCAGCAGAAGTGCCCGGAATGGACCGACCACAACGTGTCCGACCCGGGGGTCACCCTGATCGAGACCTTCGCCTGGATGACCGACCAGGTTCTCTACCGGCTCAACCGAGTTCCGGATCGCAACTATGTCAAGTTCCTGGAATTGATCGGCGTCCGGCTCTTTCCTCCGACGGCGGCCCGGGCGGCGATCACGTTCTGGCTGGCCGGTCCCCAGACGTCGACGGTGCACATCAAGCCGGGAACCCAGGTCGCGACCCGGCGCAGCGACACCGATGAGGCGATCGCCTTCACCACCATCGGCGACCTGCCAATCGTGCCCTCCAGGCTCGCCCGGCTCGCCTCCACGTTGGGCGGCGAAAAAGAAGTCCGCGACCACACCGAGGCGCTGGAGGCGAAAACGTCCTTCTACTGCTTCGACAAAGTGCCGAAGCCGGATGACGTGCTCCTCATCGGCCTGTCGGAGGCCGTGCCCTCGTGCGCTGTCACCCTGCGATTCCAATGCGACATCGAAGGCGTGGGGGTCGATCCGGAGAACCCACCGCTGCTGTGGGAAGCCTGGGACGGCTACGCCTGGTCGGCCTGCGAAGTCGACCGCGATGGCACCGGCGGCCTGAACCGGGATGGGGACGTGGTCCTGCATGTGCCGAAGAGCCACACCGTTTCCGTCATCCAGCAGCAGCGCGCCGGCTGGTTGCGGGCTCGCGTCCTCAAGCCTGAACCGGACCAGCCGACTTATAGCGCCTCGCCCACCATCAACGGCCTGACCGCTTTCACGATCGGCGGCACCACCGAGGCGGTCAACGCGGAGCTGGTGGAGAACGAGCTGCTGGGCGCCTCAGAAGGCGTGCCCGGACAGGGTTTCTCGCTCAAGCATCGTCCGGTGGTCCCGGGCGGCGCGGCCGCCATCCTCGAGGTCAGCGGCGTCGACGGGTGGCAGGAATGGACGCAAGCCCAGGATTTCGTCGACAGCAAGCCCGACGATCATCACTTCGTGCTGGACGCGGTCGCCGGTGAGGTGCAACTCGGCCCTGGCGTCCGTGAGCCGGATGGCGCTCTGCGGAATTATGGCGCCGTCCCGCCGAAGGGCGCCCGGCTGCGGCTGCGTTCCTATCTCATCGGCGGCGGCGGCCACGGCAACGTCGCCCGCAACACGATCAGCGTGTTGAAGTCATCCATCCCCTATGTGTCGAAAGTGCAGAACCGCCGGGCGGCGGAGGGTGGGGTCGACGGCGAGGACATCGAGAACGCCAAGGTCCGCGGCCCGATCGTCCTGCGCACCCGCGACCGCGCCGTCACCATGGAGGACTACGAGCACCTGGCCCGGGAGGCCGCGCCCGAAGTCGCGCGCGTCCGGTGTGTCACGGCCGGCGACGGCGCCGATGCCGGCGGAGTCCGGATCCTCGTCGTGCCAGCGGCCGGCAGCAGCGATGGCCGCCTCCGGTTCGAGCAGCTCGTCCCCAACGAGGAGACACTGCAACGGATCAGTCGGCGGCTCGATGGCTCTCGCGTGATCGGCACCCGGGTCCTGGTCGAGCCGCCCGTGTATCGCGGCGTGACGGTAGTGGCAAAGCTGCGCCCGCGCGCCAGCGCCAACGCGACTCGGCTGCAGGCCGACGCGCTCGACGCCCTCTACCACTATTTCCATCCGGTCAGTGGGGGGCCCGATCGAACCGGCTGGCCCTTTGGGCGACCGGTCCATGTCGGCGAGGTGTACTCCGTGCTGCAGGGACTGCGCGGCACCGAGCTGGTCGAAGACGCGCGTCTGTTTGGCGCGGACCCGGTAACCGGGCAGCGCGGGCAGGCGGTGCAGCGATTGGTGATCGAACCGAATGCGCTGGTGTTTTCCTACGAGCACCAGGTGCTGGTGGAGGGCGCATGATCGCCACCAAACCCGAGGTCGATGGCAAGCGGGGCCTGGTCAAGACCCTGATCAGTCCGCACCCCCTGGCGAACACCCTGCCGGCGCTGTTTCAGGAGGACGACTTTACGCAGCGCTTCATCTCGGCCTTCGACGCGGCCCTGGCGCCCGTCTTTGCCACCCTCGACAACCTGCCTGCGTATCTCGATCCCTGGCTCGCGCCCGAGGATTTCCTGGAATGGCTGGCCAGCTGGTTCGGCATGGCGCTCGACGAATCGTGGTCGCTCGAACGCCGGCGGGCGCTGGTCGCGAAAGCCTTCGACTTCTACCGGATGCGCGGGACTGCCGGCGGCCTGCAGGCCCAGCTGGAATTACTGACCGGCGGCACGATCGAGCTCCACGAGACCGGCGGTATGGCGACCTCGACCGCCGCCGGGGCGGCGCTTCCGGGTTCGCCCAACTTCGCGCTGCTGGTACGCTTCACGGTCGATGATCCGACGACGGTCAACGCCGGCCGTCTCAACGCGCTGGTCGCGGCCGCCAAGCCGGCGCACGTCACGCACAAGGTCGAAGTCGTCAAACGCGCCGAAGTCAAGGAAGTGGTGGAGGTGACCAGCGAGTGATCGTCTGCAAGCAGTGCGGGCATCATAACGAGGACAGCGACACGTTCCAACCGGAGCCGGAACCGGCGCCGGCGCCCGAGCCTGAACCCGAACCCGCCCGGGTCGGCTTCATGGACCGGGTCAAGCAGGCGGTCGGCATGGAGGATGAAGCGCCGCCGCCGCCCCCCACGACCGTCCAGGCGCCCGCCGCCCCGCCGCCCCTCACCGCCGTCGCCGTCGTCGCCGCCCCATCGCTGAACGCCACCGCCGCGCCGGTCGCGGCGCCGGAGCCGGTGCTCGCCGGGGTCGGCGCCCCAGCTGCGCCGGCCGCTGTGCCCGCCGGGTCGGTTGACGAACCCGTCTCGCGCCGGCCGACCTCCCTGGCCCCGGTCGTGACCCGGCCCCGGCCCGGCCCGCGCACCATGGAGCCGCCCACCCGCCGCAATCCGGGCGATCTCATCTGCGGCCAGTGCGGTGAAGGCAACGATCCGGCCCGTCACTTCTGCCGGCGCTGCGGAAACTCCCTCGACGAGGCGATTGCGGTGCGGCTGCCCTGGTACCGCCGGTTTTTCAGCCGGCTGTTCGGCGTCCGGACGCGAGAGGCCGGTTGGCGGCCGCGGCGCGTCGGTCCGCCCAATGTCATGGGTGGGGTGATGCGCGTCGTCCGGCTGGCCATCGTCGCGATGCTCGCAGTCGGAATCCTTGGCTTTCTGCTCATTCCGCCGTTCCACAACCTGGTGGTCAACAAGGTGACCGCCGGCGTGACCTCGGTCCGGAAGGTGGTCCACCCGAACTACGACACCGTCTACCCCGTCGCCGCGGCCGCGACCAGCCAGACCGCCGGCCACGCCGCCTCGCTGACGATCGACCGAACCAGCAACTCCTACTGGGCGGCGATCTCAACCGACAAGACGCCCCAACTCGTTTTTACCTTTAGCGAGCCGCAGGATCTGTCCGAGATCCTATTTCGATCGGGCGCGCCCGGCGCCCAGCCCAGCGACTTCCTCAATCAGCCCCGGCCGAAGGCGGTTCACATCATCTTCACGGATGCCCAGGGCAAGCTGATCACGGCCACCGACATCACGCTGACGGACCAGGAGGGTTCGCAGTTCTACCCGATCGAGGCGAAGCAGACGACGACGGCGCGCATCCAGATCCAGTCGGTCTACCCGGCGACGGGGGCCGCGCGCTCGGCGGTCGCGATCGCCGAGGTCGAATTCAAGATCAAGGACTAGGCGGGTCCGCTCGCGGTCAGGCCGAGCTCCTCGAGCACGCGCGCGTAGTCGCGGCGGGCGCGGCTGGCCGCGACCGGATCGCCGGCGCGTTGCCGTGCCTCGATCAGGAGTCTCCAGAGCGGATCGTGGAGCCGGTCGACCCACAGCCCCGTGGCACAGGCCCGCGCGGCCGCTGCCGGGTCGCCGGCTTTGAGCAACAGCTCGGCCAGGCCCTGGGCGGCCTCGAGCGCGCCGGCGCGAAACCGCTCGCGCGGCTCGATCGCCCACTCCGCGGGGCCGTCCTCGGGCAGCAGCTCCCCGGCATAGAGCTCCAGAGCCTGCTGAAAGTGCGGGATGCCCGCGGCAGTCTCGCCGCGGAGCCGCGCCACCCGGGCAGCGGCGAGCGCCTTCGAGAACTGCACCAGGTCGACCTCGGCGTCCGGACGGAGCGCAAGCCGATAGGCATCACCTTCGCGCAGCAGGAAGGACGACCCGCCGCGGCCGACGCCCGGCTCCAGCCATGACCGCAACGAGGAAACCGCCACATGCAGGTTGCGGGCGCCGGTCTCGGCATCGGCATCAGGCCAGAACGCCTCCTGCAGGACTTCGCGATGTACCGGATTGCCGGCATGCACCGCCAGCAGGCGCAGCACCGCCCGGGCTCGCGGCTTCACCGCGCTGAGGTCAACCGGGCGACCTTTGATGGCGATGCTGAAGCCGCCAAAGCAGCGAAGGCTCAAGGAGGGAGCTGACCGGACCACGCCGATCGGGATCACGTTCTCCGGGGGCGAGACCGGTGCCGAGGTGGCCAGCGGGGCCAGGCCGCATTCTTCCTGGACGGCGAGCGCCAGGCCACGATACTCGTCTCCCCGCTCGGGCTCGATTTCGGCGAGGGCCAGGTAGGGAAAGTAGCGAGCGCCGGGAGTGCCGCTGTACCGGGCCAGATGCTCGGCCTGTAAGGCGGCTTCCCTCGCCTCCGGGGCGACGGCCCGGGCCAGGCTCAGCGAGAGCAAGGCTCGAGACCACGCCTCGAGGACGCCGGCCCCCAGACGGTGAAACCCGTCGGTTGCCTGCTCGAGGACCGAAACCGCGTGGTGGCCGGCGTAGAGCGATGCCCAGCCGATCATCAGGGCGGTGAGCGCGTTTCCCCATCGATCGCCGTCGCGCTCGCAGGCGGCCCGGAGCCCTTCGGCCTCGACGTCGCTCCCCGGACGGTGCGCGAGGACCAGCGCGGCGCGCGCCAGGCGCGCCAGCCATCCCAGCCCGAGCGCCTCCGCATCCTCGGCCGATTCCTCGACATCGAACGCCCCCTGCAAATCGCCGCTCAGCAAGGCGGCCACCCCCGCCCAGAGCCGCGCGGCCGTCGCCAGGGCCGGGGTCGCCTCGCGGCTGTCGGCGACGGTGTTCAGGTGCCGGCGGGCCTGGTCGAGCTGCCCGGCCAGCAGGCAGACCACGCCGATGGTCAAGGTGCCCGTTGCTTCCGGCAGCTGACCCGCCAGCTGCTTGGCAGCCAGCGGATCGTGCGCGACCGCCTTGCGCAGCAGGCCGGCCCAATCGTTGCCCGGCATGGGGGCCGGCTCCAGCCACCCGGCCAGGGCCTTGCGCTCGCTGGCACAGATGAGGCCCGCATCGCTGGATCCAAACACATGCTCGGCGCGCTGATAGGCCTCGATCGATTCGCGCCAGCGTCCCTCGGCCCGGTGGCGGCGGGCACTCCCGAGCATCAGCCACGGGTCCTGGCGAAGGAGTGCCGGCGGCAGCGCGTCGATCCAGGTCCCCGGCCCTTCCAGCAACTCGCCGCCCTGGTGGTGGACGAGCCGGTCAACCGCCTCCCAGTCCTCACCCCGCGAATAGGCCTGCACCGCCTCTGGCAGCGCGCCGCTCCGTTCCAGCAGCGACCCCGCTCGGCGATAGGCGGCGCGCGCCTGGATCTCACCGAGCTCTTCCATCAGCACCTGCTCGAGGTGCGAGCGCAGCACCTCGTGGTAACGGTAGCCGCCGCGATCATCGGTGGCCGTCGTAAAGATCTGGCGGCGTTCGAGCTCCTGCAGCAGCTGCTGGCTCCCACTGCGTTCCAGGAAGTCGTCGCAGAGAGGCCCGGTGAGGCGCGTCATGACGCAGGTCCGAATCAGGAACCAGCGCAGATCCGTCGGCAACTGGTCGAGGACATTGCGGGTCAAATACTCTCGGGTCAACCGCGAGCGGGTGCCCAACGCGGTGAGGATTCGACGCCGTTCCAGCGCCGACTTCCCCGTCGTGGCGAGGTGGAACAGCTGCAGCCCGGCGGCCCAACCCTCGGTGCGGCGCGCCAGCTCAGCGAGCTCTTCCGGAGGCAAGGGTTCACGATAGAAATCACGGAACAAACGTTCGACCTCCCAGGAGCGAAACCGCAAGTCCTCGCTGCCGATTTCCAGCAACGACCCTGAGACGCGAAGCCGCGAGAGATTGAAGCCGGGCAGCGCCCGGGACCCGATCAGGAATGTGATGCTCGGCGGCGCATAGTCGATCAGCCGCTCAAGGGTGAGTTCCGCCGGAGTGTCCTCCAGCGTGTGCAGGTCATCGATGACGAGGAGCGCCCGCCGTCCTCCCCAGGCTTCCAGGGCACGCGCCGCCGTTTCCACCGAATTCCAGCCGTCCGGAATTGGACCAAGCGCGGCGGTGAAGGCGGAGCACAGGTGGTTGAGCAGCGTGACCGTCTTCGCGTCCCAGCTCTCGGCCCGGTACCATGCGACCGGCACGTTCGCAGTGGCAGAAAAGCCGGCCAGCAACGTGCTCTTGCCCGAGCCCGCCGGCGCGACCACCAAGCCAACTCGGTACTGCCAGATCCGGTCGAGGAGGCCGTCGACGCGCTCGCGCGCAAGGGAGTTCACCTGCGGTATCAGCACCTTGGCCGATACCACGGCCGCGGACCCCTCCCTCACGCAGGTCCTCCCCTCTGTCCCTATCGCTTCGGCTGGCGCAGGCTTCGCCACCGGAGCGCCTGCGCGAACCCCTACCCGTCCTGCCTTCTACGTCGCGTCGCACCTCACACGGTACTTCGCCACAGTACACGCAGATTCCGGATTGTCAATATGGTTTTCGCAAACAGTCCAGTCGCGGGAAGCGCCCCCTGCAGGATTCGAACCTGCGACCTAGTGCTTAGAAGGCACCCGCTCTGGTCCACTGAGCTAAGGGGGCGACGTGCCGAATCGAACGGCAGCGCGGATTATAAGGATGTCGGTGACAGGCTAGGCAGCCAGTCGAAGCCAGCGACCGACCACGATCTCATGGCCGGCGACACGGGTGCGCTGGCGAACGCTTGCAGCTTTTATCAGCCGAACGAGTCTCGGACCGAGGGTTTTGCGTGTAACTTCAAACTCGTCCCAGCGCACATCCCCCGCGGTTTGACAGTCGAAGTTGAACTGAATCATGCCCTTGGCCAGTGATGTCCGATATGCGCGCCTGTAAAACGTGGCAGACGGCACGACCCATATGCGCGTTAGCTCCATCTTGCGGCGGTCCAGCAAACAGAACACATATACAAATTTAGCGCTTACTGGAATATGGCCCTGGTACAAACGCACCGTACCGCCAACGCGATGGTTGCGGTTCACGCCAACCGCGCACTTCACCTGAACGTAGATGTCCTTCAACCCACCAACCAGATCAATAATGATGTCTTTGCCGTCGACATCCGTAAACGGGCGATATGAACTGAGTTTTCCGCCGGCACTGATCAGGGCGTACGCGGCGACCAGCGCCTCGGCAACGGCGCCCCAGAGCTTGTCATTCTTATGCGCTGTCACAAGCCGGTGCCTCTGCACGCCGGAATAACGCTCCGCCGAACGCTTTCCGCCGATGCGCTACTCGCGTGCCGCTTGAGCCAGCACGCGCGAGGCGCGCCACCCGGGTCCCTCGAGCAGAACGACCGAAGCCAGGATCAGCGCGCCACCCACATACTGAATCGGATTCGCGCTTTCGCCCAGGATGATGACCGCGAGCAGGACGGTGCTCACCGGCTCGAACGTGCTCAGGATCGCGGCGCGAGACGGTCCGACGAGGCGCAGTCCGAGGATGAAGGTCAGTACTGGAATCGTGGTGCCGACCACTGCGAAGCTGGCGATCAGGAAGAGCCGTGGTGGCGTCCAGTCAACGGCGAGCCGGCCGCTGATCGATGCATACGCCGTCCACACCGCGGCGGCTGACGTCATGATCATCGCCGTCGCCGACACCGGAGGCAGGCCTGGTAACAGCCGGCTTCCATAGAGGATGTAGCCGGAATAGAAGGCGGCCGATCCAAGCCCGAGCACGACGCCGATCGGCGCCGCAGCTCCGAGCTGGGCCTCGACCACGAGCACCGTTCCGAGGAACGCCACGCCGACTGCCCCCAGCTTCATCCATCCCAGCTGCTCGTGAAACAAGACGGCCGCGAGCAGCGTGACCACGACCGGGAACGTATAGAGCAGCAACGCGTTCGTGGAGGCTGGAATGAAATGCAGCGCGTTGAAGTAGCTGCCCGACTGGCCGACATAGCCGGCGCCGCCCATGATCGCCAGGCCGATTATGCTGCGCCGAGGCGGCAAGCCCTGATGCATGACCACGGCGGCCGCCCAGAGGAAAACGGCGGCGAGCCCGAATCGATAGCTGAGCAGCTGCGGCGTGCTCAGCCCGAGACGATAGGCGAGCTTGCCGAAGACGCCCAGCGTGCCGAAGCAACATGCCGAGCCGATGACGAGTGCCACCCCGGTCGCACGTCGATTGCCGACCGGCGCACGCACGCAGCCATTCTAGAAAC
>WNGI01003639.1_pt1 | contig 13639 bp, 13 predicted proteins | sample 5400621 | NCBI WGS metagenome assembly WNGI01 (sample SAMN13153374, study PRJNA577476) | soil metagenome | isolation source: 20 cm soil or saprolite under Garry oak tree replicate 1 | place: USA:California | collected 2016-06-15
TCCATCACCGCATGGAGGAGGACGTCACCGTCGGAATGGCCCACGAGCCCCGTCGGGTGCTCGATCGCGACACCGCCCAAGACCAGGCGGCGGCCCGCCGCGAGACGGTGAATATCGTACCCGAGCCCGACCCGCTGCGGCACGGACTAGCGGATCTGCAAAGCAGGCATGCCCACCAGGCCCTTTGCCACGAGCTCGCGCGCGTAGGCGAGGTCTTCCATGGTCGTGATCTTCAGGTTGCGCCGCTCCCCGAGGACCATCCGGACGGGAAAGCCCGCGGCTCGTACCGCCGCCGCATCGTCGCCGAAGGAGCGGTCCCCTGCGCTGAGGCGCGCCCGCTCGAGGATGTCGCGGCGGAAGACCTGCGGCGTTTGCGCGGACCAGAGCCCTTCGCGCGCGACCTCTTCGGTGGCGACGCCCGCTTCGTCGGCGCGGCGCACGGTGTCGGCGAGCGGGAGACCGGCCACCGCGGTCCCTTCAGCGCGCGCGATCTCGACGCAGCGCGTGAAAAGCGAGGGCGGCACGAACGGGCGCGCCGCATCGTGGATCGCGATCACGTCGGCGTCTTGCGCGGCGGCGAGCGCCGCCCACGTGGAGTGAGTCCTGGTCTCGCCGCCGGCGACGACGGTCGCGGCCGGCGCGCGCGAACGCACGATCGACTCGATGACCCCGCGCGGCCGATCGGGACGCATGACCACGACGATCCGATCGAACGCGCCCGACGCGAGGGCGGCCGCGAGCGACCACGCCAGCACCGGTTGCCCGCCCAGGTCGGCGTCGACCTTGTCGGTCCCGGCGCGTGTTGAGCTGCCCGCCGCGAGGATGGCGCAGACCGCGCCTACCCTAACGATCGATGGCACGAGGACGGCGGGCTTCTGTGGTCTCACCCTTCAGCTGAGCGAAGATCATCCGCCCGCCGACCGTTTGGAGGACCCGCATCACGGTGATGGCGAGCTCCGTGCCGATGTGACGAGCGCCGTTCTCGATGACGACCATCGTGCCGTCCTCCAGGTAGCCGACCCCCTGGGCCTGCTCCTTTCCTTCCTGGATGACCCGAACGGTGATCTCCTCACCGGGCAGCACGACCGGACGCACAGCCTTCGCGAGGTCATTCATGTTCAGGACAGTGATGCCCTGCAGCTCGGCCACCCGGTTGAGCCCGTAATCGTTCGTCATGATCGCAACGCCGAGCGCGCGCGCGAGGGTCACGAGCTTCGCGTCCGCGCCCGAGCCCGCCGGGTCTTCTTCTGAGAGCTCCACCTTGACGGTGGCCTCTTTCTGCATCTTCGAGAGCATCTCGAGCCCGCGACGGCCGCGCTCGCGACGGGATCCATCGGGCGAATCGTTGAAGTACTGGAGCTCCGCGAGAACAAAGCGCGGCACGATGAGCGTGCCGCGGACAAAGCCGCTGCGAACGACGTCGGCGATCCGGCCATCGATGATCACCGACGTGTCGAGCAGGATTCGTGCGTCGACGCCACGCTCGCGGGTCTTGCCCCGCACGCCCTGGGCGAACGCGCCCAGCTCGTTCCGCTTGACGATCCCGGCGGTCGCACCGACGAGACCGAGGACGAGCGCCGTCACCAGTGGCGCGTAGCGCCCTATCTCACCCGGAAGGAAGGAGAGCGGGAAGGCGAGAAAGAGCGCGAGGATGAGCCCGACCGCGGCCCCGAACGCACCGCCGATGAGATCTCCCGCCTGGGCAGCGCGGATGCGCGCGACGACGATGCCTGCCGGCAGGACCGTGACATACGGCGCTCCGAGCCAGCCCAGGATCGCGCATGCCAACGCAAGAAGAAGGACGACGAGGACTTGATTGCTGACCGGCGTGACCTGGGTGACCTGAAGCAGCGAGGCGCCGAGGAAGAAACCGAACACGAAGCCGATGAGTGCTGCGACGAGACGGATAAAAGCCACGGAGACCGCTCCTTTCTTAGGTGATGCGGCGAGCACGCGGTCCGACCGATGAAGAAATGGCCGCCGACCGCGGGCGCGCGCCGTGATGGATGGATGAACACGCGAACGAGTCTATGACGGCGCTGTTAGCGTTCTGGCATGGACGATCGCACGCTACGCATCGGCGTCCTGCTCGCCGCGCACGTCATCTTTCTCTCCGCGGCGGCCCTGCGGATCATCCGCGGGCAGCGGCGACACCTGCTTCGATCGCAGGCGGCCTGGTGGCTCCAGTACTACCCGCCGCTGGTGTGGCTTCCGTTCGTGGTCGCCTACGCCTTGCCGCTCAGCATCGAGCTCGCCTACGGGCTGCAGCTCGCGGGCGTCGTCCTCGCGGTGGGATCGGCACTGTTCGCCGCCTGGGCCATGTGGTCGCTTGGCCGTAGCTACGGCATCCGCATGGATCTCTTCGAGGGTCATCGTTTGGTGACGGCGGGACCGTACCGCGTGGTCAGACACCCGATGTACCTGGGGATCCTCTCCTTTCACATCGGCGCGATCTTCGCGCTGCAGAGCATGCTGCTGCTCGCGGCGACCGCGCTCTTTGTCGTGCCCTTCACCGCCGTTCGCATCGTCGCTGAGGAGCGCGTGCTCCTTCAGGGCTTCGGCGAGGCGTACGGCTCCTTCGTGCGGCGCGTCCCGGCGCTCGTTCCCTTCGCGCGCTAGTGATCGGCGACCCCGGCGCGCTCCAGAGCTTCGCGTAGGGTCGCGACGCCGCTGACCTCGAGCGCTGTGCCGTTGAGGTCGGAGAGGCTGGCCGATGGGACCACGGCGCGCTCGAAGCCGAGCCGCTCCGCCTCGCGGAGCCGCGCGGTCAATCGCTGAACGCGGCGGAGCTCGCCACCGAGGCCCAGCTCCCCGACGAAGACCGTGCGCGGATCCGCCGGACGATCCCGCAGCGCCGACGCGACGGCGACGGCGAGGCCGAGATCCGCCGCCGGCTCGCGGATGCGCAGCCCGCCGACCAGGTTCACGTAGACGTCGTGACTTCCGGCCGAGAGGCCCGCGCGCTTGGCGAGGACCGCCAGCAGGAGCAGCACGCGCTGTGGGTCCGCACCGTTCACGGTGCGGCGCGGGAGGCCGAAGCTCGTGGGCGTCACGAGCGCCTGCACCTCGACGAGCAGCGGGCGCGTCCCCTCGACCGTCGGGACGATCACGCTGCCCGCCACACCTCGGCTGCGCTCCTCGAGAAAGACCTCCGAGGGATTCGCCACCTCGCGCAGACCCGTCTCCCCCATCTCGAACACGCCGACCTCGTCCGTCGAGCCGAAGCGGTTCTTGGTCGCGCGCAGGATGCGGAAGGCGTGGAACCGCTCGCCCTCCAGGTACAGGACCGCATCGACGATGTGCTCGAGGACGCGTGGACCGGCGACCGCGCCCTCCTTGGTCACGTGGCCGACGAGAAAGATCGGCACGTCCTCGCCCTTCGCGAGCTCGAGCAGCCGTGCGGTGCATTCGCGGAGCTGGGAGACGCCTCCGGCCGCGGAGGCGATCGCGTCCGAGCTCATGGTCTGGATCGAGTCGACGACGACGAAGATCGGGCGCGTGCGGCGGATCGCCTCGATGATCGACGCGAGGTCGGTCTCGGCCAGGAGCAGGATGCCGTCGCCCGCGATCCCGAAGCGCCGCGCGCGGATCTTCACCTGCGCGGCCGACTCCTCACCCGACACGTAGAGGACCGTGCCTTTGCTCGAGAGCGCCGCCGAAGCCTGCATCAGCAGCGAGCTCTTGCCGATCCCGGGATCCCCGCCGAGGAGCACGCACGAGCCCTGGACGATGCCGCCTCCGAGCACGCGATCGAATTCACCGATCCCCGTCGTAAGGCGCTCTTCCGCATCAGCGGGCACGTCGCCGAGCGCGATCGGCACTCGGGGAGCGCGCGCCAGGCCCCGTCCCTTCGCGGGCGCGACGACGCGCTCCTCGACGAACGTGTTCCAGCCGTCGCACGACGGGCACCGGCCAACCCACTTGGGCGACTGGAAGCCGCACTGCTGGCAGATGAAGGCCGACTTCGGGCGAGAGGGCATAGAAGCAAGTATCGGCCCGAACTTGACTTGGGCGGATCGTGCGCTGGACTGTCGCCATGCAGCTCGACCCACACGCGCTGCACCTGGCCATCCGCTGGCTGCACGTCGCGGCAATGGCGACGGCCTTCGGCGGCGCGATCACGGTCTTCGCGCTCTCCGCAAAGGCGGCGCGGAACGCCGCTCTCGACGCGGCGTTGGTCGAGGTGGCGCTGCGCTACGAGTTCATGTTCTGGCTGGCGGCGGGCGTCCTCGCGATGACCGGCATCGGAAACCTCGCGGCATTCGGGTCAGGGCTTCCGGTCTCGCGAACCGATTGGGGCATGACGTTCGTGCTCAAGCTCGGATTCGTCATCGTGCTGATCGTTCTCTCGCTACCGCGAACGCTCGCGATCGCGCGCCTCCGCCAAACAACCCGGCCGCTCACGGCGGCCCTGCAGGGCAGGTTCCGCGCGATGTACGGAGGGACCGGTGCGGCGTTCGCCGTCGCTCTCGGTCTTGCGGTATGGCTCGCGCACGGGTGATCGGCCCGCGTGGCGGCATGGTCGAATGGTCGCTCGCCACCTTCCACACCTCGCTGTTCGTGCTCCTGATCATCTTCTTGCTGTACTCACGCGACGCACTCGGCCCCGCGCTCGGCGGGCTCAACACGCTGCTCGGGCTGGCGCTTTTCGTCGCGCTCTGGGCGACGACCTATCTGACCACGTGCCGCGCGCTCGAGGGACTCGACCTACTCGGCGAAGGTGACCGCAGGCTCTTCGCGCGAAGGGCGTTCCGCTGGGGGGCGGCGAACGGGATCGCGTTCCTGGGTGTGCTCGCTTTGGTACTGGTCGCCTCGGCGGTCTTTGTCTCGCCGAGCGGGCTTCTGCCGGTGCTGTTCGTCGCGCCTTTCGCGCTGATCATCTCGGCCGTCGTCGGAGCGCTCGTCGGAGTCACGTTCAGCACGATCGACCTCGTGCTCTTGGCTCTCGCTCGGGCGCTCGCCGACATCTAGCCGGAGAGCTCGTAGAGCGACTCCGAAATGGCACCGCCCGGGCGGCGCTGATCAATACGCTGGCGGTGATGGACGCGCAGCCCTCGGTGGCCGGAACCTTCGATCAGTCGGTCGCGATCGGCTTGCGGGGAGTGCGCGCCTTCCATGCTCAGCAGCTAACGAGAGATCGCTACATCGGCGTCGCCTTCGTTGGGGTCTCCCTGTTCGTCGCCGTCGTCCTCTCGCCGTGGCTCGGGCTCGTCATCGCGGTCGGCGGCGTGTTGCTATGGCTCGGGGCGCTAGATCCGCTGCTCCTCCAAGTCCGAATGTTGTATCGCAGCCACCCCGAGCTTAGGCATCGCGTCGATGTCACGGTCGACGACCTGGGAGTCACCTTTCAGTCACCAGAGACCACGATGCAAATGAGGTGGTCGCGCTATCAGCGACTCATCGAAGCACCAGATGTGTTCGTCCTGGTCTTCGGGAAGGACATGATCCACATCATCCCGATCGAGGCGTTCGGGGACGACACCGAGCGCGAGGCATTCCTTCGTCTTGCACGCGCGAAGCTGCCGCATACGCGGGGAGCGCGTTAGGGCGCGACTGGCTCCGGCTTGAGCTCTTCGGCGACGGTCTTCTCGATAGAGAGCTTGCCGTCGACCGGGTGGACCTTCACGGTGTCGCCTGCGTGGAACGCGCCCTGAAGGAGCATCTCCGCTAGCGGGTCCGCGATCTCATTTTGGATCTGACGCGCGAGCGGGCGGGCGCCGAAGTTCGCATCGTAGCCGACCGTGGCGATGTGGTCCTTCGCCTCGTCGGTAACGACGAGCGTGATCTCCTGCGACGCGAGCTGCTTGCGTACGCCGACGAGCTCGAGGTCGACGATCTTGCGGATCTCCTGCTTGTTCAGCGGCTGGAACACGACGGTCGCGTCGATCCGGTTGAGGAACTCCGGCCGGAAGAAGCGCTTCATCTCCTCGGTGACGCGCTCCTTCATGCGCTCGTACGCCGCGGCCATGTCCGGGTCATCTCCGCCCGCGACCGCCCCGCGGAAGCCAAGCGCAGCCTCGCTCTTCAGCATCTTCTGAGCGAGGTTGCTGGTCATGATGATGATCGTGTTGCGGAAGTCGACACTGCGGCCCTTCGCGTCGGCGAGGCGGCCCTCATCGAAGATCTGCAGCAGCATGTTGAAGACCTCGGGATGCGCCTTCTCGATCTCGTCGAGGAGGATCACGCAGTACGACTTGCGCCGCACCGTTTCCGTCAATTGCCCGCCCTCTTCGTATCCGACATAGCCGGGCGGTGAGCCGACCAGGCGCGACACGTTGTGCCGCTCCATGTAGTCGGACATGTCGATCTTCACCATGTTCTCTTCGCTGCCGAACATGAATTCGGCGAGCACCCGCGCGAGATGGGTCTTGCCGGTGCCGGTGGGGCCGACGAAGAAGAACACCCCGATCGGCCGGCGCGGATCTTTGAGGCCGGCGCGGGCGCGGCGGACGGCGCGGGCGATGGTCGTGACCGCCGGGGCCTGGCCGATCACACGGCCGTGGAGGGCTTCCTCCATCTTCAGGAGCTTCTGCGTCTCCTCCTCGGCGAGCTTCTTTACGGGGATGCCGGTCCACATCGAGACGACCTCGGCGATGTCCTCGTCCGTCACCTCGGGCCGCTTCTGCGATTGCGCCAGAAGCCAGTCGGCCTTGGCCTGCTGCAGCTTGTCCTGCTGCGCCCGCTCCTGCTGGCGGAGCGTCGAGGCCTGCTCGTACTGCTGCGCCTCCATGGCCTGTTCCTTCTGGGTCACGACGCGATCGAGCTCCTTCTGGGCCTCTTTCACGTCGTTCGGCACCGTCGAGTAGCGCAGGCGCACGCGGCTGGCGGCCTCGTCCATGAGGTCGATCGCCTTATCCGGCAGGAACCGGTCGGTGATGTACCGCGACGAGAGCTCGGCCGACGCCTTCACGGCGTCGTCGGTGATCGCGACCTTGTGGTGATCCTCGTAACGCGAGCGGATCCCCATGAGGATCGCCTGGGTCTCCTCGATGGAGGGCTCCTCGACCATGACCGGCTGGAACCGGCGCTCGAGCGCCGCATCGCGCTCGATGTACTTGCGGAACTCGTCAAGAGTCGTCGCGCCAATGCATTGGAGCTCGCCGCGGGCGAGCGACGGCTTCAGGATGTTCGCCGCGTCGACGGCGCCCTCTGCGGCGCCGGCGCCGACGAGCGTGTGCAGCTCGTCGATGAAGAGGATGACGTCGTGCGCGTGACGCAGCTCCTCGATGATCTTCTTGAGCCGCTCCTCGAACTCGCCGCGGTACTTGGTTCCGGCGACGAGCGAGCCGATGTCGAGTGTCAGAACGCGCTTGCCCTGGAGCGTCTCGGGCACGTCGCCTTTGACGATCCGGTGGGCGAGGCCCTCCGCGATCGCCGTCTTGCCGACTCCGGGCTCGCCGATGAGTGCGGGGTTGTTCTTGGTGCGCCGGCTCAGGATCTGGATGACGCGCTCGATCTCCTTCTCGCGGCCGATGACCGGGTCGAGCTGACTCGCCTTGGCCATCGCCGTGAGGTTCACGCCGAGCTGATCGAGCGTCGGGGTCTTGGAGCTTGCCGACTTCCCGGCCGCGGCCGCCTCCGCCGCCTGCGGGTGCTGCTGGCCGAGAGTCGCGATCACCTGGTGCCGGACCTTTTCGAGCGACACCCCGAGCGACTCGAGGACGCCACTCGCGATCCCTTCGCCTTCACGGACGAGACCCAGCAGCAGGTGCTCGGTGCCGACGTGGCTGTGACCGAGCTTGCGCGCCTCGTCGATCGCGAGCTCGATGACTTTCTTGGTGCGCGGCGAGAGCGTGATCTCGCTGGGGGAAGTCGTCGAATCGCCGCGGCCGATGATGAACTCGACCGCCGTGCGCACCTTGGATAACTCGACGCCGAGCGAATCGAGCACCCGCGCGGCGACTCCTTCGCCCTCACGCACTAGACCGAGGAGGAGGTGCTCCGTTCCGATGTAGTTGTGGTTGAAACGGATGGCCTCGTCCTGGGCAAGCGCGAGGACTCGCTTGGCGCGGTCGTTGAAGCGGTCAAACGGTCCCATTTGTTGCGTCTTCTAAAGGTATATCGGCCCAGGCGACATCTGGTTCCGATTATACGTTCGCATTGATCTCTGTCCGCGTTTCGTACATGACATTTCCTGAGGCTTGACGCATCGAGAGCGACAATCGTCGCCGCTCGGGGTCGATAGCCACCACTCGGACACGTACGACTTCCCCCGGGCGTACTAGCTCTCTCGGGTATGCCACATGACGGGACGCGATCTCGCTCACGTGGATCAGGCCCTCTATACCGCTCGGGAGCCGGGCGAAGGCGCCGTAGGGCATCACTCGAGTGACCGTCGCCTCCACGTCGGAACCCACCTGCAGCTCCTGCAGCGCACGTCCCCACGGATCCTCCTCGAGGCGCTTGATCGACAGCGAGATCCTCCGCCGCTCGCGGTCGACGGCGGTGACGAGCACCCGCACGGCATCCCCAGGCTTATAGAGAGAGGTGGGCTCGATACCTTTGTCCCAGGTGATCTCAGACCGGTGGACCAGCCCGTCGGCGACGCCGACGTCGACGAAGAGCCCGAAGGTGGTGACGCTCGCGACCTTACCCTCGAGCGCCTCACCCTCGGTGAGCTGGCGCGAAGCCTCCTCTTTGCGACGCCTGCGCACCTCCTGCGCCGCCGCCTTCTCCGACAGGATGAGGCGGTCTCGGCGTTGATCGGCCTCGATCACCTTCAGCGGCAGCCGCTTGCCGACGAGGGTCCGCAACGCGTCGGGCGGCTCCACCCCCCTGCCCTCAGCGATTCCGAGATTGCCGACCGATGCGAGCTGCGAGAGCGGAACGAAGCCGCGCAGGCCGACATCGACCACGAGGCCGCCGCGGTTTGCTTCCACGACCTCGGCTTCGACGATCTCGCCGCTCTTGGATAGCTCGCTCATCCGCGACCACTGACGACGACTGCGCGCGCGCCGGATCGAGAGCACGGCCCGTCCGTCCGGCCCCTCGGACTGAACGACCGCGGCGAGGAGGTGCTCGCCGATCGCAATGGTCATTCCTTCGCCAGTTGCCTCGCGGAGCGACACGACCCCCGCCGACCGGCCGCCGAGATCCACAAGCACCTCGTCGCCGCTGACGGAGGCGACGACACCTTCGACGACCTCGCCCGGACGCAGCGGGCGGAGCGCGCGCTCGCTGGCCTCGACGCCCGCGAGCAGCTCTTCCATCGTCTCCGCTTCGCGGACAGGTACGCCCACCACCCCTGGGTCGACGGTCATCCTTGGCTAGGGGGCAAACGACATGCCACAGGTGAAGGGCGCTCTGCCGTTCGGAAGCCCGCGTAGACTCCCAGCAAACGCAGGGGGCGAGGGAGGGACACCGTCAGCTCGACGGCGCGCTGGCCCGAGCGACTCTCCCACATCGCCGCTCTCCTCCGCGCTGAGGGAGCGGCCGTCCTTCTAACTACGACCGATGCGCTCTCGACGGTCTTCGCGCACGACATCTCACCCGAGACGGATTGGCGCAGCATCTTCGACGCCGACGCGGTCGTCCGCGCACTCGGCGGGACGCCCACCGGGGTCGCCATTGCCGCCGGCCGCTGGGACGAGCAGGCGTCGTACGCGCTGTTGACGCGGATCGACTTACCCGAGGGCGAAGCGCTCCTCTGCGCGCTGCGACACGGCGTCCCGTTCGACACGGTCGAGCTGGCAACAGCGAACGCCGCCGCCGAGCTTCTGGCGCTGAGCGTTCGCGATGGACGCTCGCTCGCGGAAGCCCGCCACGATGGCCTGCGCCAGATGGACCGAGTAGCCCTTCTCGAGCGTCTGCTCGCCGGTCTCGAAGAGACGCGGGACGCCTCCGCCATGCTGGCGCGCGCGGCGGAGGAGATCGCAAGAAGCATCGGCGCGGGCGGCGCCTCGATCATGCTCGTCGAAGGCAAGGAGCTCAGGGTCCGCGCTTCGGTCGGCCTTGAGGTGCCGCTCGGACACGGCCAGCCCATGGACGAGGGGATCGCCGGCTGGGTCGCGAGCAAGGGCGAGAAGGTCGTGCTCCGGGGCCCGATCGACGACGACAGATTCCGCGGCAGCGATCCCCAGGCGGGCGAAGCCGTGGTCATGCCGCTCTGGTCCGGGCACGAGGTCATCGGCGTCCTGAACGTGAAACGCCCGACCGGCGCCGGCGGATTCGACGAGCAGCTCGAAGTCCTCGACGCCATCGCCGGCGACGTCGGTCGCGCCCTGTCCGCCGTCCATCGGATCGACGAGCTCGAGCGGCAGCGTCGGTCCGAGGTCGGGCTGGAGGACGTCATGCGGCACGCCGCCGCGAACGACGGGGACGGCGCGGCGCGGACCGCGGCGGCCTCGTTCGGACATCACGCCGTTGCGGTCCGGGCGAATGACGGCCATCTGCTGGCGCTGCACGCTGACGACAAGGAGTGCCGCGAGGCGGCCCTCGAGGCGAGCGCGAAGGTCGAGCCCGCGCCTGGGGCGACCGTCCGCGTCGGACTCGCCCGCCACGGCCGGCCGTATGACACCGACGATTCCGACATCGCTGCGCGCGCGGTCGACGCGCTCGGACTCCTCGGCCATGCCCAGGTGGAGGGGGGGACGAGGCACGGTGAGGCGATCCATGTGCTCGCGGTCGAGGACCATCCGGTGATGAGGCTCGGCGTCCGCGCGCTGCTGGAGCGGGAGGGGCTGGTGATCGCGGGCATCACCGCCACGTGCGCGGAGGCCCTCGACCTCATCCGTGAGGACGAGCCGGACGTCATCTTGCTCGACCTCGGGCTGCCCGATGCAGTGGGCCCCGATGCGGTCGAGCGCATCCGGGAAATCTCTGCGTCGGTGCCGATCATCGCCTTCAGCGTCGAGCGCACGCCGGAAATGATCCGGGCGGTGCTTCGAGCCGGCGCTAATGGCTATGTCTCCAAGGACGCGCCGTCCTCCCAGGTCGTCGCGGCACTGCAGGCAGCAGCCCAGGGGCTGACCGCGCTCGGGACCGCGGAGGCCCACGCCTTGAGCCGCATCGCCGAGACCATGCCCCTCGCCGAACAGCCCGAACTGCCCGAGGAGGCGACCAGGATCGAGGAGGAGGCCGAGCCCGGCGCGACCGCGCCGGTCCGCGAGCCGCTCACGCCGCGCGAGCTCGAGCTCCTTCGTTACCTTGCCGAGGGGTATACGAACAAGGAGATCGCGCGCGCCATGGTGCTCGCCGAGGACACCGTCAAGAAGGGCGTCCAGACCCTCATCGCGAAGCTCGGCGCGACCGACCGGACCCACGCGGTGGTCCTCGCGTTACGGCGCGGCCTTATCGAATAGCGCTAGTCCTTCCGTACCCGGTCGGAGCGGTCACGCACCTACCTTTGGTGGCGTTCTCGAAGTAGGCGCTTGGTTCTCGGACCTGGTGGAGAGACCGATGGTCCGATCGGGTACCGGCCTACTAGGAGTCCGCCTGCATGCCCGTCGAGCGCCGGAATTGGCGGTTTCCGAGTGGGTATCCGAAATGGACCTGAACGGGGATTAACCGCCGCGGCCGCCCCGGTCACAGTTCGCGGACCGTCGCGCGGCGAGGGGCGGGATTTCGTTGAGGTCCCTGGTGATCGCGAGGCGGCGCGGAGGGGGAACTTGGCGGACCCGGCCCAGCTTTGGGCTTTGTTTCGCGATGGCGACGCGGCGGCACGTTGCGCACTCATCGAGTGCTACGCGCCTCTCGCCAGCCGCATTGCGCACGGCATGAACGTCCCGGTCGGCGCCGTCGCGGGTCCGGACGACTTGGAGTCCGCCGCGCTCATCGGGCTGATCGACGCCGTGGACCGGTTCCAGCCGGAGCGCGGGGTCCCCTTTGAAGGCTATGCGAGCTTACGTATCCGCGGCGCCGTCCTCGACGAGGTGCGCCGTGTGGACGAACTCGGACGGGCGGACCGTCGGCGCCAGCGCGCTGCCGCGGCGCAGGGGGAGGAGGGCTCCTACCTCGGGACCGTGTCACTCGATGAGCTGATCGAGAACGGTTACCACGGGGGAGCGGAGCAGGACGAACTCGCGGAGCGCTACGACGCGGAAGACCTCCGCATGCGTGTGCGCTCCGCGATGGCCTGCTTGCCACCGCGTCAGCGTGAGGTCCTGGAGCGCTACTACGGCCAATCGTTGACGCTCCGCGAGGCCGGCGCGCGCATGGGGATCAGCGAGGCTCGGGCCTGCCAGCTGCACGGCCGCGCCATCCAGAACCTTCGCCGAGAGCTCGCGGTCGTGGTCCACGCCGGCGTTCCGGCGATGCCCGCGCACCGCGTCCCGGCGGCCGCCTAGCCTAGCTCGCGAGCGCCAGCACCCGCTGCTGCGGGAGGAACGACTCCGAGCGCAGCTCGAGCCTGCCGAAATCCGCGAGCCAAACCGCGAGACCCAGGGGACGAAGCAGCCTCACGATCGCGTCGTGGCGCGAGTGCCTGGTCGCGAGGATCCGCGCGAGATCGTCGAATAGGGGATGGGCGATCGTCTCGAACTGCGCGAGCCCGTCACGCACCTCCGGAGCGTCCGCGGCGAACGCTCCGAGCCGGTCGTACTTCCAGCGCACGTAGTCGCTCCGCCTGTCGCTGTGCGCGACCCGCAGACGACGCTGCCGTGGCAGGCCCACGAGCCGGCAGTCTCCAAGCAGCGATCCGAAGATGACCTGGAACTGGACCGGGTCGGGTGGCAGACGGCGGAGCGCGAGCCGGGGATGCTCGACCACGCGAATGAGTTCGGCCGCCGCTTGCGGCCGCGGCTCAGCGCGAGAACCGCCGAAGGTTCCCCAGGAGGGAGAACCGCGGATCGAACTGCTTGACGCGTTGGCGCAAGGGAAAGTCCGCCGGCGTGACGGCGAGCTTCGCGACGGCCGCGACAGGCTGCTGGCAGATCCACTCGTTCGGGATCCAGGTTCGGGTGAAGGGCTGAGACGGCACCACATAGATCGTGCCGTTGCGCCAGATGCCCTCGTGACGCGGATCCGCCTCAGTGAAGAAGAAGTAGTAGCGGCGAATGACACGGCCGCGACGCAGGTGGTAGCAGCCGTTCCACAGCGAGCCAGCCCGCGAGCGATCGAGCGTCGCGAAGAACAGCGGCCAGATGCCGTCGGATGTCGCGAAGACCGCATCGGCGACGCGCGCCTCGTAATCAGTCGCCTGGCGCGGCTCGATCTTCGCGAGATCCGAGGGCGCGGTTCCGTGGAGCAGGTAGCCGCGCGTGTGAACGAGATATGACAGGAACTCGTACTTGGGCGCATCCAGCTGGTAATCGATGAAGCCGTCCTCTGTATCGTCGAGGAGCGCGTCGAAGGCGGCGATCGGCGCGGCGGGCGGCGTGAATGCGGGCCCCTCGAGCATGCCGATGTCCAGGCCGGCCCGGAGTGCTACCGCCCCAACCGCGATCTGACTTCGCGCGAGCGCGATCCGCAGCCGGCGTCCTACTTCCATGGCGTGCGGCGGGAGCATGACACTGCCACGGCACCGGTCCTAGGGAGGATCCACTGAAAAACAAAACGACCCGAGCGCTTGCGCGCCGAGTCGTTTTAATCCCGGCCCTGACCTATTTTCCCGGGGACCGACGTCCCGAGTATCTTCGGCGCTGGCGGGCTTAACTGCTGTGTTCGGGATGGGAACAGGTGTGACCCCGCCGCTCCAAGGACC
>WNGI01003640.1_pt1 | contig 13639 bp, 15 predicted proteins | sample 5400621 | NCBI WGS metagenome assembly WNGI01 (sample SAMN13153374, study PRJNA577476) | soil metagenome | isolation source: 20 cm soil or saprolite under Garry oak tree replicate 1 | place: USA:California | collected 2016-06-15
CCAAAAGGTACACCTTGCCGGCTAAAAACAGCCAGCCACTCGTCAACGTATCTTACAGATACGTTTCCTCATGTCTGACTGTTTTGTAGCTCGGCAATCTGCACCCTTTGCTTGTGAACAGGGTTTGGGGACAGGTTCTAAAAGATTCAGGGGCAGGCCCGGGGCTAAAATACTCCCCGGGCCAAACCCGCAACTCGGCGTAACGTCCCGAGCTTGGGCCGAGGTGGCCAACGGTTGCGACTACGCTATGGAACCAGAGCTCTCAGTCCTAGTCGTCCTGCAAGGACATTGTTCCGCGGTTCCCGGAACTAGCTCTTTCCTTGAAAATGCCCCTCACACGGCTGCCATCAGCCAGGGTACCCCTGTAACCCTGAACGGTCTTCCTGTCCTTTACTATCTCGACGTCGTCGGGTATGAGCCTGACCCTACGGATCAGTGAATCACCCGGAATCTGTATATCCACGTCGGCAGCTTCTCCTCGCGTTAACCGACGCGGGCCACCGACGATATTGTCAGGCAATCGGGAAGCGGCTGCCTGCCTATACCCCGCCTTCTCATCGTATTGCCCCCTCTAGTGTCGTGCGTCGCAACACTTTAATATATACCATACTCACTTTAGTTTTGACATTTCCACGGCTTACACACCTTCCCCTTCAGGCACAAGACGGCCGTCAGGGGAAAGTCCGTAAGTAGTGATTTCTTAGTTCGTGGTCTTTATGGTTCGATATGCCGAGCTTGGCCCGGGGTAAGATGCTCCCCGGGCCAAGCTCGTAACTCGGCGTGACCTCTCAGGCTTAGGCCAAATGGCCAGCGTGGTCGCCGCCGAAGCGCTGGCAGTCCTTGGACAGGGTCTTAGCCGGGATCATCTGGCAAGTATTCTATTCTTCCACGTCTTATAAGCGAACTGCTCTCCCTGTGAACCCCCTGAACGCGCGTGCCGTCGTCGAGCCTGCCCCAGAAGCGCCTGACTGTCTTCAGACCATCGTACGGCTCGACCGTGTCGGGGGTCACCCTAACCGTTCTAATGTCTGACTTTGAGGCGCCGGGCGTATGCACTCTCAGATTCGCGGGTCTCCCAGGTTCTAGATTTTGCGCTCCACCGACTATGTTTTCATAGGACGGCCTTGACGGTCTGCCTGGTTTGCGTCTTTTTACCATCCCTACCCCCTGAGGTATCCTGCGTCGCGACAATTTTATTATATGCCACACTCGCGCGAGCTTTGACAGTTCCCAAAAAAACAGATACAATAACCGCGAATGCAGACAATACTATGAAAAAAGATCTCCACCCATCAGATTACCGCCCAGTCATCTTTCAGGACGAATCTGCTGGCTTTGCTTTTTTAACCCGCTCGACAGCCAAAACCAACAAGACTATCAAGTGGGAAGACGGCCAGGAATATCCGCTAGTGCAAATGCACATTTCCAGCGCCTCTCACCCTTTTTACACCGGTAAAGAAAAATTCCTTGACACCGAGGGCCGCGTAGACCGCTTTAAGGCTCGTACCGAGGCCGCTAAAGCCCGCCAATCACAACAGCTGGCCGACAAAACAAAAAAGACCACTACCAAAGCTGCAAAAAAATCTGACGACGAAGCCTAGCTACAGGCGGTAGGATACCAGCCTACTCCGAGGGCAAAAAAATAATGGCTACTATCAAGCTCGATCCTGAAGCGCTGCGCGACGAACGTCTTGAACTACAAAATTTTTTGAGCCGTCCCGACGCCTTTAACAACGCCGACTACGCTAAAAAAACTCGCCGCCTGAACGAGCTGGAGAAAATCCTGCTCTTAGCCGAACGCCAAGTCAACCTGCATAAACATCTAGCCGAGGCGCGCGAATTATCACAAGGCGACGATGAGTTGGCTGAACTTGCCAAATCCGAAATTCCCGAACTCGAGCAAAAATTAGCGCAGCTAAACGACCAATTATTCATGTTGCTCACGCCCAAAGACCCCAACGACGAAAAAAATATTATTATCGAAATCCGCGCCGGCGCGGGCGGCGACGAAGCATCATTGTTCGGGGCCGAGCTTTACCGAATGTACACCCGCTACGCCGAAACGCACGACTTTAAAACCGAGCTAATTAGCGAAAGTCCGTCCGAAGTCGGCGGCTTTAAAGAAATTATTTTTGGACTGAAAGGTGTAGACGCCTACCGCACCTTCAAGTTCGAATCCGGCGTGCACCGGGTACAGCGCGTGCCGGCCACGGAATCATCGGGTCGTATTCACACCTCGACCATCACCGTGGCGGTGCTGCCCGAGGCCGAGGAAGCCGACGTGCAAATCAACCCCAACGACCTTAGGGTCGACGTTTACCGCTCCAGCGGCCACGGCGGCCAATCGGTCAACACTACCGATTCGGCCGTGCGCATTACTCACCTGCCAACCGGCCTGGTTGTGACTTGCCAGGACGAAAAATCGCAAATCAAAAACAAAGACAAAGCCATGAATGTGCTCCGTAGCCGCTTGCTGGCCATGAAAATCGAGGCAGAACAGCAAAAGCTCTCCACCGAACGCCGTAGCTTAATCGGATCTGGCGACCGCTCTGAAAAAATCCGTACCTACAACTTCCCGCAAGATCGTATAACCGACCACCGTATTAACTATTCGCGCAGTAATATTCCCGGCGCCATGAACGGCGATATTGACGACATTATTGAAAAACTTCAAGCCTATGAACGCGAACTCATCGCCGCTGGCGCCTCCGACGCTGCATAAGTGGCTAACAGAATCGACTAAAGCGCTTAAGGTGGCCGGCATTGGCACGGCCCGGCTCGACATGCTTGTATTGCTGGCCGACGAGTTGCGGCGCGACAAAGCCTGGCTATTAGCACATGGTGAGCAGAAACTGACGGTCAAGCAAGTGCAGCGGCTCAACCAAAAACTCGAGCGGCGCAGCAAGCGTGAACCCCTGGCCTATATTCGCGGCCACCAAGAGTTTTACGGCCGCCGGTTTGCCGTTGACGCCCGCGTGCTGATTCCCCGCCCCGAAACCGAAGTGCTGGTTGAAGAACTTTTAAAGCTGCCTATACATGCTGGCGACACGCTGCTCGACGTTGGCACCGGCTCGGGCGCGATTGCCATTACAGTAAAACTGGAGCGGCCAGAATTACAGGTTGCGGCGATAGACGTCGACACACGAGCGCTGAAAGTGGCACAAAAAAACGCCCGGCAATTGGGCGCAGACATACTTTTCACGCAGAGTAATCTGCTAGACGACGCGCCACCAGCCCGGTTTATTGCCGCCAATTTGCCCTACGTTGACCAGACATGGCAGCGCTCGCCCGAGACCGTTTTTGAACCAACGTTGGCGTTGTTTGCCGACGATTACGGCTTGGGGTTGATCAAAAAACTCATCACCCAAACACCAAGCAAACTCGCCCAGCACGGTTACCTCCTGCTAGAGGTTGACCCGCGCCAGCACGCCGATATCATAGCCTTCGCGCGGTCGCATGCCTTACAACTTCAAACGGTACGCGATTATGTTTTAGTTTTGCGTAACTAGAGCCCATCTCAAAACCCCTCCCGGCCCATAAACCACCTCTTTCCAGCTGCAAACCCTTCACCGCTCGTCGATATAGCTATAGCTATGCCTTCTCGCGCTTTAGGCTTTTCACTCGCAAAGAGCTGATTTCTGACTCGAAAGGGGTTTTGAGATGGGCTCTAGCTCCCCGGATACGGCGCCAGTGTTACGTCAACCGTCTGAGTTTTGCCACCGCGTACAATGGTCAAGATTACTTTGTCGCCAGGATTGTGTTTGGACAAACGGCTGGCTAGCGAGTTGGCTTCATTCACATCGTCGCTATTCACTTTGGTGATTACGTCGCCAACCTTCAGACCAGCTTTGTCCGCGGGGCTGTCAGGCACAATCGGGTTTTGGCCAGTACCACCAGCAACGTAGGCACCTTGGGTCACACTAAGACCGAGCTGCTGGGCTGTCTGCTTATCCAGCGTAAGGTAGCGCACGCCAAGATAGGGTCGCACAATCTTGCCCTGCTTAAGCACGCTGCCTACTAACGTTTTGGCGTCGTTAATAGGAATCGCAAATCCAATCGCCTGACCCTCCTGCGAAACAGCTGTGTTAATACCCACCACCTTACCATCCAGCGTCACCAGCGGGCCACCAGAGTTGCCTGGGTTAATGGCCGCGTCGGTCTGCAACAAATTTTCCAGCTGCTCGGATGAACCGCTGCCATCCAAGGCCTGAATTGGCCGGCCCTTACCCGAAATAATCCCGGCTGTGACGCTATTACGGAACTGACCCAGCGCATTGCCAATGGCTACCACTTGCTGTCCCGGCTGCACGGCGTCGGAATCGCCCATGTCGGCAGCGGGCAAGTTTTTAACATCGTTAATCTTTAGAAAAGCAATGTCATTGAGCGGGTCGCGCCCGATCACGCCAACGTTATTATACTCGGTCCCATCGGCCAAAATGACCGTCACTTTGGCCGTGCCGTCTGGGACGACGTGCTTGTTGGTCATAACATAGCCATCACCGGAGATAATAATGCCGCTGCCTGCTCCTTGCTCGATAGCCGTGGCCCCAAAAGTGCGGTTAGCTGGCACTTGGGCTTCGGTAGTCACAGAAACCGTGCTGGGGCTAACTTTTTTAAACACTTCGGCCGCGATTTCGCCCTGCTGCAACACAATCGACTGGCGATTGTCGGTGATGGTTTTGGTGGCATCTGGCTTAACAATACCTGTCGCCAGCAGCAGCCAAGCGGTTAGGGCGCTGCTAATAATAGACATACCAATAATTCCTAGGGCTCTGCCTGTCCAACTTGATCGTGGGCGGTTCGGAGTCCGGGTGACCGATGGTTCGGGCGACTCATCAAGTACCACTGGGCGCCGCGGCCTAAACGAATTTTCGTCTTCTGGAGTTTTGGGTGAATGAGAGGTCGGTTCTTCCATAAACAGCCCTTTTTAGATTAATTAGATCGTCACATCCCAGCGAGCAAAGACAAGAATAAAGGTGATGAGCACCGTGCTAAAAATAGCGGTCGATCGCACCAAACTACTAGTCAGGCGCCCCGACTTGCTGGCCACGTACAAGCGCGCGGCGGCAAACGAAATCACCAACGTCAGCAGGGCGATCTGCGGAATCTTGAACGGCAGCTGCAAATCGTACGTCACTGTCCATCGGTACAATAACCAACCAAGCTGAGAGATTACTAAGCCCCAGGCCGCGCTGATAAATTCTACGTATTCTTCCTCAAAGTTGATCACCATGTGGCGAGCGGCAACGTAGCCAATTACCCAGCAACCCAAAACTATAAAGAATTCGTTAATCACCACCGACAAGCTAAACAGCACGACTAGCGACACAAACTGCGCAATACTGGCTTGCAGCAATATCGACGACGGATCAGATCGAGGCTTGATATACAGCAACCACGCGCCGTAACCAAGCGCTAGCAAAATCATTACTGGCAGCGAGCCGAGCGACAGATACAACAGGCCGACGTAGCTTACGCCGACCAAAAAGTCTACCAAGTTTGCTTTAATGTTAATCCACCAAAACCGTGGCCGCAGGGCAAATACCCGCCATTTACTCAGCAGCACCAGCGCCAAAGCCGGGTAGGCAGAGCCAAAATTCAGCACAATTAGCAGCAATACAATCGGCAACGCGGCGTTGATTACTATGTAAGCGATCTCGCCTACTTTGCTGCGGCGAATACCAGTCTTTAATAGGTCCATACTAGCCCTTATTATACACCACGAGTGGCCGCACGTTATTGACTGGTCGCGGAAGAGGCGCCCGCTTGGCCAATAATAACCACGAAGTCGGCGGTGCTTTGAACGCCAGCTGGTACGGTCGTTCCAGTCGGTGCCTGCAAGCCAAGCTGCTCTTGCAACTTCTTGAGGGTAGCTGGTTTTTTGCCGCCCGACAGATCGTAGAGCATGTACTTGCCGGGCATGTCAGGTGCGGTAGCAACGTTGCCAATGGTTATGCCGCTTTCTTTCAACTTTTCGGCTTGGGTGTTGGCGGCTCCGGTTGCGCCACTGGCGTTCAGAACATCTACTTTAGCGCCCTCGGCGATCAATACGCCATAACCTTGCAGCTGTCGTTTCATGAATTGTTGGATAGCGCTGTAATCGTACAAACCGCTGACCGCTTTAACCACCGAGGATCCATCCGGCCCTGGACCGGTCGTTAATATGGCTGGAGTTTGGTCAATTATACTGACCGACTGAATATTTTTGGCGTCGATATTTTTGGCGACTTTAATGAACGTTTTTATTTCCGAAGCGTCAACGGTGGTATGCACATTGTTGCCCAACGACTCAACGAATTGCGTGACCGACACCGGGTTAGCCAAGAACCCAGCACTGGTAGCTTTTTCTTTCATACCAACAACTATCTTGCGCTGGTTGGCTTCGCGGTCAAAGTTGCTGCGCGGCAACCCATAGCCGCCAGCATCGTTGCGGGCCTGAGCTAACCACATAGCGTGCTCGCCATCCAGATGCGCTGGGCCGTTCGGGTATTTGACCAAGTTACATTTGTAGTTGCAGCGCCAGTCGAAGTTGCGGTCCAAAATACCGCGCGGGTCGGAGCTTTCGATGACTACATCAATACCGCCCAGCGCGTCAACTGCTTGTTTTAAGACCTGAAGGTTAAGATGAACCGTGTATTGGAAGTCAACGCCAAACACGTTTCCGACTTTAGACGTCAGCGCCTGCTGCCCGGCAATCTCGTCCTTGCCATCATTAGAAGCGCACTCATACACAACGTTTATCTTGCCCTGATAACCGTAGGTGCAACCGCTGTCAAATTTTACCCACAAATCACGCGGTACGCTAGCCAAAAAGGCGGTGTTATTTTTTTGGTCGATGCTGACAATCATAATCGAGTCGGTCAGCTGGGCGGCAGGGTGCCCCGGGTCGCTCTCGGACGTGCCAAATACCAGCAGGTTTGTCCGGCCGTACTGATCAGTCTTGAGCGGTGTTTCTTTGCTGAACGCGGCCGTAAAGACATTGCCCTGGAAAATATGACTCGAGGCCACAAATATACGGTAGGCAAAAATGCCACCAATGATCAGCAGCAGCAAAACTACAATAATAATCGTCCACTTAACGGTGCGTCTTGAAGGTTTACGCAAAAACGGTAAACGGCGACGTTTTTTGGACTTGCCTGCGGATTTACCTTTTGGTTCGTCGTCGAGCGTCATGTCGATATCGAGTGATTTGTGGGCTGACGGTGGCGTTTGGTTGAACGTGCGAGTGTTAGCTGCGGCATCACTGCGCGACAATACCGGCGGCGCGTCTTTATGAACCGGCTCGGGCAGCGGCACCGAAGGGTTGGCAGCGGTCGAAGAAGTATTGTTGCTCATAAACCGCGACGGAACAGTCATGCCGTCTAGACTCGAGCGACGTTGGAACTGCGGGCTCCGGCGCCGCACAAACATACCATCACTGTTTCTATTTGACGAACTTCTCATAATTGACTGCAACAATGCTTCACACTATATCGTGTTTACGCTTCCGAGTAAATAATGGCAGCGGGGCAGGTTTCGGTATATTATAGAGCTTATGGATGGTTCCACCACCCCTAATCAGCCTGTTGTACCAAACACACCAAACGAGCAACCGGCTTCTACTCCGCCGCCCCAAACTCCGCGACGTGTGGATGGATTTAGTGCGCCCACAGCGGAAGCGGAGCCGCCCGCGTCCACAGCACCATTGCCGTCCCCTTCACTCAGCGCTGCCCCTCAGCCCCCTCCGCCGCCAGCCAGCGGAGCCAGTTTCACTCCGCCACCCACCACGCCGGCGCAGTTTGCGCCTAGCCCTGGGCCATCCGCCCCTCCTGGCGCAGAGCAAGCCAAACCGCCAGAAAAAACCGTCCACCATGCCCTGACCAGCTTCCGAACGATCATGTCGATCGTGCTGTTTATTGTGGGCATTGTAGTGGCTGCCACGCTGATCAATCAGTTTATATTTCAGTCGTACTACGTGGATGGCACCAGCATGACACCAACCTTACAAAACAACGACCGGCTGATTATAGACAAAGTTGAAAAAACATTTACCGGCCTGCGGGGCCAACACTACATTCCTAAACGCGGCCAAATTGTGGTGCTGGACAGTTCGCTGGTTGACCAGTACGGGCACAGTGAACAACTGATTAAACGAGTGATCGGCCTGCCGGGCGAAACCATCACTATTAGCGGCGGCATGGTGACCGTCAAGAACAGCCAACATCCCGAAGGATTTAACGTGGACGACTCCTTAGGGCTGAAACTGGAACCAACCTACGCCAATTCGAATGTTGAAGTAAAAGTACCCGACAATCAAGTGTTTGTGTTGGGAGATAATCGTGGGGCTGGCGGCTCGTTTGACTCGCGGGCGTTTGGCGCGCTCGATAGCAGCAAAATTCAGGGGCGTCTGCTGGCACGCATCTTTCCGCTGAACAAAACCGGATTTTTCTAAATATGTTGCATCGTTTACCGACTAAATGGCGCACGCCGGTTGGGATAATGGCATGGTTGCTCATAGCCGTGGCGGTGGGGCTGGCCGTAGCCAGCTTTGTGGCACGCTCATACGTTGTTTTTGGCCCAAGTATGGAGCCGGCGCTCCGCCCAGGCGACCATATACTGGTCAACAAACTCGGCCGCAGCGTTAGCTGGCTAACTGGCCATTCGTACGTGCCGAAGCGTGGCGAATTGGTGGTCTTTAGAAATCCCTTTTACAGCCAGGGCAATCCGGACGAATTCGTGGTCAAGCGTGTTATAGGATTGCCGGGTGACAGGGTAGAGGTGCACGGCGGCCGTATTACTATTTCCCCCACTAAAACGCCCACACCATTTAGTTTTAACCCCGACAGTGGTATAACTGGGCCGCAGCAGCCAACCAGCGGTACTGTCGACCGCATTGTGCCAGATGACGAACTATTTATGGTGGGTGACAATCGCCTGGGACAGAATTCGCTGGATTCACGTAATGGTATGAGCACGATTCCGGTCCGGCAGCTGGAAGGCAACGTGGTGGTGCGCTTATGGCCGGTTACAAAGTGGCGATGGTTTTAGGTTAGAGCCCACGGACAGGTTCACGACTTACGCACTTTCCCCTGACGGCCGTCTTGTGCCTGAAGGGGAAAGTGCGTAAGTCGTGAACCTACTTCGCTCACCAGCAGCGGGTTCAAGATGCGGGAAACGCGAGCCTTCTTGGAGATCGCGCTGAGGCCTAGCCCTCCAAAAGCACCCCAGTTATCCGCTCAAAATCTTCCTGATTTTTAAAACGGATAACCAACCGCCCGCCTTTAGCCATGTTTTTGATGCTCACGTCGGCCTGGAGTTTTTTACCAAGCAGCTTGGTCTCGGGAGTTTCGGATTGCACCTTGGCAACGGCGGTTTGGGTGTTCTTTTTGCCCTCTTTGTAACCCACCACGTACTGCTCAGTCTTGCGCACTGACCAGTCGTTTTTGATAATCAGCTGCAACAGCTCAAGCTGTACCTCGGGCTCGTGGATAGCCAGGATTTGCCGGGCATGGCCTTCGCTAATTTTGCTCTCGATCAATGCGGTCTTGGCCTCTTTGGGCAGCCCCAACAGGCGCAAAACGTTGCTGATGGTGCTAATGGCTTTGCCGCCAACGCGTTTGCCAATTTCTTCGTAGGTTAGGTTGAACTGTTCGTGCAGTTTAAGGTAGGCGGTGGCGGTTTCCAGGGCGTTGAGGTCTTCGCGCTGCAGGTTTTCGATTAAAGCGATCTCCAGCCGGTGCTGGTTGGTCAGGGTACGCACCAGGGCGGGAATTTTATCGAGGTTGGCTAGCTGCGCGGCCCGCCAGCGGCGTTCGCCAGCGACAATTTCGAACTTGTTGTCTTTGGCAATTACCACAATCGGCTGCAGAATACCGTGTTCTTTTATAGATTCGGCCAGTTCTTGCAGAGCTTGCTCGTCAAAATGGCGGCGGGGCTGGCCAGGGTTAGGCACAACATCGCTCACTTTTAGCTGTCGTAGCTGCGAGACTTGTTCGTCCTGCTGGCTGGTCGGGTCAAATTCTTCCTCGAGCATTTGGGTAGGGATGAGTGTATCAAATCCGCGGCCTAAACCTCGTTTTGCGGTGTTAGCCATAATATACTCCTTTATAGGGAAAGGGTTGCTCTCGTAGATGGAGCGCAAGGCGCCGATGGCGAGACGAAGCGCGCAGCAGAGAATTCAAAGCCATTTGAATTTCTGCGAGCACTTTGTGAAGATTGTCACAGGCAATTGTACCGGAGTAAGCCGTACACGAAGTACGGCGTCGAGGAACGCAGTCGGCAACGCCGCGATACGCTACGAGAGCAAGCCGTATGTTAGGCACGGGTAGACAACTCCTTAGCTAACGCCTTGTACGCCCTCGCACCTTTAGACCACCGGTCATAAGCGCCCACCGGCAACCCATGGCTGGGCGCCTCGGCCAAACGCACATTGCGCGGAATAATCGTTGTGAAAACTTTGCCAGGGAAATGCTTTTTGACTTCCTCGTGTACCTGGCCGGAAAGCGTTGTGCGGCTATCGACCATAGTTAACACCACACCCAGCAGTTCCAGCGTGGGGTTGAGGCCCTTGCGCACCAGCTGCATAGTCTCGAGCAGCTGACCCAGACCTTCCAGGGCATAAAACTCGGCCTGGACGGGAAGTAATACATATTCCGCGGCGATCAGCCCGTTAACGGTCAGCAAACTCAGCGAAGGCGGACAATCGATGAGCACGTAGTCGTAGCCATGATGTTGCAAAGCAGTTTTAAGCCGGGTAAAGCGATGCTGGGCCTTGGTTAGTTCTGCCTCGGCGTTAGCCAGCTGGGGGGTGGCCACTACCAAATGTAAGTTCTTATGCTTAGTGGCTAGCACGCAATCTTTAAGTGGCGCATCGTCTTGCACTAAGTCGATAATTGTTTTATCCGCCTCGTATTTATCCACGCCCAGCCCGCTGGTGGCGTTACCCTGCGGGTCAAAGTCCACCAGCAGCACTTTTTTGCCTTGCTTGGAAAGATAGTACGCAAGATTAACAGCAGTGGTTGTCTTGCCAACACCGCCTTTTTGATTTGTAATAGCTATAATAACTCCGGCCATACTGTGCGTGATTTTCCCTCTCGACCAGCCTATTGTAGCAGACTATGGCCACGCGTGAAAACAAAAGTGGTTGACCTTACGTCCAGCTTCACCGGTTACGCAGGGCGATGAAGCGCAAGGCAGCATCGAAGCGCGGAGCCAGGTGTACAAATCGTACTTCTGGCGAGCACTGCAGATGCTAACGCCGCGATTCGCGTCCTAGGTAAGCGGCGCGATTTTGGTGATCTCGATTTTGCTGTATCGCTGGCGATGCCCGTTAATTGTCTTAACGCGCTTTTTGGCCTCGAACTTGGCCACGAGGACTTTGTCGCCTTTAACTTCGGGCTCGAGCACCTTAGCCTTAACACTCGCACCAACAACCGCTGGCGTGCCAACCTGGCTGTTTGCGCCGTCAACCAGCATAAGCGGGTCAAGCGAAAGCTCTTTTGTGCCATCACCCAAGCGATCCACCAACAGGGTGTCTTTTTCGGCCACAATATACTGCTTGCCGCCAACTTGAATAACTGCTTTCATCTCTAAAACTCTTTACGTATTAAGAATATCTACACAATCCTACCAGATTGAGGCCCATCTGTAAAGCAATGACGAAGATTATGCTATACTCGCACTCATGCATAAATCCATCTATCAAAACGAAGAGTTTGCACGTTATTGGAACGACCGCGCGGGCGATACGGGAGAGGTCTATAAACGTTTCGTGCTCGATCCGATTATGCTCAAGCTTGTTGGGCCATTGCAGAACAAAAGCATTATTGAGCTAGGCTGCGGAAATGGATATCTAGGCAAAACGCTCGTAGCCCAAGACCCGAAACGGGTTATAATGATGGACATCTCACACCATAACCTGCAATTTGCCAAAGAAAAATGCGATGATAAGCGACTTAAATTCTTACAGCAAGATGCCACTCAGCCGTGGCATGTGGAGAGTCAAACGACAGATGTTGTGTACTCAAACATGATGCTCAACGAGATTGAAGACATTGCCGTGCCCATCCAAGAAGCGTACCGGGTACTGAAGAAAGGCGGTGCGTTTGTGTTTTCGGTTACGCATCCTGCGTGGGATTTGTACGTATACGCCCAACAAAAAGTTGGCGTGGATTCCGGCAAGATACAAGGTTTAGGCAACTATTTTAGACGCGGTTTTGCAGATTTTATGATGGGTGGCAACAACAATTCAAACCCAAAACTCAAATATAAGTACAAAAAAGTATTTGCCGTTGAGCATTACCAACGGCCGGTCTCGGACTATTTTAATCAGCTAACCAGCGTAAAATTTATTGTGCGACGTTTAGAAGAACCCGAAATTACTAATGAGTTACTACAAAAAGTCCCTGGCTATGTGGCACAAAACGACCATCCAATGGGTCTTATCTTCTTCGCTATTAAGTAAACTCAGTCGTTTTTGTGCCAGTCGCTAAGCACGTCGGTCCAAAACTTGTCCAGCTTGGCGGCGTCGGTATCTTCGGTGAGCTGCCATTGGTTGTCGTGGTGTTGGCCGTCGGATTCGATAGCTTTAATTAGCTCGCCGTCATCCTCAACCGTTACCGGTTCGAACGCGACGGGCCGACGCAGGCCATGAACTAATTCATCAAGCAGATTTTGTTTTGTTGGCATACATTTTTGTTTATTTGGTAGTAATTAAACATTAGCATTTATATGCTTGCTTGTCAATTCTATGCTAATTAAGCCTTTTCAAGCGAAACGCTCAACGACTCCCCCTCAACCTTCACTGTCTCGGCGTGAGCAAAACTTCCGGCGGTCGCCACTTCCACGGCCAGGGTTTCGGCGGCGATGGTATCCTTGTGCGACTGCACTGCTTGGTTGATGTTTTTGGCATTGCTAATCAGGCTGAGTTTTATACGGTCATCCACCTGCAGTCCAGCGTTTTTACGGGCGTTTTGCACCACGCGCACAATATCGCGCATCAGGCCCTCGGCTTTTAGGGCGGGCGTGAGTTTGGTGTCTAGCTTGACCTCTTTACTGCCAAATTGCACTTCCTTGACGTTCAGCTCCTCGGCAATAATATCGGCATAGATTTTAGGCAGGTCGGGCACGCTAACACTGGCTAGCGGCTGGCGGACTTTTACTTTGGCCTCGGCTCGCTTAGCAAGGCCCAGGGTGATAGCTTCGCGCACGGCGGCCATGTCGTTGATGGCCTTGCGGCTGGCTTTGCCGGGCTCGGGCCAGTCGCTGAGGTGGACCGATTTAGGCACCTCCATGCCTTTGGTCAAATCACGCCACATGTGGTCGCTCATAAATGGTGTCCAGGGAGCCAGCAGCTGCGTCAAGCGCACCAGCACGTAGTGCAGCGTAGCGTAAGCGCTTTGCTTGTCGCTGTCGTCCTCGGTTTTCCAAAAACGGCGGCGCGAGCGGCGCACAAACCAATTAGAGGTGTCATCAAGCAACTCGGCCAGGTGCTTGGACAGGCGCGGGGTGGCGTAATTATCGGCTTCTTTGGTCACCAGCCGGATAGTTTCGTTCAGGCGCGAAAGCATCCAGCGGTCAAGTACGTTGGTACCTTCAGGCTCTTCCAGCTTTTTGCTTGGTTTCCATTTGTCTACCTCGGCGTACATGCCAAAAAAGCTGT
>WNGI01037686.1_pt1 | contig 13636 bp, 15 predicted proteins | sample 5400621 | NCBI WGS metagenome assembly WNGI01 (sample SAMN13153374, study PRJNA577476) | soil metagenome | isolation source: 20 cm soil or saprolite under Garry oak tree replicate 1 | place: USA:California | collected 2016-06-15
GCCGCGCGGGTCGTTCGCCCAGTGCTTTTGGTACAGCTCCTCATGTCGCCGCGCGCCGCGCTCGTCCGCGCCCATGTAGAAGCCGACGTTGATCGTCCGGGCGATCGCCGCCGGATCACGGTCGGCCTTCGCGCACCAGTCGTCGAGGACGGCGCTCTTCCGGCGCCACTCGTCCGGGGAGAGATACGGGGCGTTCCAGCCATCCGCGAAGCGCGCGACCGTGCGGAGGGTACGTTTCTCGCCCGAGCCGCCGATCCAGAGCGGGAGGCGTTGCTGCCGCGGCTTGGGATTGTTCGGCGCGTTCACGAGGCGATAGTGCGCGCCGGTGAAATCGGCACGGCGGCGATCGAAGAGAAGCCGAAGCACCTCCGCGTATTCCTCAAGCTGGTCTTCGCGCTCCCTGATGGGCGGGAAGCGCAGCCCGTACGAGGCGAACTCGACCTCGTCCCATCCTGCGCCGATCCCGCAGTCGGCGCGCCCGTGCGAGAGATGGTCGATCGTCGTGACCGCCTTCGCAAGGACACCGGGATGGCGATACCCCACGCAGAAGACCAGACACCCGACGCGAACGCGGGTCGTCTCCGCGGCGACCGCGGCCATCGTGGAGACGGACTCGAAGCAGGCGCCGTCGCCGCCCTGCGGCGGCGTCTCCTGAAAGTGATCGGAGACAGAGAACCAGTCGAAGCCGCGCTCGTCCGCGAAGCGCCAGAGCTTCCGCATCTCGTCGAGCGGGCCGCCAAGATGCCCGAGATGGATCCCGAACCTAATAGCCGGTGTCCGAATACGGGTCGCCGCTCGCGGCAGGCTTGTTCGTGCCGAGCGCCGGGGCGGTCGTTGGCGTCGCGCCGGTGTTGCCGCCGGAACCCGCGCCGCCGCACGCCATGGTCAGCACGCCCGCCGCGATCGCCGCCGCGAACGCGATCGTCCGAACCGTCTGCATGTCCCGACCTCCTGATACCGTGAGTACGGACGGGAGGCCGCGGCGGATATGGGCAGCTTCGCGCTCATCTTCATCGTCGTGCTCGTCCTCATTCTCGCGCTTGCCGGGCTTGCCTTCGCGGTCGCGGTCATGCGCGCGGTGAACCGCCCTCGTCCGGCGCTCCCGGCGAACTGCGGCGACTGCGTCTACATGATCCCGCGCGCGAAGGTGTATCGCCGCGAGACGCTCGAGGACGTCGATGGGATCGTCCACTACCTCTGTCAGCAGCGGTGGATCGAGGTCACGCCGGTGTCGCCCCGCTGCGAGCTCGGCAAGAGCAAGACCCGCACGACGACCGTTCCCACCTAGCGAGACCGCGCACCGCACGGCCGCGATCGGCTCGTGCGCGGTAGCCTCTACCGCTTGATGGGTGGCTTCACCGAGTTCGATGACTACGTGCGCGCGCGCGTTCCGCAGTATCTCGACGAGCTGAAGGCGCTCATCCGACAGCCGACGGTCTCCGCTCAGGGCATCGGGATCGCGGACACCGCGCGGATCGTCCTCGACCGCGCGCGGCGGGCTGGCATCGACGCGTCGGCGCGGAGCGTCGACGGTGGGCCGCCGACGATCGTGGGGGAGACCGGGGCCGGCGAACGGACCCTGCTCGTCTACAACCACTATGACGTTCAGCCTCCCGACCCGCTCGACGAGTGGGAGACACCCCCATTCGAGCCGACCGAGCGCGACGGCCACCTCTTTGGTCGCGGCGTCTCCGACAACAAGGGAAACCTGATGGCGCGGTTGCAGGCGATCGAGGCGTACCGCGCGACGATCGGCGAGCTGCCACTCCGTGTGCGCGTCCTGTACGAGGGCGAGGAAGAGAGCGGCTCGCCGCATCTCGCGGCGTTCGTCGACGCGAACGCCGATCGACTGCGCGCGGACGGCTGCATCTGGGAGGCCGGATACAAGGACGCGGCCGGACGGCCGACGATCTCGTGCGGGCTGAAGGGCATCGCGTACGTCGAGCTGCGCGTCCGCGGCGCCGCCAAGGACGCGCACTCGTCGGTCGCGACGATCATCCCGAACCCCGCGTGGCGCCTCGTCTGGGCCCTCGCGACGCTGAAGAACGACCGCGACGAGATCACGATCGATGGCTTCGCCCAAGAGGTCCGGCAGCCGACTCCCGCGGAGCTCGCGCTCCTCGAGCGCCTGCCGTTCGACGAGACCGCGATGCTCCGCATCCACGGGATTTCGCGATTCGTCGGTGGGCTCAGTGGACTCGCGCTGAAGCGAAAGCACTTCTACGAGCCGACCTGCACGATCTGCGGGATCGTCTCCGGTTACACCGGCGCCGGGTCGAAGACCGTCCTTCCCGCGATCGCGAGCGCGAAGATCGATTTCCGTCTCGTGCCCGACCTCACCCCCGAGAAGGTGGCGACCCTCCTTCGCGCGCACCTCGATCGACGCGGGTTCAGCGACGTCGAGATCGTTCCGAGCCATGGCGAGCGGCCTTCGCGATGGCGCGGGCTCGCTCGGAATAAGGGAAGTGGTCGGCGAGCGTGGCGTTCGCGTTCGGGAAGATCACCGATCCGCCGACCCCCGCGATCATGCGCGTCCCTACCAGGACCGGAAAGGTCGTGGCGAATGAAGCGAACGCGGCCTCGGCAAATCACGCCCCCAACGAGAACATCGCGATCGCCGATTACGTCGACCACATCCGCGCGTTCGGCCGTTTCCTGGACACGTTCGCCGGCCGTCCGCTTTGAGCCCGCGCGACCGCCGCACGCTCGTCCTGGTCCTGGGTTTTCTCACCTTCGGGTCGGTGTACGCGAGCGTGGTCATGGCGCCCGTGCTCACGCAGATCGCGGGCGAGTTCGGCATCTCCACCGGTGCCGCGGGCCTCGTCGTCGCCGCGTACGGCGCACCGGGCATCGTCGTGGCGGTCGCCGCGGGACCGTACTCGGACCGGTTCGGCCGCAAGCGCTTCCTGGTGGCGGGCGCCGCGGTCATGGGCGTGTTCACCCTCCTCGCTTCATTCGCCACGACCTTTCCGGTCCTGGTAGGGACGCGCATGATCGCGGGGGTCGGCGGATCGGTGATCTTCCCGAACGCGAACGCCACGCTCGCCGACCACTTCCCTTATTCCGAGCGAGCCCGCGCCATCGCGATTGGCATCCCGATCGCGGGTATCGTCGCGGAGGCCACGAGCTGGCGGGTCTCCGTCGCGATCGTCGGCGTCCTCTGCCTCGCCGCCTCGATCGTGCTCTTTTTTCGGCTCCGTCCGGTGCAGACACCGCTCAATGCGTCGAAGGTCCGCGAGCTGTATCGCTCGATCGTCACCAACCGTTCGGCCATCGGCGCGGTTGGGTCGAGCCTTCTCGGCGCGCTTTACTGGTTCAGCTGGTCGACGTACATCGTCGTGTTCTTCGAGCAGGTCTTCGGTCTGTCGCAGGGCCTCGCGTCAACGCTCGCGCTGACCCAGGGGCTCGGCGTTCTCGTCGGCAGCCAGCTCGGCGGCAGGCTCGGCACGCGCATCGGCCACAAGCCCGTCGTCGCCGCGTCCGTGGCCATCTCCGGCGCGATCTTGCTCTATCAAACGAACCTCACGCCACCCCTCGCGATCACCGCGGTCCTCAATCTCGCGCTGTCTGCGGTCATTGGGGCGCGCTTCGCATCGAACACGACGCTCTTGACCGAGCAGGTTCCCGAGGCTCGGGGGACGATGCTTGCGCTCTCGGCGTCGGTGACCAGCGCGAGCATCGTCGCCGGCGCGTCGATCGGCGGGATCCTCATCGACGTGTTCGGGTTCGGATCCCTCGGGGTGTTCTGCTTCGCGGTCGCGCTGATTGCCGCGCTCGTGGTCGCGTTGTTCGTGCGGGAGGAGCCGATCGACCTCGAGATTTCCCCGGCCGCGTAGCCATCGCGGCCTTCGGGCGGATCTTGCCGTGCGCCTCGGCCCAGGCGTGCCATTCGGGCACGGGCTGCCGCACGACGTAGAGGAAGTGATAGACGCCGCTGTCGCCGACGAATTTGAAGCGACGCTTGAGATCGGTGGCGACCGTCTCGTAGTCCCCGAAAGACGCCAGATGGCGCTTGAACCCGCCGGCGCGCTCGAGATCGAGGATCGTGCGAGCGTTGTGGACGACCGCCGCGATCTTCGGCCGGCTGCGGATCACCCGCTCGTCGTTCGCGACGTCGTCGATCTCGCGGTCGCTCATCCGCGCGACCCGTTCCACCTTGAAGCGGTGGAACGCTTTGGTGATGCCAGGCCACTTCGCGTCGACGACGCGCCAGCTGATGCCGGCCTGAAAGACGCCCTTGCTCAGCTGCTCGAGATAGTCGTCGATGCTCTTCGGGGAGATCTGTTTCGGTGCTTCCACGGTTCGGCACTCTACGCGGAAGTAAACGTGGACCCATTTACGGCAGCATCGTTGCGCAACTGTTACCCATGCGAGCCATTCAGCCGCCTGCTCGGCACGGCGCCTGCCCGTATGCGGGCGCAAAAGGAGCAGGCCATGGCACGGAAAGCAGGAGGCGGCATGACCGTCGCCGAGGCCGGTCGTATGGGTGGCCGGCTGGTGAGTGAGAAGTACGGCCCCGAGTTCTACGAGAAGATCGGAAAAAAGGGCGGGTCGAGCACCGCCACGAAGTACGGACCGGAGTTCTTCGGCCGGATCGGCAAGAAGGGCGGCCGTGCGGTGACGGCGAAGTATGGCGCGGGGCACTTCGAGCGCATCGGCCGCAAGGGCGGTCAGAAGGTGGCGGACCTCATCGAGCGCGCGAAGACCCTCGAGACACCGACCAACACGACGGCGGAAGAGCGAAAAGAGACTCCTGCCGCCGGGTGACGCCGAGCGGCGTACCTTTGGCCCCTTGATGGACCGGAGGGAGCTGGGAGCGGGCACGCGCGTCGTGCGGGCCGCCCGCTCGCTCCCCCCGGGCGACGGGAGGCCTCTCGTACCTCCCCTCGTGCAGAGCGTCGCGTTTGCCTACGACTCCGCCTCCGAGCAGGACGCGGTCTTCGGCAACGAGCGGGCCGGTTACGTCTACGGCCGGTACGGCACGCCCACGACCGCTGCGCTCGAGGCCGCTCTCGCTGAGGTCGAAGGAGCCGAGGCGACGACATGTTTCGTGAGCGGGATGGCCGCGATCGCGGCGGCCGTCGACGCGTGCGCGATCGCCGCGGGCGGGCGCGTCGTCGCACAGGAGGATTGCTACGGGCAGACCCGAGCGCTCTTCGAACGATGGTCGCGCGAGCGCGGGGCGGACATCGTCTTCGTCGACACGACCGACCAGGCCGCGGTCGAACGGGCGCTGCGGGCGAAACCAACACGGCTTCTGTATGCGGAGGCGATCGCGAACCCGTTGCTTCGGGTGAACGACGTCGTCGCCCTGGCGGCACTCGCCGGACGGCACGGAGCGGCGCTGGCGATCGACGCGACGTTCGCGACACCGGTGCTCCTCCGGCCGGCGAAGCTTGGCGCGGCGATCGTCATCCGATCCTCGACGGTGGCTACCTCCCCCCACACGAGGCATGGCTCGTCATCCGCGGCATGCGCACGCTCGCCCTCCGTGTCGAGCGGCAGTGCGCGACGGCACTCGAGGTCGCGCGCCATCTGTCGGGGCATCCCAAGATTGGCGCCGTGCGCTACCCCGGCCTGCCCGACCATCCGCAGCACGATCTCGCCACTCGCCAGTTCGGCGGCCGCTACGGCGGGGTCGTCTCCTTCCAGCTCCGCGACGACACCAAGGAGGCGGCATTCCGGTTCCTCGACTCGCTCGACCTCGCCGCCTCGGCCACGACCATCGGCGACCTCTTCACCGAGGTGCTCTACCCGCCGATATCGTCCCACCGGCGCCTGCCCGCTGACGAGCGGCGGCGGCTTGGGATCAGCGACGGGTTCCTCCGGCTCTCGGTCGGTATCGAGGATCCCGAGGACATCCTCGCCGACATCGATCGCGCTCTTGAGCGCGTCTAGCACGACCCCGCGCGCCCTCGTCTTCAACTGCCACATCACGGGGCTCGCGGTGGCGCGGTCGCTCGCGGCGCGTGGCGTCGAGGTCATCGCGCTCGATCCCGACCCGCGCGGTCTCGGGCAGGCCTCGCGCGCCGTGATCGAGCGCCACCGCTGTCCGAACCCGCTCGAGGACGAGAAGGCCTTCGTCGAGTACATGCTCGACAACGCGAGCCATTTCGGCGAGGGCGCGGTGCTCTTCCCGACGAACGACGAGTGGGTAATGGCCGTCGCGCGCTATCGCTCGCGTCTCGAAACCTGCTACCGCATCCCGTTCAGCGAGCTCTCGGTGATCGAGGCGGTCCTCGACAAGCGACGACTCTACCGGGACGCGCACCATCTCGGGATTCCCATCCCGCGCACCTACACGCTCGACGATCCGAAGGCGACGGCGAAGGCGATCCACTACCCGGCGATCGTGAAGCCGGCTGAGCAGCGGCGCTTCTACGACCGCTTCGGCGTGAAGGTCTTCCGTGCGGAGAACGCCACGGAGCTGCTCCGGTTCGCGCGCGAGGCCCAGGGGCACGCGTGCGTGGCGCAGGAGATCGTCGACGTCCCGCCAGGTGGTTTCTATTCGTTCTGCTCGTACGTGGCGGCGGATGGCGAGGTCCGCGGCGGCTTCGTGGGACGAAAGCTCGAGCAGTACCCCGAAGGGTTCGGCACCGGATGTCTGGTCGTGGGGGAGCAGGTCCAGGAGATCGCGGAGCGGGGGACCGCGATCCTCAAGGCGTACGGCTATCACGGCATCAGCGAGGTCGAGTTCATCTGGGATCCCGACCGCAAAGAGCACCTGCTTCTCGACGTGAACCCGCGTGTGTGGAAGTGGATCGGCCTTCCGATCGCGAGCGGCGTGGACCTGCCGTGGCTCGCGTACGGCGACGCGCTGGGGCGTGGCGAGCGCGCGCGTCCGGTCCGCGACGGCCTCCGTTGGATCTACGAGCGGGACTACGCCCTGCTCGCGCGGTCCCGCGAGCCGTTCGCGACGACCGGTGAGGTGGTCAACGCGGTCTGGGACCCGGACGATCCCGGTCCCTTCGCGCAGCTGATCCTGAACGAGGGCCCCGCGGGGGCTTATTACTGCGCGTGCTAGCGGAGCTGCACGCGCAGCTGCTTCGGCGCGAAGCGCCGTGAGGCAGACCGGAGCGTGCTAGCGGAGCTGCACGCGCAGCTGCTTCGGCGCGAAGCGCCGTGAGGCAGACCGGAGCGTGCTAGCGGAGCTGCACGCGCAGCTGCTTCGGCGCGAAGCAGCCTCACGCGATGCGCTTCGGTTTCTGGATGCCGGTGTTCGGTGGGTGGCTGCGGAACGTCGAGGACGAGCGCATGGCTGCGACGTTCGCGTACCAGCGGGAACTCGCGGAGCGCGCCGAGGCCACCGGGTGGGATGTGACCCTCATCGCCGAGCTGAACTTGAACGACATCAAGGGTCCCGAGGCCGACTGTCTCGAGGCCTGGACGACCGCGGCGGCGCTCGCGCCGCTGACCAAGCGTCTCGAGCTCATGACCGCGGTCCGGCCCAACTTCCGGCTTCCCGCCCTGGTCGCGAAGGAAGCCGCCAACATCGATCACATCTCGAGCGGCCGCTTCACCCTCAACGTGGTCAGCGCGTGGTGGCAGCAGGAGAGCGACCAGTACGGCGGCGCATGGGTGGAACACGACGAGCGGTACGCGAGAACGGCCGAGTTCATCGGCATCTTGAAGGGGATGTGGACGCGATCGGAGTACACGCTCGCCGGCCGTTACTACGAGATCAAGAACGCCCGCCTCCACCCCAAGCCGGTCCAGCAGCCGTGGCCAACGCTCTACGCCGGCGGCGAGTCGCCGGCGGCGAAGGACCTCATCGCTCGCGAGTGCGACGCCTATCTCATGCATGGCGACCCGGCCGAGGTCCTCGCGTCGAAGATCGAGGACATGCGCGCGCGCCGCGCGACGCATCCCGAGCTCCCGCCGCTCCGGTTCGGCGTCGCCGCGTACTCGATCGTCCGTCCGACCGAGCCGGAGGTGAAACGGGAGCTTGCCCGCATCACCGACGTGCGCGCGAGCGCGCGCGGGTACGCGAGTTACCAGGATTTCGTGAAGGGATCGCAGCTCGAGACGAAGGTCTCGCTCGAGGACTACAGCGTGTCCAACCGCGGCCTGCGCACCGGGCTCGTCGGGACGCCGGAGGTGATCGCCGAGCGACTCCGCGAGCTCGAGCGCATCGGCGTCGATCTCGTCCTCCTCCAGTGCAGCCCGCAGCGTGAAGAGATGGACCGGTTCGCCGCCGAGGTGTTTCCCCTCGTACGGGTTTAGCATCTCGCGCGGCCAACAAACCGTGGGGAGGACATCGATGCGCCGTTGGTTGATCCCGCTCGCCGCGGCTCTCATGCTCGCGTCCGCTCAACCGGTGCTCGCCGCGCAGGTGAAGCCAGGCGTCGTACGGACGATCGCCGACACCGACAACCCCTCGTGTCACAACCCGGAAGGCATCGCCGCCTCGCCCGATGGTCTGCTGTACGCGGCCGGCCTCTCGGGGAACATCTGCGTCTACACGCGCTCCGGCGACCGGGTTCGCGTCATCCCGGTGGCCGCGGGGCACGCGCTCCTCGGCGAGCTCTACGTGGCCGGTCAGATCTACGTCGCCGACAACAACGGGGACTTCAGCGGCGCACGCATCGACCGCGTCGATGCGGCAAGCGGCGCGGTGACGATCCTGCCCGCGACATTCGCGAACACGAACGCGTTCGCGATGGATCGTCGCGGGCGCCTCTTCGTCTCCGACTCGTTCACGGGCGCCGTTTATGTCGTGAACACGGCCACCGGCGCAGCGGTCCTCTGGAAGCAGGCGGAGGCCCTCCGGTCCCACGGATTCCCGGGGTTCGGCGCGAATGGGCTCGCCTTCGACGCCGCCGGACGCTTCCTCTATGTCGCGAACACCGGCGACGACACGATCTTCCGTATCGCGGTGAACGCCAACGGCTCCGCGGGCGATCTCTTCGTCTTCGCCGACGGCGCCGCGATCAACGCGCAGCTGGGCACGACCCACGCGCTCGACGGCGCGGACGGGATCGCCTTCGACACCGAGGGCAACCTCTGGGTGTGCGCAAACCAGGCCAACGAGATCCAGGTCCTCTCGCCGTCCGCGCGACTGACCGCGCGCTTCAGCGGAAACGGCGCGAACGCGCTGGACTTTCCGGCAAGCCCGGTCTTCTACGGCCAAGCGCTCTACATCGCGAGCCTCGCGTTCGCGACCGCGCCGCGTGGCGGGGAGATCTCGGTCCTCGGCACCTCGGTAGAGGGCGCGCCACTCGTGCCGCGCGGTGAGGACGACTAAGCGGAGCGGGCGGGGCGGCGCGGGCCGCCCCGCTCCTTACTCCGGCTGCTCCTCGTAGATCCGGCGCACGACATCCTCGATCTCCGGCTCCTCGACGGTCAGATCGCGAAGCGGCGCCTGTGCCGCGACCGCCCCGGTGAGCTCGGCGGCGCTTGTGCGGTCGCCGTCGAACGCGATCCACTGACGTGGTCCCTCGACCCGTACGACCCGGGCGCCAGCGAGCCTGAGCGGAGGAGCGGTCTCCTCGAGGTCGACGACGAGCACGCGTTCCTTGCCGTAGCGCGATTTCAGCGAAGGCACGTCCCCGTCGTAAATGAGGCGGCCGCGATCGAGGATCAGGACCCGTGAGCAGAGGCGTTCGATGTCGGCCAGGTCGTGTGTCGTGAGCAGCACGGTCACGCCGCGATCGCGGTTGGCCTGAAGCAGGAACTCGCGCACGCGCTGCTTCGCGACGACGTCCAGGCCGATGGTCGGTTCGTCGAGGAAGACGATCTCCGGATCGTGGAGCATCGCCGCGGTCAGCTCGCCGCGGATGCGCTGCCCGAGCGAGAGCTGACGTACGGGTGTGTTGAGGAATGGGTCGAGCTCCAGCAGGTCGCGGAACCGCAGGAGGTTCTCGCGGTGTCGATCGGCGGGGACGCGGTAGACGTGTCGCAGGAGGTCGAACGACTCCACGAGCGGCAGATCCCACCACAGCTGAACGCGCTGGCCGAACATGACGCCGATCTTCTGCGCGAGGCGCATGCGTTGCCTCGTCGGCACCAGTCCGGCGACGGAGATCCGCCCTCGCGTCGGGACGAGGATGCCGGTCAGCATCTTCACGGTGGTCGACTTCCCCGCGCCGTTCGGTCCGATGTAGCCGACGATGCTCGCCCGCTCGATCGCGAACGTGAGGTCGACGACCGCTCGGACGCGTACGCGCTCGCGCCGAAGGCGGCCGAGCGGCCGACGGACCGTGAACTCCTTCTCGACGTGCTCGACCTCGATGATCGGCATCCCTAACCGCCGGCGCTCTGGTAGTGCCGGACGCCGATCGCCCAGACCCGGCCCGCCACGACCAGCGCGAGCGCGGCGACCAGGGGCGACATGAAGCGAAGCCAGTCGGGAAGCCCGAGCGGATCGGGCTTCGCCAGGATGTACAGCGCGGGGAAGTACGCGACGAACGCTACCGGGAAGAGATACGCAAGGAAGCGCCGAAGCCAGGTGTCGTAGATGTTGATGGGGAACTGCGCGAGGAACTGGCCGCCGTAGCTGAACGCGTTCGACGCCTCGCGGCCTTCCACCGCCCAGAACGCGACGCAGATGGTCGCGATCCACACGGAAGCAAAGATGGCGGTCGCGGCGGGTATCGCCAGAACGAGCACGATCACCCGGCCGGGATCCCAGGCGACGTTCAGCTGCGAGAAGGCGTAGGCCAGGACGATGAGGCCGCCGGTGGCCTTGCCGAGCCGGCGGAGCTGGAAGTCGCCGGTGAGGATCTGGAAGAGCGTTCCGCGCGGCCGGACGAGCAGCAGATCAAAGTTGCCGTCGCGAACGAGGCGAGGAAAGTCGTCGAGGTGTCCGAGGATCAGATCCGTGATCGCGAACGCGAGGCCGCTGATGCCGTAGAGCAGCGCGACCTCGGGCATCGACCACGATCCGAGCTGGGGAACGTTGGCGAAGATCACGAGGATTGCGACGAAATCGATGAACGAGACGAGGAGCGTGCCGAACGTCTCCATGGCGAAGGACGCGCGGTACTGCAGCTGCGCGCGGATCCGTGCCGCAACCAGCCGCACGTAGAGCTCCGGGAGGTCGCGAACATCACCCACCCTGGATTACCAGCCGCCGCGTGCCCCGCGCGAAGAGACCGTACGAGAGCCCGAGCAAAGCGGCGGCCCAGGCGAGCTGGGCGACCAGGGCTCCGACCAGGCTCGATCCGCTCAGCGCCCCGATCCAGACGTCGACGGGGGTCTGGATCATCGAGGGAAACGGTGTCGCGCTCGCGATGGCCGCCAGCCACGGCGGAAAGAACTGGATCGGGATCGTGAAGCCCGAGAAGACGCTCATGACGACGAGCGCGAGGATCATCGCGCCGCGGTGATCGGTCGTCCAGAAGGCCGCGAGGTTGTAGACAAAACGGAACCCGAGGCTCACCGCGATCGCGAGCGTCAGGCTCACCACGAACGCGAGCCACGCCACCGGGCTCGGCGGGAGGCTCGTCCGGAAGATGACGATCCCGACGAGAATCGGCGGCACCGCTCTCACCAGGAGCTGGTAGGCCGCGCGACCGTAGTCGGCCGCGAGCGCGGCGCGAAGCGGGTGGATCGGCCTGATGAGGTCGGTGGCGATCGTATGCGCCGATGCGCTCGCGCTGCGCGAAGAGCGCGAGGAGGATCGAGCCGCGCATTAGCCCGAACACGACGTTGGTGAAGATGCCGGCCGCGCTCGCGATCGGGTACGCCGCGTAGCGTCCGAAGCCCACACGCGCCATCGCGAGGTCCAGGCTCAATGAGTCCGCCAGAGGCACCGCGAGAGCCTAGGTCCTAACGCTCCCGCCGCAGGTAATCGAGAAGCTCGGCCATGACCCGGCAGTCGACTTCGTTGTAGCGCCCGATCTCGCTCATGACCGGAGACTCGCGCAGGCTGCGCCCGCGCGCGCGCGCGTCGGCGGCGGCGGCCCACGCGCCGGCCATCGCGCCGGCGCCGTCCGCCAGACCGTCGGCCCATTCGGTCTGGATCAGCCCGTGGCTCTTCATTGCTCGGGCGACCGCCTTCAGGCCGAAGGAGAACGCGCCGCGGACGACGATCGGCTCCGCGCGGAAGACGCGGCTGAGGAGGTCGTACCACTGCAGCGCCGGCCACGCCCGATCCGGATGGCGCGAGCGCGCCGACTCGTATGCGCGCTCGAAGTTCGACTCCTCGGCGATGGACCAGTGCACCACTCTCACGTCGCTCACCGAAGCAACGCCCGCCTCGCGCGCGATCTCCGCGAGCTGACCGAGCCAGTCGTCGACCATTCGCGCTTCGGCCTCGACGCTCAGTGCGTCGACGGTGAATTGCCGGAAGGACCAGCGGCGATCGCGATACGTCCCGCTCCCGATCTGGAAGATCAGCGCCTGCCCGCCTTTCTGCGGGAACGCCGAGAAGTCGTCGTCCATGTCGTGGACGAACTCGAAGTCGACGTACGCCTCAGCGGGCGGGGCCACCCGCCAGGACGACTCGTCCGCGCCGACGCGACGCGGGCGTACCGGATCGCCGTCGTCACGGTTGACCGAGATCACCGCGTCGAGCGTCCGCGCGTTGTCTCCATCGATGCCGAGGAGCGCGGCCGAGACGCGTGGGTCGTCCCAGCGGGTGATCCCCGCCGAGTGCGCCGCGGCACGCCGGTCACGATTCACACGCGGCAGGAGGGTGAGCTCGGCGAGCTGCTTCGCGATCTCGGTCTTCGCCGCGTGCCACGGGAAGTCCTGGTCGGCCTTCATGTTCGGCCAGAGCTCGTGCACCGAGGGGATCGGCAGGACGCGCCACTCCGCGCCTTCGGTGCGGAGCCGGCGCACCCAGGCGTGACCGCGCGCGACCACGCTCGCGAGGTCTTCCTCCCAAGAGCGGACGTAGGTCTCTCGTGCGATGCGCGCGAGCTTCTCCCAGCAGCGGTCGCCGCGCGCCTGCCCTTGCCGCCAGCCGCGGCCGGCGACGTACGCCGCGGGCGGGGTGTAGCCCTGGAGCCGGCCGAGAGCCTCGTTGTAGGTCCACGCCTGCGCCATGACCGCGACGCCGTCGGCGCCCAGACCGCCGTCCTTCAAGAGCCTCAGCGTCGAGAACTTGATGTCGACGACGCGGTAATGCCGGCCATGGCGAAGCGCCACCACCGGAAGCTCGAGCTGATCGCCGATGAACGCGTCCGGACACAGCTCCCCGAGCACGTCGGAGCGCACCAGGAGGTCCGCGATGCCGTACGCGCGCCGCTCCGGGTCGCGCAGCACCGCGGACGCGATGAGCGGCGCGCCACCCTTCATCGCCTCCCACGTCGCCTCAGCCGCTTCGAGCGAGCGCGCCTCGTCGGGCCGCGTCGCGATGCGCTGGACCGGCCAGCGTGTTTGGAGATCCACGATGACCGCCTGCTCGAACCGCCGGCCCTGGTCCATGAGGTACCGCGCGAGATCGAACACCGGGTCGTATCCGGAGAGCTGGTCGTCGCGGCGGAAGCCGTGACGCTCGCCGTACTCGTCGAGCCAGTCCGCGAGCAGATCGTCGGAGCACCAGTTGCGGACGGCGCCGGCGGCGACCCACTCGAGCCAATCGGCGTCGGTACGCGGGTCGGCGAGCGAGCCGTCGTCGCGTTGGGTGATCGCGGCGCGGCCGATCATCAGGCTGCCGCCGTCTCCAGGAGGGCGCGGAAGTCGGGCTCCT